>VTLG01004017.1_pt1 | contig 48734 bp, 48 predicted proteins | sample 4694571 | NCBI WGS metagenome assembly VTLG01 (sample SAMN12604809, study PRJNA352737) | marine metagenome | biome: ENVO:00000447; feature: ENVO:00000209|ENVO:00000569|ENVO:01000036; material: ENVO:00002151; isolation source: viral sequences binned using virsorter ... | reverse complement strand
TTCTGGATTTAATCATATTGAAAGTTGTGTGTTACCTGCTGGTGAGAAGAATAAAGGAGGAGGAGACCGAGATCATCCTAAATTCTGGGGTCAAGTTAATGATATGAATAAAGCAATTAAAGTTTGGCAAGGATTAAATTATACTTTTGCTGAAATATTTGATGCTTTAAGAGAATTTTCTAATAATGGACAAATTACACCAGGAAAACTTATGAATCCTGATAATTATGAGTATATTGGGTTTGTCAAATATAAAGGAAGGAGTTTATATATTGAAGATTATAGGGTAGTGGATTTAAAGAAGTTAAGATCAGTTCCTTCTACTAAAGTTACTATTGGTTTTAATATGAAGAAGGAAGGATTTGCATTAAATGACTATCATCATAGTGCGTACGTCAAGTTTCCATCAAGATATATTGATGCAGCGGATGTGACTGAGAAATTTATGAAATCTAATCCCGATATGTATGCTACTTAGATGATGCTCTTTCTTTAGCGGCGGCAATTCTATCTAATTTTGCTTGTGCTTTATGTTTTGCTGCTGCTTTTATCTTATCTACACTTTCACCACCTTTTTTAGGTCTATCTTGAATGTAACCCACTTCAGTATCAACTACATTCTGTACATAGTTAGCACGTTTACCACCGCCACCAGTACCAGCGTTTCTCCTTGCTTCTACTATTGCAGTAAATTCTTTAAGGGATCTCATTGGATTAAGACTTTTTAGATATTTATCAAATCCTAAATACTACTGGTTAGTTTCTCTCAACTATGTCCCGCACATTTGAAGAATTTAGAATACTTTGCGAGGCAACTTATGATCCTGATGTTGCTGGAAGGTCTCAGATTCGTAAACAGGGGGAAGGTGGAAGATTATATCCTAGTAAGAAGAAAACTAAACCAGAAATTCGTAGAAAGAAAGCAGTAGGAGGAGGAAAGACCGAACCTGTTGAGTATAAAGATAGAAAAGATATAGGACAACAAAAACAAAGATCTGAACGTGAGCAACAACCAGAGAAGGAAAGAGGTAGTGCTGCGTTATCACCTAAAGAGGCACAACGTAAGGCATATAGAGAACGTAAGGCAAGAGAAAGAGGAGAAAAGACTAAATCAGCAAAGGAATTGCTTACTAAAAGTAAAAAGAAGACTGTAGACCCTAAGTATAAAGCAGCAAAGGCATCAGGTTATACTAGAGCAGAAAGAATGAAGGTTACACGTAAGGGTGAGACTGAATTGCGTGGTATTATGAAGAAGCAAGAAACTGACAAATATAAGAAGGAAACGGGTCAAAATCCTGATAAAAAAGGTAAACAGAAGATTTTAGGTAGAGTTCATAAAAGGATGAGTAATTAAAGTTAGTTACCTCCAAACATCTTTATTATTGTAAATTTCCACATTATTACGTTGAAATACTTATGGCAACCTCTAGTCAAGTTCTAAAAGAACTTATGTCCTTAAAGAAGGCATACCGTACCCAGAATTTCTCTTATACTAAAGAGCAAGTAGATCGTTACAACGAACTACTAAAGTTACGGAGAGGTTATGTAAATCAATGGCGTAATGCTGAAAGAAAAGGAGGATCTAAGTCATGAAATGGGAAGTTGATTTGTATGTTGCTGGCAAAGTATTCACTGAAGAAGTACATGCAGCAAACAGACAAGATGCCCAGAGTACAGCAAAGGCACGTAATCCTCATGCTAAAATAGTAAGAACTAACCCAATTGTTGGGAGTTAATGTTAGTTACCTCGAAAGTTCTTGATTAGTGAGAAACAAACCAGGCATCCACGCTATGTACGGATTCGAAACGGTAGGTGTAAGACCTGTTTTTGTTTCTCCCACCAATTCACATTATGGAGGATTTATGCCAACCGAACTAACAGTCAAAGACGTACTTCATCCAGTTGAATTAAACTATCAACGTTCAATTCCTGAGATGGTATTAGATTGGACTGAAGAGTTAGTAAGATATTTGCAAGACGATTACGACTCTGAACCATATGATAATAGTGGAAGATATAAGTTTGAGATACAAACAGGACGTAAATATCACAAGATTCATAATGGTCCAGCAGGCGGAGTTCATGCCTTTGTTGATAAGAACACTGGTGAAGTTTACAAACCTGCATCATATAAAGCACCTGCAAAAGGCGTTAGATATGATTTAAGACGAATTAAACAGCGTCATGAATGTTTTTCTAATGCAGATTGGTCTGGTGGTTACTTGTATTTGAGAGGTTAATTATGTTAGTTAACCTCTCAAAACGTGAGATAGATTCATTATGTGAGTTCATTTCTTATAATAATGATATTGACCACGAATTAGACAAAATTTATGATAAATTAACTGGTATTGTCAGATCATGTGAGTGTAGTGCTCAAGGTAGTGACTCTGATTATGCTAAAAGTGTTGATTATCTTGTAAATTCTATGAACAAATCCCATGAAAATTGATTCACCAGCATTTGACGATTACCAAAAAAGGTTAGCACATTATCAGTCAAAGTCTACGCAAGAACTAATAGGAACTGTCAAGGAATTGGGGTTCAAATTAGATCAACAACTTGCAAGGATTATTGATTTACTTGACAATCTAATCATCACACTTGAGGAGGAATCCAATGACAAAGACTAAAGGTTTTTTTGATGAAACAATTGAAGATGTAAAAGAACGTCAGCAATTGTGCAAGGACGTTGAGTACTTAGTCAAGGAAGATGCAGCAATTAGAGAAGATATAATAGATGAATATGTATGGTTACTTTATAAGTATGAACCTAAAAGGTTGCAAGAAATGTATGAATTTGCAAGGAAAGAATTGGAGGCAGATTGGTAATTATGTCTAAAACTACCATCAAACTCGATGTTCTTTCAGCAGTTAAAGATTTCTATCCTGGTTTAACATATGAGCAGACAATTACGTTTGCTGAAAGAATAGTTAAGAACTGGGATTATAGCACCATGTATGATATAATTGCAGGTGAAATTGAGTGCTTTGCTGATGAGCAAGGTATTGATTTAGAGGGTAAAGATGGAGTAGTAGAGCAAGAAGATAACATTTATGTGTTAAATTCATCATCTCCATTGTTTCCATGAGGACATTATTCATGCCACCTGAGAAATACTTTAGTAACGTTAATCGTTATACTAGAGCAGGAAAGAATGGCAAGCAAATCCTTTGTCCTGAGTGTAGAGAATGGTCAACAGTATATCACTTTGGTTGGAGTGCATTAACGTGCATACATTGTGAGGAAGATATTAACAAAGAGGACTTTATTGTTGAGAAATATAGTTAGTTACCTCGAAAGTTCCCTATTAATGAGGGAACGGACCCACCGACACCTCCTCCCTTGTTCACACTATCACAGAGGTTCTTTATGACCACACGCCGCAGATCTAGTGCCAAAGTTGCTGAATCCGCCGTTAAGTCGTCTACTTCTGTTAAGTCACCCGTCAAGATCAAAGAGACTGTGACTAAATACACAAAACCTCGTCAGATTAAGACCGTGACTGAAACTCCTACCAAAGCAAGAAGATTTGCCACAACTCGTCCAGAAAAACCAAACATTTCTATGGAGGAGTATGTAACTGACTTTAAGTTAAGGATGCAAATCAACAACTATGAGGTTATGGAATTCCTTGTAGATTGCAAGAATTTCTATAACATAACTTCTCCAAAAGTTGTTCAATTCTATAACTTTGTGAAGGAGAAGGTTCAATCGTTTAATGTTGAACCAACAGAAGATAAGACAGAGAATTAATATCAAGAGGGCATTATTGCCCTCTTTTTTTATGTTTAGTGATATGTGATAAAGTTAGTTACCTCTAAACTTCCCCTTTAGTATGAACACTAAATCTATGAAAAACTTACATTTAGAGCATCCTGAAGACTTGATTCTTGAGGGTGATCTTTCTGTGATACATGCACTCTATAGTCAAGCACATATCAGTCTAAAGATTGATGGTGCTCCTGCAATTGTTTTTGGAACTAATCCTGAAAATGGACAATTCTTTGTAGGAACTAAGAGTGTATTCAATAAAAAGAAGATTAAAATATGTTATAGTAAGAGTGATATCTTACGTTACTATGAGGAAGAGACTCATGGTGAATTGATTAAGATATTAATAGAATGCCTGTTATGTTTGCCACGTATTAGTAATGTTGTGCAAGCAGATTTCATCGGGTTCGGTGGATCTAATGTGTACAAACCTAATACATTAACTTATCATTTTCCTGAAATAGTTAAGGAGCAAGTTATACTCGCACCCCATACAGAATATATTATTGAAGGTAAAATGTGTGATGCAGTTGCTACACCATTAAAGACACCTTTCGTAGATTCTGATGACGTAAAGTGGGTACAACCTAGTGTTGATAGGGTATTTGAGAAGAGGGATGTTCCACATGTTATTAAAGATAGTGTTACTTTCTGCACACCTAAGCAAGCAGTTGAAGCAAAGAAAGCAATCAATAAACTTATTAGAAACCGTGTTGAATTAAATGATTCTAACCTATGGGATATATTACGTTGCAATCAACTTGTCAATTTATACCAGTTAGTGATAGACTTAAAGCAAGAAGTTATGGATAGTTTAATAGTTTATGGTGGTCCTAAATGTGTACTTGAAGGATCAGAAATTACCGGAGAAGGTTATGTAATGTACACAGAATATGGTGCTCTTAAGTTAGTAGATCGGGAAGAATTTGCATACGCTAATTTTAACTATGGAAATTTCAACTAATTAACCAATGAAGTATTACGTCACTCACAATTTCACATCTCATCCTCCTAGAGGTAGATCAATCACCGCTAAAGTTGGTGATAGGATCACACAAACTGCCTACAATCGTCTTTCTTCCAATATTAGGGAAAGATGCCTAATTCCTGCCCGTAATGCACCTAAAAACGGTGATTTTACCGATGAAGAGTGTAACTATCTTGTTTCACAATATTGTGCTAATGTATCATCGGATGATATTATTAAGGGGTTCTATGAGTTATTTCCTGAACACAAATTAAATGCTGGTGTTGAATGCCAGTTGCGTATTATCGCAGGACAAGATAACTATAGTCCTGAAGATAAGGGGTTAGATAACCCTGGGAGGGTATTATTGCAAAGCATGATGGAGATTGCACCTTCACGATTTGCAGACAATTAATGTTAGTTACCTCCAAATGTCCACATTATTATCAGTATTACTTTAATGCAATTACGTCCTCATCAAGAGAACATCATTGAAACTATGACCACTAACTGTAAGGGACAAATCATAGTTCCTACAGGTGGTGGTAAAACTATGTGCATGATTGAGGATGCAAAGAGAATATTTAATGAGGGTAATCCTTCTACTATTGTTGTAGTTGCTCCTCGTATTCTTCTTGCTCATCAATTATGTTCTGAATTTTTAGAGCATATTGTTGATGCTTGCGTGCTACATGTTCACAGTGGTCAGGCAGGTAGTCATCATTCTACTACTAAACCAGACAAGATAACTGCGTTTAGTTATCAATTTAGGGAGCGAAATAGACTTATATTTACTACCTATAATTCATTACATCGTATACAAGAAGCAGGAATAAATGTAAATACAATATATTTCGACGAGGCACATAATAGCGTTGCAAGAAATTTCTTCCCTGCTGTACAGTTTTATTCAAGTTTGGGCGGCATTCGCTGCTATTTCTTTACTGCTACTCCTAAGCACAGTCTTACTGTTTCGCGTATTGGAATGAATGATGAGATAGTTTATGGTAAAGTATTGGCACAAGTTCCAGCACCTGAGTTAGTAGATAGTGGGTATATCTTGCCACCTAAAGTTGTAGTGAAGCAACTAGAAATGCGTCAAACAAAAGATAACAAATACCAGCAAGATGCAGATGACTTGTTAGCAACAATTGATGAACAAAACGTTGGTAATGTATTAATTTGTGCTAGAAGAACTACACAAATAATGATGCTAACCTCAGAGACAGATTTCTGTGCTAAGTTAGAAGAACGTGGATTTAATTGGATGCACATTACATCTAAGCACGGTGCAATTATCAATGGTAAGAAAGTACCTAGGGCAACATTTTTCAAAACATTAAACAAATGGGGTAATGATGACAATCAAAAGTTTGTAGTTATGCACCATAGTATTCTCGCTGAGGGTATTAATGTGCATGGATTAGAGGCAGTATTGTTTATGCGCAATATGGATTATATCACCATGAGTCAAACAATAGGGAGGGTAATTCGTAAAGGTAATGAACAGAAACAGTTTGGTATAGTTTGTACACCTGTTTATGATAGGGTTGGTATTAGTACCTCCAAAAGATTACAGGCAGTTGTTGACATTATCTTTGAGAAAGGTGAACCCGCTATTTCAGTCATAAGGAGGTAATTCTCCGATATAAAAGTTAGTTACCTCGAAAGTTCATTATTATTGTAAGCACTGGATCAATCCACATGCAACTAACACCAATTGCCGCCAATCGCACCCAGTTAAATCTCAATGACGGCACAGAAGTTTTCTTCAGTTACAAAACACCAGTTGCCGCAAAGTTGCCTAATTATGATTACATAAGGACTGCAACTAAGTGGAGTTCAACAACAACTAGGCACATCAATCAGTGGTTAGAAGGTGTTACTGCCGAGACTGTAGATCAAAAAATTCTTGATAACCTAGTGGCATAATTGCCCTAGGTTATTTTTATGCACACTTCACACCTAACTAACAATGAACACCTGCATTCGTTACTGGTTTCCTGATACTCAACAATGCCGATATATGTGGTTTAAATCATATGCAGAGGCATTAGATACGATCAAGTTACTAACAACAATTGATGGATTAAAAGCAGAGGTGGATAATACAAAGTCATGAACGATTACACCAAACCAGAGTATAAAGATCTTTATAAAGAGATCCTTCTTGATTATAACTTTCGTTATGGAAAGTTTCAAGCAAATCCTTATCCAATCCTAACAAATCTTCATCATGGACAAAGAAACAGCACAACGATTGCAAGACCAAGCAGTTGACATTCTATGCTTAATTGAGGATGTTGCTGAAGCATATTGTGATGATAATTGCGTAAGTGGTGAACAATTTTATATCATGATGAAAGCGTTAGTTGATTGTAAGATTGCTGAATTCCCTTTAGATTTTGATGAATTAGAAGATGAAATCTATGGGCAATAATATTAGTTACCTCGAAAGTTCCTTATAAGTGAGAGGGGAGGGAAATTCCCGAAACGGGTTGTCCCAGTAAGTCAGTTGCAGCAATGTAACGCTCCCCACAAGTTTTTTCACTTTATTTGATTATGCCTACTTTGAAACTTTCACACGATGAAGTAAGACTTCTAAACGATATGTTCTCTTGTATATCTGATCTCGGATTATTCGATGATTACACTGAGAACGAACAGGACTCATCTCCTGACGTATTTGACAACTTATGGGACAAAGTTACCAAACTTTGATCCCATTTTTTATTACCTAATTATCATGACTAAATTAACATTGGAACAACATGAATTTGAGGTGTTAAAATCAATTATGTCTGATAGAATTAAGATGTTTCGAGAGGACATTGCCAAGCATTATAATGAACTAAGTGAATATGAAAGGGACATAAAAAACTATACAACTTATGACATTCATGCTAAACTAATGGAGTTAAACTAATGCTAAGTATTCGCTACATTCCTGTTATATTAGCAGGCACAGTTGTTATCATCGGATTGAACGTATTTGCTGCTATAAGGGATAGTAAAATGTGGGATAAATTAGAGCAACGAAATGAACAAATAGAGCGACAAATGGAGGCACTATAAGTTAATTACTATGCCCATGAAAGATTATAAAATAGAAGTACATGTTCGTTCAACTAGTAAACCGAATGACTGGTTAATTGATTTATTTTATTCTCAATTAAACCAGAAGATTAACGAGGATATATTATACTGGAAGATCGATGATCTTCAAGATGATAGTAACAAACAACCCACTCAATCTGAGGAGCAAACTGATGACAACACAGACGCAAAGTAAGTACGAATTGTTTCATACGTGGTTAAGTAATTGCCCTGTTAAGATGATTAATTTGCAGGACAAATATGACACCATTACGATAACATTTGAAAACCCACCTGAAGAACAATTAGTGAGTAATGTTCCTGTATTAAATGCTCCACCAGTGAGGAAGTTATCATGAATAATGTTAAGATGGAACATGAAGATACTGGGGAATTAATAACATTAGATTTAGGAACTAATCCCCAGTGGGCATTAAGAATCATCCAAGATCATGAGGTGATTGGTTATAGATTAACGGCATGGAATGATGCCTTTAATATTATAAAACAGTTTGGCATTAAACATAAATTAGCAACGGAATCGTCACCAACAGTAACATATAACAGCGTACATTCCACCGTTACAGAAACAACAAACCAAAAGGATTGGGAGGACTTTTGGCATCATTCAACCGATCTATTTTAATGCGTTAAATATACACAACCGCATGACTAATATGGACCCAGTTAGTTTCATCGAATTACTAGAAGATGATGGATATAAGTATTATCCACCTAATCAAAATGATCTAGGAGAAGGTTATATTAAGTTCTTACCTAGGTCGATAGAAATATACAAAAAGCAAGATAAAGAGGACTACTGGTTACATACAATCTACAATGAAAATGGAGCAGTAATGATTAAAGAATCTATCAAATCTTCCGAGTATTACAGATAACGAGCGAGCGAGATTCGAGCAAATTTTTATATAAGATACCATACTAAATAACCCCCCATAAATGAACCAAATTACTTGAAGGATTACACCATGATTAGTGATAATGTAGTGCAAGGAATCACCCAAGCATTTGAATACTTAAAACAGGTAAATTCAAAGAATTGTGAGTATTGGCATGGTGTCTTATATAACACTGAAGGGCAGAAAGTAATGGAGAATTGGCATACAAATAGTCTTGAAGATATTAACAAAGATGTATATAATGCCAAGCATACTTATGCCCTTGATGGTTACAATGCTTTAAGGACTTCAAACAGTAAATAAGGGCGAAAACAAGCAAATTATGCGTTAAAAAGGTATAAAAACGTTTTTAAATGTCTTTTTAAATGTATATGCGTGTTTTATATGTTTTATACTATGTGTTATAATCTGGATGCAATCTGTGTACAATGTGTATAGAATACGTGTGGAATATGTGTGATTAAATGTGTCTAGACCTAGTGATCTAAGCGAACGTAGTATAACACGAACGTTCGCAGATTACAATACCCCAGTAACATATTGTGATATAATACCAAACCAGTTCAGTATAAACTAGAACCGATAGTTTAGGTTCGTACAGGTATACCTAAGACCCTGTAATTACCCTTGACAAACTAACAGTTTAATGGTAGGATATTACAGTAGAAAACTAACAGTCTTATGCGTATAATATGCATAGTAATAATGTTAGTAACCTGTAAAGTTCCATAGTAATGTAGGGGACCTAATCACCCTACACTGACTAACAGTCAAGCACACCTTATTTCGTTTTTTAAAATGACATTCGAATCAGCAATTGCCCTTCTAGAAACTGCAACTAATGGCAATGAAATCCTTGCAGTACTTGATACTATTGTAGGAGAATCTGTATAAAGGAAAGTAACAGTCTAGTTGACATAATTAATGAATTGTATTATAATGAAGGGGTGTTAATTCATCCCTTCTTTTTTATTACTTTATGCACGTTAATCGTTAAGGACAGTTGTTCGTGAAAGGACAGTATATTCGGGTTTTCGTGTTACCGTGCCGAGCGGCGAAGCGACCCGTTTTAAAAAAACGATAAGTCCCTAACCTACAGAGGTGACAAAGCGCGAGCGTTATATTGATATATAAAAAAATTCCCAGAAAAAAATTTTGTCCTATTAGGTTTTTATGAAAATAGCAATTGTAGGTAAAGGCACTTCAGCAATCATAACAGCGTTAGTAGCAATAGAAGAAGGGCACGCTGTAGAAATATTTCACGATCCAGAAAAGAAGCATTTACAGGTTGGTGAATCAACGACAGTACCTATAGGACAGTTAATATTCAACGTAACAGGGTTATCAATATTTGAACTTGAACAGTTAGGTATTGTTAGTACAAAGTTCGGCGTTAAAATGCTGGGTTGGGGTACTGGTAATACCTTTATTCATAACATTGGTATACCATCTGAAAAGGAACATTATATTGAAGCAAATAAAATCGCCTTTCATTTTCATACACAGAAGTTTAATGATTTCTTTAATGAATTACTTGAAAGAAAGTTTAATGTTAAGTATCACGCAGAGAAGGTTACTAAGTCAGAAGAAGTAGAAAGTGGTATAGAATTAAACGGTAAGTTATTTGATTTTTCGATATGGTGTAGTGGATGGTCGGAAGAAGAAAGTTGGTTATACAAAGAACCTTTCTTATCTACTGTTGATAGTGCTATACTGTATCAGAAAGATCATGTAGAACCAAACTATACAATACACCGAACGACCAAAGATGGTTGGCAATTTGAACTACCCTTTCCGCAGGAAGGTAGTAGTAGATGCGGTTATCTTTATAATAGTAAGTATTCTGATCCTACAAAGGATAAGATCTTTTATTATCAATCAGAACGTGAAGATGCTGCACCCCATACTCATATTAACTGGCAACCGCGACTCTCTCGGAAACTGATTATTAATCAGCGATCTGCATATAATGGTAATCGTCTGATGTTTATTGAACCAATAGAAGCTTTAAGTTTACATTATTATTGGTTCTTTGCTTTGTATATTATGAAGTACTTAAAGGACCCAACCTTTGAAACTTATATGAATACGAATATTAATTACATGCATGAAATGTATTTGTATCAGATTATGTTGGCGTTTCACTATAGTTATGGCGCGACCCAAAAAGGTAGTCAATATTGGGAAGTAACCACGGCACAAGCACAATCAATTATGAATAGTCGGGAACATGGTGATCATAACTTCCTTGAAGCATGTATTGCTAATGATATGTTACATGGTACGAACTATAGTGGAATTGGGTTATATCGTGCCAAAGATATGTTACAATTACATAGTGGATATACAGGTAAGTCAGAAGACGAAATTCTAAATACATTTAATTAAAATATGGGAGCATCACACATTTTGGAAGATACAGTCTATCACATTTATGCGAAAGATAAATGTTTATACAACTGTTTACCAGCAGATGACTTTGCAGAGAAATGGGAGATGTTGAATATCATGGTTGGTATTATGAAAACTGATTATGATTCTGATGATTTATCATATGAAAAAGTTAGCGGAATCGTATCTTCAGATATAGAACCCTCCTATTGACAACCCCTAAATATCGGGGTATACTATTAAGTGAAATGGAGTGAAGCAATTTCATGGCAAAAGGATTTACAGTAAAAGCCAATACCCCTAAGACGAAGAAAAAAGAAGCAGAATGGGATATTGATGCTATTAAAGCACGTATGAAAGGTAAAGGAATTGTTTTCTGTTTACCTGGTAGAGGATGTTCTTATATCTTTATGAAGAACTTTGTTCAATTATGTTTTGACTTAGTTCAAAATGGAATGAGCATACAGATTAGTCAAGATTATTCTTCCATGGTTAATTTTGCACGGTGTAAATGCTTAGGTGCAAATGTACTACGTGGTCCTGATCAATTACCTTGGGATGGTAAATTACAATATGATTATCAGTTATGGATTGATAGTGATATTATCTTTAACACTGCCCAGTTCTGGCAGCTGTGTGACGTAGCATTCCCTGCTGAAGCAGTCATTACTAATGAAGATGGTACTATTACTGCTGATCCCGAAAAGGACCATCCTATCGCTTCTGGTTGGTATTCTACAGAAGATGGACAAACTACTTCTGTTGCTCATTGGTTAGAAGAAGATGATTTCCGTAATAATGGCGGTGTTATGAATCATGAAACAGTTGAAGGTATATCAAAGCGTAGAAAGCCTTTTACTGTTGATTATAGTGGTTTTGGTTGGATCATGATTAAGAAAGGTGTCTTCGAAGGTGAAGCAATGAAGTATCCTTGGTTTGCCCCTAAGATGCAAGTGTTTGAATCTGGTGCAGTACAAGACATGTGTGGCGAAGACGTTTCATTCTGTTTAGACGCAATTGAAGCTGGTTATGAAATCTGGTGTGACCCACGCATTCGTGTCGGTCATGAAAAGACTAGAATTATCTAATGAAATTTACTTTATTCTTTATTCAAGGAGTTGCATTAATTATGATTTTACATATAGTATCTAATGGTGGTATGTGATGGCAAAAGTTAAAAGGTCTCTTATGGGTGGTAGTTACGTTGAAACTGTTCCTAAGAAGACTGCTCAAGGCAGAGGAAAGCATACTAAGTATGTTGCTACTGCTAGTAACAAAGCCAAGAAACGTTATCGTGGTCAAGGCAAATAAAAACCTCCTCCCTTCGGGGAGGATTTTTAATGTGTTGTTACCGAAAAAAACCGCGAAAAACCCTCTATCGACACTAAATAAAAACAGTTACATGTTTAATGAAAATATGACTATTAAGCACGATCTCGAGCACGAAGTCTACATTGATCCCAAAGATAATAAAGAACATATCAATCATGGTATGCTTGAATATTCTAAGGAAGATTTAGAATCTGCTCATGCTTATTATGATGAGTATCATAAAGATGACAAAGTGGAATCTAATGATGGTAAGATAAATGATTATCATACACGGCATCAGGATCAACATCTAGAAGTTTATTGTGATGATCATCCAGATGCATTTGAGTGTAGAGTCTACGATGAGTAAATAGTATGACCCGATGGGAATGTAGTAATGACTGAAGAAAAGATGCTACGTGAAATAGCAAATGATGATATAACTCCTAAGAAATATAACAAAGTACGGAAGTTAGATTTACACGAAACTGACTATGAAGACGATGGATTGGAGTATGATATCGATTCCATGGTATTAAACGAATTTTAGTGTAATAAATAACATTTAGATTGTTGTACCAATTTACCCGTGCCTGTAGAAAGGATCAGTAGAGAATTCAAAGATATTAGCGCAAGCTTTAAGGTTAATCCTTTAAGCTACGATCTTATTGCTTTAAAAAATGAGACTGCAATTGCACGGTCCATTCGTAATTTAATATTGACAAATACTGGTGAAAGACCTTTTAGTCCTGTATTGGGTTCAGGGGTCGGATCAATGTTATTCGATAATATGGATACCTTAACTGCGAATGCAATTAAAGGTGAAATTGAAACTACAATAACAAATTATGAACCACGTGTTAGATTGAGATCTGTAAAGGTTAATGTCCCTAAAAGTTTCCAAGGCGAAGCTATTTTTGATAGACATGAATTAGATGTGGTTATAACTTATGATATTGTAGGTCTTGATAAACCAACACAACAACTCAATTTCGCTTTGCAACCAGCTAGGTAAATGGCATTAGTTAATTTTAGTAACGTAGATTTTGATCAGATTAAAACGTCGATTATGGCTTATCTAAAAGCCAATTCGAATTTTACTGATTATGATTTTGAAGGATCTAATCTTTCTACAATTATTGATACGTTAGCATACAACACATATATTAATTCATATAACGCCAACATGGTGTCTAATGAAGTGTTTATTGATAGTGCTACATTAAGAGAGAATATAGTATCATTAGCACGTAATATTGGTTATCTTCCTAGATCTAGAAAAGCATCAAGTGCAAATGTTAGTTTTAACGTTGATGTTTCTACCGGAACATCAGTTTCGTTGACTTTAAAAGCAGGTATAGCATTAATGGCTGCAGAAAGTGCGGATCGTGTTGTCTATACTTTTGCTATTCCAGAAGATATTACGGTTCCAGTAGATACAACTGGTAACGCTACGTTTAGTAATATTAAAGTTTATGAAGGAACTCGTATTACACAAGCATTCCAAGTAAATTCTAGAACACCTAATCAACGATATATCCTTACAAATCCAGGAATTGATACAGATTTACTATCAGTAATCGTAAAAGAATCAAAATCTTCTACTGTTACAAGAAAATATACACAATTTAATAATCTTTTTGACGTAAAATCCAACTCTGCTGTCTATTTCCTTAAAGAAACAGAAGGTGAAAGGTACGAATTGCTGTTTGGTGATGGAGTATTTGGTCAAAAATTAGAAGAACCAAACTATGTTGAGGTTAGTTATATTACTAGTAGTGGTGCAGCAGCTAATGGATTCTCTGATTTTAGTTTTTCAGGAATTCTTTTAGACAATAATGGAACTTCTATTACTACTGGCATCTCAGCGGTGGTAACTGATACCCCTGCATTTGGTGGTGCTGCCATTGAGAGTGTTGAATCAGTTAGAAAATATGCACCTCAAATCTATTCTTCACAGAATAGAGCAGTAACAGCATCAGATTATGAGTCATTAATACCACAAATTTACACTGAAGCGGAGTCAGTATCTGCTTTTGGGGGTGAAGAACTGGTTCCTCCTGCTTATGGGAAGGTTTTTGTAAGTATAAAGCCCTATAATGGTGTCTATCTTTCCAGTACAATTAAAGATAATATCAAAAATCAACTTAAAAAGTATACAGTTGCTGGAATTGTAAGTGAAATTATTGATCTTAAGTATCTTTATGTGGAAACAGATTCAAAAATTTACTATAACAGCAATTTAACCCCTTCAGATTCCTATTTGAAGAGTATTATTAGTCAAAATGTGATAACTTACGCCAATTCAACTCAGTTAAATAAATTTGGGGCTAGGTTCAAATATAGTAAATTCCTTAACGTTATTGACGGTAGTGCTTCCGCAGTAACTTCTAATATTACTACGGTGAATATAAGAAGGGATTTAGAAGCAATGTTGAACCAATTTGCTGAATATGAAATTTGTTTTGGTAATAAATTCCATGTTAGAAATCATGGAAAACCTGCTTCTTCTGATGGAACATTGATTGGTTATAATATTAAATCTTCTGGATTTAAAGTAAGTGGAATTAGTGATACTGTGTATCTTGGAGATGAGCCAGATGCAGATCTTAAGAAAGGAACAATTTTCTTATTTAAATTAAATTCTCCAACTGAGCCTGTTATTGTTAAAAAAGCATGTGGAACCATTGATTATGTTAAAGGTGAAATTAAATTAAATCCTATTAGTGTTATTTCTACCGTTGTTAATAAAGGAACGCCTTTAATTGAAATTTCTGCCACTCCATATTCAAATGATGTTATTGGATTGCAAGATCTTTATTTGCAACTAGATACAAATAGTATCGGTTTAAATATGGTAATTGATGAAATTGCTTCCGGTAATGATATATCAGGTAGTAATTACATTGTATCATCTAGTTATTCTAATGGTAGTTTGGTTCGTGGAACTGAAATACTTGCAACAACCACCTAAGATTTTAAAATAATAAAATGCCAGCAGATAGAGTTAAATTTCAGGATATTGTTTCAAGTCAACTTCCTCGATTTGTAGCAGAGGATTTCCCTCTGTTACCGGAGTTTTTAAAGCAATATTATATCTCCCAAGAGGGTGAAGGGAGAACTCTTGATTTAATTCAGAACTTAGATCAATATGTTAGAGTTGAAGAATTATATAATCTTTCAAACAGTACTATTCTAGCATCGGATCTTACTGTTTATGATGATAAGATTACATCATCTGTGAATGGAAACTTTACAGAAGGATTTCCAGATACGAACGGACTTATTAAAATTGATGATGAAATCATATTATACAGTACTAAGACAGACACTGCGTTTGAGGGGTGTACAAGGGGTTTCAGCGGCATTACAACACATGTAGGGTCTAATACCACTGATGCACTTGTATTTTCCACTACAGAAGCATCTACTCACCTTAAAGGTGCTACAATCCATAATTTGAATATACTCTTCTTACAAGAGTTTTTCACTAAGGTTAAGAGGCAAGTTGTTCCAGGATTTTCAGAAAGATCATTACATTCTGGACTAAATCAAAGAAATTTCATATATGGTGCCAATAGTTTCTATTCTGCAAAAGGAACTGATAGAGGATTTAAGATTCTCTTCAAAGCTTTGTATGGAGAAAATGTAGATGTTCTACATCCTAGTACATTTCTTTTCCGTCCATCAGATGCTGATTATAAAGTTACTCAGAATTTTGTTGTAGAAAGGATATCTGGTGATCCGATTCAGCTGCAGAATTTAACATTATTTCAAGATTCTACAGGAGCACGAGGATCTGTTACTAATGTTGAACAAATTAATTATGGTAGTGGGCAATTTTATCAGATTGCTATTGACTATGGGTATGATAGAGATATTAACGTAGAAGGAACAGTTTATAGTCAATTTGAACCTAATCCAAAAACAAAAATCTTAAACACTGTTAGTGCAGGTGCAACTGTTTTTGATGTTGATTCAACTCTTGGATTCCCTGCTTCTGGTAAAATTACCACAATTGATGTAGACGGCAATACTGCAGATCTTACATATGGTAGTAAGAATATAAATCAGTTCTTTGACATTAAGACAGGAATTGGAACTACAGTTGTTGCTGGAATAACTACAACAATTAATGATAAAAGTGATGTAAGATTTGATAATTATTCTTATGCTTATTTTGGAACAGATACTCTTACTCAAATAAAAGTTAGAATTGCTGCAACTCTTAAAAGTTTAGAGATACCTGATGAGACATATTTCTATGAGAAAGATGATACTATCAAATTAAAGTCTTTAGGTCTTGAAGCTAAAGGAGAACCATCACAGAATTGGAGTTTTAATGTAAAGACTCAGTGGGATGTAAAAAGTATTTCTTTGATTGACCCATCTGAAAATTCATATCAAATTACAACATATGATGATCATTTTCTACGTCCTGGATATAAGATTGTATTAAAAGATACTAGTGGTGCAGCTACTGCTGCTACAGTTGATGGTACTTTATCAAATATTTCTTCTGCCACTGTATTCTCTGTTAAATGTGCTGGATCATTGAATTTGTCACGTGATCATTATGTTGAGAACCAAATTTTAAGAGGAAATTCTAATAAGTATCCTGCACTTAATAATGCTACTGCTAATGTTCAGAATACTTATGCCAAATTTAATCATGATGCATTAGTTGCTTCTAACTCGGTTCCTAATTATAAGGATCTTCCTACAGATCCATATGATAAGAGTGTTACCTTTAGTGGAAGTGCATCATCAAACACTATTCAGTTTTCTAATATCGATGATCATGGATTCTATACTGGCGACGCAGTTTACTATGAACCTGGTAAAATTACAACTACAACTACTACTGCTGATGGAGTTACAATTACAACTACTACTGAAAGTAAATTTACTGGAGTAGATGAATCAGTTTACTATATTAAAAGAATTGATGCAACAAGTATTCAACTTTCTAGAAGTAGATCTGACCTTTTCAATAATAAAGTTATAACTCTTGGGGGTAGTGTAACTGATAATAAGTTTACATATTATGATTTCTATAATAAACCCGTTTCTGCACAGGGAATTTATAGGGAAATATCTAAACCAATAACTAAGTCTGGTAATTATAAAACTACTCCTGGTTATAGCGGTATTTTAGTTAATGGTGTAGAAATTCTTAATTATAAGTCTCTGGATCAGATTTATTATGGTTCTTTGGAATCTATAAAAGTTACTGCTGGTGGATCTGGATATGATGTCATTAATCCTCCAGTTTTGTCGATTGCTGATGATGTAGGAGTAGGAGCAACTGGTAATTGTGCAATAATTGGTAGTTTAGATAGGATTGAAATAATAGATTCTGGTTTTGATTATCAGGATACACCTATTGTCGCAATATCGGGTGGTAACGGTAAAGGCGCTACTGCAGAAGTTAATCTTGCTGAGATAACACATTCAATATCTTTTAATGCTGAATTCATTGGTGGAAATATTAGTACTACAAATAACACTATTGGTTTCAGTACTTTCCATAAATTAGCACCTAATGAAAAGATTTTTTATAAGTCTAAAGGATTGAAGGGTGTTGGTGGTCTTTCAACGGATGCATTATATTTTACTCAGGTTGTAGATGATAATACTATCAAACTTCATACTAGTTTTATAGATGCAAATGTTGGAATTAATACAGTTGATTTAACCGCTTTTGGATCTGGTGTTCAAAGTTTCCAAGCTGCATCACGCAAAAAAGTTGTTTCTGATATTATTGTAACTAATGCTGGATCTGGTTATGGGAATAAGAAAAGATCCATTCCTACTTCTGGTATCATTACATCCATCAATGAAGTTAATATTAGTAATCATGGATATTCAACAGGAGATATCGTTGAGTATACTGCGGGATCAACTCCTGTTCTCGGTCTTTCTACCACATCCAGTTACTACGTAATCAAAAAGGATGAGAATAAGTTTAGTTTAAGTTTAATCGGAACTGGTAATACGGCCAAGGACTATTACTTCGATAATAATATTATTACTGACTTACTTTCAGAAGGAGATGGTTCTTTTAATTATCAACCTATTACAGTTGCAATTGAAGGGGTAATCGGAATCTCTACTTCCACTAATCAAGACTTTGGTTGCAAAGTTCAACCTATCTTTAGAGGATCTATTGATTCTATTGATTTGACAGGTAATGGTGTAGGGTATGGTGCATCAGAGATTATTAACTTTAATAGGCAGCCAAGTATAACTTTCCAGAGTGGAAAAGAAGCTTTAGTTACTCCTATCGTTAATAATGGAAGAATTGTAGATGTTATTATTGATGCAGGTGGTAGTGGATATAATGCTCCACCGGATTTGAAAATTACTGGTAGTGGTTCTTTTGCAAAATTAACTCCAATTATTAGTAACGGATCTGTAACTTCGGTTAAGATTCATAATGGTGGAGTAGGATTTGCGACTGATGGAACTTCTATTACTTTAACGAATGCTGGTTCTGAAGCAAATTCTGAGGCAATAATTAAAGAATGGAATATTAATTTGTTTGAAAGAGATTTCAATAATATCAAAGGAGATGATGGAATTCTTGCTCAAAATATTAATAACACTATTCTAGAATATTCACATCTTTATGCACCACGCCCTTTAAGAGAAAGTTTATATGCAATATCTGATACTGCTACTTTCTATGGAGCACCTGATTTAACATTAGATAATGGTATTGAAAAAGATAGTACTGCGCATTCACCACTGATGGGGTGGGCATATGATGGTAACCCCATATATGGACCTTTTGGATATACTACTACTCAAGGTGGTGTAGTCAAGCGTATGCAGTCGGGTTATGAAGTTCAATTGAATACACCCAATAGGCCATCTTCTGCCTTATTCCCTCCAGGATTCTTTGTTGAAGATTATATCTTTACTGAAAGAGGTGATCTAGATGAGCATAATGGAAGATTCTGCGTAACACCAGATTATCCAGATGGTACTTATGCATACTTTGCAACTATTAATAATATTATTGATTCGGATGGTCCTTTTAAAAATTATAAGAGACCTGTTTTCCCTTATTTGATTGGTAATAGTTTTAATTCCGAACCTAATCAATTTAATTTCTCTTCTTCTACAAACCAAACACTTTATGATATTGAAGATAATGGATGGTTTAGAAATACTGCAGAATACCATCTTGGTAGCAAGTATAGCGGATATGAATATATTTTTGATTCTAATACTGTTAAAGAACAATCAATTAACATTACATCTGCTTCAGCAGGAAATGTTCAAGCAGTTGGTGTCTTTACAGGTGGTACAAATTATAAAGTAGGTGATAGAGTATCATTTAATAATGAAGGAACATCCGGAAAAGACGTTAGTGCTAAGGTTGGAACTATTGGTGGTAAAGTTGTTAATACAGTAAGTACTGCTACAACAACATTCTCTAATATTGAATTTGTACCGGATATAGGTTTAAACAGATTTGTTGGATTCTCAACTATAGTTCATGGATTAAAAAATAAAGATATTGTAAATGTTGCTGGATTATCTTCTTACTTCGAAGGATTTAATGGAACATATGCCATTGGAGTTAGAACTGATAATTTTGTATTGACTTTAGGTGTAGGGAATAGTAGTGCTACAGGTGCTACTGCTTATTTCTACGTTTCTGGAATACTGGATTATCCTTATGTACGTCCTAATGATATATTGGGAATAGGTACGGAGAAGGTAAAAGTTTTAAACATTGATTCTCAAACCCAAAGAATACGTGTTTTAAGAGCACAAGATGGAACCGTAAGTACTGCTCATTCAAGCAGTGCGATTCTTTATGAGAATCCTAAGAAATTTACAGTTAATGTTGGTGCATTAAAAACAACTAAGCTGTTTAATATTAATGATGAATTGTATTTTGATCCAGCAGAGTCTGTAGGTATTGGAACTACTACTGGTACTGGAGTAGGTACAACAATTGCTTTCTCTAACCCTGGCGTAGGAGATACACAAATATTTGCCACACCACAATCGATATATTATAAAGATCATGGATTATCACTCAATGACCAAGTTTTCTACAACTCCCACGGAGGAACGACAATTAAGGTATGGAACGGTATTGATGCATCTTATAAGAATCTGTCTGCTTATGCTAATCTTTACGTTGCTCCTTTAAATAAAGACTTTATTGGTATTTCTAGCAATAAGGTTGGATTGGGAACTAGTGGATATGTTGGTATTAATACTAATACAGGATTATTCTACTTCACTAATGCTGGATCTGGTAAATATCACAGCTTTAGGACATCTTTAAGTGATGTAATTACTGGACAGATTAATAAGAACGTTGTTACTGTTTCTACTGCCACAACTCATGGATTAAGTGTTTTCGATAGAGCCACTGTTAGTGTTAAACCTATTACGACACAGACCATAACTGTAAAATATGATGATTATAATAGAAGAATTGTATTTGATCCTAAAAACTTTGCTGCAGGTGATGTAGATGTTGTACAGAATACTATTCAGATTCTGAATCATCCATTTAAGAGTGGTGATAAAGTTATTCATACAGCAACAAGCCCTGCGGGTGGACTTGCAGATGAGGGAATGTATTATGTGGTTTCCTTCAGTAAGGACAAGATTCGACTTGTTAATCAGAAATTTGAAGTAGATTCTCTGAATCCTATTTTCGTAGATATTACAAGTACATCTTCTGGGACTATTTCTAAGATCAATCCTGTAGTTTCTACTAATAAGAATAATAAACTTAAGTTTGATCTTTCAGATTCTTCTTTATCCTTTACATATACTGGATTAATTTATCCTGCATTCCGAATGGAATTATATGCAGATGATGAATTTACAAAGCCTTTCTTTACTTCTGGAAAAACAAATGGGTTTGAAGTTACTACAAGTGGTGTAGTTGGTAAAGATGCTGATGCTAATTTAACACTTACAGTAAGTGATTATGTTCCTGTTAATCTATGGTACAAATTTAATATTGAAAATATAGACATTATCACTGAGAAGAAGAGAGAAATCATAATTGATAAAGATCCAAGTCCTTATAACCAAATTAATGTTGTAAGTACAGTTTATGATGGTAACCATGTTATAACTTCTGTAGGAACTACTACATTTGAATATAATGTAAAGAGTATTCCTAATGTTCTTTCGTTTGATTCTAGTACTGCTAAACTCTCTTATACTACTAATTCTAAGAATGCTATTGGATCCATAAACTTAATTGATGTTGTAGATGGAGGATCTGCATATAGAGCATTACCAGGAATTACATCAGTTGTAAGTGGACTGGGTAGTGGTGCTATTTTGCGTCCTACAAGTACAAATATTGGTAAAGTATTAACACATAAGTTTGTTGGAGATGGTATTGGATTTGATTATCCTACAGATGAAACTTTAAGAGGTGTTGCTAATCTTCCTGAAATATTAGAATTAGAAGCATTAGCATCTTTTGAGAGAATAGGTATTGCGTCAAATGGTAGAAATTATCTAACTGCACCTACCTTACTTGTTATTGATGGTTACAATGGAAAGATTATTGATGATATTGACCTTACTTATAACTTAGGGGATAGTCAAGTTTCTATTCTTAAGAATACTACTGGCATCTATGATGCTCCTCCAACTATTCTTCCTATTGATAATTCTAATGGTGTTGGCATATCTTCAGTAACTTATGCAGGATTGGGTACAGTTAGACTATGGTTAAATTCTACATTTAGTAATGAATCGGATTTCCCTTATGAAGTTGGTGGAAAGATTCTAATTGAGAATATTAATATTGGAGTTAATACTATTGGTAGTGGATATAATTCTGATGATTATGATTATACTCTATTCCCAGTTACAGGAGTTAATACTGCTCTAGGTGGCAGTGGAGCTTATATTGAGTATAGCTTAAGTAGTGTTCTTGGTATAGGTAGTACTCCTGGATTACCTATTGAATCTACTGTATCGGTAGGAAGAGCAATTCCAGAAAATCAGTTCCCTATTTTTGATTCTGTTCTTAAGAAGAATGATTTCTTAAGAGATGAACCTATAATCAATATTGCTAATACTAAATCAGGAAATATAGAAAGTTGGAATAGAAATACAGAGTTATTAAAAGTTACTACTGGTTGGGATTTTGATATTGGAGAAACCATTAAAGGTTTAAGTTCAAATACACAAGGAGTAATTAAGAAGAAGTATGAATTTGATGCAGAAATTACTACAGGTGCTGGTGCCACTGTGGTTGAGGGATGGCAAAGGAATACTGGATTCTTAAATGATAATTTACAGAAATTACCTAATAATGAATATTATCAGAACTTCTCTTATTCTCTTAAATCAAAAGTTCCTTTTGGTACTTGGGATGATGCGGTAGGTGCATTAAGTCATACTGCTGGATTTATTAAGTTCTCTGATCTCCAAGTAGAAACTGATTCATCATCTATTGTTTCTACACCTGTAGATGCTACTGTTACTACTATTACTGATCTTGTAGGTGAAGGGGATATTAATTCCTGGTATGATTATGACTTAGTAACTGAAGGTGCAGACTATATTAATGATGAACTAATTTCTAGTGAAGTTTATTTTAAGAATAGGATTCTTACTGATTACTTCCAGTCTATCGGTAACCGTGTATTAAGTATTGATGATATTAGTGATCAATTCAATAGTAATGAAAGAGTTAATCCTTTTGGACCTATTTCTGGTTATCCTGATAATTACACTTATAACCGGATCATTACTTTAGCACAAGATACTGTCTATACTGATGAAAGGCAGTTTTCAATAGTCAGTTTACTTCAATTTAATTCAACATCATGGATGAATGAGTATGCAACATTGGAGACTTATCCAAGTTTAGGATACTATGGATATGCTCCTGGTGCATCTGGATGGGATCTCCTTTGGTATCCTTCTAAGAGTGAATATAACACTTATGAAGTAACCACAGCATCTTTAAGCATATTAAACAATATTACCAGTACGGGTTCTACAACAGGATTAGGTGATGCCGTTCATTTATCGAGTGGTCGAGTAACTGTTCCTGCTGCTACCCCAACAACAGTGGTTTCTATTGCTGCTACTTATAGATCAGCTAAATTGAATATTTTACTAGAAGATGGTGCTAAGAATTTCTTTGTAAATGAATTAACTCTTGTCCATGATGGAACTGATGTAACTGTTCTTGAATATGGTGATATGTCTAATACGGGCACACCATCTTCTTCAGGATTTGGTACTTATAATTGCTATAAGAGTGGATCAGTCATTAAAGTGGATTTACATCCTGTAGTTGCTACTGGTGTTACCGCTAGTTCTGATATCATTGCAATGTCTGGATCTGCTACTGGTATTGGTACAACATCATTAACGACTTCAGAAATTGATTCTAGTTATGTTGCAATTGCTTCTACATCATCTCCTACAGCAAATATAATTGCAAGTTATGCAGAACCTTATAGGGGTGCATATTACTTTGTATCTGTACAAGATACAACAAATAATCAATATGAAGCATTTGAAGTTGCTATGTGCAATTCTGCTTCAAATGAAGTTGTAGTAGATTGGGCTAATGTCGCCACAAATGCAGGTCTTGGTACTGTTGGTATTACTTCAGTAGGAACTACTAGAAATCTTACCTTTACACCGATTGCTAGTGCTAATGTCAATGTTAGAACTTTTGGATTTGCCATTAAGTTTAAAGAAATTGCACCTACAAGATTGAATCTAAACAATGTTCAAATTCGTGGTGATGAAGGTGCTTTCCGAGGAACCAAGTTAGATCTAAAAACTTCCTTTGATCTTCAACATGATGGATTAGATATATTCAAGCGTAATTTTGATGGAAGCAGTTCTTCTGTTGTTGATATTGAGAATAATAGAATTAGATTGCCGAATCATTTCTTCGTATCTGCTGAGAAGGTAAGGTATAGTCATGCGGGTGCTGGTACTACGATGGCAATTGGTATTGCCACTGCAACTATTAATGGAATTAGCACTGATAAACTTCCTACTGATATAACCCTATTCAAGCAAGATGAAGGTAATATTAAGTTCTGTGTAAGTCCTGAAAAAGCACTTTTAGCAGAACCAGAATTCATTACAATTACATCTGTAGGTATTGGAACCTCTCATACTTTCTATGCTAAGAATGGAAACACTAAAGGATTGGTTGCTATTGATAATCTACTTCAAGCACCTGTAGCAGATACTCCTGTTACTACTTCTTTGGCTACTGGTATTAATTTTGATACTAATGTTCCTTGTGTAGGAGTTACATCTTTTGCTGCAGCAGATTTGATTAAGATTGATGATGAAATTATGCGAGTTACTGGTGTCGGTGTTGGTGGAGCAAATAACTTAACTGTTCGTAGAGCACAGTTGGGAACACCTTTGGCTGCACACTCAGGTTCTACTGTTGTTACTAAGATAAGTGGTAATTATAATATTGTTGATAATGTTATTAACTTTGGTTCTGCGCCACATGGTAAAGTTCCTCTAAGTACAACTACAGGCAATCCTGATGATAGGGATTGGGTAGGTATTACAACAAGTTCTACGTTCCAAGGTAGAACTTTTATGAGACGTGCTGCAGTTGGTACTACAGCAGAAGCATATGCTACCAATTATATTTTTGATGATATATCAGAACAATTCTCAGGTGTTGGAAGTGTATTTACTTTAAAATCTGATGGTGTAAATGCCACAGGATTCTCTACTAATAATGCAATTGTATTGGTTAATAATTTACTTCAGGAACCTCAAGGAGTTCAAGCATATGAAGGTGCTTATACTTTAACTGAATCTGGTGGTATTTCAAGTATTCGATTTATTGGATCTGGACAGATTGAAGGTCATGATGCAAATATTTCTAATTTACCTTCAGGTGGTGTTCTTATTTCTGTTGGTTCAAGTGCTGGATATGCGTATCAACCACTAATATCTGCAGGTGGTACTGCAACTGTTTCGGCTGCAGGATCTATTACTGCAGTTAGCATTGGAAATAGTGGTTCAGGATATAGAACAGGAGTTCAAACAACAGTCAACGTTGGAGTTGATACTCAAACTACAGGATTGGATGTTATTGAAAATATTGGTACTGCTACTATTGCAGGTGGGTATATAACCGGAGTTGCAGTTACTAATCCAAAAGTATTCTATGCACCAAGAACTGTATCTAATGTAGGTTATACATCCGTCACTGGTTTAACTACGGTAACTACATCTAAAGTACATGGATTGAAAGTTGGCGATATAATTGATCTTTCTGGAATTGCATTAACTTGTACTTATTCTCCAGTTCTAAACATATCCAATGTACTTTATGATAATGTTAGTGGTGTAATGACGGTAACCACTGCTGAAGTTCATAGTTATACTGCAAACAAAGATGTCATTTTCACAGGCATTGGAATGACTTGTGGATTGGATGCAGGTATCAGTACTCATTATTATCCAAGGGGTGAAGATTCTGCATATAATACTGCTATTTCTATTGCTTCAACCACTGCGACTACCATCACAGTAGATGTTGGTGTTGGTGGACCAGCAGATCAATATGCACATAATTTTGTAAGCGCATCAAGTGGTGCTGTTATTAGTGGTGGTAATTATGCCCATACTTTCGTAAGTGCTGCTACTAATGCAGTTAGCATTACTGGATGGACAACTGCCTTTACACCAACAAATGCTGCTTATACAGCATCAAGTGGTAATTTAGTAATAACAACTGCTTCTGCACATGGTCTTACCACAAGTAATACTGCATCTGTTTCTGCAGATGGATTGACCTTTACTTGTGCGATGGATAGTAATATGACAAATCATACCTATCCTCGTACTAGTGATCCTATTTCGGGTATTGCAACTGCAATTACTGGAGTAACTACAAATACATTCACGATTAATGTTGGTGCTTCACCTATTGCTAATTACAACGTATCCAATGCTTCTTATAATGCATCCACAGGTATTATGGAATTGACGGTTGGTTCTCATAGTTTGACTGCAGGAACTAGTATTAAATTAGCAACTGAATCCTTAACATTCACTTGTGCTAAAGATGGTAACGTTACACAACACAAATATCCACGTAAGCCAGATCCTTATTACGGTGGATCTACTATTACTGGAGTAGCAGGTACTAATACATTCACAGTAAATGTGGGAACTTCTACTGTTGCCACTTACTATAAGTCTGGTGGAACAGTTCAAGGTGCAATTTTAGCACCTAGATCAACAGATCCTTCAGCAAAAGGAACTACTATTAATCGAGTTCCAAGTACTACTTCATTTGAAGTTAATACGGGTGTTTCTACTTGTGATCATTTCTATGCTAGAGGTGGTAAGGTTCAAAAACCACTGAAGATAGTATTTGATGAACCAATGCCTTATGATGATATTCCATTAGAATATGCTCCTGGATATGTTGGAGCAGGTCTGAGTGCTACCATTAATGTAGTAGTAGGACAGGGATCAAGTGTAGTTGATTTCCGTATTGTAGATCAAGGATATGGATATGGCAATGGATCTGTTCTTACAGTTCCTGTAGGAGGAGCCACAGGAATTCCTACTGATCTAAGTAAGACTTATGACCCATTCTTTGTTAACATTGAAGAAGTATATAACGATAATTTTAATGCTTGGAGTCCTGGGGTATTTGAAGTATTTGACAGATTGGATTCTAAGTTTGATTCTGTTAGAAGATCCTTTGGACTTACTATTAACCAGAATCCTGTTTCTATTCAATCTCAAAAGGGTTCTCCAATTGAAGTAGATAAGACAATTTTAGTCTTCCTCAATAACGTTCTTCAAGAACCAAATTATGCATATACTTTTGAAGGAGGAAGCACTATTACCTTTAGCGAAGCACCTGAACCAGGTGATACTAGTAAGATTATATTCTATAAGGGTAGTGGTGATGTTGATGTTGTCTTTACAGATATTCTTGAAACTGTAAAAGTCGGTGATACTTTAGATATAAGGAATAATCCAGATGTAGGTCAAGGTATCATTTATGATCAAGATCCAAGAGTTGTTATTGGTATTACTACTGTAGACTCTGTATCGACTAATCCTTATCCAGGACCTGGAGTAACTAGTGATAGAACTTTAAAGAGACCAGTTAAGTGGTCTAAGCAGACAGAAGATGTTGTTGTTGACGGTAAGAAAATTGGTAAAGATAGGATTCTTTATGAACCATTAATTTATCCTGCTTCTTATATCTTACAACCTGTTGGTGTTGGTTCTACTATTGCTTATGTTAATAACGTAAGACCATTCTTTGATTCAACTAATGAACAGCAAACTAGGACATTCCAGAACAGTATTACCATTACATCCCAGGATTCTATTGTAGGCGCGTCTGCAACCGCTTTGGTATCCATTGCAGGAACTATTTCATCCTTTGACATTACAAACGCTGGTGTGGGGTATACACAAGCACCTACGGTGACTGTTGCTAACCCTGTAGGTTTAGGAACTACTGTAAGGGCATCTGCTACTGCTACTGTAAGTGGTGGAAATGTTACTGCTATATCTGTGGGAGATGTTGGTAGTGGATATACTAGTACTAGTGTTCCACCTGTATTGATAACACCACCACAACTCATAAAAGAGAAGATGAGTGTTCTTTCTTATACAGGTGATTCTGGAAAGATTGTTGGATTTGGTACTACTACAGTTGGTGGTTCTACAAGATTAATTCTTGATCTTTATATTCCTACAAATTCTTATATGAGGAATACAGATTTAGTAGGTACTGCTGTAACAGTTAGTGGAATATCTACTGGTGATTTCTTCACCCTCTTTAATACCAACGTTGCAGTTTCCACAGAAAGTTTGATCAGTAGACAATTGGATGGAACGACACGTATTGGAATTACTACTATGTTTATAGATAGTACATTCCAGGTAGCATCTTGCTATACGGAAAATGTAAATGTAATTGGTGTTGGAACAACTGCAGTTAGAAGAATATTCACTAATGTGGGTTCATTAAGTACTGAATCTTTCTCTTCTACTGTTCTTACATTTGACGAAACTACTTATACATTCGACTCACAAGAATTTACCGTATATGCAGGTGGTGTTAGCACTTCCTTCTCATTTGGTGATTTTAGTTGGGGTAAGATTGAATTAGGTGGAAGATCTAATCCACAATCTTATAGTTTCCATGGATTAAGAGGTTATACAGGAATTTCTACTTCGGGCATTGTCCAAAGAAGTGTTCCATTGAAGTACAACAACTATGTTGTTTGACATAATAAATAACTCTACGAAAAAGTAACAAAAAATGGCCAAACAGGGTATTAATACAGGATCAGCACCAAACGACGGTACGGGTGATACCCTCTTGAGTGGTGGTGTAAAGATTAATAGCAATTTTGATGAAGTATATGGAAAGATAGGTGATGGAACTAATTTGTATGTGGGTGTTGTTACTCATATTCAAGGAGGTGGAACCGTTAGTATTTCGAGTGCTTACGGTGCTGTAACGATTACTGGTACAGCAAATACTGCTAATGTTAATACAGACTCATTGGTTGTTACTGGTATAACACTTCTTGGGGTTACAACTGCTACCCAACTTACAAATAGTAATACTTTAAGTACAAACACTCTTTCAGTTGTTGGTGTTGGAACTTTAGGATCTGCAATTATTGGATCTGGAACCACTATCACATCTGGTGGTGTTAATGCTGGTGTTGTAACTGCAACTTATTTCCATGGCGATGGTTCTAATTTAACCAACCTGAAAGCTGACCCTGATTGGGTTTCTGATTCTGTTGGTCTTCATACAACAAAAGGTGTTGCTATTGGGGGAACTGATCCACAAGGATTGCCTTTATCGATAACAGGTTCTGCAAAAGCTACAGGTGTTATAACTGCTACGACTTTTATTGGCAATTTAACTGGTAATGTAACAGGAAATGCTTCTGGTTCATCTGGGTCTTGTACTGGGGATGCTGCAGGATTAAGTGGAACACCTAATATTGCAGTAGGAACTATAGATGGATCATCTTTAAAAGTTACTGGAATCACAACCACTGCATCATTCAGCGCAACTAGTGCAACGATTGGTGTTTCTACTGTAGGTGTTGTTACATTCAATGGATCTGGATCTCTTGATTTAGGTGTATCACATGCTGATGGAACTGTTGGTATGGTAACTGCTCAATATCTTCAGGTTGGAGGAAATAGTGGTAGCGATAGATTGGAAGTCCTTAGAGATGGTGGTATTGTAGTTGGTGGTGCTGCTACATTCAAAGATGATTTCAAATTGGATGGAGCATCTAGTAAAGAAGTTGAGTGGATTCAAAGTAGTGGTAACTTAAATCTTACAGATGGGACTTATATCAATTATGGCGATAGTCAAGATGTGATGACCACTTATGTTTCTTCTGCTCAGGATCGTTTTTTAATTAATCATCGTGCTCAAGGTTCAGGAGATTCAAATGTTGAGGTCCAAGTTGATGGTACCGTTGTACAAATTTACAAAACTGGTGTTAATATAACTGGTTATTGTACTGCAACTAATTTTGTATCTGGTAAATGGACTGTTGGTGCTTCTGGCACAACCGGATGGACATTTACTGGTGTTGGATTTACTGCTACAGCAGAAGACCCTGATTTTTATCTTGCTAGAGGTAATACTTATCAATATGTTGTTGGTGCTGGACATACATTTAGAATTCAAAGTACTCAGAATGGTTCTACTGGAACCATATGGGTTGATGGTATAACTAACAACGATACTACGAGTGGAACTTTAACATTTACTGTTCCATTTAATGCACCAGATACACTTTATTATCAATGTACTGAACATGCTGGAATGGGTGGAACAATATTCATCTATCCCGCTTTAAGATAGGTACTTAAACCCTTAATAAATAACTAAAAAATTGTCACAATGGCCGCAATTATAACTGATCAATTACGTATCTTGAATGCAAAGAATTTTGTGTCTGGAGTTCAATCCACCACAAATTCTTATTATGCATTCATTGGCTTGCCTGATGCTTCCAATTATCAGTCTGATTGGGACATTACCCCTCCTTCTCCCAAGGATAGTTTGAATCAATCAAATGATTATTGGGATAATATGTTGGCGATGAAGAAAATTTCATCAAGTGATGTAAGTCAAGTAGTCAAAAAGAATGCTTGGGTTTCGGGTTTGACATATGATATGTGGAGGAATGATATTAACCGAGATAATCCTTCTCAACCTTCAGGTGCTTTTGATATCTACTCTGCTAACTATTTTATAATGAATAGTGATTATCGAGTATATATTTGTCTGTATAATAATGCTAAGCCAGAGAACAATTTTACTGGAGGACCTTCCCTCGATGAACCTACCTTTACTGATTTAGAACCAAGAGAAGCAGGTAGTAGTGGTGACGGTTATATATGGAAATATTTGTTTACTATTAAACCAAGTCAGTCAATTAAGTTCGATTCTACTAATTATTTTCCAGTTCCTACTGATTGGGCAACAAGTACTGACAATTCAGCAGTTAGAGAAAATGCTGCTACTAGTGGACAATTAAAAATCGTTACGATTAGGAATCGTGGCGTAGGACTTGGTACTGCTAACTTAACTTATACTAGAGTACCTATTAAAGGTGATGGAACAGGTGCAGAAGCAACCATTGTAATCAATAATGATTCAAAAGTTGAATCAGTTACTGTATCTAAAGGTGGATCTGGATACACTTATGGTACTGTAGATTTGGTAAATGGTGGTGTTCCTACAGGATCAACTGTTCCTATTTTTAATGTAATCGTTCCTCCTCAAGGTGGACATGGTGCAGATATCTATAGAGAATTAGGTGCGTATAATGTTCTAACTTATGCTCGTTTTGAGAACGATACAGAAAATCCTGATTTTGTTACAGGTAACCAATTCTCAAGAGTTGGTCTTGTACAAAATCCAAATGCCTATGATTCTACTTCTTTACTTTCTTCAGATAAAGCAAGTGCTTTATATGCCCTTAAATTAAGTGGAGCTGGTTCAACCACAGCAACATTTACTGCAGATTCATTTATTACGCAAACTATTGCTACTGGATCAACTGCAGTTGGAAGAGTTGTTTCTTATGATCAAACAACTGGTGTTTTAAAGTACTGGCAAGATAGGACTAATTCTGGATTCAACTTTAATGGATCCCAAAACACAACCCCTACATATGGTTTTCAATCAAACCGTTTTACTTCAGATCCTGCTGCTGGTGGTAGTTTAACTATCATTGGTGGAAGTGTTAATCTTGCAATTACTACTTCATTCTCAGGTGTTTCTACAGTAATAAATAGTAGGACATATTATTTGGGTCAAGACTTTACAGACGGTGTTGCTCAGCCAGAAGTTAAAAAATATTCTGGTAATATCGTTTATGTTGATAACAGACCATCAGTTACAAGATCTTCTTCACAGAAAGAAGATGTAAAAATTATCTTGCAGTTCTAAGAAATCATGCCACAGGAAACCAATCTTAATGTTGCTCCTTACTTTGACGATTTTGATGCGGCGAGCAATTACTATAAAGTCTTATTTAAACCTGCCTATCCTGTACAGGCAAGAGAATTAAATAATATTCAGTCTATTCTTCAAAATCAAATTGAAGATGTAGGAAATCATCTGTTTAAAGAAGGTGCGCAAGTTATACCTGGACAGTTATCGTATAATGATAAGTTTTATGCAATTCAGATACAAGAGCAATATCTAGGAGTTCCTGTTTCTTTATATCTGGATAAATTAGTTGGAAAGAATATTACCGGACAAACTTCAGGAATTACTGCAAGAGTTGTAACTTATATTAATAATGCAACCTCTGAGAATGGAAATTATACACTATATGTTAATTATTTTAATTCTAGTACAGATTTAGTTACAGATACTTTCATTGACAATGAAGTCTTAGTTACTGAAGAAAGCATTAATTATGCAACTACATTCATTGCTGCAGGTGAAGGATTTTCTAATACAATTACTTCAGATGCATCTGCTATTGGATCTGCCTTTACGATAAGTAATGGTGTTTATTTTTTAAGAGGGACTTTTGTAGATGTTGCTGATGAGATCCTAATTCTTGATCAGTATAGCAATAAACCTAATTATAGAATAGGTTTGAATATTAATGAAGAAATTATTTCTTCAGACACTGATCCTGTTCTTAATGACAATGCACAAGGATTCAATAATTTCAGTGCTCCAGGTGCAGATAGATTAAAAATTAGTGCTACTTTATTTAAAAAAGATTTAACTGATTATGATGATCGAAATTTTGTGCAGCTTGCACAAGTTCAACAAGGTATTTTACGTGATATTCAGGATTCATTAAAGTATAATAAATTAAATGAAGTATTAGCCAGAAGAACTTTTGATGAATCTGGTCATTACTATGTTAAAGAATTTGTTACTTCCGTTAGAGAAAGTTTAAATGACGGAGAAGGAAACAGGGGAATCTATAATGCCAATCAGGTAACTGTTAATGGTAATACTCCATCAGACGATCTAGCAATTTATAAAATATCTCCAGGTAAAGCATATGTAAGGGGATTTGAAGTTGAATTAAGAGGACCTTCGTTCTTAGAGTGTCCAAAACCAAGATCAACAAGACTTGTAGAAGATGAAGCAGTTAATTTTGCTTTTGGACCTACTCTTGAACTTAATAATGTTTATGGATCGGCAACGATTGGATTTAACACTTCTAATACTGTTAGTTTAAGAAGTCGAAGAGTTGGATCTACTCAAACTTCTGCTGCTGGAAAGGAAATTGGTATTGGAAGAATATATGATTGTGCTTTAGAATCAGGTGCTTATAATACATCCAATTCTAATATAAACCAATGGGATCTATCTTTATTTGATGTTCAGACATATACAGATTTAACTCTTAATGAAAATGTTACTGTTTCTTCTCCTACTTTTATTCAGGGAGAATCCAGTGGTGCAACTGCATTCTTAAGATATAATGTAAGTGCAGGAACTGGATTGACTGCATATGATATTAAAGGTGATTTTTATGTTGGAGAACGACTTGTCTTTAATGGAGTATTAGATGATGCTCGATATCTGACTAATGTTAATAATTATGGAATTTCAGATGCTAAGTCGGTCTATGGTATTGTCGGATCAGGTAGTACTTTTAATGCAGACGTAAAACCATCTGCATCTAGATCTATTGGAATTGCATCAATTTCTGGAGAAGCAAGTGGTATTTCTACAGTTACTAGTCCTGGAGTAGATTTCTTAGGCATTGTAACTACTGGAAATCTTGTTCAATATTCTGATCCAACTTTAAATGAAGTATCTTTTGGTAGAGTTACTGATGTAACTGCCAATTTCATTAAAATTGCTGGTGTAACTACTGTTACTGGTGTTTGTGATGGCGGTCTTCCTTCTTCAAGTCTCAGTGTTACTGATTTTGAGATTATTGAAAGTAAGATTAAAGGATCCAGTGGAACTGGAAACCTAGCAAATAATCAGTCCATTTATAGTATTTTCCCTAAAAAGAATATTTCATCGATTGATCTTACTAAAACTAGTATAGTTATTAGGAAACAGTATTCTACTACTATTACCGATGGTTCTACACCAACATTAACTGCTGATGCAAATGAATCATTCCTTCCATTTGATGAGGAAAGATATACTCTAGTAAGATCAGATGGATCTACAGAAGTTTTAACAGAAGATAAGTTTACATTTGGTGCAGGATCTGTCACATTAACCCTTGATGGACTAGGTGCTAATGATCCAGCAAGTATATTGATTGCTACATTACGTAAAACCAATGTTACTTCAAAAGTTAAGAGTAAAGCAGTAACAAATAACTTAGTTATTAATAAGTCGAAAAATGCTTCTTCAGGTATTGGTGTTAGTACCCTTAATGATGGACTTACTTATGGTGATTATCCATTTGGCACTAGAGTACAAGATGCTGTTATTTCTCTAAATGTTCCTGATGTTGTTGATGTCTATGGCATTTATATGTCTAATAGTACAGCAGCACCACAGTCACCTTATATGACTACAGGATCTATGGATGGTCCTTCTGCAACGACTAATGATTTAATTCTAGGAGAAACTGTTACTGGACAAGTCAGTGGCGCAAAAGCAATTTATGTTAATAGAAAAACTGATACTAGTGTTAACTTTATATACTTAAATGACAACGTATTTGAGAATGGTGAAGTAGTTACTTTCAGTGAGTCTGGAGTAAGTGCTGTTGCAGCAGGTGTTAATGTTGGATCTAAAAATATTACACGAGAATATTCGTTTGATAATGGACAGGAATCAAGTACTTATAATTATTCAAGAATTACTAGAAGAGGTAGTTTCCCTGAACCAGAACGTCCTATTATAGTTTATTTCTCTAAAGCTTACTATGATTCTGCTGATACCGGTGATATTACTACAGTAAATTCTTACGATGCATTTAACTATGGTACAGAAATTGCAAGAATAGATGGAGTTAGAAATACTGATCTTATTGATGCTAGACCAAGAGTTGTTGATTACACTGTAACTGCCGGTGCTCGTTCACCATTCGAATTCTATGGTAGAAGTTTTGATGGGGGTTCTACAGGACAACATAGTTCTAAGAATGTCATTGCATCTGATGAATCTTCCATTCTTTCTTATAATTATTATCTACCTAGAGCAGATAGACTTTACTTAGACAAAGATGGTCTTTTAAGTATTAAGTTTGGTACTCCTGATGATATTCCTAGACTTCCTGAAGAAGTTAATGGCGCATTAAATATCACTAATATATTCTTACCTGCTTATCTCTACAATGTAGACGATGTAAAGATCAAATTTATTGATCATAAGAGATTCCAGATGAATGATATCTCTAAACTTGAACAGAGAATTAAAAATCTAGAATATTATAGTGCTCTTAATCTGATTGAAAATACAACTTTAAATTTGTTTATTCCTGATGGTAATGGGTTGAATAGATTTAAATCTGGTATCTTTGTAGACAACTTTAGTACGACTGAACCACAAGATTCTACAATTGGTGTTAAAAATAGTGTAGATACTAAGAAGAGAATTTTAAGACCTGCTCACTATTCTACTGCTTTTAATTTGCAGTTAGGAACAAGTGCTATTGCTGGTATTGGAACTACAACTACCGCCAATGCAGATACAAGATTTGCTGAAGTTTTAGGAACTAATATTAAAAGAACTAATCAAGTAATTACATTAGATTATGCAGATACTTCTTGGTTGACTCAACCATTTGCAACAAGAACTGAAAGTGTTACTCCTTTCCTAATTCAATTCTGGCAAGGAACCATCGCATTAGAACCTACTGTTGATGTCTGGATTGATGTTAATAGGATGCAAGCTCGTGATGTAATGATGGAAGGATCTTTCCAAGGAATTGCAGAGTCATTACAAGCAGAAGTTACAACTGCTGCCGATGGTACAAGAACTGGTGTCACTCCTGTTCTTTGGGATTCTTGGGAAACTACTGGTGTTAATATGGAACTATCCCTTAATACCGAGACTGTTTCATTGGCAGAAGCAGCAGGTAGACAAGGAATGGGTGCTGAGCAATTCTTAAGAAGTCAAGGAAGAGGATTTAATAGAATTAATGTTGCAGCAAGTACTGTCACAACTACAACAATTCAAGGTTCGAACACTTTAGATCAAACTAGAACTGGTGCGCAAACTACTGTCAATGAGCAGATTGATACTGAAACTTTAGGTGATAGAGTTGTTAATCGAGATATCATTCACTTTATGAGATCTCGGAATATTCAGTTCACTGCTACGAAGATGAAGCCATATACACAGATTTATGGATTCTTTGATGATGTTGATGTCAATCCATTCTGTCTTAATAAGTTAATTGAAATCTCCATGACTAGTGGAACCTTTGCTATAGGTGAGACAGTTGTAGGGGTAATGCCATCCAGTAATTCTGGAGTACCTATTTTAGGTTCTGCAAGTGCTTCTATTTCCTTTAGAGTAGCAAACTCGAACCATAAGTATGGTCCATATAATAATCCTACAGATTTCTATATGGTAAACCCATATGATAGAACTAATTTAATCCCAGGTACTTATTCAGAGACTTCAACCATCCTTAATGTTGACACATTTAGTCTTGCTGATGAAGCAGATCCTAGATTTGAAGGATATATTGCTTCTGGAATGCTTTTAGTAGGACAGACTAGTGGTGCACAAGCAACAGTTGGTACTGTAAGATTGGTAACTGATAGGGTAGGAACTTTAATTGGATCATATAGAGTTCCTGATGGCAATAGTGCAGCAAACCCTGTATTTGAAACTGGTAGATCATCATTTAGATTGACTAGCAGTCCAATTAATGATCTAATTCGCGGTAATACAAGTACTTCTGCACAAGAAATATTCTATTCACAAGGTGATATTGATAATACACAAGAAGTTACATTATCACTAAGGAATGCACGAGTAGAAGTTGATGATGATTTCGTAGATACAAGAGAAGTCGTCGATGACTTTGAAATGGAAGGTGCGATGGAGACAAACTTTAATATTGTTCCAATTCCACCTCCACCTGCACCACGTGGTGACCCCCTCGCGCAAACATTTACTGTTGACGATTCAACAGGTGTATATCTTACAAAACTGGATGCATATTTCAGTGCCAAAGATAGTAATATACCTGTATCGGTTCAAATTCGTGAGACATATCAAGGAACTCCTACCAATAGGATTCTTGCATATTCAGAAGTTGATTTAGAACCAGAAGATGTAAATCTTTCTACTGATGGTACTGTAGCAACTACATTCACATTTGAATCTCCTGTATATGTTAAGGGGCAAACAGAATATGCCATTGTTCTTCTTTCAAATTCAACCGAATATAGGGTTTGGATTTCTAGACTTGGTGAATCTGATGTCACTACCCTTGCTACTGAAGCAGGACAAACTTTAGTATCCACTCAGCCAATATTGGGATCATTATTTAAGTCTCAAAATGCTTCTGTTTGGACACCTAGTCAGTATGAAGATTTGAAGTTTACACTTCATCGTGCAGATTTTGTTAATCAAGGTTCTGTTCAATTCTTCAACCCTCAACTTCCTACTTCTTTGGAATCGATTCCTGAAAATGGAGTTACTATTAATCCAAGAAAAATTAGTGTTGGTATAGGTACTACACTGCAAGATGCAGGATTAGTTGTTGGTAATACTGTTACACAAAATGCTACTAGTGCTGCTGGTAAATTGGTTGGTTATGCTGGATCCGCAACTGCTGCGATGTCCATCGTTAACGCTGGTGTAGGATATACACCTGCGGCCGCCGCCTTAGTTTATAGTGGAATTGCCTTAACCAGTATTACTGGAAATGGTATTGATGCTACTGCCAATATTACCATTTCAAATGGTGTAGCAGTTGCAGCAACTATCTCAGCTGGTGGTAAAGGATATGCTATTGGTGATGTTCTTACCCCAATCAAGGTTGGATCAACTAATCTTGGAACAGGAATGAAACTTTCTGTAAGTAACATTAAGGGTAATAATGAACTAATCATAAGTGAAGTTCAAGGAACATTTGGTATTGGTGCAACACAATTCCTTAAGTATACCAATAGTAGTGGTGTTACAACTACACTCAATGCTTCTGTTGGCGGAAATGTAGTTCCTATTGCACCTATTCGAGTTACTACTGATGGTACACATGTGAAGATATTCCAGAGAAATCATGGAATGTATGCCAATAATAATAGAGTAACCGTAAAAGGTATTGAAACTAATCTAGATCCAATTGGATTAACTGCTTCTTATTCTAATACAGATACTGGAAGTATTTCTGTTGCAAGTACTGCTACTTTCACTACATTTGAAAATATAGGAGTAGGTGCAACTAACTTAGGATATATTAGAGTTGGCAATGAAATCATTTCTTATAGTGGATATTCTGGAAATACTCTTACTGGTATTACTAGAAGTGTTGATAATACAGTATTGGCTAATCACAATGAAAATGATTTAGTCTATAAGTATGAATTGAATGGTGTTTCTTTGAGAAGAATTAATACCACTCATAATCTAGCTGATGTGACAATTGCTAATCCAATTACTTTGGATAGTTATCATATCAACGTTGGTATGAATACCAATGGAACGGATAGAAGTGCATCTTCATCTACGTTTAATGCTTTATACTTTAATAAGCCAGTAGTTGCAGGTGGTCTTGCAGCTAAAGGTACTTATAATTTACCATTTGAATTAATTGTTCCTAGTGTAAGATCTACTAATCCTACTGGAACAAATATATCTGCACAAGCAAGAACTATTTCTGAAACTAGTATTTCGGGTAGTGAGGCTTCCTTCCAAGATAAGAACTTCCAAGAAGTATCACTTTCTGAGAAGAATTACTTCAATTCTCCTCGTATGGTTGCTTCTAATACGAATGAATCTAATTACTTGACATCTTTGCCAGGAAACAAATCATTTACTCTTAATTTGAATTTGTCTACTGCAGATAAGAGATTGGCACCTTCTATTGATTTAGAACATTCTTCTGTTATTTTTGTTACTAACAGAGTTAATCAGCCAGTCACAAATTATGCATCTGATCCAAGAGTGAATACTATAACTGATGATCCTAATAGTTTCATCTATGTTACTAAGAATGTTATCTTGGAAAATCCAGCAACTTCACTAAAAGTTTATTTGGATTCCTATATTTCTAATTTGAATGACGTTAGAGTATTCTATGCTTTAAATCAGAATAGGGACGCAAATGATACTATTTTCGTACCATTCCCTGGTTACAATAACATAGGGATAACTGGAGAGATTATTAGCACAACTGCTAATGATGGATTGCCTGATATTAGGGTTCCTAAGATTGATTCTTATTTACCAGAACCATCACCTGAACTCTTTAGGGAATACAGGTGGACTATGGATGAACTTACACCATTTAGTTCATTCCGTATTAAGATTATCGGTACATCTACCAATTTAGCTTACGTTCCTCAGTTTAAGAATCTTCGTGTAGTTGCTCTTGCTTGATATGTTAATACCAGTAAAAGGGCAACAGGGTCTTTATAGAGATAGCTTTACAAATGCTATTGTCAATAAAAACACCAACGAATATCAATCATACGTAACTAATCGTCAAAAACTTAATTCTGATCAAGAAAGAATTAATGCAATTGAAGATCAAGTAAATGATGTAAAAAATGATCTTAGTGAAATTAAATCCTTACTTAAAGAGATAGTCAATGGCTCACGCTAATAATACTATTACATTTGATCCCGATGCAGGGGTATCCTATGGAGTTAATTTAACAGTTAATTCTGGAGCAAATTTTAAGTCTACTTTTAAGGTTTTAAAAACCGATAAAAGTGCTTTTAGTTTTTCAGGATATGATGGTTCGGCACAAATGGCTAAATCTGTTGCTGTAGGATCTACAGGATATGCAGTTGCTACATTTGGTGTTGGGTTTTCAACGACTGTGACAGGAGAATTCAATATTAGTTTAACTCCTGCTGTCACTAGAACTCTTAATCCAGGAAGATATGTTTATAATATTTTAGTAAGTTCTGGAACAACAACTTACAATATTGTAGACGGTAATATTTTGGTACAGGGAGGAATTTCCTCTGCTCCCTAAATAGTTTCACAAGGTATATCTATAAATGGCGCAGCCTTCTACACGACAAGAATTAATTGATTACTGCTTAAGACAGTTGGGTGCACCTGTCTTGGAAATTAATCTTGCTGAAGAGCAAATGCAAGATTTGATGGATGATGCTATTCAATTTTTTCAAGAAAGACATTTTGATGGTGTTTCACAATGTTATCTTAAATATCCAGTTACCCAGGAAGATATTGATAGGGGTAATGCAAGACCTCCAGGAGGAGGCGGAGAAACGACAGGTATAACATCTACTACTGCTAGTGCATCTATTGCAGGTATTGGGACAGTTTCATTCCCTTGGTATGAAAATAGCAATTATTTGCAAGTTCCACCAGAAATTATTGGCGTTAATAAAATATTTCAGTATGATAATGCTCAGTCAATGAGCATGTCTAATATGTTCAGTTTTAAATATCAGTTATTTTTAAATGATATTTATTATTGGGGGACTGGAGAATTATTGAATTATTCCATGGCAATGACATATTTGGAAAGTTTAAATTTTCTTCTTAATACTCATAAGCAAATAAGATTCAATCAAAGAATGGATAGATTATATCTTGATGTTGATTGGGATAACTTGAAGGCAGGAGATTTCATTATTCTTGATTGTTGGAGATCTGTAAATCCTGCGGATTTTGCAAGAGTATGGAATGATTCATTCTTAAAACCATATCTTACTGCACTCTTTAAGAGACAGTGGGGTCAAAATTTAATCAAGTTCCAAGGTGTTAAATTGCCTGGTGGAATTGAATTAAATGGAAGACAAACATTTGATGATGGTCAAGCAGAACTTGATAGAATCAGGGAAAAGATGTCCACTACTTATGAATTGCCACCATTAGATATGATAGGTTGATGCTATGGTACTTAATCCGTATTTCCAACAAGGTGCTGTAAGCGAGCAAAATCTAGTCCAGAGTCTTATCAACGAACAGTTGAAGATGTATGGGGTGGATGTTTATTATATTCCTAGAAGATATATAAAAAAGAATACAGTCATTAAAGAAGTTGTTGAATCGGAATTTGACAATGCCTATCCTATTGAAGCATATGTAGATAATTATGAAGGATATGGTGGTCAAGGTACTATTCTTTCAAAGTTTGGGATTGAAGAAAGAGATGACCTTACTTTGGTTATATCAAGAGAACGATACGAAACTTATATTACACCACTTATTAAGAATATTCCTAATATTGAATTATCATCTAGACCTAAAGAAGGTGATCTAATATATTTTCCATTGGGGGATAGATTATTTGAAATTAAATACGTTGAGCATGAACAACCTTTTTATCAATTAAAGAAAAATTATGTTTATGAATTAAGATGTGAACTATTCCGTTATGAAGATGAAGTCATCGATACTGGTATTGAGACTATTGATGATGAAATAGAACAAATTGGATATATTCAAACACTTACCCTTATTGGTGCTGCGGTAACTGCTACCGCAAGTGCAACATATATTGCTAGTGGAGCAGTTAATGATATTAAGATATCTAATATGGGTAATGGATATCTTACAGTTCCTACTGTTGGATTTGGATCAGCACCGTCGGGAGGAGTAACTGCTGTTGGTATTGCTTCTATAACTAGTAATTATATTAATTGTGATGGTCAGACAGCAGGTAAAGTTGAAGCAATTCTTTTAAGTAATGCTGGTGCAGGATATACAGTAGCACCATGGATTACTATTCAAGGTAGTACGGGAGCGGGTGCCGCTGCGACAGCATATATTGGAAATGGTGCTATTGGAATTGTTTCCATTACATCTGGTGGTTCGGGTTATACTACAAATCCTGTTGTTACGTTTAATAGTGGATCTGGAATTACTAGCGCTAGAGGTGTTGGACATATTAACGCTGCAGGGGTAGTAACTGCTGCTTATGTTACTTATGGTGGTATTGGTTATACAAGTACTCCAGTTGCTACCATAGCAGATCCTCCAGGGGTTGGATCAGGTATGGGTCTAGGAAGCTTCTTGTATAATGAAGTGATTACTGGACAGACATCAGGTACAACTGCTCGCGTAAAAGAATGGAATTCTGTTTTGGGAACTTTGGAAATATCTATTGTAGATGGTACTTTCCAAGCCGGAGAAACTATTATTGGAGATGAATCTGGTGCGAAATATGCAATTAGAGTTGTAAATACGGATGATTTAGTTTCAGGGTTTGCTGATAATGATCATATAGAAACACAAGCAGATAGTATTATCGACTTCTCAGAAAAGAATCCTTTCGGAATGCCTTAACTAAATAGAAGTATATCTGTATAATAAAGGATAATGTTTGAGTATTTTTATAACGAGATTTTACGATCCGTTATTATTGGGTTTGGATCTCTTTTTAATGGAATTACTATTAAGAAAGATTCTGGTGATATTAAAGTTCCCTTGGCATATGGACCACAACAGAAGTTTCTTGCCCGTTTAGAGCAGGAATCGGATTTAAATCGTCCTACTCAATTGACTCTTCCAAGGATGTCATTTGAATTTGTTCAGCTTCAATATGACCCTACTAGAAAATCTACTCAAACACAACAGTTTTTAGTTAAAAGTGCTGATGGTACAGAAACTAAAAAAGGATATCTTCCTGTTCCATATAATATGATTTTTGAACTTTCAATTTATACTAAATTGAATGATGATATGCTGCAGATTGTAGAACAAATTCTACCTTATTTCCAACCTGCATATAACTTACCTCTTAAATTTCTTGGTGATTTAAAAGAAAAAAGAGATATACCTATTCAATTAGATAATATTGAAATGGAAGATGATTATGAAGGAAATTTTGAAACAAGAAGAGCACTCTTCTATACTTTAAGGTTTACTGCTAAGACTTACATGTTTGGTCCTATCAGTAGTGTTACTGATGATATTGTTAAGAAGGTCAGTATTGGTTATGTTGCTGGTTCTAAAGGAACTGGTACTTATGCTAGAGATGTTACCTATCAAGTTACTCCAAGAGCAACTAAAGATTATACTGGTGATGTTAAGACCCTTATCGCTGCTAATGTAAATCTTACAGATGAAGTTGTTGAAGTAGATGATGGATCTCAGATTCTGACTGGCAAGTACATTTATATTGGTACAGAAGAAATGTATGTTGAAGCTGTAACTGGCAATAAATTGTCCGTTAAGAGGGCTCAGGATAATACAACAATTCAGAATCACGTATTAGGTGCACAAGTGAAGGGTATTAATTATCCTGGATCTGATGATAATGCTCTTATTGAATTTGGTGATAACTTTGGATTTGATGGTGATATACTGTGAGGGGTAGGGAATGTCTTCTAAGTTCGATGGTTTAAATGAATCTTTTAATGTGGAATCTACAGAAGTTGAAGTAGATGAAACACCTGAAAATGGTTGTGCTCCTAGAAAGGACCAACTGTCTAATGTTACTAATGTAGGTATAACAAGACCTGATAGATTAACTCAGGATGATATTACCAAAGATTATGAATACACGAGAGGTAATCTTTATAGTATTATTGAAAAAGGTCAAGAAGCAATTAATGGTATCCTAGAACTTGCTCAAGAAAGTGAAATGCCTAGGGCATATGAGGTTGCTGGTCAATTAATTAAAAGTGTTTCTGATGCAACTGATAAGTTGATGGATTTGCAAAAGAAATTAAAGGATGTTAATGAAGAAGAAAAATCTAAGGGACCTACTACAGTTAATAATGCACTCTTTGTAGGATCTACTGCAGAATTGCAGAAACTTCTAAAGCAAAATGGTAAGCCATGACAGAAGATCTAAACGATTTTTTTAATCTGGTAAACAACGCCAGAAAGGAGAAAGGGGAAGAGGAATTAGTAGAAGAAGAGAAGTCCAATTTAAGTGACTTCTTTTCTTTGGTGGATAAGGCTAAGAAAGAGAAAGAAGATAAACTACAGGAACAAAAGAAACAACAAGAATCTGTTATTGGGGAAGTTGATGTTGATATAAGTGTAGATTCTCTTTTTAATGAATTAAAAGAAGAAAAGAAGAAAGACGAAAAGAGACAAGAACAATCAAAGAAAATTGATGACTTGCTTGGTGAAGCAGCTGCAGAAGTTGTTGACAGTATTAATATTCCCCTAGAGGAAGAAAAAGAAGAAGTAATAGAAGAAAAGAAAGTAGAACTAGATGAAGATAAATTATTAGAATCTCTTTCTAGTGCACTAAATCATACTGTCGAACAAGTCAAGAAAAAGGAGATTATTGAAGACGCTGTTGAAGAGGTTGACACAGATGTTATTGAAGAAGCATTAGAAGCGTTAGAAAAATTAAATTACACCAAAGAGGAACTTCAGGAAGAAACTGATAATCCTGAAATTTCAAAAATTAAGAAAGAATTAGAAGTTCTTAAACATGTTGTTAATGTTCAAGGTGGTGGTGGTGAAGTTCGTCTTGAGTACTTAGATGATGTAGAAAGATCTAGTGCTAAGACTAATGGTTATTATTTAAAATATGATTCTTCTAAGGATAAATGGGTAGGTGCTCCTGTTAGTGGAGGCGGAGGTGGTGCCGATAGTGACTGGGTTATTCAAGAAGGGATTGGTATTCATACCACAGCAAATGTAGGTATTGCAACTACTGCAAAACCTGATATTCCGTTATTTGTAGATGGTAATGCAAGGATTACTGGAATCCTAACCGTTGGTACTGCATCTATTACCTTTGATGGTGATAATAATAATATCACTGCTGGTATTGTTACTATTACAAATACAGCAATTTACATTGGCGATAATGTAACTATTGATGGAAGTGCCACTGGTATTGGATCGGCACCAAATGTTCTGTATGTCGCAAAAGATGGTGATGATGATAAGAATGGTACTTCTATTGATAATGCATTTTTAACTATTGCTGGTGCAGTAGGTGCTGCTTCTTCAGGAACTACTATTAAAGTTCTTTCTGGAAATTATGTAGAAACTAATCCTATTGAAGTACCCGCTTTTGTTTCAATTGTGGGAGATGATCAAAGAACGGTTAAAGTCTTACCAAATACAGCAACAAGTAATTTGTTCCATGTCAGAAAGGGTGTTAAATTAGCAAATATGACTTTTAGTGGTCATCTTTCTCCGGCAGCAGCGGTTTCTTTCCCGACAACGGAAATTGCAGAAAACGTAGGTGGTGGAAAATGGAAAGGACCTTATATTCAAAACTGCACTAGTGATACCACAACAGGAACCGGAATATACATTGATGGAGATCAAGCAAGATCATTGAAAGCAATGAACGTTGATGCTTTCACACAATATAATCAAGGTGGAGTTGGTGTTGCAGTTACTAATAATGGATTTGCTCAATTAGTTTCTGTGTTCACTATTTGTTGCAATGAGGCAATTAGTTGCGATAAAGGAGGTCAAGCAGATATAGCAAATAGCAACTGTAGTTTTGGAACTTATGGTTTGGTTTCTAGGGGTGTTGGTGATTTGCAGTTTACGGGTGTTGTTACTTCATCAGCTGCTGTTTCACAAGATAATGTAACGGTTAATTTAACTACACCAACTTATAATATTACTGGTGTTGATTATACTCATACTACTGGTATTGCTACTGTAACTGTAAGTTCTGCCCACAAGTTTAAAGTTGGAATGGGAATTACTTTATCCAGTATTTCCTTTAATTGTGCTTATGGTTCTAGAACTTATCCTTATAGAAATCCTTATATCTTTGAAGTTGAATCGATTCCTTCCACTACATCTTTTTCCTGCAATCTTGGAATTTCTACTGTAGCACACACTTATAGTTCAGGTGGTACAGCAAAGATTGATATAGACAGACCTTATGATGGACAATTAGTTTATTTTGATGAACTTTATCAATCCATTAAAACTATTTCTGTAGGGTCAGGTGGAACAGGTTATAGTGCTACTCCTAAAGTAACTATTGCTGCTCCTACTGGACCAAGTGGCGAAACTGCAACTGCTTTTGCAACTTTAGATGGAGATAAGGTTTCTACTATTAGTATTATTAGTAGTGGAAGTCAATATAAAGCTACACCGACTATTACGATTGAAGGTCCTCAATCTGGTGTAAATACAGCGACAGCTACAGCCAATTTGGCACCTATTTATTATACGATAAATAGTTCTACCCCCATTGTATCAGGAATAACAACCCTCACACTTGAACAAAATCTATTCAACACAGTTGGTGTAGGTTCTACAGCATTCTTATCACAAGCAAGTAAAATTATTGCTAGTTCTCATACATTTGAATATGTTGGTGCTGGAAATAATATTACAACTGCTACACCTAAACGTGGTGGTGTGACTATTCAAGCTAATGAAGTTGTTACTGAAGATGGTGGTCAAGTGATCTATACTAGTACAGATCAATCCGGTAATTTTAGAATAGGGGACGAGTTAGCCATTAATCAAAGCAGTGGAACAATTAGTGGAAGAGCTTTCACTAAAAGTTTATTCTCCGAAATGACACCTTTTATCTTAGCACTCAGTTAGTATGGCACAGTTAGCACTTAATAGGTTTCAGACTCAAACCTTTGATATTACTACCGCTGAGCAGACTGTTTATACTGCTCCTACTGGTTATACTGCCATTGTACTGTATGCACATGTGACTAATGTTGGTGAATCTTCAGCAACAGTTTCATTATATCATAATAGATCATCCACTAAGACTGAACTTATTTTGGGAGCAACTGTTCCGGTAGCAGATGCATATATTCCTCTTGATGGTAAATTGGTTTTAGAAACAAGTGATTTCTTAAGTGTTAAGGCAAGTGCCAATAGCACCTTGAAATTAATTTTAAGTTTATTAGAGACGGCAAACTAATATGGGAAGATTATTAAGTAATAAAAATTTACCAACTCCTACCTCCGACGGACAGCTTTTAAAAGGCGATACTAGTGGCAAACAGTATTGGGGCTCCGGTGGGGGTGGTGGAATATCTTCCATAACTTCTGCAATGACTGTCTTTGGAAGGAGTGTAAATACTCCTATACTACTGACTAATGCTACACTTCCCGTTAATTTGCAAGGTGGTTCTTCCGTCACAATTAATAATATTTTGATTGCTGGTCGTTCAGCAGATACGGTTATTGAAAACTACATCACTCAGGTAACTTAAGTAAAATGGCAGATAGACTCCCACTTATAGTTGATAGTAGTGCTCAGAGGATAAAAGAACTTCCTACTGGGGATAATCTTAATCTGTCTTCTGCTGGTGTCTTACTCACCAATTCGACTGTGCATTGGAATGCACTTCAATATGATCCAAATATATCTACTATTAATACTGGAATATTAACTACATCTTCTACAAGTGCAGGTGTGGTTACTTCTATGAGTTCTAGTTCTTTTAGATCGATGAATGCACAAATTCAAGTATCTGAGGGAAGTACTTATAATATGACTACTATTAATATTATTCATGATGGAACTAATACATATATGAGTGAATATGGTTCTATACATTCACCAAGTGGGATATCTACTTTTTCTAGTGATATTGATAGTGGATCCCTAAGATTGCTGTGTTATCCAGCATCTACTAATTCCACAACATTCAAAGTTTTTGTTACAGCAACGTCTGTATAATAAATACAATATAAAGGTAATTTAATCCAATGGCAAGTCCTATTGTTAAAAGAGTTCTTGATAGACATGAAGGGGAGAAATCTCTGAGGATTCTTGAATCTAATTTTACACCTAATAATGCAAAATTATGGGATATAGCAAAGACTTTAGCCGAAAAGAAATTTGATGTCTATTCTACTGAAGCACATGGATGGGCATATAAATGGTATGAAAAGAAAGGTGGTATATTTAAAGAACTAAATGAAGCAACTAGGGTTCCTTCTGAAATGGGGAATGTTTATCGCGTGCTTTATAGTTGGAGAGGAAAGACCTTTATGATGAAAATGTTCTTCCCTACACCTAAAAAGCCAACTAGAAAGCAAGTAGAAATAGCATTGGATAAAGTTTATCCTAGTGCAATGGTGAGAAATTATTATGAATCTGAGATTGATTATTCAGATCCTTACATACATGTGGGTAAGGGGGACGGTATAACGTAATTAAATTATTATGGCTTCTGCTGACGTATATCTTGGTAATCCTAATTTAAAAAAAGCGAATACTCCTATTGAGTTTACAGAGGAGAATATTCGTGAATATTTGAAGTGTAAAGAAGATCCTGTATATTTTGCTAAAAACTATATTAAGATTGTTACACTAGATCATGGTTTACAACCTTTTGATCTGTATGATTTTCAAGAGAAATTAGTTAATAATTTTCACGAAAATAGATTTAATATATGTAAGATGCCCAGACAGACTGGTAAGTCTACTACTGTGGTATCTTATCTTTTGCATTATGCGGTATTTAATGACAATGTAAATATTGGTATTCTTGCAAACAAAGCATCTACTGCTAGAGAATTGTTGGGTAGATTGCAAATTGCTTATGAGAATTTACCACGCTGGATGCAGCAAGGTATTTTATCATGGAATAAAGGTTCATTGGAGTTGGAAAATGGTTCGAAAATCTTGGCTGCGTCTACCTCTGCTAGTGCTGTTAGGGGTATGTCTTTCAATATCCTATTCTTGGATGAATTTGCTTTT
>VTLG01014505.1_pt1 | contig 48776 bp, 62 predicted proteins | sample 4694571 | NCBI WGS metagenome assembly VTLG01 (sample SAMN12604809, study PRJNA352737) | marine metagenome | biome: ENVO:00000447; feature: ENVO:00000209|ENVO:00000569|ENVO:01000036; material: ENVO:00002151; isolation source: viral sequences binned using virsorter ... | reverse complement strand
CTTTAGATGGGATCTCCATATTCCCATCAGCATCAGACTGTGATTGTCTTAAGGCACGATCAAACTTTTCATCTAACTGCTGCACCATGATTACATTTGAATCAAGTTGCTCATTAATACTAGATGCTAATAAATCACCACCAGTCGTAAAATCTGTTGTTCTTGCTAAACTTCTACCACCAACAATTGTTAATAGGTCTGTTGCTACTAATGCTGTACCATTACCTGATCCTGTTAAAGTTATTGTTCCTGTGCCATTTGAAGCAGTAGAGATTGTATATTCACTTGTAAGATTAAGCTGTGTATTGTTTTTAAAAACAACAATATCTGAATCTGCTAGTATGTTAAATGTAAAAGCAAATGGGCCTAGCCCTGTATTACCAGTAAACTGTACTCGTCTTACAACTGCATTGATTGCTACATCAGCCATTTATTTTTCCCCTTATCGCCTTATAATACATAAATTAAATAAAAATGTTGCATATTTTTTTTAAAATTGTGGCTCTGTTTGACCAGGCCTCCACCAATAATTTTGATTTTGTTCTCTTTTAAGTTTCTTTTCATGCTGTCTAAATCTTTTTTTAGCTTTGTCATCAGCCCACATTTCAGCTTGATTTACTATCAATCTTTCAAATGCAAGTCTTGAATACCATATTGAAGATGCTGGATTATACTTGGCCGCAAACTTAATCATATCTGAGGCTACTTTAGGGTCATCACCTTTCATAAGCTCTTGTATATTACCAATACTTAATTTACCTATATCATAAATTAAACCAAACATAGGCCCAGCTATTGCTGATGATATTGGGTTTCTGCCATAGACTGTGTAATCAGCAAACATATAATCCCCAAAGATACCAAGACCACCACCTTGAAATACTGCTGATCCCCAAAACTCTGGATTGTCCATTTCTCTTGGCTCTCTACCTTTTGCTATTTCTTTCATTTGCAAAGCAAACGCACCCATTAATGTTGTAGATATTACAAAATCAGCCATGTAAGCAGCTCTGCCTTTTGCTGTTGGCATATACATTCCTCTAGCTAAATGCGTATGTAATAAGGTAACACCAAAGTTTTTATACATTGCAAAACTTCTAGCAACGTTTCCTATTAATTGATCAGGAGTAGTTGTTCCTTTTAATAAATATTGGCCTCTTACACTAGATGACGGAACAGCATAATTTGTTTCCGTATTAATCATTTCTAAATACCTTGTAGCAAGATCTCTTCTAACGCCTTCATTAAGTTTTGTATTCCCTTCAATATCTACAGCTCTTAAAATCTTAACGCCATCTACATCCTCTAATTTAGATTTTCTAATAAGATCCCATTTGTAATCAGAAAAACCATACCTTGTTAAAGAATCTCTTAAAGGCTTTTCTAATTCATTAAATTTTTTACCAGCATTTCTTCCTAGTGTAGACATAAAATCCATGCCAAAAGCAAATCTACCAGCTTGAGTAAAAGGTGACAACAAGGATGCTCTTAATGTAAAATCTGCAACTCTTCGACTTAAGTTTGATCCATTGACTTCGCCATTAAATCTCATCAAAGCAGATGACGTAGACAAATAAGCTTCAGCGTTTAATCCAGCAGCTAATGCAATTTCGTTTCTTTCTTTTACACCTAACGGCATTATATAATCAAAATATCTTTTTATTGTTGATGTTTGTGGTAAGCCATTAAACTGCCTTGTAACTCTTTGAAAATTAAAATCAGTAAAAGCAGATATAAAAGCACTACCTAATTGGAAGCCTGTCAAGTATTGTCTAAGTGAACCTAGCCCTCTACCTATTGTACTTGTTGCAATATTATATGACCCCATTAAATGCCCATAAATACCCTCTAATGTTTTACTTGTTTTTTGCGCTTTAGTAACAGCGTCAGGCACATTTACTTTTCCTTCTAATGCTTGTTTTTTCATGTACTGTTGTAATTTAATTAATGTTGATTTTGGGTTTGGGCCAAGCACTTCCATTAAACCAATATCTCTTGACATGTTTTGTATGTGACCAGTCATTACGTCAAATGGATCTGATTTGCCAAATCGTTGATTATATGCAAGCCATGCTTGTGGCCCATCAAAAACTAAAAACCTATGGTCTGTTCTTCTGTTTGCAATTGATTTACCAAAAGCTGATCCACTTGGCTCAACTTTATTCATGCCTTCTGTTGCTATAGTAGTATATACATTTTTTAGCTCTTTTTTTAAAGCTTCTTCTGTAAACGGCTGATTAGTTCTTTCATCAATCATTTTACTTTTATCTAACTTATCATAGGTAAATTTAACCCATTCATCAGGCGCTGCCTTTCTTACCTCTAATGAATCATGTTGCTGTGGCATACCCCAATCTTTTCTTGTTGGTATAGCGCCACCAGCAGCGTTAAATCTTTTTCTTAAATATTCTGCTGTTTCTTTCCAAGCCTGTGCTAACTCTTTTGCATTTTGGTTTTTTGTGCTTACACCAAATATTTCATTTAACATATCATCTAATGTAGCTTTATTTCTTGTGTTACCAATTAGATTTTTCTGGAATGTAGTTAATACCTGATTAAATTTTGCAGTAGCTAAACCTCTTACAGCATCTGTACGTTGGTCAACATTTGAATATTTTGCAAATTGATCCGGAGTTAATAAGGCTTCTGCCCCTTTAAAAATGTCATTGCCATCTTCGTTTCTGTAATTTCTTAATTTTAACTCTATAGATCTCCATGCGTTTATTTGCAATAATTTTTGCCTACGCTTTAACATAGCTTCATAAGCAGCACTATCAAAAACTTCTTTTGCTGCTTTAGCTGCTGCCTGTGATTCGCTCATTATTTTTTCATACTGTTTGCGTTTTTCACCAAACAAATCAGTAAGCTCTTTCAGTTGTTTTTCTGTTACTTTGTTTTCTTTTCTAGCGTTTTTAAGACAATCATCAAACATATTTATTTACCTTTAGGATAAGCACAAGGTCTTAATCTATCTAACATTTCTTGCTCTTGATCTAATTCTTTTTTTACCTCCCCAATTGTAGTAAGCGTTTCAGCACTTTCATCATTAAAGTCAGGTATTGGTTTATTTGCTATATCAGGCGCATCATCTCCAAAAAGATCTTCATATAATTGATCCGATTGCCTTGCATATGCTGCGCTTGTTGGATTATCAAAATCATCTAAACCTTCTGCTGCATCTCTAACCTCGCTAACCTCCTCTGCACTAGAGATAGTGCGCCCTGATTCGCTAGGTAAATCCCCATAGATATCGCCCTTGCTCGCTCTTGTTCTGATAGCATTGACAAATCCTTTTGTAGCCTCTGTAAAGTTGTTTGTGTCTTTGGCTGTTTGCGCCGCTTTACTGAGCGCTTCTGAGATTTCTCCACCATAGTTTGCGAGTTTTTGAATAAGTTCGATTGCTTTTTCATCTTCTAATGCTCTCCTTTGATTAGCTGCTTTTGCAACTTGATTACCTTCTGATTCTATTTTAGATACATTATCAACTAATGATTTAAAAACAGTTTTATCTCTTTGTAAAGTTTTAACAGCTAAGTCAATAATTTTAGCTCTTTCTTTATACAATGTTTCAGCAAATGTTTGCTCTCCAAAAAGATCTACTTGCTGTCTTAACTCAACACCAGATTTGCCTTGTGCTAGTATTTGTCGCACTATTGCCTCTGCTTGCGTTGCATTGTCAGGTGCAGCTTCCTTTATTGTTTTAATTATTGCTTGTTGCTTTAAATCATCATCTGTTAATCTACCTATAATGGATCCATAGTTTGCCGGAATAACCCCATTCATAACTGCCTGAAAATTTGCATCTGTTAGTTTTGATAAACCATTTGCCTGTCTAACTAATTCAGATCTTAAATTCAAACCTTTAATTGCTTCAGGATCTTCTTTTAATATTCTTGCTGCTGATAATTTTCTATCAGCTGATGATTGCTCTGTAATGTTTTTTAATGCAGCTTTTACCCTTATCTCGCTTGGGGTATATCCATCTTTTTCTCTAAAAACAGAGCCTATTAATTCTACTTTTTGACTTGGATCTTTTGCTTGTATTCTTTTAGCAAGCGCAAATCTTTGATGGCCATCTGCAATAACTTTTTTGCCATTAGCATACTCGTATACCATTATTTGATTAGATAGCTCTGGCTGCCATTTGTCAACGTTTCTTAAATCTGCTGACACACCAAATTCATCAACATCATCTTCTATTTTATATTGAAATGTTTTTGGCTCTACTTCTAATTCATTAGGATTAAATTTAAAAACAGATGTTCCAAGATTTTCATTTTGATATATGTCTGTGCTTTTTTTCTTAGATGCAGCTTTAGTTGATATATTAGGTATGTCACCATTTGATATAGTTGTGTGCGATTTATTAAGTCTAGTTTCATGCTCGACAACATCTTCTATAGGATTGTCTTTTAATATTTCGTCTGAATTATCAAAGCTTTCTTTTAAAGTATAATCATCATCTTTTAATTCTCTATTTTTGTTTTTTATTTTTTTTGTTATTTTTTTGTTATAAAAAAGATCAAGACCTTTTTGTATTTGAGCAGTTGTTAGATTAGCAAATACCTCTACCCCTTTTAACCCAGCTGGAAATAATGCTCCACCAACCCCAGCAGTTGCAATAGATTGTAAAAATCCTGGATAAGAATCTTCTAGCCCTGTTTCTTTATACCATTTTTTTACGCTTGGCTGTAATATAGCTTCAGCGCCCATAGCAACCATGCTTTCTGCAAGCATAATGCTTTTTAAAGTTTTTGCATAAACACCTACCGGCAATGCCATAGACTGCAATATAATTGGATCTTTAAATGTTGCTGTTACATCTCCTAAAAATGATCCTGTAATAGATAATGCTCCTGACGATCTTTCTTGCGCATCTTGAAATTGCTCGTGATTTAATCTTGCTTGTTCTTTTGCTAATTCTTCTATCGAATCTAAAGTAAAATCTTGGTAATCAGGATATAATGTTTTGTTGTTTCTTATATGATCTATTATTTTTTGTGCATCATTTTTATATTGTTGCTGATAGTCTGTAGTAATATATTCATAAGAAAAACTTAACGCATTGGCCAATCCGCCTAGATGTGACGGCGCTTCAGAATATGACTTGCCCATCCCTAAAAAAGGACTAAGATTAGTAATTAAGTGATTTGCTGGATTAGTAAACGTAACATTTTGTTTACTTTGTATTTCATCTATTAATGGCTTCCATTGCTCAACTAATAGATTGGCTTTTGACGAACTTAATCCTAAACTTTCAAAGTTTTTCTTGGCAGCTTTAAAATTTTCAACAAAACCATACCCACCATACAATAATGGTTTTGTAGTTGATTCTTCAAAATTTAAAACTGATTCATCTGCTTTTTTATAAAATAAAGGCATTTTATGGGCTTACAGGTATATCACTTAAGACATCATCTTTTCTTAAAACTTTTGGCCGTATTTCTTCAATAAACTCATCTGGCACAAACTTTAAAAACTGACCATCCTTAGTCTTTAAATAAGTTTTAACGCCATCAACTACATAATATATATTGTAAGACTGGCCGTTGTCTTGTGTCATGATTTTTATTTCATCACTTCTTCTAATTCTTTCCGCAAAATCTTTGCTAAAGTTAGAGTTACCCATGTCCTCTAAATTTTTTGTTGTTATTGCATCTAACATTGTTGAAAGCACATTGGCTTTATAGTTTTCGCTATAAACAATTTCGCCTCTTACCTCACTTAGCCTGTTTCCTGTCATTGCATTTAAAACATGTTTATAAGCATTTTCATCAAATGTATCTTCGCCGGCAAATTTTTCCTTATAAATAAATTCAGATATTTTTCTATATTGAGCAAGTTGATCAGCATTTTGGCCTTGAAACGCTGACACAAAAAATTGATCGAACAAATTGCTTGCTATACCTGAATCCCATGATGATGAGCCATATTTTGAATTTGCTTTTACTCTTTCCATGCCAACTAAAGCATCTCTTAATAAACCATTACCTGGCCCTCCTTCTATTGTCAAAGCCATTGAGGCTATTGATGCCAACTCAGGATTTTCAGCAGATATTTGATCAATTGCAATTTGCGCATATTGTCCTGAATTTTTAACTATCGCAGTAACTAACTTGATTTTGTTTTCAACAGTATGACTTTTATATGCCTCACCAATGCCTCTTGCTTCTTCATCTGTAAATAACTTTATATCATAGCCATAATATTTTGTTTTTAATTCATCCATTTGTTTTATTCTATCTTCTGGAATAAAATTGACAGGATTATCAAAATCTAATGGCACATGAATTAATTCTCCGGTTTTTATAGCATAATTTAAAGGATTTTTTTCTAATTGAGATTCCACAGCATTTTGTCTTTTAGTCAGAAACTTTACTACTTTTGTTTCTATTTCTGTATCTAAAACGCCATCATCTCCTCTGCCTGGCAAACCTTGTTCTTTTATAATTTGTATTCGAGCGCCTATCTGCGCTGGATTTTTACCTTTGGTTTGCATAGTAATAGTGTTAAAAAACACTAGATCGTCATACAAATCAACCATTTCAGTTAAATCAATAGGTAAGCCATCTGCATTTTCTATTAACATATTAACTTGACTAGCAAGAGCTTGTATTCCAGATTCGCTAAAATTACCATCATTATTTACAATACCAATGCTGCTTTTTAATTTTTTTGTAATTTCTGTTTTTTTTGCGTTTATAATTTTAATTTGCTCATCATTCTCTTTTAACAATGAACTTTTTAGAGCGTCAATTTTATCTCTAGTAAAGGTTTCAAGAACAGTAGGATCTTTTTCTAAATTTTCTACAAATTTTAATTTTCCACTGTATGAAGTAATTCCGTCATATTGAGCATTTATTCTTCCAGTTAAAGCTTCCTCGTATAATCGTGTTTTTTGTTGTTGAATTTTTTCTGCATCATACTGAAGAATTCCATATGTTTTTACTATTTCATTTACTTTTTGATCAACAATTTGCTGATCATAAGTAAAAGGATCATTAGCTATATATGTAAGCTCTTTTTGCAAGCTATCAACATAATTAAGGTACTGCCCTTTTTTTTGTTCTAAAATTTTTTGTTGTTTGTGTGTAGCATATTTTGTTTTGTATTCTTCTAATGATGCTGCAATGTCTGCTTTAGCATTTAAATACCTTTCGTCATTCATATATTTGCCATACTCTGACAAATAGGCAGATGACAAACTATTTATAGCATTATCAAATTCTTCTTGCGGAATATCGTTAGTAAAGGCTTCTCTATATAAAAATTCTGCTGTTGATTTTGTATGCACTTTTGCATCAAGAATTAAAAGAGGCCCAGCCATTCTTTCTTGCTCACGCTCAACAAAATTTTCAGGAAGTCCTGGCCCTTTCATTTCCAAAACTTCTGCCGGCCCTCTTTCTTTTATTAACTGTCCAACTTGATATGTGGCATTTTCCTGAATTTTTTTCTTTATCTCCTCTTCTCTTTTGTTTTTTTTACTCATGTCACGAGAATATAAAAAGTTAGACATGCGATCTAAACTTGAAGCTATTTGTTGAAAGCCTCTAGCCTCTTCTGATAAAGCAGCTTGCTGTGTTCTTCTAATTGTTGGCGTTTCTACTGCCCCACCTTGATATCTTACAAGTTTTGCCATATCTTAACCTATTCCAGTTGTAGCAGTATCGCCATATCCTAAGTCTTGTTGCTTGACATAGCCTTGACCTAAAGTAGCAAACGCAGAAAGGTAAGCAGTTTGTTTCGCTCTTTTACCAGCTCGTCTATAATTATCTGCTTGGTAATCGCCCATAGATTGAGATACAAGAGAGCTATCAATAGCAGTAACAAAATCTTCTCTACCTTTTTTTGCGGCGTAATTTTGTAAGTTTAATGCAGATCCACTTAACGCATTAACACCACCAGCAGCAGCTCTAGCCACAGTTGCGGCCATAACTTCTTGCATTTTTACTAATTGTTGAACTGCTTGTTTTTTAAATTTTAAAGATTCAGATTTTGCAGCTATCTCTTCATCTTGAGCTCTAGCCTTATAAGCTTGCTCTTGTGCTTGCCCAGATCTTACTTGAGCAAAAGCCGATACTGCTGCAAACGCCATTTGTGTCATATTAATTCCCCACGCTTAATCTATATTCTAAACCTAATAATGTCATTTTTAAAGGCTCACTCTGCGATATTGTAATTTGACCTGTAGAGCTAAAACCCAAAAAACCATGCGCCGTTTTTGTTCCTGTAAATGTTTGCACAGGAATATCTAAAACGTTTTCTCCAAAATTTCTAAATGCTATTTCTTTACTGTTAATAGTCATGTTTTGTGTTTCAAACACTAAAGCATCTATTTGTATAATTCTTTTCTTAACACCTTGCACAGATCCACCAGCAAGTCTTGGCTCTGCTGGCATTGTTTTAACTGTAACATCATAACTTAATCCTACCTCAAATGATGATGTTGCAGCTGAATCAAATACAACTGTGTATGGCGATACACTAGGAACTAATTTATCAGATTCTACTACGCCATCTCTAATAACTTTTACACCTTTATTTGCTAAATGTTGTAAAGCAACATTTGATCCTGTTGTGCCTGTTACAGCACTATCAGTTGTAAGTGTACCATCAAATCTTTCTAAATAATAATTATTAGCTCCGGCAACATTTCTTTTAACAATAACAAACGTTTTGTCCACCTCTACACCAACAGCTTTAAATAATCCATTAGTTGTAAACTTAGATGGAGCTATAACATTTTGACTTGCTAATATTGAGTAAACAGTCATTGAGCCATCATCATCATTTACTATAAATAAACGATCTGTTTCATCAGTTGATGAGGCTCTTCTAATAGCTAAGTCACTTGGCCCTTTAAGCAAATGTGAGCTGAACACAGACAATGGCGCTGACCCATAACTTGCTGTAGTATCTGAAAATTGAAAACTTATCAAAGATTTACCTTGTCGTTGCACAAATATTGTTGCACCATTTAAATCTTCAATAGGCACTCCTGACTTACTGCCAATTCTACTCTGTGGTTTTATTAAAAAATTTGATGGAGTAATTGGATCTGACCCTGATTGTTGAACGACAAATTCACCACCAGTTGTAAATATTTGCAAATCTACACCTGACTGTAAAAAATGTATACTATTTAGTTGGCTAGTATTTATTGTAGCTTCAACGCTTTCATCATCTAACGCTGTGCCAATATCAAAATTAAAATAATCTACTACTTTAGATCCCCATATAGTATTAGGCCTAGATTTTGCTCCGCCAAAATATAATCTGCCTTCGTGAAATGTTGCTGATTTTGGCCAGCCTCTAGTATTACTCCATGTATTTTCATACCCTGTTTCTAATTCCCAATCACCATCATCAATATTATCCCCATTAAATAAAGGAACTTCTGCATAAACTTTTAAAGTAGAGTTACTTACCTTATCAACAATTCTTAATCTTCCAAATGGCTCAACATTTATAAACTGTCCAACATAAGTTGCTGCGCTTGATGTAAATATATTTACTGCTGCGTTACTAGAATTTTCTGCAACTATTTTAAAATTACCAGAAGATCCATCTGGATTTAAATGATTGTGAGATCCAACTGATGCTCCAGCTGTTGTTGTAATTGTAAAAGCGTGTCTTGGTATGTTTGTCAAAGGCAAATCACTTATTGTCCAACTTGTATCAGAGTTTCTTACTATTCTTTTTGTAACTAAATCTTCATGCGCTAAAATTAAAGTATCAATAGCTTGAGTAAAATTTAAATTAGGAATCATTGCGCTAGTAACGCCAGTTGAAGCTAAATAATCATTTCCTGAACTATTTATATTTGTTTGCAAAACAGAATTTTTAAAAACATACATTCTGTCGTTTACAAAAACTAAAGTAAACGAATCACTTGTTGAAAACTCAAATGGAATAATTTTAAAATCAGTAAAAGAAGAGCCAAAGTTATGAATAAACTTAAGGCCATCCCTACGCCTAACACCACCTTGAGGCTGGACTGTGACATTAGTTGCCTCCTCCAGAGCATTTTGATATTGCTGTAAATCAGTACGAGCTTTTAATAACGGATCTAATTCTCCGGCACTAAAGTTAGTTTGGAATTGAACGATTTTTGTCATTCTATCCTCTTACATCAATTAATGAATAATCCTCTATAACCTGTGGCAATTGGCCTCTACTATCTATATTAACAGATTCTCTAAATAATCCACCACGATTGTTTTCTGATGGCATGCCAAAAGCTAACCCTCTATAATAATCTGCTTTTGTAACTTGATCTGTTATAACCATTGCTAATTCTGCTGCTAACGCTGTTTTTAATAAATGAACAAAATAATTAGGCATTTTACTTTCATCTATGCTAAATTGGTAATCAATATATATTTCTTCAAAGTTAGTAAAAACTTGATCGCCATATATTTCCCAGCCATATCTTAACGGCTTTATTCCAACATTGTTACTTTCAAATAATGCTCTTACACCTGAAAGCATATCTCCTGGCAATTGATACGCATAATCCCACTCGTTTATTGGTGCAGTAGATAGTCTAGCGAGCTGTAACTTTTTGTAACTCCAGCTCCACGAATATCTTGACAACAAACTATCTTTTAAATCAGGATATAATCTATCGCATGCTTGAGCAGCATCCGTTCCTTCAGTAAAAGAACTTATTGCAGCAGCGCCCATCATAATTAAAGCGTCTGAACAAATTGAAATATCAGTATCACCAGCAGCCATAAATTCCCTTCACATAAACAAAAGGGTAGCTGCAAACTACCCTTTTTGTTGGTTTTAATAACAAAGTTATTTTAGTCTGAGTCAGTTGCTGTAAGTGTAAGACCATCAGTCACATCAACAACTCCTGAAGCATTACTGGCAACATAAACCAATGTTAAGGCTTGTGTGCCACCAGTTGATGTTCTACATAAAATAACATCACCAACTGATAATGTATCAGAAAGATCATTAAAATAACCCTCTGTGTTTACAGTAGCAATAGTGTCTGTTGTTGCGTATCCATATAAGGATTGCACATCTCCAGCCTTTGATGCCCCGTAAACAGTAAAGTTTGTTTTATCGAAAGCCATATATATTCTCCTTATTCAGTACAAGAAATTTTAACAATACCTTCGTCATCTATAGCAACTGCTCCAGCACTAAACATAGAGCTTACTAAAAAAGATGTTTTCTCAGGTATATAGTTTACCTCTGATTTTTGCGCCATAGATTCTGCATAACCCATAGAATCTTTATGCCATGCAAAAGCACTTCTTGTACTTGGCTTTGGTACGCCACCTTCATCACGATCCCCAATTGTTAAAATAGTGAATCCCATGAATGTGTTGATCTCACCTCGTACAAGCGCTTTAACAGCAGCAAAATCACTTGAAGTAGTTTCTGTTTCACTCAATAAGGCATCTAAATTGTTGGCGTGCATTAATAAGTATCTTCCATCAGCTGGTACATTTTTTGTATTTAATGCTTTAGCTGCTGCTCTTAGTTTTGCAACATTCATATTTGAGCTAGACCCACCAACACTTGTAGCAACAGTTGATGGGGATGATGCAGCATTTAATGCGTCTATACAAATCTGATCCATTCTGCGAGCAATAGACTTTGAAACAACTTCTACTAACTCTCTTCTTTCATCAAAGTTAATATGAGATTGATGGAATACATCAGAATATTCAGCAGCAATGTAATCTGTCATTGTTGCAGTAATTTGTGAGTAAGTAACATTTAAAGGTGTTACATCTGTCTGTGGCAATCTAACAGTTGCTGTACCTTTCCCTATTTTTGGAAATTTTACTGTATTTCCTTGAACATTAGTGCGTGATCGCATAGTACCTCTTAAAACGCTCTCACCTTGATATGCTTGCTTGACTTCTGTATCAAACAGGTCAACAAAAGCACTTGTAACATTTTGAGCCATGTTAATCTCCTGTAATTAAAAATATAAGTTTCGCAAAGCGTTAGCCATGAAAGTGGGCGCTTACTTGCAGATTATGTATCTACCACCAAGAGTTTCACTCTATAGATGGGCCTAAAAGGTTAGCCATCAATTGTAGTTATATACCTTATTGATAGTATTTTCAAGAGAATTTTTTATTATTGTTGCGATTGAAACCACTTCTTCTCTTGTTGAGATCGCCATACAGGGTCACTTAACCATCTTGGGTCTGATACAGCACTCTCTAAATCGTCTTTACTCATGCCTTGATTTTCAACCGCTGGCCTCATAGGGATGTTCTCATTTGTAATAGATTGATGATATTTAAGAAAAGCATTTATAGAATCTGCACTATTTAATGAAGATGACAAAGCCTCTTTCTCTGCGTCATTCATTGGCGCTTTATACAATAGTCTTTCAGCCATTGCTATTTTTTCTTTTGCATTTTCACCAAGCTTATTCATTTCAGCTTTGTAGTCTTGCTCTTGAATATCTTGCTGCTCATTTGAAACAGCAAGAATTTTACTTGCAAGATCTTCAAAAGCAGATTGCGAAATGCCATTTTCTTTCGCCCACTCTTTGTAAATAGATAACGATTGATCATCATCAGCCAAGCCTTTCTCTTGTAAGTTAGAAACATCATACTCTTCAGGCGCTTTATGATCGCCATTTTTAAATTTCTTTTCTAATTCTCCATAGGCCTTTGCCATTTTTTCAACATCTGGCCCATCATCATCCCAAAACTTTTTAGGATAATAATCTGGTCTTGGTATTGGTTCATCATCTGCAAACTCAACAGGATCTTCTGATTTCTTTTCAGAATCCTCATGCAATGGAACGGGTTCTTCCTTTACATCCTCAGGTGTATCTTCTTTTGCATTTTGTGGATTAATTAACGCTTGCTCTTCTTGAGCTTGTTCTTGCACTTGTTCTTCAGCCATTTTCACTCCTTGCTATTCTCTTCTCAATCATCCTAACAATTTCTGCCATGCCTGTTCTTACATAACCATAGCTAGCATCTTCGCCAGGATTCCATGATGGTTGCTCTATTGTTATACTCCTCAAATGATTTAAAACTTTCTGTCCTTCCTGAGTTTTAAACACTTGCCCATATAATACATCTAAATCATTTAACTTGTTTGGTTTTTTGTCATCTTGGACTAAACCATCCCATCCATTGTCAATCATTGAATAGCGCCTTCAACTGCTCCACCATCTGTAGCCTGTGGCGGCTGACCTGGAGCTGCGGCCTGTTGTTGCATCTGCATCATCTGTTGCATCATAGCTTGCTGTTCTTCCGGTGAATTTAATAGGTTTTGATCCACTCCCAATCGTTCTGCAATGAACGACAGTATTTTAGGAATATTTAAAGTAGTTTGGCCTGTTACGCCTGTTGCATTTGCAATTTGCATGTATTGAATTATGTCATTTACTTCTTGCAACTTCTGAGCTTGAGCTAATGGAGATACCGGAGTAACCTTTACTTCAACTCCATTTACTTTTAGAGGCATATCAATAATACCTTGTTGATCTAAAACAAAGAGTATTCTGCTAACAATAGGAATCATAGTTTCATTGATCAATCTACCAAATGCAGATCCTAAGTTTGTTGCCAGCTCTCTTGTTCTTTCTGCGATCTCAGTTGCAGATCTTGCACTCATGTTATCCGGCGGAAGCGTGTCATCCATTAGAATCTTTTTAATATTCATTCTAAGATCGTTAATAACAATTTGCGACACATTAAAATCACCAGCTCTTGGCAATGGAGTTAATGATGGCCCTTGTGGCCCACCATTTCTTGCAACACTAATAATACTACCTGGCTGTATTCTTACATTCTGTGGATTTAAAACGCCATCATCACTTGCAGTATAAACGCCAGCAATTGTTAAACTTGCATTTTTTAACACCAGCTCTAAAGTTTTATTTAAAGTTTTTACATCACTTATTGCCGTTACAAGTGGGCCTCTACCATACACCTCCCCAGCTACCTTCATGTATCTTGAAACTATAAACGGACTTGATTTCATCTCCCTGTATACAATCTCTGTTTTTTTGGCTGGCCATATTACATGATAATGAAACCTCCCAATATCAGAATCATATATAACAGCATCAACTAAATCAACTTCCTTACTTGGTGCTTGGTCTATAACCTGTTGCAATTCAGTATTTATTTTAGCATCAGGAAACTCTATCATTATTGATTCTGCCTTAAGCCTTAGTTTTCTGTAGACATTATCAATGTTTCCATAACCACCTTCTTCAATAGCAACTAAGTATTGAGGAATAGCATTAAACCTTATTGGAGTTGTTTCATCTCCTGGAGTTATCATCATAACCCCTGTGCCAACAGCAAGATCTAAAAGAAACTCTCCCATTGCTAAATCAAAATTAGTTTGACGCAATGATTCAAAAACTCTAACTGTATACCTATCTAACACTTCTTGAGCTTGTAGCTTTTGCTCATCAGGAATACCTGATCCTGGCTCTAACCTAGCCCATTGTTTGTATGGTGGGAATAAACCAGCTTGCAGTCTATTAGCAAATCTTTGTGTAGCGTGAATAGCTGTAGAATCAAAAACTCTAGCCATCTTGTTTTTTCCAGCAACTTTGCCTTCGTAAAATCCTGAATATAAATTTCTCTGTGGCAAAGCAAACTCGTAACAATCCTCATAAATAGAACGCCACTCATCCTTGCGTGCCTGTGCTTTTGCCTCTCTCTCCATGATACTTGTTACATTTAATTTTGGCATTATTTTTTCCTTGTTCCCTTATGTTTTTCACAAAATGCTCTAGCTGCTGCTCTATTTCTAAATCCCCATGCACGCAATGCTAATAAATAACGTGTAGGCTTACCATCTTTGTCATACTCTGCTGCTTTCATTTTACTAAACCTACAAGCAAAAGAAACTTTTCTCCAAAAATCATCAGAATTTTTTGATGGGGTTTTTTTAACCGGTCTTTTTAAATTTGATCCCTCTGTTCTTTTAAAATGATCTCTACCAGCCTGATTAAGTCCACCTTTAGGATTCTGATGTTTTTTAAGTGTCATTTAATTTATAAAAAAAATTGACCCCAAGACACAAGTGTGAGTTCTGGAGGGCGTAATCTCAAGGCCAATCTTTGTTACGTTAAAGTAGATCCGCCACCAAGCTTTGTTTTTTGCTCTTGCTCGGCCACCCTTACAGGTGAAGTCAACATTCTTAAGCCACCTGTTCTTCTTGCAGCTCTTCTTGCTTGAATCTTCTTTTCTTCTTCAATCATTTGCTTCTCCACCTTTTCCTCTTCTTTTTTCTGCACCTTTTGAACAGGTTTTGGTGGTGGAGCTGGAGCTGCTGGTTTTGAAAATAGTCCACCCATATTACGATATCCTTGTCATTAAATAATAATCTTCACCTTCAGGCCCAAACTTTTTCATCTTCGATTCAACTTTAAAATGCAGCGCTTGAGCAAATTTAAAGGCTGTTTCATTTGAAACTCTAACAGCTATTTGTAATCTTTTCAAGCCAAATTCTTCAATAGAATCACTTAGCAATATCCTTGCTCCCCTTACTAATGATATCGCATTTTGCTCAATACCATGCCCTGTAAGTAACCATGCTTCAGCAACACCTGTCCACATTGGTCTAATCCCAAAAATACATATTACCTTTCCTTTTGCTATCCCTGTCCAGGTAAGATCGTCAATAGAATTATTAATTACATACGCTAAGTAGTCAGGAATATTTTCTATGTTATCTAATTCATGTTTTCTAAAATCAATTAAATTTAAATGATTAGGCTGAAACGGAACAATCTGTTGTTGCGCTGATGTTTTTATTCTTGCTATTTGTATCATTAATTCTCCCATCAAAAATTACAAGCATTGAATCGTGCATGCCTTTGTTTTTAGTGCTGTATTCACCCTTGGTGTTATATCCATGAAAAGCAACTCGCCCTCTTAAAAATCTAATCTCTGGATTTTCAGGCAATATAACATTGTGGAATAATTTGGTTGACGTTGATACAGGTAGCAAAAAAACACATAATTTCCCCATTTTTGCTTCACTAATACCCTTTTCAACAAATGCTTCTTTTAACTTTATAGAATAAGGAGGATTTATATAATTTCGCTCTTTCCAATCTATTTCTAACCCATTAAAAATTGGATCTTGTTCAGAGTATGGACAGGGATCAAAATTAAAATCAAACTCACTATTTAATTCTGAATATAAATCTGGTGGTGTTTTCCAGTTATCGCTATGTTTTAAGTTTCTATTCTTCAAAAAATATTAAAATCTGTATTAGCAGTAAATGTTTCATGTGAAACAGTTTTGTATTTACCTCTACGCAAGCGTGTTTGCTCACCTCCGCCCAGCATTAAATACCCAAATGCATCACCAATGTGCGAATGTTCATTTTTTACTGGGGTATCTTTATATCGCTCTTGACCAGCCCCCATGCTTTGTCGTTTAAAAAAATAGCCACCTGATAAACTTTTGCGTAAACGCAAACAAGTTTTATCAACAATAATACCTGGCTTACCACTTACAAGCCTATTCATTGGAGATGCGCCAGCTTCTCTTCTAACCTGGAAGGCGTTAGTATCTGTTGGCTGCGCTTTGAATCCAAGAGATCGTAGATGATCAAATGCTGTTACCTCATAAATCTCATCTCGTTTGTTACCAGCTGGATCACCCCATATTAATATATCATGTTTATTATATCGCTCTGCTATCCTGGCCATTAACTCTCGGCCAAAGCGCTCTAATCCCATATCAAAAGTTACAATCTCATCTATAATCTTCCATGCTCCTGTTGTTGTTCTTTGACCAAAAACAGCTGCTGGAGTTAAACCAAAGTCAACTCCTATTTGAACAGGATAATATGGATCTAAACTTGTATCGCCACTCATAATATCGTCATCATATTCAGGCCACACCGGTCTACCTTCTTGAACAAAAGTATATTTGCCTTCAGCATAACAGCGAATCCAGTCTAAATTTTTTCCCCCAAGCAACTGCTGGTAATAACCATTAGGTAGGTTTTCTTTGTTTTCTGCTTTTATGTTTTCTTGCCACCACTTTCCACCAGAAAAAATACAGCCATTTGCTTCAGGATTTTTTGGTAATTTATTCTTAGCAACTTCAACTACACCACCTGGCTGTTTATAAAAGCTCCAGGCAAATTGACCCTTAACAGGGGTTTTCTCTGCCAAGTTATGCCACCAATGATCATTGTCCGGTGGGTTTGTGTCCATCCATATCCCATACCAGCTTGGCCCACCATCAGCTTTACTTGGATATCGGCCTACCCTGTGTGTTAGTCCATCAATAACAGCCTTTGGCAATTCTCTAGCTTCGTTACACCATGCACCTGTTATCTCTAGGGATAATAACTTACGAACACTTTGTGGAGTGTCAAGTGCTAGAAATATAACTTCACAATCTATTCCAGCAGCATCTCCTCTGCTTGGTAACTTTAAGTGATGTGTTATTGGCGGCTGCCATCTCATTCCACCCCATACTGCTTCAGGAAATAATTCTTGCCAGGTCTTAATTGTTGTTGTTCTTAATTCAGGATATGTATTTCTTACTACAACAAACCTAGAATATTTGATGCCATCTCTAGGTGAAGGCTTTTGTTGTACAGCTCGTAACATAATTTCTGCTGCACACGCATATGATTTTCCTGATCCAACTGGCCCAAGTATCCCACGCACAAAACCTTTGCTTTGCAAAAACTTCCAAACAGTTGGGCTTTTACTAAAATTTAAATTAAGAGATGGTGTTTCACTCATTACAAAGCATTTATAATCTTATTTGTTGTCAATATCAATAACCTCTGGGGATTGTAAGTTAATACCTACAATGCTAGGCTTATCTTCGTTCTCAGGATTATCAAGCATACCGGATGCTTTGGCCATTATGCGCAACACAGAAACTTTATCATGCAGCTCAATAGAAACGCTGCCATCTTTTGTTACTGTTAGCTTTTTTATTGTTCTCAAAGCATGTTCCGGTATCTCTTCAATAGGCTTTATCGTGCCATCTAAGTTTATTATATCTGTAATATTAGAAGTACCTATAGTAATCAGCTCATTTGCTACATCTTCTTTGTGTCGAACCAAAGTTTCAGATCTTGATATTCTTCTTTGGATATTCCTGACACCACCAAATCTAGCAATAGGTGGCCTTTTACTACTCATTCTTGCCACAGTCACTCACCCTTATATCACATTCTCGACATTCATAAACGTTTTCTTTTAACAATTCTAGTATCGCTCTACACTTAGGACATAACCCCATCTTGTAAGCATATTCTAAAACATTATTGTATTCTTGGTCATTACTTATCATAAACCTTTAACTCCTCGTATATATTATCTTTATTTTGACTTACATATTCCTGTGAAAGCAAATACTTTTTTACAGCAATCAGCTCATACGTTTTCCCCGCCAACAACGGCAAACAAAATAACGCAACCAAGTTGGTTGCAATTAACAATTTGTGAAACCAATCCAATTGAATTTCGGACATAGCATCAAATATTTTATCAAACATCTCATCCCCTTAATCTTTGATTATTGTTACTTTTAAATATGGGTTACCATATACCTTGACAACATTAAGTGAGCTAACTAAACAATCATCAACATAAACCACTTTGTTAAAAGCATCCATCACAGCTTTTGCAATATTGTCAATGTCAGGCTTTTTTGGCGTTATTAAGTTATTTTGCGCTAACTTTTTTTTCTTTTTTGTCCAAGATTTTGGAATCTCAAAACTAGCAAAAATAACCATAGAGCATCCACAGTCTATAACATCAAGGTTTCTTCGATCCATTTCAGCTTGCGCCAAAGCTTTCAAAGAATCCTCATACTTCTTTGTCTTAGCTGGGGTAAAGACATGACCAGATCTTGTAAAACGTGGTCTGCCTTTACCAATCACTAACCCATCTCTAGTGATCTCTATTTTCATTGGCTGCACCTAAGAACGATACCAATCACCATTTTTTTTAATCTCATGTCTTATCAATTGTAACTCTGAAATTAACATTGATATCGCAACAAAATTTAATGACATGTTACTTGGTATTGCTCTAAGCGCATCAAGAGATTCTTCCATTCTTGATATGTCAGCAATTTGATTCATGACATCACGTGTACTGCACTCGATTAACTCTTCTTCCGGTAAATCACTCATAACTTACTTCCTTTCTTTTAAAATGGCAGATCATCTTTCAATGTATCTACTGTTATGCCTTTATCGTTGTTATTCTTTTGATATGGCTCTGTATTGGCTTCAAATAAACTTAACCATACCTCACCATCCTTATTCGGAATTGGAAGCGTGTCGAGCTTTATACGAGGTGGTTTGCTATCTTTCTCAAATGCAATCCCAACTCTGATCCATTTAGTCTTACCATCAGGAAGCTCTTTTGCTTGACTAACGTTATATTTCTTCATTTTTTCTCCTTTTGTTTGATTATAATATCACAGTCTAAATACTCTGCTATAGTTTCTAACTTAGTTATAGCAGTAGACCCCTTCTTCCTCCAAGAAACAATCGTCTCCCTTGTAACACCTGTCCATTCAGATACAGCATGATCTGTTTTTCTTTTCTTCGCCATCATGTCAAAAAGTTGATCTAAAATTTTCAACTGGAAATCCTGGAAAATATTTTTGTGGGGTACACATACAGCCGGCCGACCCCCAGAGGGGCGCATATACGTGTTAAAAAATAGCTCGCATGTGCTTGTGTGCCTTTATAATTAGGGCTTGGGCTTGTGTTCTGTTTGCAAGTGTTCATTTGTAAATGGGTCATGGCATACCTTTTGCAGCTTTTTTTATTAGTCCTTTAAATTTCATGTCAACACCTTTGTCAATGTAGGCCTTGATAATACTATTAAAATATCCAATGGCCACAGGGTATTCTATTTGTTGTTCCTTGCAATGTTTAACGTGATATTCTATTAACTGCTTAAACTTATTAGAATCATAACCACAGTTTACCCATTCATTAATTACCCTGTCATCCTTTGAATTAACAAAACGATAAAGCCCAAAATTATCAGCACCTCTACAAAAAAGCTTTTTTATTTTTTCTATTTCATCTCTATTAGTGTTATATATGTTGTTATATGTTCCGTTCTGTGAAACATCTGATGTAGCACACCCTGAAACCTCTGATGTAGCACACCCTGAAACCTCTGATGTTGACATGCTATTTGCCGGCGCTACATCTAATGTTGACAGCTTATGCTCTCGTTCTGCCAAGTCCATTTGTTGTTTAGCTGTTAATGTTTCTCGTGCTTTCTCAACTGTTTTAATCTTTTTATCATAGATTACTTTTAATGTGTTGGTGGTTTGTTTCTTAAATTGTTTGCGAGCGTAAACAATATAACCCAACTTCATTAGCTTTTTAATTTGTCTGTTGATGCTTTGCCTTGACCGGTTTAAATCTTTGGCCAATCTTTCTTGACTTACAAACGTTCTTCCTAACTCATCACAATAGGAACACAAAGCGCACAAAACACTCAGCGCGAATGTTCCCTGAACTTCTTTATCTTTTATCGCTCTAATTGGTACAATAGAATAGTGGCGCAAGTCTGTATTTTTTATTGTATCAGGTTTCAATGCTTCTATTTAACCAACTATTAATTTTTTGTTGTTGTTTTATTTCATTGTTAAAAGTTTCCTTTAAAGCTTGCACAATTATATTTGCTTGGCTTGTGTTCTGCTCTTTGGCTCTTGCTAATATCTTTTCTTTCAAAGGCTCTGGGATCCTTAGTATAAATGTTTTTAGATTTTTTTCCTTTTGGCGTGTTGCTGTCATTTTCAAACTTTCTAAAATTAATTGTTATATAACTATTGACTTTATTATATAACTATAAGATAATCAAGTAATCAACAATAAATAAGAGGGCAATATAAATGCATTTAACATTAAATAAATACAGCAAAGAAGCGCTTAGACTGCTTGATCAATTAATTCTTAGGAATTACAACGAGGCCGAGAAACTAAGCCAAGCAAGCAAAGAAAAAAGCGAAGAAACCATAAGCAACTTGCACACATTCAACCACAGGCTTTACTACATAAAAATAGAATTATTAGACATGATGAAAAACAACAAGGGAGGTAATTAACATGCAAGAAACATTTTCAGAGTTAGACAACTACCTAGAAAAATTAAATGCAACACTAGACCAAGAAGAAAAACAGCTTCATAAATATCTAGTTAAAAATCATTTTGTACAGTCTGCAAGATATCCAAAAAACGGACTGGGAGAAAGTAAAAGGAGATATTACAACAATCAAATTAAGTCTTTTATTGAGCATGTTTTGAAAAATGGCTTTAAGGGTTACACGTTCGAAGAAGGCGACAGGCTTTTTATTAGATGGAACAGCGCCTATTTATGCCCACAAATTTACAAAAAACACAACGGCTCAGGAGCAGAAAGCGACATGGAGAATTTTAATTCAAATGTTGAAATGCTCCACTATATCGAGGGATATAATCAGGCTATTTACGATTCTGGCAAAATATAAACTAAACAACTGGAGGGCAACAAATGAATTATTATTTTTTAGAAAGCGTAGTTGTTGTTGGCGAATTTGAAACAATTGAAAAAGCTATTATCAAATCATCAAAGCCAATTGAAAATATAAAACGTACAGAAATATTATATATTCTTAATATGTTTGATGACGAAGCACAACTGGTTGATGAAAGCAAAGAGCTTTTTTATATTAATTATTTTGAACGCTTTGTCAGCGCAGATATAAAAAAAGAAATTAAGCGGCACGAATTTGACGTATTAAAAAATTATTTATATGTTTGGGATTTAGACCAAGAACAAATACCGGCTTTACAAGATAAGGCCAAACAAATTCAACAACAACTGGAGGCGTAACAATGAAAAAAAACAATTATATTCAAGATATAAAACATTCTAAAAGCTTGCATGCTGTACTGGTAGCAAGAAAAGTTAAAAACAATACTTATGAAGGATGTTCAGTTATAATGAAGGGCTTGGATTTTAAGAACGAGAACGGCGAGTTTTTCGCATGCCATCTGGCATATAAAAACTGCATTGATGTACTTAACGGGGTCTCTGTGGAAGAGTTGCAAGACCTGTTTGACATTGTGGACTGGATACCAAGCGACAAAATACGGCCTTTATTGCATAAAATCTCAGGCTTAAAGCCAATAATATAAACACCACAAAAAAAAGGCCATGCTTTGCGCTTGGCCTTTGTTCCTTGTCGAGGAAGTAAAATGAATAAATTATTAATTAATCATATAAATACTAATATAAATGAATTAAAAGAAAAAACAAGCGAAAATTTTATTATTTATATTCGCGTATCTACTGACAAACAAAACAGCACGCAAAACGGAATAAGAGCCCAACAGCAAGCGTGCGCAGATTATGTACACAAAGCACAGGGCAACATAATTAAAACGCTTACAGAGGTTGAGAGCGGTGCGAAAACGTACAGACCTAAGCTAATTGAAGCCATAGAGCTATGCAAACAGCACAGCGCCATTTTAATTGTATCCAAACTCGACAGACTGAGCCGCAAACTATCGCAAGTTTGTAAGTTTACGGAAACCAATAACATTAATTTTATTGCGCTTGATGTTCCTATATTATCCGACCCAATAACAAGCAAGTTATTACGCCACCAGTTAGCAAGCTTTGGTGAGTTTGAGCGTGACAAAATAAGCCAAAGAACAAAAGAAGGCCTCCAACAAGTCAAAAAAAGAGGCATAAAATTAGGCAGTCCAAGCCCCAAAAATGGCAATAAAATCAGCCTCCAAGTGCGCCGTTTGCAAGCATTTCACAATGCGCAACGTGTCATTCCTTACATACAAAAATTAGAAAAGTATGGATATAAAAGCTTGAGGTCTATTGCCAACGAGCTGAACGTATGGAACGTGCCATTGAAGTACACCAAAGAAAATACCCCTATTTATCCTGATGAGCGTGCCAACAGATTATGGCGTGCCAATACAGTAAAAAGAATTATTAACACCTATGAGGAAAACAAATGGAAATAGCAGATTATATTTTTAGAAAATGGAGCAAGGCTGATAAATATATTACAACGGCTGATCGCATTAAATATATACGCCTTGATTATTATCTTATATTAGAAGAAGGCGCAGCTGCATTGGCTGATAAGTATCAAAAGCTATTTAATACTATCGAAATTATAAAATCGGATCTTCAGGAAATAGATATACAAAAAGAAAAAGCAGATTTTAATCAATTAATAAAAAAACATTTTAAAGATATATCTGAACCTTAATTTCAACTTCAAAGGAGAACAAATGAAATACTTTTATTCAGCTATTATATGGTCATTTATGATAGCCGTTTGGATCTACATTATGGCTCTTTCAATTGATGTTTTAACAGACTGTGATGAGCCGTTTGTCGCAAGTGACGGAACATATATACAGAATACATGTATACTAAATTAAATATAAATGCGAAGGAGATAAAATGCCAAAACTTTCACCCCATGAGCACTTATCAGGATCTACCATAGCTTCTGCTATTGGTGTTAATCCTTATAAAACTTTTACAGATCTTATAAATGAAAAGCGAGCCGAGCCGGTTGACATTGATAACCTACAAATTCAAATGGGTTTGGCTACAGAGGAAACAACAATTAACTTAGGCCTTGCAATGCTTGGCTTGAATCCGGCAGACAAATTCCAATATGCTTTGGAGCATCCAAAAAAGCACGCTGATATTCCACTTTACTATACGGATGATGGATTGATAAGCGTTGTTGGTCAAACAATTCAGACGGATCTCAGCAAGCATATTTATGTAGTAGGTGATCAAGATGAAATAGATATCAAAGGCGTTGCAGTAATTGAGGCTAAGTTTACAACTTCAGCTCCACTACCGAACTTTACCCCACCATTGTGGCGTGGAGTAATACAGCTCCAAGCCGGCATGATGTGCCACCACGCAAAGTATGGCATATTGTTTACTAATTATTCAGGCAGATTTATTACAGCCCATATTTATAAACCACATCCAGAAACACAAGATCTCATTGTTAAAACTGTAAAAGAGTTTGAAAAGCATATGGAAGATGGAACATTGCCGGAGGCAGTAAACTCTCAGGAGGCCTCAGTACAATTTGCTGAATCCATCAAAGAATCCATTGACTTGGATTCAACATTAAAAGAATCAATAGAAACTATCAGGGATTCTGAAAACACAATAAAAGATCTCAAGGCTACTATTGATGAGCATCAAACAAAAATTATGAAAGCAATGGGTAAGAACGAGATTGGTAATTATTATGATATTGATACCGGTGATTCTTACATGGTTAAGTGGCCAACAAGAAACTATAAGCCTAAGTCAGCCGTTTGCTGTCCAAAGTGCAACTTTGAATTAGAGCCGGCAGTCGAAGGATATTCAAAACGACAAACTAAAATTAATATTAAGGAGTTAAACAATGAGTAATTTAATAAATGTAAACAGTTGGAGTGATGCGCTGAGTGCTGCTGAAATGATTGCTAAAACTAATCTATGCCCACCTAACTATCGTAACAAAAAAGAAGATATTATTGTTGCATGGGCTATGGGTACGGAGTTAGGCATGAAGCCTATGCAGTCATTACAACACATTGCTGTAATTAATGGTAAGCCTTGCCTGTATGGTGACGGCCTACTTGCTCTGGTCAAGAACGACCCACGCTGTCTTGGAGTGCAAGAAACTACAGAAGGTGAAGGGGATGATTATACAGCCGTTTGCTCTGTAAAAAGAAAGTATGATGATAAGAATATTGAAACAACTGTATGTAAGTTTTCAATCAAAGATGCCAAACGAGCAAAGCTGTTTAATCGACCTGTATGGCAGTCTTATCCTCAAAGGATGTTGCAGATGAGGGCTAGAGGATTTGCGTTGCGTAACGCTTTTCCTGACGCTTTATCCGGCTTTATTTCACAAGAGGAAGCAGAGGATTATCCAACTCAAGCAAAAACTGTAAACAATTTAAATGATCTTAAACCAAAGGAGATAAAACAAGATGATGTCAAGAAAGCAGTTGGGAATGAGGCCATTGCCACCAAGAGCAAGGAAGCTGAAACAAGCCAAGTTGAAAAGCCCAATGACAAAAGAGCAGCAGTTGCTGTTCAAGAAACAAACACAAGCCATAATGCGCAAGATCCGGTGGATGAATCGAAATGGCCTATTATAAAACATGATGGCAATGCGCTACCTAACAGCCCAAAGAACGCTATCATGTTTGTTGGTCAGTTTTGCGAGATGATGAGGAAGTACGCCAACTCAGAGAAAAACAAAGAAGGCCAGGAAGTTAGCCCAAGAGATCGTATGACGCTGTTAAAAGAGTTTAGAAACATGAACGCTGAACAGCTTGATAGATTAGAGCCGGCTCAACTTAAACCTGTAGCTGAAACTTATAAAAAACTATTAGCATTTTTAGGAGCAAAACAAAATGGATAGATTCAACTTAACGTCAAAACAAAAAGTAATCTTTGATTATATCAAGAGTTACTTTACTCAGCATGGCATTACGCCAACACAAAAAGAAATTGGCAATGCAGTTGGCATTGCGCAAGCAACAGTTGCAAAACATTTATCAAGCCTTGAGAAGCGAGGATGGATCAAGCGAGCTCAAGGCATGAAAAACGCAATGCGTATACTAAGCTAGCATTTTCTTTTTCTTTTTCATTTTCTTCATGGCCATCATTTTTAGCTTTTCGTCCTTCTTATCTTTAGATGATGGTCTACCTACTTTACTTCCGTATGTGCCTTTTCCGTATGGCATAACTTCTCCTTATTATTTTAAAATATCTGCATCTGCTTTTCGTGCGCCACCTTTGCCGGTTGCCGCAGACTTTAAACGAGCCATAGCCCATTGATGAGGTGAAACCTTTGGCTTAGATCCGGCAGAATAATATGCGCCTAAACCACGCTTGTATATTTTTATTGCTTTCTCCATTCCACCTACTGCTTTTACATAGTTTGCTGGTAACTTCATGTCTTTGACCTTTGCTTTGCTATTCGATCCATTTGTGCTTTGGTTAATTTACCCATTTTATACAATGCTCTTGTTCGCAGAATCTCTCTTCGAGTTTTATCTGGATTACTAGATCCCTTGACATACTTGAGTGGTATGCCTGACTTCTTATCTTTAGGTACTTCTTTGAATTTTCGCTTCATATATCCTTAACATTTCTGCTCTAAATTTATTATGAAATTCTCTTCCCTTTTTTTCAAGCAATTCTCTTAAAAAATTTTGCCGTGTGCGTTTAACTCTAAACTTGCGAAGTATATACTTAGCACCACAGTACAGCTTGTATTCTTCAGAATAGCTATCTAATATTCTACCATCAAGAGTTTTAATCATCTTTGATTGTCTGTATTTTTCTGGCAAAACATTAGGCAACACTAAATTCTCTTGTGCCTGATTTATCAATTGTCAAATACATTTCTCTTGGCTCTTCTCCAGATTTTTTACTTATAGAAAAATGTATCCAATCGTCAAACTCTGCAATACATTGATCTGGCCTGATGTAGCTGTCCTTTATTATTTGCACAACTTCTTTTACCTCATAACCATTTACAAAAAAATCTGCTGCACATCCTACAACATGGCTTGAATTATCTTTACTTCCGATCTTACGATTCAGAGCCAAAGAACGAAAACCTGATGTTATGATAATTGGTTTACCTAAAATCTCCCTAACTTTTTCAAGTTCCGTTGCTAATCTTCTTAAATTGTACAAACTAGCTTCATCTGGTTCATTGTTTATATCCAGGCGTTTTGCTGTTTCACTCCTGGTAAATTCGTTTAATTTAAAATTTGTAGTTAAATTCATTTTTTATTCCTTAATTCAATTACTTTTTCTATTGATCGACCACCAAAGTATGCCCCCATAATCAGCATACCCCATTGCCCAAGTAAACTAACATAACTTTCGTTAGCTTCTAATCCAAACGCACTCATCATTGCAAATAAAAAGTATCCAACAAAGATTGCGATTAAAGATAGTGGTCGAATGTTTTTAGAGAGCCACGAATCAGATGCCATGTCAGCAGCCCATCTCTGCGTAATAGCCTGATTCGAGCTTTCTAATTCTTGAAAATCTATTTTCTTTTCTTCCAATCTAATCTTGATAAGCTCGGTTTCATTTTGTATTTGAAATTGTTTGAGCTTCATCTCATCCTCACTTGAGAGTGTGCTGGATGACAGATCAACTCCAGTCTTTTCTTTGAGCCAAGACTTACCTTTGACAGCAACTGCATTTGCTACCATGTTTAATCCCTTTCCAATAAGTGGTGTTAATAATGTTGGTAATGGCATATCAAACTCCTTTGCAAAAAAAATATTCAGTCCATAAAATTGTTGCAGCTGTTACAAAACAAAATAGAAAAGCAAGGATTACATAAAAAAAAATTTTATCCATTACTTCCTCTTGCCCATTATCATTTCTATCAGAGTTACGATTATCCATGATGTAAATGATAATAAACCTGTGATAACAACACCATCCCTGATCCTCTCAAGGATAACTCTCTTTCTATATTTTGCTTTCTCATCTGCATCTTGTTGTGCTTTTCTTAATCTTGAACGTTCTTTAACTAAATCTTCCCATATTTGAGCATTGCCACTCCATACCAACGACTCTCTCAAAGACTTCTCTGCTTCTCGAAGTTTCTTTCTGTTGAGAACATTAGCCATTGCCTGTTGGTTGACAGACTTTCTTTTCTTTGAGTTTTCTTGTTCTTTCTTTGCTTCTTCTTCAATGACATTCTTTGCTTGAAAGAATTTGTCTAGCTCTTTGGCTATCTCGCTGGTGTCTTTGGCTAGTTTGATTCCAGTCTTGATGCCTTTGATAGCAGATGTAGCTACTGCCATAGCAGTTACTGGGTCGATCTCATCACCCCATCTTCATAACAATGTTGACTAGTAATATAATTATAAAACCAGCAGCACCAATTAAAATATGTTCTAATCTTTTTACTCTGTTGAGCAGTTCGAGAAACCTTTCGTTTGTAACAGCTTCATGTTTAGCAAATTGTTTCTCTAACTCCTGAATGTTCATTTGTGAATTGTTCCTGTTTCACTCATTTAATCACCTAAAGATGCTTTGTTATAAACAGTCTTTAGTGCATCAACAGTTTTTGCATTATCTATATCTGTTTGTATTGTTGCGTATTTAGTTCTAATTTTTGCTCGTTCAGTTTCAGCTTTTGTTGCATCTTCACCAGGGATTTGCTTTGCAATAATATCATCATGTGGCTTAAATTCTTCTGCTCTTTTTAGTTTTCTTCTTTCATGTGCAATAGTTTTTGCTTTTGTTAAATTTACAACAATACTCATGCTTGATACTCCCATGCGTTACGAAATGTTCTATCTGATGGCACTGTACTTACATTTACAATCTTATACGGTCTACCTGATGGCACATCTTTTTTTGCTATTTCTTCTACTGTTAAACCACAATTATCTGTAGGAACAATAATCGCAACTCCACCATCTTCTTTTTTATATAAAATTCTTTTTTTACTATTCATAATTTTCCTTAACAAATGATTGCAACACCAACATGATCCCAATCTAAAAAAGTTGCAGTGGTATTAGAGTATTTAATAACTACATTTACAGCACTTGCTGTTAGTGCTGTATCAAATTTAATTCCAGGTTGAGGAACTCTAGTAGATGATGTGCTAAAATTTTCTATTCCAAATACTGTAGCATAATTAGCACTAGGCATATCAGTTGTAAAATTAATTGTATAATCTCCAGTAGCATTATCAGTAACACTTGACACGTTTCCACTTACTTTAACTGCACCTTGAAATGCTTCTGATCCATTGAACATAACAAAAGCTCTTACACCAAAAGCTGGTGCTGAACCCGTCTGTCCACCATCTAACATTGGTGCTGTAACAGTTCCACTATCTCCTGTGGTTACGACATTTCCAGTTGCATCAGGTAAAGTTATTGTTCTATTAGTAGAACCAGCACCACTTTTCAGTGTATAAATTCCACCACCGCTACTATTTCCTTGTATTTTAATCTCACTCATTTAATCTCCAATCGCATCAATTTGTGCTTGGGTTGGTTTTGCTAATTTTGGATGACTCCATGAATCAATGTAATCATTACCAACTTTAATTTTTCCATTTGGTGGTGTTTGCATATCATTTCGTAAACAAATATATTTAATATAATCTTCATTTGTCAAAGAATCATACAAACTGTTTATTTTATCGTATAAATTCATATTAAGCAGTCCTTATTAAATATCCTTGAAAATAAGTAAATCCTTGGTTAACACCCCCACTACTATCAGAACCATTAATAAATTGAGTAGAGCCAGTTCTCCAATACAACTCAAAATAATCTGATGAGCCATTTGCATAAACAATTGCATTAACATGAGCAGAACCCATATCTTGGTTTAAATTATAACTTCCCATTCTTTCAGATACACCATTTTTATAAATAGCAATTGCTTGAGTTGCATATGCACTCGCTGGTTGAATTTGTGCGTTCATTTGATAGTACCCAGCTGTTTGTGGAGTAAATCTCCCATTTGATGTATCATACAAACTATGTGTGTCAACTTCCTCTGTATCAAAAATTACTTTTGTCCATGTATTTGCAGTTACTTGTTGGACATCTGATGCAGAAATTTCTGTCATAAATAATGGAACTTTTGTTGCAACAGATGATACAGTAGTTAAAACTGTTCCAGTTTCATCTGGCAAACTAAATGTTCTATCGGTGTTTGTATTAGGGGCAGTAATAGTTACTGTTCCTGTTCCACTTGCGTTTGGTGTTAAACGAATTTTGCTCATTTATTCTCCTGGTTTTGGATCATCAGTTTTAACTTTAGTAATATGATCTTCCCAATTAGTTGTTCCATTTTTTTTATCCCAATATTGCATATCAAGTTGTTCTTGTATTGGTAGATATTTCATCTCTCTATTAATTTTATATTGATCTGGGTCTTTCCATTTTTTTACCTTATCCACATCAATTTTAATTTTGTTTCCTGTTGCATCAAAACATCCAAGCTCATCATTAATATATTTAACTTTTGAATATAATGCGTAAATAGCTTTGTGATTCATGCTTCTACCTCTATTAAAGTAACTGTTGATGCACCTCGTTTACCAATAACATTATTTGCGTCAGCTTCAGTTCTGTTTAAATATATTGGCGCATTGCCATCATTAATAACAAAAAGTTGATAAGTAGTTGAACTCGTTGTTGATGGCGAATCTAAATAATGCCATCCTATGTGACCACTTTGATTTGTGTCTGTAATAAATCCAAGCCCAATAGAAACTCTTTGTCTTGAACCATCTGCATCACCAACACCAATGATTGTTGATCCCCTTTTAAAATACGCAGCATAAGTTGTATTACGACTTGCATAAAACAAACTACACATAAGTAAAACTTTATTACTTGCACTGGATGGAGTGATTGCAGCTGAAAAACCAGTAGCTGAAGTTTCAACTGTATTTGAAGTTAAACTTGTAGCAGAAGATATTACAGTTTGCACAAATTGAACAGCTTTACCAGTTGTAAGCCCTGAAATTGAGCCATCACCATTAATTGTTACTGCCATAATTTTTCCTTTATACGATTGTCCATGTTGATCCACTTGGAACTGTTACACTAATTCCAGAGTTGATTGTAATTGGTCCACCAGCTATTGCATTATTACCACTTGTAATTGAATAATTTGCACTTATTGTATTTGCGTGTTCAAACAGTCCCTCGCTGACTGTGTTTCCACCACCACCAATGGCACCCCATGCTGAACCATTGTAACCTTCAAAACTTGTAGTCGTGCTATTGAATCGTAAGTATCCAGCAGCCGGGCTTCCATCTCTTTGACCTGTAGTGCCTGATGGTAAATATGCAGAGCCAGTATTGCTAGACTTTTGAACTAATGTAGTTCCTGGATTAACTGATATCCCTAGTGTTTCGTTACCACCATCAGAGTTTTCGGTTAATGTAATATTAGTTGAGGCAACTAACTTGCCATTTAAAAATCCAGCAGTTGTGTCATTGCTTGATACTTTTGATTTTACATCAGCACCACTTTCAACATTCACCCATGCCGAGCCATTATAATATTTTAAAACATTATCAGTTGAGTTGTAAAATAAATCACCTTCATCTAATGAAGATGATGGATCGCTGCTACCAACTCGATAAACACTTGCAAATGAATTTACAGAAGCAATGTTAGTTGCGACTGATGATACATTTGAAATTGAACCAGCAACTGTAGTCACATCAGCTTTGACAGCTTCTATTGCATTTAAATCTGATATAAAATCTGATGTTGCTAGTGAATTAATGTCTGATATAAAATCAGATGTTGCAACTAAATTGATGTCAGTTACAAAATCGCTAGTAATAAGACTTGCAATTCCAGCAACACTTGTAACATTAGATGATATACCAGCGACTGTAGTTACATTGCTTGAATTTGATGCAACTGTAGTAATTGCATTTGTTGCTGTTGTTCCATCTTGAATGTCAGCTAGCGTACCAATGTCAGCTGTAATTGCTGCCAATGTAGATACATCAGATATATTTGGCCCAGCTTCTGGATTACCAGTTGTTGCATTAAACGCTAATACTTTGCCTTTTCTGTTATCTTTAGATGGGATCTCCATATTCCCATCAGCATCAGACTGTGATTGTCTTAAGGCACGATCAAACTTTTCATCTAACTGCTGCACCATGATTACATTTGAATCAAGTTGCTCATTAATACTAGATGCCAATAAATCGCCACCAGTCGTAAAATCTGTTGTTCTTGCTAAACTTCTACCACCAACAATTGTTAATAGGTCTGTTGCTACTAACGCTGTACCATTACCTGATCCTGTTAAAGTTATTGTTCCTGTGCCATTTGAAGCAGTAGAGATTGTATATTCACTTGTAAGATTAAGCTGCGTATTATTTTTAAAAACAACAATATCTGAATCTGCTAATATATTAAATGTAAACGCAAATGGGCCTAGCCCTGTATTGCCAGAAAATTGTACACGTCTTACGACAGCATTAATTGGAACATCAGCCATTTTATTCTAATCTCCTTTTTTTACTATATACTATAAAAAGTATCATTGTTGTATAATATTTCCATAATTTGGGGATCTTCTGGGCGCAGCTTCTCCAGGTTTCCACCAATATTCCTGTCCAAAATTCTTTTTTAAATTTTGCTCTTGTCGTCTAAATCTTTTTTTTGCAGCAATTGGATCTATAAGTAAATCAATTTGATTTATAACTTGTCGTTCAAATGCAGCTCTTATGTACCATAATGAGCTACCTGGAAAATATGATCTTGTGAATTGTAATAAATCACTAGCAAATTTTGGATCTTGATCTTCTGATAACATTGCAGCTATATTGTCAATTGTTAATTTTTTTACATCAGAAACAAATTGAATTGGCACACCAGCCAATGTATCACCAAAATCTCTACCAAACCTATTTGTATTTTGATACATAAAGTCTGCAAATATTCCAAGACCACCACCAGTCATAATTGCTTGCAACCAAAACTTTTCATTATTCATTGGCTGTGGATCTTTTCCATTTAAAATATTTTTTGCTTGAATAGCTAACGCTGCAAAAAAAGCAGAAGTAATAACAAGTCCTCCTAAATATTCACCTTTTTTCATAAGTGTTTTTTGTGCCATTCCATAACGCAAATGTGTTTGAATGACAGTATTAGCAAAGTTTTTAAGATATGCCATACTTCTACCAACTTCACCCAATATAGTGCCAGGTCGACTACTACCTAAAAAAACTGTAGATGAATGAGCTGTAGATGATGGAACAGCTTTCTCTGTTTCTTCGTGAATCATTCCTAAAAATTTAGTTGCTAGATCATCTGCCATTTCTTCACTTATGTCTGTTCTAGCAGCTATATCTTCAGACCTTAATATTTCTATTTCGTTATTATTATATTTGTCTTTATGCAATTCAGTTTTTCTAATGACATTCCATTCACTTGCGCTTATACCATTTCTAGTTAATGTATCTTTTAAATTTTTATCTAATTGATCAAATGATTTATTAACTGCGTCAGTTAAAGTAAAACTAAATTCTAGCCCAAACGCTTGACGACCAGCAGCAGTATAAGGACTTAATAAAGATACATTTAAAACTGTATGCGATAATCTTCTTGAGAACTCTGGCCCTGTTACTTCACCAGTCATTCTAGCTTGACCTGATGCTACACTTAAAACAGAATCAGAAACAAAACCCAATCTTGTTGCAAACTTTCTTCTTTCGTTTTTATTTAGTGGCGACATTAATTTAATAACATCATTTAATATTTGACCAGCTCCTGTTCTATTTAAACCAACAGCTTTTCTTGTAATGCGTTGAAAATTAATATCAGTAACTGCAAGAATAGATGTAGTACCTAACAATGCAGATGTTGCAATATTTCTTATTGTGGCAGATGTAGCTGCAAATAAAGGAGAAACTATTGAGTTTGTTTTTCCTGATAAATAATTAAAATAATCAGTTGCTCTTTCTATATCTGTTCTAAAATTTTTATTAGTCAATTGACCATTTCTTTCAACAACAGATTTTAAATAAGATAAAGTAACATTTGGATTTGGCCCTAATACTTTTAAAAAGGCAATATCTCTTGCCATATTTGTTAAATGTGAAAGCGCTACATCAAACAAGTCGCCTGTTCCATATTTTTTTTGCAACTCAATATATTTATCAATTGATTTAAATTTTAAAAATTTATGATTCATTCTGCTGTTTGCTAATGACGATCCATAATTAGCTTGGCCATATCTTAATTTACTCCAGCCTTGAGTTCTAATTGCTTCGTACATTTCGCCTAATGCTAAATCCAAAGATAGATTATTCATTGGTAGGCCAGTTTTATTATCAATCATGTTATCTAAATCTAGCACTCCCTCTTGGCCAAAATCATTTTTAAATTCTTCTAAACTATATTTTCTTACTTTTTCTTGCGAGTACATGGTTGGAAAATATCCACCTTTTAATTTAGCAATATTCCCACCATATTTATTAAATAATTTTCTTGAGTATTCAAAAGCATTAAGCAATGCTTCTCCCATATCTATTGTTGGTTGATCAAATTTTTCGTTTGGTGTTTTATCTCTATGAATATAACGAACAATTTTTTCCATGTCAGTTTTGTGTTTTGCTTGACCAAAAACACCACGCCTAAATTTATACAAGAAATCTTCTAATCCACTAAATATTCTACCTCTTATTGCTTTTTCTATATATTCTAATGATTGATATGGCGCTCTTGGATCATGCGTAAAAATAGCACGCATACCTAAACCGAAATTGCTTTCACCAAAATAGCCTTTAAAATTTTCAAGATTCTTAAGCAATTCTTTTGTTACTGTTTTTTGTCTTATAATTCTATATTTTTTTAATTGCGCTGTTCTATCTAAAGCATCAAATGTTTGTTGCGCAGCAATTCTACTTGCTTCATCTGGCGCAACATTTTTGTTTTTTAAATCTTGTTCAACTTCATCAAACAAGGATCTAGCATCATCAGCTTGTTCTTTTGAAATTTCATTTTTTTGTTCTGCATTATTAATACAATCTTTAAAACTCATACGACACACCCCCTTAAACGATCAAGCATCTTGTCGTCTTGTATTATTTCTTCGTGTAATTCTCTTGCAGTTTTTGGTATGTAATCGTCTACTAAACTATTTGGATCAGCTAATTCTAAATCTATATCTTCGTTAGATCCAAACTTGCTAGGGCTTGCTTGGCCAGCTCTTTGAAATTCTTCTCTTGTGAGAGTTTTTGTGCCGACTCCTCTGCCATCTCGAACTGGTATTCCTGTTCCTTGTAGAAAGTCGTCTGAATCTTCGACTTTGATTTTTGGTTGGTCTTTGGGGGGATTGTTGTCGATTCTTGCAAAGCCATCAATTTCTCCTTTCTTCTTAAGTATATCATAATTTTTACTTGGATTGTTACCTACTTTTTTAACATATGATGGATTTATTAATCTACCAGTTTTTATAAACCTCATAAACATTCTACGCAACGATTCCTCATATTGAACAGACATATCAATTAAATTAACTTTATATCCAGCTTTTTTTAATTGCTTAATTGTTTTTCTTAATGATGATATTGATCCACCTACTTTTGGTAATACCATATTTACTTTTGATTCTACTGCCATGTTTAATAATATTTCTGATAACAATGTGCTTTCTTCGTGAACTGCATTAGCTCCAATACCACCTTGATATTCTGGCATTGTTTTTTTTATTTCATCTGAATCTATAACAGCTGCTCCATATTTTCTTGCAAGAGGATCTGATATTGCACTTTTACCAGATGCTGGTGGCCCAATAACTATAAATGCTTTTTGCTCATACTTTGTAACTTTTTTAGATAAATCTTTTAAAAATGCTAAATTAACTGCGCCTTTAAAAAATTCAACTAACGCATCTTTATAACCTACAACTTCCTTATTGTTAATAGTAAATTTTCTATTTGCTATATAATTGTTTGTATTAGTTTTAAATTCTCTTGATTGAATTGTTTCTGGAATAGCCATTTGTTTTTCAATAGCATCTTTAACTGCTGGGTGATCAAACAATTCTTTTTCAGTTGCTTTGTTTTCTAATGATTTTTTAAAATCATCACGCAACGCTTCATCTTCTTGCATTGCTTCTCTTGGTTTTATATCTTCATCTATAACTGCTTGTTGCGCTTCTCGCTTGTAGTCTTTACTGTTAATTTCGTCATATCTTTCAATATTTGGTTCTGTTTCAACTGCACTTGATGACGCATCCGTTTTAGCATTGCCAGGCTGTCCAGATCTGCCAGATATGCTCCCCAAGAAGCTGCCGTCATCAATTGCTCGTCTGACATCATTGACAAATCCATTGGCTGCTTCTGCAACACTCCCTCCCTCTTTGATTGTTCTTGCTGCATTTGTAAGCGATTCATTGATTGGCCCACTTGTGTTGGCTGATTTTGAAAGCGCTTCGATTGCTTGGCTGGCATTAATTACTCTCCTTTCATTTGTTTGCTTGGCTAATTTATTACCAACTCTTTCTAATTGATTTACATTAGTTGTTAAATTTTTAAAAATTTTTTTATCTTCTAATAATTTTTTTTTGGCTAAATCAAGTATTTTAGCTCGTTCAAATATTAAAGATTCTGCAAATACACTTTCACCAAATAAATCTACTGTTTTATTTTCGCTATAACCTAGCGCAATAACTTGTTGGACTATTTCATCTGATTCATTAATATTAGTTGGTTTTGCTTTTGCTAATGCTCGTAATGCTGCTTCTTGCAATTTTGCATTATCTGGATCAATTCTTTTTCCTACTACAGCAATAAGCTCTGGATCAATTAATTCATTAAAAATCCACTCTCTATTATCAGGATGTATTTTTACCAAATTTCTTGCAACACGAACAATAGCAGATTGTGGTGGCAATGATGTATCTTTTATTTTTTTTGGATCTTCTAAAAATATTTTAAATACATCTACAGGATCTGTAGATCCCTCTCTTATATTTTTCATTGCAGCTGCAACTCTTACTTGGCTCGCAGTAAATCCAGTAGCTTCATCAAACACATAAGCTGGCAATAATATTTTTTGTTTTGGATTATTTGTCATTATTCTTTTAGCCAAGCCTAATCTTTGATGGCCATCAACAATAAACTCTTTACCATTTATATCTCTAAAAACAACTATAATTCCAGAACTAACATCATCCCATTCTGTAACGCCTTGCAATTTTTTCGACACACCAAACTTATCACCACCACCTTTAAATTGAAACCTTTGAGCATCAACTTCTAATTTAAATGGATCAAATCTTTTTAATAAAATATCGTTAGAATCTGCATCTAAAATATTGTCAGATAACTTAATAGGAGTGCTTGGTCGATTTGGCATATTAGGCGCAGTTAAATTTTCAACAGCTTTTTCTGCTTCTATTGTTCTATTTAAATGTTCTGCATCACCTTTGTCAAAAAACTTTTCTTCTCTGTTTTCAAATCCTTTAAGTGGGTTATTGTTTTTTATTTCTTCTACATCTTCTAAAGCATTGTTTGTTGCTACATCATCTTGCGTAGGTTTATATGCTTTGCTATCTGTATACGCTTTAAAACCCTCTTTGGCTTTTTTATATCCAATACCAAGTCCATTTAAAACTGCTGGAAACCCAGCACCAAAAGCACCAGCTGCTAAAACCCTATTTCTAAATTCATTATAACCATAAGGCGCATCTAAAGATTCATACCATTCTTTTACTTTTGGCTGTATCATTGCTTCTGTGCCAGCGCCTATAACAGCTCCTCGCAACATTTGTTGAAACAAACCTTTTCCTAATGACAAATACATACTAAACATTATTACTGGATCACTAAAAAAAGCTGGAATACCAGCAGCCAATCTAGTAGCGCCAGCTGCTAAACCTTGATACTTTTCTACATTAGCCTTGTAATCTTCTAAAACTTCTTTTGAAAATTCTATACTTTGATTATGTATTTCATTATCATTTAAAAATAATAAATCTGGATATTTTTCTTTATTGTTTTTTATATAATCAAATATTCTTCCTGTTTCATAATAATAAGATCTTTGGTTATGTCCTGGCACAGCAGAAAATCCTACTGTTAATCTGTCTGCTGGATTGTAAAATTTTTCTTGATGTCCACTTACAACATCTGGAGTAGATGTATCATTAAGGTAATCAACAATAGGCTGCCATATTTGGCCTAAAGCCTCATACTCTGATGTTGATAATTCATTAAATTTAAAACTGTTATATGTTTTGCTAAAAATTTCCCCATAATCATTTTTTGGTCTTGGTGGCGCAAGGTTATAATGCAATAAATTTGTTTGATTTTTTTGTTTTACAAAAAATTTTGTCATTTTCTTCCAACTGTTTGACGATTAGTTTTCTCTGCTTCTTTTACTAAATCTCTTGGTTTTTTAAGTGGTTTTTTATATGAGCTTGGATGTATTCTTATTACATCCATATTTTCATCTGTAAGTATTGTAGGAGCATTGCTTAAAGGATCTAACACAAAATAATATGTATCATCATTAACCATTTTTATTTCATAGTCAGTATCTTTAAGTGCATTTCTAATGTTTTCACTTAACACAATACCATCAGGGTTTTCTTCTGATATTGACATTTGCTTATAAACATTAGGATCTTCTATAATGTTTTCAATCATATCTTCAAAATTTTTAGCAGTCATATAAGATGGCACAACAGTCATAGCTCCACGCACTTCTTGTATTCCACCATAAATATCATTTGCGCCAACAATAGTTTGCACATTATTCATAAAAGATTTTTCATAATCTGTTTCAGGATTTAAACTAAATTGATATTTAAAAATATCATCAGCAAGATTATATATTTCTTGCACTTTTAATTCGTCTACTAAATACAATGCACTATTCATTTTTTGATCTAATCTTAAACTATCCCTGTTGCCTTTTTGACTATAATCATCACCAAAAGTAATGTTTTTTACATTTCCTAATTCTCTACCTTTTAAGGCTTGTACAGCTATATGCGCATTGCCAGAGTGTACTAAATAAGCAACTGTCGCTAAATAAGCATTTTTTGGTGCAAGCTGTCGCATTACATCATCTATATAATCTGCGCCAATACCAGACACAACATTATCTATAACTTGTATTTTTGCTTCAACGGAAACATCTGGATTATTACTTTGCAATGTTTGATTAACCATATCTATTTCAGTATTATTAAGAATTGGCAAATAATCTAACCCATAATGAGATTTTAATACCATTGCTTGGTGTATTCTTTTATCTGTGTTTTCTTTAATATCTCTAACATCTAAATTAGAATCAGCAGTAAAATTAATTATTGGTGGTGTTTGATCTATTATTCCACTTAACATTGCATCATGGTGATAATTTCCAGTTTCTACATTTTGTTTTTTTGCGTTAATTTTTTTATTAATAAACTCAAACGCATCTTGCTCTATGTCTTGATCTCTACCAGAAACACCAAAACCTTTTATGCCATTAAGCTCTATATCATTGGCCATTACTTCTAATTCTTGCAATGTCTTTTTTTGCGTGGCATTTTGAAAATTTTCAAAAAACTCTAACCTTGCTACTTGGCCATTTAGCGCTTCTTTAATTTCATTATTTACATTTAAATTAATTATTTCTTCTTTTAAAGTGCTAATATAATTTTCAGGTAATTTCATTCCTAAAGTCATATTATTTATTTTTGCATTTGTGTCTTTTATAATATCTTTACTTCTTGTTACATTTATTGTGTAAACACCTTTAATGTCACTCATTATACGTTCAATTGCAACACCTTGATCATAATCACTTATATTTAACATTTTTCCAATAGTGCCTACAAAATTGCTTATTTGACCTTTGGTTGCATCCATTGACTGCCGAGATGCTTCATTATAAAAAGTTTTTGCGCCATGCATAACAAAAGAATTAAAAAATGTTTTTATAGCTTTATTTTCATAATTTTTTATTGTAGATTCAGGATAACGCATTGTTATCATTCTGTTCTTGACTGTTTCAACTTGATCAAACAACAAATCTAATTTACCCTTAAAAGTTTCGTCATCCATAAAATTTGTGTTTGACAATCTTTTTGCAGTATCTTGAATAAAACCTAATATATCTTTATGTTCATTTTCAAATTCTAATCTTTCTAATTTAAAATCTTCGCCAACTCTCCAATTATTAAAATTATTTTTTATATCAGAGCCACTAGACTGTAAATTTAAAATTAAATCTGCTCTTGTTGATTCATCAAAAAATTCTTCAGTTGCAGCCCAAGATCCCATTATTTGTTCATCTATAATTTTATTAAATTCATCTGATGTATAATTATTTTCTTGCGCATATGGAATAAATTTATTTAATTTAACAGCTGTGTTAAAAGCATATTGTTTTGCTTCAAGCTGCACCAATTGATTTTTAGTTTGTAACTCTACTAAATTTTGTGGGCCACCTTGTTCTTTTAATCTTGATAAATAATTTTGCGCTCCATTATCTTCTTTAAGAACTTTATTGACAGTATTATTTACATTGTTAGTCAAATCTATTCGTTCTTGTATTGCTTCTTCTTTTCTTTTTTTTCTTAATTGTTGACCATAAATAAAATCACCCATACGCCCTATGTTATTCATTAATGCTTCATTAGATCTCATTTGCGCTGTTACATTTGCAAATTCAACTTTAGGTGCTTTTTTTGGTGCAACTATTCTTGTGTATCTTGTTCCTTTTGCCATCTTATTAAACAGTCTTATGTCTTAAATAACCCATGCCTAAATGTCCAGCTGCGTTAAATAATCCAGTTTGTTTTGCTGTCTTACCAGCACTTCTATATATTTGACTTTGATATCTAGCCATACCAGATCCAACTGTAGCATTATGCAAGCTCTCATAATAATCAGATGCTCCCTCTTTATAATTATAAAGATTTAAAGCTGATGGAGATCCACTTGCTGCATCAATACCTCCAGCAGCTGCTGATGCAATTGTCGCAGATACAGCCATTCTTAATCTTCTTAATGCTTGATTACCCTCTTGTTTAGCAGCAACATAATTTTTTTCTGCTTCCATTTCTGACTGTTTTGCTTGTGCTTCTCTATACGCTGCTTCCCCTTGTCCCTGTCGATACGATCCAAAGGCTGATACTGCTGCAAATGCTATTTGTGCCATATTAGTTTCCTACGCTTAATCTATATTCTAATCCCAGTAATGTCATTTTTAAGGGAACAGATTGGGATATTGTAATCTGCCCTGTTGAACTAAAACCTAAAAATCCATGTGCTGTTTTTGTGCCTGTAAATTCTTGGACTGGTATGTCTAAAACATTTTCCCCAAAATTTCTAAATGGTATTTCTTTTCCATTTATAGTCATGTTTTGTGTTTCAAAAACTAAAGCATCAATTTGTATAATTCTTTTCTTAACACCTTGTACTGTGCCTTGCGCAAGTTTTGGTTCTGCTGGCATAGTCTTAATTGTTACATCATAATTAAGGCCAACTTCAAATGTTGATGTTGCAGCTGAATCAAATACAACTGTGTATGGCGACACACTAGGAACTAACTTATCTGTTTCAATAATTCCATCTCTAATAATTTTTACACCTTTATTTGCTAAATGTTGCACAGCAACATTCGATCCTGTTGTGCCTGTTTTAGCGCTATCAGTTGTAAGAGTGTTATCAAATCTTTCCAAATAATAATTATTTGCTCCATTTACATTTCTTCTTACAATAACAAATGTTTCATCTACTTCTACAGCTACAGCTTTAAATAAACCATCAGTTGTAAACTTGGATGGCGCTATAACATTTTGACTTGCTAATATTGAGTAAACTGTCATAGATCCATCATCACCATTTACAATAAATAAACGATCTGTTTCATCAGTTGATGTTGCTCTCCTTACTGCAAAACCAGTTGGGGTTTTTAAAAGATGAGAACTAAAAACAGATAATGGCTCAACACCATAGCTGCCTGTTGTATCCGAAAACTGAAAACTTACCAATGCTTTTCCTTGTCTTTGTATAAACATGGTTGCTCCATTTAAATCTTCTATTGGAACGCCTGGCTTACTACCCAACCTACTCTGTGGTTTTATTAAAAAACTAGATGGTGTTATTGGCTCTGATCTTCCTTGCTGAACAATAAATTCACCACCAGTTGTAAAGATTTGTAAATCAACACCACCTTGCAATTGATGTATACTATTTAATTGATTTGTGTTTATTGTTGCTTCAACGCTTTCGTCATCTAACGCTGTGCCAACGTCAAAATTAAAATAATCAATTACTTTAGATCCCCATATTGTGTTTGGCCTAGACTTTGCTCCACCAAAATATAGTCTACCCTCATGAAAAGCTGATGACTTTGGCCAACCCCTAGAATTACTCCAGGTATCTTCATATCCTGTTTCTAATTCCCAAGAGCCACTACCAATGTTATCTGCATTAAATAATGGAACTTCTGCATAAACTTTTAAAGTAGAGTTACTTACCTTATCAACAATTCTTAATCTTCCAAATGGCTCAACATTTATGAACTGTCCAACATAAGTTGCTGCGCTTGATGTAAATATATTTACTGCTGCGTTACTAGAATTTTCTGCAACTATTTTAAAATTACCAGAAGATCCATCTGGATTTAAATGATTGTGAGATCCAACTGATGCTCCAGCTGTTGTTGTAATTGTAAAAGCGTGTCTTGGTATGTTTGTCAAAGGCAAATCACTTATTGTCCAACTTGTATCAGAGTTTCTTACTATTCTTTTTGTAACTAAATCTTCATGCGCTAAAATTAAAGTATCAATAGCTTGAGTAAAATTTAAATTAGGAATCATTGCGCTAGTAACGCCAGTTGAAGCTAAATAATCATTTCCTGAACTATTTATATTTGTTTGCAAAACAGAATTTTTAAAAACATACATTCTGTCGTTTACAAAAACTAAAGTAAACGAATCACTTGTTGAAAACTCAAATGGAATAATTTTAAAATCAGTAAAAGAAGAGCCAAAGTTATGAATAAACTTAAGGCCATCCCTACGCCTAACACCACCTTGAGGCTGGACTGTGACATTAGTTGCCTCCTCCAGAGCATTTTGATATTGCTGTAAATCAGTACGAGCTTTTAATAACGGATCTAATTCTCCGGCACTAAAGTTAGTTTGGAATTGAACGATTTTTGTCATTCTATCCTCTTACATCAATTAATGAATAATCCTCTATAACCTGTGGCAATTGGCCTCTACTATCTATATTAACAGATTCTCTAAATAATCCACCACGATTGTTTTCTGATGGCATGCCAAAAGCTAACCCTCTATAATAATCTGCTTTTGTAACTTGATCTGTTATAACCATTGCTAATTCTGCTGCTAACGCTGTTTTTAATAAATGAACAAAATAATTAGGCATTTTACTTTCATCTATGCTAAATTGGTAATCAATATATATTTCTTCAAAGTTAGTAAAAACTTGATCGCCATATATTTCCCAGCCATATCTTAACGGCTTTATTCCAACATTGTTACTTTCAAATAATGCTCTTACACCTGAAAGCATATCTCCTGGCAATTGATACGCATAATCCCACTCGTTTATTGGTGCAGTAGATAGTCTAGCGAGCTGTAACTTTTTGTAACTCCAGCTCCACGAATATCTTGACAACAAACTATCTTTTAAATCAGGATATAATCTATCGCATGCTTGAGCAGCATCCGTTCCTTCAGTAAAAGAACTTATTGCAGCAGCGCCCATCATAATTAAAGCGTCTGAACAAATTGAAATATCAGTATCACCAGCAGCCATAAATTCCCTTCACATAAACAAAAGGGTAGCTGCAAACTACCCTTTTTGTTGGTTTTAATAACAAAGTTATTTTAGTCTGAGTCAGTTGCTGTAAGTGTAAGACCATCAGTCACATCAACAACTCCTGAAGCATTACTGGCAACATAAACCAATGTTAAGGCTTGTGTGCCACCAGTTGATGTTCTACATAAAATAACATCACCAACTGATAATGTATCAGAAAGATCATTAAAATAACCCTCTGTGTTTACAGTAGCAATAGTGTCTGTTGTTGCGTATCCATATAAGGATTGCACATCACCAGCTTTTGATGCTCCGTAAACAGTAAAGTTTGTTTTGTCGAAAGCCATATATATTCTCCTTATTCAGTACAAGAAATTTTAACAATACCCTCATCATCTATAGCAACAGCTCCAGCGCTAAACATTGAGCTAACCAAGAATGATGTTTTTTCTGGTATATAATTTACCTCTGATTTTTGCGACATTGATTCTGCATAACCAACAGAATCTTTATGCCAAGCAAAAGCGCTTCTTGTACTTGGTTTTGGAACACCACCCTCATCACGATCACCAATTGTCAAAATAGTGAATCCCATGAATGTGTTAATCTCACCTCTTACAAGAGCTTTTACAGCAGCAAAATCACTTGAAGTAGTTTCTGTTTCACTCAATAAGGCATCTAAATTATTAGCGTGCATTAATAAGTATCTTCCATCTGCTGGAACATTTTTTGTATTTAACGCTTTAGCAGCTGCTCTTAACTTTGCAACATTCATATTCGAAGATGAGCCACCAACACTTGTAGCAACAGTATTTGGTGAAGATGCAGCATTTAATGCGTCAATACAAATCTGATCCATTCTACGAGCAATAGATTTTGACACAACCTCTACCAACTCTCTCCTCTCATCAAAATTGATGTGAGATTGATGGAATACATCAGAATATTCAGCAGCTATATAATCTGTCATAGTTGCTGTAACTTGTGAGTAATTTATATTTAAAGGCGTTACATTTGTCTGTGGTAATCTTACAGTTGCTGTGCCTTTTCCAATTTTTGGAAATTTAACAGTATTTCCTTGGACATTAGATCGTGATCTCATTGTACCTCGTAAGACACTCTCTCCCTGATATGCTTGTTTTACCTCTGCGTCAAACAGAGTAACAAAAGCAGTAGTAACATTTTGAGCCATGTTCTCTCCTTGTAATTAAAAATATTAATTTCGCAATGCGTTAGCCAGGTAATGGGCGCTTACTTGTAGATTATGTATCTACCACCAAGAGATTCACTCTATAGATGGGCCTAAAAGGTTAGCCATCAATTAACTTATATACTTAATTACCAGGATTTTCAAGCAGATTTTTCTTATTGTTGTGATTTAAACCATTTCTTTTCTTGTTGGGATCTCCAAACAGGATCACTTAACCATCTTGGATCTGCAATAGCTGTTTCTAAATCATCCTTATTCATCCCTTGATTTTCAACTGCTGGCTTCATAGGAATGTTTTCGTTTGTAATTGATTGATGATATTTAAGAAAAGCATTTATAGATGTAGCGTTATTTAATGATGCAGATAATGCTTCTTTTTCCTCATCATTCATTGGCGCTTTATACAATAGCCTTTCAGCCATTGCTATTTTTTCTTTAGCGTTTTCACCAAGTTTGTTCATTTCTGTTTCGTAGTCTTGACGCTGAACAGCTTCTTGAGTTTGTGAAATAGAATATATTTTACTTGCGAGATCTTCAAAAGCAGATTGAGAAATGCCATTCTCTTTCGCCCACTCTTTGTAAATAGACAACGATTGATCATCTTCAGCCAAGCCTTTCTCTTGTAAGTTAGAAACATCATACTCTTCAGGCGCTTTATGATCGCCATTTTTAAATTTCTTTTCTAATTCTCCATAGGCCTTTGCCATTTTTTCAACATCTGGCCCATCATCATCCCAAAACTTTTTAGGATAATAATCTGGTCTTGGTATTGGTTCATCATCACTAGTGTCTGTAGTAATTTCAGATTTTTCTTCTGAATCCTCATGTAAAGGAATTGGATCTTCTTTTACATCTTCTGGTGATGGTTCACTTGCGTTACTTGGATCAACAAGTGGTTTATCCTGTTCTTGTATTTGTTCTTCAGCCATTTTCACTCCTTGCTATTCTCTTTTCAATCATCCTAACAATCTCTGCCATGCCTGTTCTTACATATCCAAAGCTAGCATCTTCGCCAGGATTCCATGATGGTTGCTCTATTGTTATACTCCTCAAATGATTTAAAACTTTTTGTCCTTCTTGAGTTTTAAATACTTGTCCATATAATATATCTAAATCGTTTAATTTGTTTGGTTTTTTGTCATCTTGGACTAAACCATCCCATCCATTATCAATCATCTAATAGCTTCCTCAACTGCATCTGCATCTGTTGCTTCAGGTGGCTGTTGATCTGGAGAAGCTGCTTGCTGTTGCATTTGCATCATTTGTTGCATCATTGCTTGCTGTTGTTCTGGTGAATTTAATAGGCTTTGATCAATGCCCAATCGTTCTGCAATGAACGATAATATTTTTGGAATGTTAAGTGATGTTTGACCAGCAACGCCAGTTGCATTAGCAATTTGCATATATTGCACCACATCATTTATTTCTTGCAACTTTTGAGCTTGAGCTAATGGAGATACTGGAGATACTTTTATTTCAATTCCATTTACCTTTAATGGCATATCAACTAAACCTTGTTGATCTAACACATATAAGATCCTGGTTACAATTGGTATCATTGTTTCGTTTATCAATCGACCAAATGCAGATCCCAAGTTTGTTGCTAACTCTCTTGTTCTTTCTGCAATTTCAGTTGCAGATCTTGCGCTCATGTTATCTGGAGGAAGTGTATCATCCATTAGAATTTTTTTAATATTCATTCTTAAATCATTAATAACAATTTGCGACACATTAAAGTCACCAGCTCTTGGCAATGGTGTTAGTGATGGCCCTTGTGGCCCACCATTTCTTGCAACACTTATAATGCTGCCTGGCTGTATTCTAACATTCTGTGGATTTAAAACGCCATCATCACTAGCAGTATAAACACCAGCAATTGTTAAACTTGCATTTTTTAATACTAACTCTAAAGTTTTATTAAGAGTTTTGATATCACTAATCGCTGTAACCAAAGGCCCTCTGCCATAAACTTCGCCAGCAACTTTCATGTATCTAGCGACAATAAATGGATTTGATTTCATTTCACGGTAAACAATCTCTGTTTTTTTGGCTGGCCATATTACATGATAATGATATCTGCCAACATCAGGATCGTAAATTACAGCGTCAATTAAATCTAATTCTTTGCTTGGTGATTGATTAATAACCTCTTGTAACTCTGTGCTAATCTTTGCATCAGGAAATTCTATTGTTATTGATTCAGCTTTTAATCTTAACTTTCTATAAATGTTATCAATGTTTCCGTAGCCACCCTCCTCAATAGCAACAAGATATTGTGGTATTGCAGTAAATCTGATTGGCGTTGTTTCATCTCCTGGAGTAATCATCATAACCCCTGTGCCAACAGCAAGATCCAGCAGAAACTCTCCCATAGCTAAATCAAAATTAGTTTGGCGTAACGCTTCAAACATAATAGTAGAATACGAATCCAATACTTCTTGAGCCTTTGGCTTTTGTTCTTCAGGTATTGCAGATCCTGGCTCTAATCTAGCCCAATGCTTATATGGTGGAAACAATCCAGCTTGTAATCTATTTGCAAATCTTTGAGTTGCATGAATAGCTGTTGAGTCAAACACTCTGGCCATTTTACTTTTGCCAGCAACTTTACCCTCATAGAATCCAGAATATAAATTTCTTTGTGGCAACGCAAACTCGTAACAATCCTCATAAATAGAACGCCATTCATCTTTGCGTGCTTGTGCTTTTGCTTCTCTCTCCATAATGCTTGTTACATTTAATTTTGGCATTTACTTTCCTTTTCTAGCTATACCGATTCTTGCGCTTAAATTTTTCGAATACTTTGTTGCTTCAGCTGGATTATCAAAACTAATAAAATCTTTTCGTTTTATACTTTCTCGATAGGCTTCATCTTCATTTAACTTTACCAATCTACCCATTCTCATTCTAATCAAAGGAAACAATATTTCTTTTCCTTTATATTCTTTTGATGTAGATAGTATTTTATGCTCTCCATCTTTATCCTTGAGAATTGGGCTGTCAGGATCTAATGCTCTTTTAACCCATGATGGATCTTTTGGATTTAATAATTTTGGCATTATGTTTTCCTTGTTCCTTTATGTTTATTACAAAAAGCTCTAGCTGACGCTTTATTCCTAAAACCCCAAACTCTCAATGCTTTTTTTAATCTTGTTGGCCTACCTTTTTCATCTACCTCTGGACCATCCATCCCACCAAACCTACAAGAAAAGGAAACTTTTCTCCAAAAGGCATCAGAATCTTTTGATGGAGTTTCTCTAACAGGCCTTTGTAAATTTGATCCCTTTGTTTCTTTAGCGTGATCTCTACCAGCCTGGTTTAATCCACCCTCTTCGTTTTGATGTTTTTTAAGTGTCATGTAATCTCCAAAATAAAATACTGATCTAGGATTTAATTGGAGGGCAAAAGAAAGGATTCACCCAGACCAGTATTATTAGCCTATCCCAAGTTTTGTTTTCTGTTCTTGCTCTGCAACTCTCATTGGAGATTGTAATAATCTTAAACCACCAGTACGAACAACTCTTTTCTTTGCTGCTATCTTTTGCCTTTCTTCTATTTCGTCTTGATCTACTTTTTCAATCTTTTCTTTTTGAACTTTTTTAACTGGCGCTGGAGGAGCTGGCGCTGCTGGTTTTGAAAATAATCCACCCATTACTGTATCCTTGTCATTAAATAATAATCTTCGCCATCTGGCCCAAATTTTTTCATAACTCCCTCAACATTAAAATACAGGAATTTAGCAAAGTTGTATGCTGTTTTGTTTGTAAATTTAACAGCTATCTGAAGTCGCCTAATTTGCATTTCTTCAATTGTTTCATCTAGCAAAACCCTTGCTCCTTTTACCAACGATATCGAATTTCTTTCAATTCCATGACCAGTCAATAGCCAGGCTTCTGCCACTCCACTCCACATATATCTAATTCCAAAAATACAAATTACTTTTCCTTGTGCAATTGCAGTCCAGGAATAATCAACAATAGCATTGTCTACTATGTAGTTAAGATAATTAGGAATATGCTCAATGTGATTAAGCTCTTCTTCTCTAAAGTCAATTAAGTTTAAATGATTAGGTTGGAACGGAACAATTTGTTGCTGTGCTGATGTTTTTATCTTTGCTATTTGTATCATTAATTCTCCCATCAAAAATTACAAGCATTGAATCGTGCATGCCTTTGTTTTTAGTGCTGTATTCACCCTTGGTGTTATATCCA
>VTLG01012778.1_pt1 | contig 48776 bp, 61 predicted proteins | sample 4694571 | NCBI WGS metagenome assembly VTLG01 (sample SAMN12604809, study PRJNA352737) | marine metagenome | biome: ENVO:00000447; feature: ENVO:00000209|ENVO:00000569|ENVO:01000036; material: ENVO:00002151; isolation source: viral sequences binned using virsorter ... | reverse complement strand
TGATTGTGAAGCTTCAGCTGTAGCGTTACAGTTATCACAGATGCACAGAGCTAAGTTCGATCAGGCTGTACGTCATTTTGGTAGTATGAGACGTGAAAAGACAGGCGGTGTACGTGCTATACTACCTTTCAATTTCCAGTAAATAACAGTGGCTGGTGAGAAAATACGTTATTCAAATGGTTGCAGTCCTCTCGAACGTGAGTCAACGAGCGTTAGATATTATAGGGATAGTGATATACAAACTAAGCCGTCGGGGCAAGCGACAGTCACGTTAGGTTCTGGTACTGTATCTTACTCAGATTCTACGCCTATAACAGATTCAGCTACTCAAGTTGCTACTGGACAAGACTTTGTTTTTATAAAAAATACAGGTGCAACTGACGTTATTATTACATTTGACAATAGTAATTACCTTTTAACTTTATCTCAAGATGAATCATTTGCGTCAGAAATTGCTTCTACCGCAGATGTACGTGTTAAGACTTCAAGTGGAACTTCAACTATAGAAACATTAACAGGTACGTAATGGCTGATGCACGTAAAGTAATCATGCGTACTCTTGTTGCTCCACTTGAACGTGGTTCAATGAGTGCTGTTCCCGGTGTTCTTGAAGAAGAGGATTTTACACGTTCAGCTTATAACGTTGATGTAGCTACTACATCTATAGGTCGCCTTGGCGGTAATAGTGTTAATACAGATATAGCATCAAGTCAAACTGGTGGCTGGTCTTCGTTTCTTATTGATGCTGATAATTCTTTTGAGTGGCAGAGTATGTCACAAAACTGGGAAGAAGCTGGTGCATGGACTGGAGATTTTGGTTTAACTACTACTGGTGTAGCATTGTCAACTGATACAGCAGACTTAAAATTTTTATATGTGAAGAATACTGGAAGTAATACGGTAGAGATATCCCTTGATGAGGGTTCTTCGTATCCAATAAAGCTTTCAGCTAATGCAAGTACAATGTTTCGTGGTACTTCTAACTTAGACAGAGACGAAGTTTACGTAAAAACGTCAAGCGGTACGTCAACCGTTGACTATATACTTGCAGGATGATTAAATTACTACAACATTAAATAACAAGATATGCCCATGAGAATCGTCAAGCTCGGCAAGGCATAGGAAGGAGAAACAAGATGGCGGACATACGTAGATACTCAGTAGTAGAATCCAATAACATTCAACTCGGGCAGGTAGGTTCTGCTTTTGTTGATACCACAGGACAGTACACAGCACCTGGAAGTATGAAGATTGTTATGATTACCATGCTTACAGATGTTGAGTTCGGTGAACTTACCCCAACGTCAACTGATGATAATTTTGGAACTACTGCCGCAAGCCCCGGAACTGGTGGAGATACTCTTACTTCATCAGACACATTTCCCTCTGGTATAACTATTTTTGGAAGATGGAATTCATGTGAGTTACAAACCGCTGGGGATAAAATAATTATTTACTACGGTCCATGATATGCCGAAACTCGGCTTAGTCACATCTTTATCTTCTACTGTAGCAAGGGTAGCGGCAGTTATACGCAGGTATTGGCAGAATGAATTTGATCTCTGGCAGGCTATGGGCGATGTATGGGAGCAACAAAATTAGGAGAATATTATGGCAAAATTAACAGGACAAACCATTGCCAGTAGTTATGATCAATTACTTATTGTAACTGGCGCAAATGGAATCACTTCATCACTACAGGCAGTAGAAAGCGGTGATACTGACGGTGCCTCATCGGCTCTAAAGATTGCCACTAATAAAGTAGAAGTTATACCAGCAAGTGATGATGCCAATGCTTTTGAAGTTTCAAATGCGGCTGGTGTTGCTCAATTAACAGTAGCAACAAACACACCTGCTTTAACAGTAGGTGCTGACGGCACAGGAGCCGATGTAATATTTTACAGTGGCACTGCTGGAGATAACTTTACATGGGATGCTTCGGAAGAAAAGCTAACAATCACTGGTACAAACGGACAAGTAGCGTTAGCTATACCTGACGGTAATGTAACTATCACTGACGATTTAGATGTTGATGGTACTACAAACTTAGACGTTGTTGATATAGATGGTGCAGTAAATATGGCGGCTGATTTAACAATGGGAGCCAACATCTTAATGGCTGACGATACCTCAATAGGTATATCTGATTCTGATGAAAGAATAGAATTTGATGCTTCTGGAGATATATCGGTATTGGGAGCAAATTTTGGTATAGGAACCTCGTCCCCTGCTTCTATTCTGGAAATACGTCAAGACGTACCAAATATACGGATTGATTCATATAATACTACCGCTGGAAACGCATCAGATATTCAACTCAGACGTAGTAATCATGGAACGCTTGGAACCCATACGGCAGTAGATGCTGATGATGCATTAGGAAAAATAACTTTTATGGGTTCTGATAGTAATTCTTTTGAAGTTGGTGCTCAAATTAAGGGAACTGCCGCTGAAACATGGGTTAATGGTGCTGAGTATGGTACTTATTTAACTTTTCATACGACCGATATAGGAACAACTACATTAGATGAACGCATGAGAATTAATGATGCAGGAAACGTAACCTTTTGTGGCCCAAAGAATAATTCATCTTCGTCAGATGTTGATAATTATGCAATCACTTGGGGGGGAGATAATACAACATCAGCAAGGTGGGGACTACGTGTAGCAAGTAGTAATGAACATTTACACTTGGATGGTAATCTGTCTGGAACTCCATTTACTGCAATGACATGGGATAAATTGACAAAAAACGTAGGGATTGGCGACACAGACCCCTCCGAAGCAAAGCTCAGTATTGATAGTGTAGCAAGTGGTGATCATGCGTTAAAAGTTGTTCAAGCTCAAAATACTGAAGCTGTATATATTGATAATAACGGTACAAACACAGCATTGTCTATTGAGAATACTGGTTCTGCTGGCAGGGGTCTCTATATGTATACAAGCAATGGTGCAAGTCAGAATGAGGCACTTGTAAATCTTGTAGTCGATGATGGAGCTTTTGACCAAGCTCTAATGGCGATAGATAATGATGCGACAGGAGCTAATACTATATTTATAGATGCCGAAGCTACATCGGGAAGTGTTATACAGATTGAAGCAGATGCCTTAACAACGGGGAGTGCGGGCATCTTTTATACCAATAGTACAGGATTGGCTTCTACTAACGCTGGTGGATTGGTGGAAATTATATCAGCAAATGATACAGATGCTAATGTTAATAATCTATTATTTATTCAAAACGACCATGCTGATTCAGGTGGCACTGTTCCTTTATGGATTGACCAAGATGCTAATGCTGTTTCTATATATGTAGACACAGAAAGTACAAGTCATGGTCTTTATTTTGCTTCTCCAGGGACAACTACTGGCAGATGTATTTTAGTAAATGATGCTGATGCTCTAACAACTGGTAGCTGTGCATATTTTCATTCTAATTCAGACTCTAATGGCTCAAGAAATCTTGTACACATTCATAATCAACACACTTCATCAACTGCAACTACTGGTTTATTTATTGACCAAGATGCAAATTATAGAGCATTAACAATATCCGCTGCGACTACAACAGAAAATACTTTGTTAATTGATACTCCAGCTACGACATCTGGAGTAGTTTTTAATATTGCTGAATTAGATGCAATAACAAGTGGTAAGGCAATAAACGTAGATTGTGGTAGCACTGCTTTGGCTACTACTGCAAGTGGTGGATTAGTCGAAATAAAGCATGATGCCAACTCAGGCGGCACTGCCAATAATCTATTATTTATTAGGAATGACCATGCTTCTTCAAGTGGTACAAAATGTTTATCTATTGACCAAGATGCTAACCAATCTTCTATATTTATTGATTCGGAATCTACAACGGCTGATATAGTTTCGATAAATGGTGACCCAACAACAGACGGAACTTGCTTTAGGATAGATGCCGACGGGTTAGAAGATGGAAGTATTGCCCTGTTTGAATCTAATTCAGATGATAATAGTTCAAGAAATCTTGTTCAAATAATAAATGACCATGCTTCCGCTACTGGTACAACTGGTTTAAAGATACAGCAGGATAGTACAGCCGCAAAAGCGATTGATATAGCTGGTGGGTGGATAGCCGTTGCAAACACATCTTTAGACACTGGAGCCGCCTCTTTCTACGGTCAGCATAGTCAACATACCAAGACGGCTGGAGCTACGACTAACAGCCATGATATTACTGGTTTTAGAGAAACTATGTACTTCAATGATGGAGATACATATTTTGGTGCTTTGGCAGGATTGAAAGTTTATACCAATTCACAAGCCTCTGCTGGTGAATCTGAAAGTATATATGGTGGATATTTTAACACGGTAATGGGTGGTAGTACCGATGTGGCAAATATGTATGGACAATATAATCTTGTAGATATTGATGCTGGTACGGTGGATGCCAATGTGTATGGACAATATACTTCTGTTGATGTTGATGGAGGAACTATTACTGGAGATATTTACGGAATATATATAAGTCAAGATTCAGAAGTAGACCCTTCTGGTTCGTCTTTTGGATTATATATAAGGTCTGACACCAATCAAGATAACGCTATACAAACTCAAGATAATAGTAGTGTAAGATTCAGGGTGTCCGATGATGGGGTAGTCACATCTGAAGGTGCAATGAACGCAAGTACAGGAATGGACTATGCAGAATACTTTGAAAGTAAAGATGGTAAAGAAATTGCAATAGGTTCTACTGTTAAACTTGATGGAACAAAGATAGTTGCCTGTTCTGATGGAGATACACCAATAGGTGTTATAAGACCAGTTAACACATCTTCTGTAGTTGCTGGTGGTCAAGAGTTCCATTGGGAAAGTATGTTTATGAAAGATGATTATGGTGCTGATGTATTTGAAGATTACACTTTAAAGAAATGGTCTGTAGAAATCACACATGAAGAATATATTAAACGTGGCAAAGATGAAACTGGTGGTGTTATGAGTGGTAGGGTTAAAGATGAAAAAGTCGAAGGCAGTAAAGAAGTATTATATAAAGAAGGCGATGAACTTCCCGAAGGCAAAGAAGTTGGCGATGTAAAAGAAGCCGCTGTTGCAGATACTTACTTTAGAGAACATAAATATCATTCTGATAGACTTCCAGAAGGAGTGACTGCCCCAGACGATGCTGAAACAATCTCGCCATCAAATAAACGCCAGAAACTCAATCCCGACTATGATGATTCTAAAGAATACAAGTCAAGAGAAGAACGTGATGAATGGCATATCGTTGGTTTACTGGGGCAGATTCCAATCACCAAAGGACAGCCAACAGGAAATTGGATTAAAATGAAAGACGTTTCTGATACAGTAGAAATGTACTTTGTAAAATAAAGGAAATAAAATGGATTGGTCAAAATATAGTGCATTAAAATCTGACAGCAAGGCTTCCATGGCGAAAGAAGAAAAGAAAGCGGCAGTGCCAGCAGTTAAGTACAAGAAAGGTGATTCAGAACTGCGTGCGGCTAAAGCTGCGGTTAAGTATAAGAAAGACGATTTTTATATTCCAGAAGGAAAGAAAGTCGGAGATGTAAAGGAAGCGGCAGTAGAAGCCGTTAAGATTGGTGATGTTAAGGTTCCAGCGGTTGAAGCTGTTGAAGGTGTTTACTTATCTCAGAAACGCTGGAATCCTGACAACGGTGAATCAATGGATGATGATAAGATTGAATTATCTTTACCAGCAATGGAATCTGAAAAAGCACGCTACGATGCAGATATGGCGAGAGCCAAAGCTCAGAGTGATGGCTTAAAAGCCGCTATCGCAGATTATAAGAGTAAAGTTTAACACATAACACAATAACCGAAAGGGGTTAACAATGGCTAAAAAACAAAAAGAGCAGCCTGTCTTAACACTCGATGGTGAAGAATACTTTGCCGAGGATATGACAGACGAACAGTTACGAATCAAGGATCACTTAGCTGATCTTAGTAATAAACTAAATACAAATGTTTTCATTGGCGAGCAATTGTCGGTAAGTAGAGAATCATTTGTAAATATGTTCAGAGCCTCTTTAGAGAAAGATGATCAAGAAGAACCAAAAGTTGAGGAAGCTCAAGTAGTTGAAGCTTGACTTTCACCATAAGTTCTTTGGCTACCTTACGAGTGAAGGTTGGCTTGATCATTGGACTGCGGTTCATATGGCGGCTGGTGCTTTTATTTGTAAGGTAGCCTTATGGTGTGGAGCTTCTGATATGTGGGCAGTATTATGGGTTGCAATTATTGGAGTTCTTTGGGAAATTTTAGAGTATATGGTAGAGAACTGGCAACCTTATGGATCAAAACAGAAGTGGATTAATAATACAGTGTCTGATCTATTTGTAGAAGTTGGTCTTGCCATATGGATGGTTGTATGAAAAATATAAAATTTTATGAAGTATGATAGATTTTTTAGAAATATACAGTCAGACAGGTATGGTTGGCATTGTTGGTGCAATGTGTGTCTATTTGGTGTATCATATTACTAAAAGTTCTCATAAGAATGCTGATGATATAGGAGACGTTATGATTGAACAAAAGGGCCAGTCTGAAACTATGGAGAATATGGAAGGTATGACTATAAAGCTTATAGAAAGATGGAATCGCTCTGATGAACGAAGCGATAGAAGGCATGAGCTTATGATAAAGGAAATGAACGATATGTCTGACGTCTTAATGGAAATTAAAGGCGCAGTATCAAGGATAAATGGAAGGTCGTGAGATGGATAGTTGCAAAGTAGCATGTGTTAGTTTAGTTAATTATGGTTTATCTTTAACAGATGTAAGCCTTGCATTGCAATGTATGGTGGCTGTTATGACAATAGTTTATCTTAGTTATAAAATAAGTAAAATAAGGAGCGGGTAAATGGATTTTAAGAAAATGTTAATGGATATGGCTGAAGCTCAGGCCGATAAAATGAAAGATGAAGCTATGGGTTTCCTCTCTTCTGAAGAGTTTGAAAAGCAAATAGCTACAAAGATCAATGAAAAAATTGATATACCTTTTGTATCTGAAGACAAAGAGCAGATATTTTTTGAGCGTATTGTTGACGTTATTACAGACTTGCTCGAAGGCGTCTTTAAAGGAAAGTAGTTTGAACTTTGATCAAGCCGTACACGTCATACTCAAACACGAAGGCGGATACGTAAACGATAGTTCTGATCCTGGCGGAGAAACTTCTTACGGAATAAGCAAACGTGCCTACCCTGACGTAGATATCAAAGCATTATCAAAAGATGATGCAGTAGATATTTACCGTCGTGATTACTGGAATAAAGCTAAAGTAGAAAAAATACCCGAGAACCTACGTCTTATTTATTTTGATATGGTTGTTAATATGGGGCGCAGCCGAGCTGGAAAAATATTGCAAATAGCAGTTAGTGCTAAGGGTGTGCCTACCGAAGTAGATGGTAAAGTAGGACCGCAGACAATACGTAACGCAAAGAAGTCTAAGTTAGAACCGGAACGTTTACGAAGTTATCGTGTTAAATACTATGCCAGTCTTGTAAACAGGAAGCCATCACTGGGGAAGTACTGGTATGGTTGGTACAGAAGAGCGGTGCAGGTGTAGTTATGCCAAAACAATACTACGTAATAAATGATTTCTCAGGCGGGATGAATACAAGAAAAGATCCACGTGATCTGCGTGACAATGAGTTATCTTATATACAAAATATGTCTATTAATAATCTTGGTAAAATAAGAACGATGGGGGTTTTCTATAATCATAAGGAAGATCAGGATGGAAGTACTGATCTTGATGAGTATATACCCCTTGTAAGTGCAAGCCTTAGCGGTGGAGGTGGTTATGGATTATTTTATTTTGAATCTGATCATAGCAGGGTGCCTGATAATACTATTACAGAATCGAGAAGTGGAGAAGCTCTCGTAGTAGGAGAAACAAGTGCAGATGGAAACATAAGTTTTGTTAAGGTTATGAGCGTTAATGATCCGAAGTCAGCAATACCTGAATCTGGAGGAGGGGCTTAATTATGGCTACACCATCCGAAAGTTATATGACATTACATGGCGGTATGCAAGCATCAAGAAGTACTATATATACATCAGATAATTCAAATACTCAAAATCTTATAAAAATTGGTGACACAATAAAAATTTCAGGTACGGCAAAAAATAATGGTGTATTTACAGTTACTGATATTTCTGACGGTGGTGCGTCTTTAAATAGTGACAATCCTGTATATTATATATTGAAAGGAAATTCATTAATTGGAGAAACTTCTCCAGCTGGTGCTCCTAAAATAGAAGTTGTACGTGGTTCTGGTGATAAGTTGGTTGCTCTTGGTGGTGTTGATGGTGCTGATAATGTACATGTATGGTCTAATAATGCAACCTCAAGTTATACAACAGATGATTTCGATACGTCAGGCTGGGGTGAAGAAGCTATACAGCCAACCATTGATGGTGATGATGCCAAGTATATATATCATTTTGCTGATGAGGCATTACGTGTCTGTAATACAAATCTTCAAAATACAACTTATATAAAATGGTATGGTTATATACAGAGACATCAATTTGCATATGCGGCTGTTGATGCGTCAGACAGTAATAAAGGTAGTAGTCTTGTATTTTCGGAATGGCAGGAGCATTCTAATTCATTAAGATCGCCTAAGACAACAACTGGTAATCTTACTTTATGTTATGGAACTGCATCACATACCGCAACTACAGCTACAAATTATTACACAACGTCAGGAAGTCATCCAAATATAAAATCGAGAGGTGTAGCTTTTTTAAAGCAGGATGGTACAAGTAATTTACGTCTTAATGGTGCACATAATGCGACAACAGAAGATTTTACATTTGAAAATACGTCACAAAATGTTTTAGATCAGTCTGTTTTAAGTGAAGTTATATCAATAGGGTCAGCAACTGATAGTTCTGATTCTCTTGGTACTGTTCCTAAAGAGTTTATGTTTTGTACAAAAACTTCAGGAGCGGCTGGTTCAACAATAACATATAGCAGGGCTTATGGTGGAGTATTAACAGGTACTGCGCCGTATGCAAGTTTTGCCGATCAGGATATTCCAATTATAGAACGTGGAGTAGGATTCAATATAGGGGTTGATGATGGTTCAGCTGACGGTAATTGGGAAGCTGCTACGTATGAATTTTATCAGTCGTTTATATATGATGGTAATCAGGAATCAATACCAGTAAAGATGGGTAATGGTGCTTCAACTGTTGCCGCTTTCACTCATGCAGCCGCAGGTGGAACAGCACTGCAAGTCTCTGTATATGCAGACTTGGCATACAGCGGAAGAATATCAGGTGGTAGGGTATATATAAGAAAACAGAATAGTGATGATGACCTTACATTGTTCGTTGATATTGATATAGTTAAGGGTGTACGGACATCTCTTGATGGTGATCATAATAACTGGACGTATGAAACTGGTAAGGGATATTATGTTGTTGCTGATGCAACTGGTAACTCAATAACACCTAATATTGATACGTATAATACTATTAATGGTTTTGCTCCAGACGTTAGGTTTGTTTCTATTGGTAGTAAGAACGAATCTTATCAGGCGTCTGTAGTTGCTGGACGCAGGACGTTTATAGCAAACGTTAGAACATTTGGTTTTACTGGCGAGCTTGAACGTCATGGAGATAGAATAATGTATAGCGAGATTAACAAGTTCGATACGTTTCTACCTCATAATTTTATAGATGTATCAAAGGGTGACTATGGCGAGTATACTGCGCTTCAGGTATTCGCTGATAGATTACTTGCTTTTAAAAATAATCTTGTACATATAATTAATATAGCAAATCCAAGTCCGTCAAACTGGTATCTTGAAGATACAATAAAATATCATGGTGTTAATTTTCCGTATAGCGTAACACGTACTGAGCATGGTATAGCTTGGGTAAATGATTCTGGATGTCATTTATACGATGGCAGTAAAGTTACAAACCTTGTTGAAAAAAAGCTTGGTGTTACAAAATCTACATTTTCTAATGGTGACGCTCATTTAAATACTGGAAGTTCAAGTGAGAGTGGGAGTCCTCCAGTTGCTTGGTTTGAGATCGCAAGGGGAAGTAGTATGAAAAGAGACCCTATAATAGGATACGATACTATAAGTAATGTATTGATAATATTAAGGTCTCCAAGCGATGGATCACATAATAGTAATATGGCATATGTATATGATTTTGATTCCAATGGTTGGGTTTATAGTAATAATTTAACCCTTGATAATGAAACGAGTACAAATTTTGTTACTGATTGGAATGAAAATTTAGTGATGGGTATAAATAAGACTGCAACTACAAGTGATGTGAGCTTTGTAAAGTATATAGATCATGCAGTTTCAAGTGGAAGCTATCCTAATCAGGAATTTGTTACAAAAGATATTGACTTTGGAACTCCAAGTGTTATCAAAAAAATATACTCAGTAACTATGACTTATAAATCTGATAAGGAATTACAAACTCCGTTAAAATATGCTGTTGATGGAACTCAAAGTTTCGCTTCTTTTACCAGCAATGTAACGCCGCAAGGTAATACTGGCGGTGCTGGTTTTTTAGAGTCTTCTTCTACGTGGGATGTTGCAACATTTAAACCAGCCAGTCCTATATCATGTCAAAGTATACAGTTAAGGTTTGATATACCTGGTTCACAGCCAGTTGTTGAAGTAAATGATATGACGATAGAGTATAGAATCATAAGAAATAAAATGGCATCGTAGTGGCTGACGTAAGAGATTTAAGAAAACTGTTAAATACCAAGCAGGACGTAATAGATTTTCAAGGTACTCCATCTATTGGTGGTATGGCTGAAGGACAGATTGCATTAAGTCAGAGTTCCGGCGGTCAGCTTGCCATACATAGAAAGAAATATGGTAAGCTTTGGAAATCATACATGTCTTACAATGGTGATCAGTATGTAGATAGAAATCTAAGTGTTAGCGGTGGTTTGGTTATAGGCGGTACGAGGACGGAAAGAAAACAGCCAGCTTTTCTTGCATATAATGGTGCTCACGATACTAATATAACTGTAGATGATTGGACTTCTGTTGATTTTAGTACTGAAGTTTTTGATGTTGGAAGTAATTTCGCATCAGATACGTTCACTGCTCCAGTTAAAGGCTTGTATTTTCTTACTACTCAGGTCACTCTTACTTCTTTAGATACAGATTCTACTGGATATAGAGTAGCTCTTATAACATCAAACCGTACCTACACAGCATATCTTGATACAGATAAATATTTTGATGCTGATTCTTCTTGGCATGTTATTACACCTATTACAAGTGTATGTGATATGGATGCTGGAGATACTGCTTATGTTGCTGTTTTTCAAGCTGGTGGAGCATCAATAACAGATGTTGTAGGACATTCAACGGCAGTGTTAACATACTTTTCAGGGTATCTATTAGGATAAAATAATTGTGATGATATTAAGAAGCATACAATCGTATATTTTACACGTAAAAAACCAACTAAATTAATATGGCAGTACGTACAGTTAGTCCACTTGCACGTTCGATAGGCGCCAGTGCGCAGATTGGAAGATCAGAACGTGATAGGCTTCAATTAGCAGTTAGAGAACTTGAGAAAGATTTAGCGAGCTATGCTAAGGAGCAAAAAAAACGGACTAAGAAAAAGGGTAGATGGAAGATTCTCAGGAAAATAGGTGAGGGTCTTACTACTGTTGGAGCGCTTACTGGTAATCCTGTATTGGCTGGTATAGGTCTCGCCGCTACTGCTGGAGGCGGAGCTGGTGAAGGGACAATGTCCAAGTCTCAAATTGCTCAAGCTGAAGGCATAAAAACTGGTGCCGCTGATCCCTTGTCCAATCTTTTATTCGCAGGAAGAACCGCACGTGATGTTAAGTCTGGAGCTGAAGAGTATAAAAGCGGTCAGGTTGGATCATTTGAAGCACAATATGAACAAGACGTAGTTGATATAGGTTTCAGCGTTTTAAAATCAATGGTTGGCGCAGGACAGGCTGGTACGTTTGGTGGTACAGCATACACTCCAGCAGTTCCTGGCGTTGAAGCGACTGAAGGTGTGGAAGCTGTTGCTGCACAAGAAGCAGGCGGGTCTGGAATACAGGGATTTTTAACTAAGCCAGTTGTGGCTTATGGTCCAGCACCCGGTGAAGGGGCTACACCTATGGAAAAATATTTATATGAATCAAGAAAAATGGCAACGCCTTCTTATGGTAGTTTAGTTGGCGGTGTAAGTCCATATGAACAGCAGGTTTTTGGTGAACCATTGAGCAGGCTTGGCAAGGGTCTTGATTTTGGATTTAGACCAACGTCAAAAGAAGCTGGTACTTCTTTTGGTGAAAGATTTAGTTCTGGATGGAGGTCCTATGATCCTATGGCGTTAGGAAGTAGGAAGAATCCAATACCATGGTGGAGCGTTCAAAATGCTCCAAGGAAAGCTTAGATATGCCGACGACTGTTAATCCTTACGAATATTATGGTGCTTATCAAGACCCGTACTCTACGGAACAAGCGTATGGCGATATAAATCTTACTCCAACTCAGTCATTCTTAGGTACTACTGATCCTACAACTGGACGTACGTATGGGGAATTGATACCTGAGTATGATCCTTACGCAGAAGAAGAGATGAGAACGCAGTTTACGCAGGGAGCTGCGTCTGCTTATCAAGGTAGTATTGGTCAGCTTGCTGGTGTGACGTCACGTGTGCGTGGACAGCAGGCAAAGGCTGGCTTTGCTGGTGCAGGTGCAGGTATGGCGGAAACACAACAGGCTGGTGGACAGCTTAGGAAAGGTTACGGAGAGGCATTTCAGGGTGCGTTACTTGATCTTGTAGGTGGTATACGTGGTCAGCGTACTGGATATCAGGAACAGCTCGCTTCCTTACTTGAAGCTTATGGAGCTCAGGCACCTGAAGGAGTACAGGTATTTGAAACTGGTGATACTGGTGATACTGGTGATACTGGTGATACTGGTGGTACTGGTGGTCTTACTTATGATCCTCCACAGGAAGCTGGTGAAGATTGGGATGCTCCAGATACTCCATATCCAGGACAATCATATATTTATGACGGCACTACTTATTATTGGTATCCAGCGCAAGGATGGCAGTCGGGATAAATGGCTAACGGATTTAATACAGAAGTACTACGTAGATCAGTCGGACGTAACCCACGTACGTTACTTGAGTTCGCCGATCTTCCACAGGTTCAGCCTGGTCCGTCAAAGGAAGTAATGATAGCTGATATGGCAAGTCAAACTATTAAAGGTATTGGTCAGCAGATATTACAGTCTAAGAAGTTAGACTTGGATGCTCAACGTACTGCGGCACAAATAGGTATGGCTCAAGATACGCATAATTTAAATGTACGTAAGCAGGATTATACTGAGAAGACTTCTTCCGATAATCAATTAATTGAAGCTATTCAGAAAGCTGATTATGGTTCAGTTCCAGATATAATTTCTCAATTTTCTAATACCACTTCTGGCAATAAGCTTGAAGAAATTTATACAGGTGCTTATGCATCTATGAAGCCTGCGTATGAAGCAAAAGAATCTTTTGAAGAGTTCGCTAAAGGTAAAAGTATAGGCGACATTATTATGGAAGAGGGCGGTCAAGAAAGATTAGATTCTTATCTGTCTCTAAATGTAGATGATGCAAGATTCAATATAAAAAAAGACCCTCGTATTGTTGGACTTGTAGATGAGTATAATAAAAATCGTGGTTATTATGATTTAGTATCTGATAAAGCGGAGTTCCAGAAAGATTTTGGATTAGATGATGTTGATTATTCTTTATTTAGAGGTCTAAACGCTAAGCAGGGTCAGGATTTATTAGTGCTGAAATTAAAAGATAAGAATCCTATGTTGGACCCTAAACAATTTGAACGAAATTTTACTGTTATTCAGGCATTCAATAGAGAGATTCAAACTAATGAACAGTCAATAAGGAATTTTCAGGATAGAATAAAAATACCAGCCACTACAAAAGCTGATGTTAATATGTTAACTAAAAGGATTGAAACTCTTACGAGTGCTAATAAAGAAAAAAGAAGACAGATAGATATATTAACTAAGGAATATCAGCCTGTAGGAGCTCCTGAAAAAATATTAGATGCGGTAGTTGATAGTACCAAGCAGGAAACTGTGGATGGTAAATTATTTAATGTTGATTATAATAAGGCTGGTGAAGAAATAAAACGTACGTTATCAGAAAAAGAACCAGCTGATCCTTTTAAAGTTGAAGAGGCAAAGGCTAAAGTTGCAAAAGAAGCCGCCGCAAAAGTTCCAAAGGATAAGTTTACGATGGAAGATGTATTATCTGTATTCTCAAGCGTTGAGGATAGAGAGGTATTAGATGCTCAATATAAGAAGATGATAGAAGAAGGAACTGGATTAACTAAAACTGGTCAGCCGAATGCTTTGTCTCTTGTATTTAGAAAGTTTTTACAGGATAAGGGCTTCTTTGATAAGCTCAAAAACTTACGTAAACAACAAAAGTCTGAGCAGTGGGCAAAATCTCCAGAGGTAATACCAATGGATACATCTGCTTACGAATTTTAAGTAGATTTATGTAAGTAAATTTTATGGCACGTCCGTGGTCAGATACTTTAACAGATACAACTGCTAATGAAGAACCCTTTTCAATGCTCGATTATAATTTTGCTTTTGAAGAAGAGGAACCTGAAGATGAACTTGAATTTATATCTGGATTAGCATTTGAAGAAGAGGAAGAAGAGGAACTTGAGGACACTCTTGACGTTAGTCTTGCATTTGAAGAAGAAGAACCCGGTACTTATCTAAACTTTACATCATTATCTCAGATTAGTGATGATGATGGTTTCGTTGAAAACGAACAGTCTAAAATACAGAAAGACCCCGGTGCTATAAATCGTTTCACACGTGGTTTCTTAGAGGGACTGTCCCCAGTTCCAATTGATCTTACAACAGGCATAACTCCCGCAGAAGATTTATCAGATAAAGTTGCTGGCATGGCTGGTACTGTTATTGGTTTTGGTACTGGTCTGTTTGCTTCTGGTGGTATGTTGGGCGGTTTAAAGATAATAGGTACTGGAGCTAAGGCTACTAAGGCTTTAGCAATGGCGAATCAGGGATACACACAGGTTGCAAGATCACGTAAGATGCTTAAAGCCGCTAATACAACACGTAAGAAATCGTATTGGGGTAATAAAGTAGCTGAACAGGAAGTAGCAATAGACAAAGCTTTGTCAGAGGCTGGAGTAATAACAAATAATACGTTACTTGGACGACAAGAATGGTATAGACATCTACTTACACGTATAGGTGTAAATGACTACCCAATGGGTAAGTTTATGTCACGTGTTAAAGGTGTAAAGGCGGGAACAACAGTTAGACTTTTTAAAGATGATAAAATGGCAATACGTGCGGCTAATGCACTTGATCTTGGTCTTACGAATATAGCTGCATCTGGTATAATGTTTCAAAAAACTATACCGATACGTGATGAGATGGGTGATTTAGTTATAGCCGATCGTATTACTAAGCCATTTCTGGATGGTGTATTAATGACAGCAGGTGGTTTGCCACGTGTACTTGGAGCTGGTAAGATAGGTAATCTTGCTTTAACCAGTAAGGCTGGTAAGGCTGTTGAAGCTCCAATAGTATTTGCTACTGGTATGGGCGCAAGCCAGCTTGGTATTGGTATACAGGGAGAAGGCGAACGTACGTTATCTGATAATTTAATAGATGGCGCAATCTTTACAGCCGCCCACTACATAGGAGTTGGCGCTGATAATATGCGTATAAAACATGCTATACGTGAGGGTCTTGAAGGTATAACAGACGATAAGCAAGTACGTAAATTAGTTGGTAAGGCTATGTCTAATGATCCTATAGATAGAATTAAGCTATATATGGCAACTAAAAGACCTGAGTATTTAAGGAGAAGGTTTGTTAATAAAAAGAATCAAGGGCAGATTGCTCAATTAGAAGGAATAATAAAGGGTAAAGCGGGTAAGCATACATTATCTTATAGATACCTTACTGGTGATCTTGCTGGTGAAACTTCCAGTATTACTGGACTGTCACGTGGTGACGTATTAAATCAGTTCTATAAAGATTATAGAAATGTAATGCCTAATCTTAAAAAGTTTTCTCAAAGGTATCTCGAAAAGAATCCTAATACTCTTAAGCCTGGGACTGTCTTGAAACGGCGGTGGAAAGATTCATATAAAGAACATCAAAAACTTGTACGTTCAATTCTTAAAAGAGAAGAGAGTCTTGGTTTTACTGGTAAAGAATCTAATCTACTAAGACGTAATGCGTTTAAGGATACGTACGGTAATATGGAGAAGATGTCTATTGAACAATTAAAAACGTATGATGATATGCTTACGTCTAAGAGATCATTTAAAGATATACGTAAGGCTACTATGGATAGTGTACTCCCTTTTGAAGTTCCAGAAAGCTTTATGGCTAAGACTCAAAATTTTAAATGGTGGAGGGAGTTCGGTTTTTCTGCTCAGGGTAATATGGTATCATTTGGTGAGGCTGGTACGGAACTCGCAAGGAAGATGGTTGACTATGCTGATACTAAGAATATTGTAAAGGGTTCTTTCACGAAATTTATTGGAGATATAAGTAGAGATTTTCTTCCTACGTTCGGTAAGGGTAAGAAGTTCAACAGTATAACTGCTCTACTTGACGATGAAAAACTTAAGCTTATTGCTGACGATATCAGCGCTGCTAAAATTGCTGATGGTAAGCTCCTGAATAGCCGTGTCAAGGATTTATTTGATGAAACATTTGTTGAGCTTGCAAGGGTTGGTGCAAAAGTACAAGTATCAAAGAAAGGATTTGTTCCAGTTTTAAGACTTTATGATAGGGCTGGTAAGAGTATAAAAATATCAGAGAAATCTTTTGATAATGGTGACGTACTTAAAATATTAAGGGGTAAGGGTGATACAGTATTAAATGAAAACGGCAAAAAGATTATTGTTAATGTAGGTAAATCAATGGATAAGTCTGCTTATGTAAGTGACTATGTTCCACGTTATCTTTCAGATAAAGCTAAGAAATTATTTGATAAAGATAATGCTGGGTTTGCCAAGAATTTACGTGCGGCTGTTATAGCAAATAATCCTAAAGCTTCTGCCAGTGAAATAGACAGAATAGTAGGAACTTATATACAGTTTGCTGACAGTAAGAAACCACTTGGTATTCTTAATACACGTAAGGTTGACATACCTCCATACATGCTTATAGAAAAAGAAACTAAAAGAGTTATACAACTTGATGAACTTCCACAATTATCTACTATAAAAAAGGGCGCATCTATAGTAGACGTTGATGGACAGAGTAGGGTGGTTGGCGATATTGTAGAGATATATGAAAAGGATTTCGGTAAGATAATTGATATGTATTCTAACCAGGTTGCCAACTCAATGGCTCTGTTCAGAAACTTTGATGAGCGTGGTTCTGCTGGTAAAGTAGCGAGCGGTCTTTACGGTAGAATATTAAATCAGGCTGGATCAAGGCAGTCAGATTATGCTACAGAAAATTTACGATTACTACTTGAAGGTGAAGCACCTACGTGGTACTCAAGAAATATAGGTGGAAGGCTTACTACTGGTATAGCTAATATATATTTATCTGGTCCGAGTGCAGTTATAAAAAACTATTTAACTGGTCAGACTCAGAACTATATGTCCCTTGGAACAAAAGGTTTAATGAAGGGATGGTATAACTATCTTGCCAGTCCAAAGTTTTATGGTCAGTTAACTGATGAAGTTGGTGCGATTAGCAAAAACGTAGACGAGCTTGCCTTTGTTTATAAAGGAAAAATTGGTAGAGCTGTTACAGGTATATCATATCCATTCAGAGCAATAGAAAGATTAAACAGACGTTCATCTGTTGCAATTACCGACGTTGCAATGCGTGATTCGTTTGATAGTATTATAAATAATAAAGCAAGCACTTTTTATAATGGCTCAAAAGAAGCACGTAGATCATTAAAACTTATGATGAATATGGACGATGACAATATAGATTACATGCTTGGTGCATTGAAGAAACGTAGGGGGTATGGTGATAAAGCTTTTGATCTTGCGTTAGAATCTGATAATAAGTTTAGAGATATATATAAACGTGGTTTGTTTAAATCTCAGGCATCAACTCAAGGTGTTACGCAGTTACCGTATATACCTACGTGGGCTGCTAAGAATAAATGGAAACCATTAACGTTATTTTACAGGACTGCGTATCGTGTTACTGAGAACACGTACAATAATGCAGTGGTTCCATTCGTAACTGATGGCAATCCATTTCCTATGATGCGATATATGGCAGGTGCTGGTATGAGTGGAAAGATTTTATATGATTATTATTATGGTCATGCCCTTGGCAAGGATTTAACTGGTAAGAATTTTAAAGAAGTACCTATACAGCTATTTGATTATGCTGTACGTGGTGAAGCACTTGGTTTATTCAGTAATATAGCTGATGAATATGGCGGAGTACTTGATTCATATATACCAGTACCAATACAATTTGGATTGGAGATGTATAATTTTGGTAAGAGTGTGGCGGAGTTAAGAGACCCTAATCTTATTGCAAAAGCTGGTGTTGATTATGCAAGAAAGAATATAACCGTATGGAAGCAAGGTTATGATTTTTACAGAGAGCAGAATAACGATATAAATAAAAAGTTTGAAGATCAGAGACGTTTACAATATAAATTTCTCAGTCAGTACCCGCAGTTTAGAAATCAAGAAGAGAAGAATAGATTAGAGGAAGCATTGAATCGTGGTAAAGTAGAAGAGAAACCGTTCTACTTTAAATTATTAAGTGAGTCACTTATACGTGGAGATAAAGAACAGTTTGAAAGTGACTTCCTTAAAACCCGTGCCTTTCTTGAACACGAAGGTATAGGTGTAAGGTTAAAGAGAAGAGAGAATTACTACGAACGTGAGGTACGTAACGAAATGCACGATGCTATCAAAGCAAGTATGCAGCTTAGGTTGCGTCCCTACCCTAAGAAGTGGGAAGAAAACGTACGTGGTCAAAGGTTTATAGATCAGTACTTCAAGATGATAACGCCAGAAGATAAGAAGAACGTTGAAGAATTAATGTTACAGTATGAGGATAGGATGAGACTACTCGATACTGTTATGAGAGATAATTATAGTAACTATGGAAGTATAAGCGGAAAATTAAAATGAAATATAAATTAGGTGAACTTGTTTCAAACGTAACAATTGTAAAAGACGGTGTTGATTTAAAGGGTAGGTTCTATGACGTATTTGATAACCATCCGCTAACATACCAGTGGTCGGATGAAGTAAAGAATATGATATCGTTGAAACTGTATGATGAAGTAATGAAAGATATGGCGTAGTAATAATGCAGAAAAAAATAATAAAGGAACGTCAAGATAAGATATCAATAGAAACTCCATACGGAACTATTGAGTCTGACTCTGGAAATCATTTAGTTGATATAGGAACAGTAGTTCTTATTATACTTGTCTGTGCACTGTTAAAGTTTAAAGTATTAAAAGGGATATTTAAGAAATAATGGATATAGAAGTATTAAATGAACTTGGATATGTTGAAGCAATTGAAATATCAATATGGATAGGTATAATGTATTACGGAAAGTGCTGGATAGACAGCAAGTTTAAATAATGAGCAAGCTAATTACAGGTTTTTTATTAAGTATACTATTTACTTTATATGCTTGGTCTTGTCAGGATGAATTTTCTACGATAGAAAATCGCATAATAGATGCCAATAGTAAAGTTCCTATGTATTTTTATGCAGAAGCTGAGCAAGCTGGTGTTAATACTTGGAGACCTGTGTTTACGTATCTTATATATTCGTTAGAAGAAGGTGAGTATGACGCATATTTTCATGCCTATATGGTGAGTGATAGTGATTCAATTCTATGGTCAGGCATTCAGCATATTAATGTTGAAGGTGGTAAAAGAGTGTGGGGACAGTATGTTACTGATGCTGAATTACATCCGTATATGATTACAAATATACTTCCAATGGCTTACGTTAGTGTTCAGTATGAAAACTAACACGGTACTATGTATATTAAACATCAATGAAGATGCTTATTATGTTTTTCCTGGTGACAGTTAGCGCATAGTACGATACACTTACGTATCTCTCTCTTTACATTAGTTATAGAATAACCCCTACCAATCATATCTGATACGTTATATATCTTATTTTTATTTGATACGTGGTGAAAGTGCAGCGCCCTTGGGTTTTTGTCATAGCTACACTTGGAACACTGTAATGTGGACTTGTATTCAATCAGCCAGTCGCTCTTTCTTTTTCTTGCCTGTCCCTTGATCACACTATAGCATTTCTTGCAATAGTATCTTTTATAATTCTTGCCCTTAATTGTACCTGCATTGGCAAATTTATATAATAGCTTGTTACGCTTACAAAGCTTACACTTTCTTATATACTTTATCATATACGTACCCATCCCTTTACTGCTTTACTATAACGATAACCACGTCTTGGGAATACTGAGTTGTTAACATTCTTAACGTGCCTTGATCTCTGACCCTTGCTCATGTTAAGCCAGCATTTATCCAGCTTCATAGCTCTTGTGTCTATTGATCCACTCATGGCACCGCAGTACGTATGTGTTTCCCAAAGGTACTCACCTACTTCGGGATCGTATTTTGATTTAGCCGAGTATGGACAAATACCATTTTCTTTATGTTGGCATGTTTCAAACATAGGGGGGGCTATAGCCTACAAATACAGTCGACACCTCGGAAGTTTTCGATTGTACATTCACTTGCGAGACCTGGTGACCCCCCTATACTTCTATACATCTTGGACATACTTCTTTTTCTTTTCCAAGTTTAGGGAATACTGGATAGTATTCATACCTTACCTTACCCTTGCGACACTCTTCCCATATATGTTTACATGAAGGGCATAATTTAAGTATCTCATCTGTACGTTTCGCATCCCATTTATGTAGTTGGTTCATAAATTTATCACGTACAATTGGATTATTCTTATATTTTTTTAAAAAGTTTTTAACCTTGGGTGGATGATTGTGTCTCAACTTGTTTACTCAAAATTTATTGGAAAGTTTTTCTTCTCTACATAATGTAATAATTCTCTCAGCTTCTCAGCTCCAACACAATGATCATACGTTGGAAAGAAATATCTCCACTGACCACCACCCATATTGATCCAGTAACAAAACGCAATGCCTAATTTCCCTGAGGATTTCCTGAACTCTATACAGGCAGTGGTTTCACTCAGTGGAGTTATAGAATTTACCTCAAACGTTTCATTAGAGTAATTAAATTCACGGTCTGAATGGCTGAAGTTTCGAGCTATCTCTTCAGCTTTAGATTTTAATTTTATTGCTAATTCTTTTTTCATATTATCCTGCCGCCAAATTTTTTGGGGCTTGGAATTTCACTGGAGCAGTACTTACTACTGAATCCCAATGTCACGTCTGTCAACCCTCTTTTCACAGTTTAAAACAGACAACCAAACCCCATAAATAACGATCCGCAATCATGCAACCAAGGAGGTTCCGGTGTAGGGAGTGGAAGGGGTGTGCAGATCACGGATCGTATACATCATTTAAAAAGGAGGGGCATCAGCCTCTCGCTTACTGTCTTTCTGTTCTACGTCACCGTCTGATTCCTGCTTTTCGGTAACTCTTAAAGACAGATATTTAGTACCCGCTTTTGACTCATTAGACCAAGCAGAAACTCTGTAGTCTGTGCCTTCTACGTCTAAGACTCCCGTCATGTCGGGCTGATTGGAACCTTGTTCTTTTCTATTGTTTTTGAACAGAGCTCCTGAGTTGGTGTTGTCATAGTCTGACATATTAACTCCTTTTATTTACGGTTATTGTTACAATACTATGTTACGTCATTTAAATTTTCAAATTCCGTTGTTGCGTTAGTAGTAGAGCCATTTGTTTCCACCTGTTCGATGAACTCTAATGTTATCTCTACTTCTGCCGTATTGTACTTCGGTTTCATTACCGCAACACAGTTTCCACTTGAGGGATTGAGACCGTTTGATTTAAGGAATGTAGTTGGTATACCTACCCTTCCTCTCGGGTCAACCTTAAGAACTGCTATGTTTACCATAGTTATTTCCTTTCTTGTTTACGTTCAGTTATATAAGTTACTATTCTTTCAGCCATATCTTTCATTGATCCCATTATAAGTATAATAAAAAATATTGCAATCGCCCAAATAAGTACGGCTACTCCAAAAACTAAAATGTTTCCAATCCACCATGCTATGTCCATTATTATCATTCACGAATCTCCTTTTCTATTACTACTATTCTTTCAAGTAATTCGTTTACTCTATCATTAACTAATAAATAATTATCACGTATTTTCTTTTCTAATTGAACGTAGGACTTGTTATCCATACCAGTTAGAATAACGTTATCATATGTAACTGGTCTTATTTCTTCCTTCTCAATACGGGAATATACTTCATCAGCAATTTTTTCAAGAACGTCAACGTCTTTCTCGTTATGCACATCTGTTATGGATGATTGTCTACCCTGAGCAAATGCCTGCTGATCTATATCTTCAGCGTAACTAACGTTGTCAGATTTAATTACGTCAGGGTCTTGCGCTTTAAGTATACACGTAAGACACATACGTACATCCATGTCCCCTGTATACTTATCGAACTTATCCCCACATTCTATGCAAGTTACTTCGATCATAGTTCCTCCTTCTATTCTGCTACAATACTAAGCATTAATAAAAAATGTTCAAGCGGTATAGCTATCATTGGCTTCATGTGGTCACCACGAAACACAACACCAACTTCTTCCTTCTCAGGTAACACCCACCTTGGCACAGTCTTTCTTCTCTTGCAACCATAGTACTTTCCTTCTATCTCTACGTCACCCTTCTCATGGTTGGCTCCGCCCCTGTCCCTGTTGTAGGCTTCAATCTTTAATTCTTTACACATACGTACAAGTTCACGTTGCAGTTCAGCACCACGTTGTCTGTTGCGCCTGCCACGACGTACGTTAGTAGAGTTCTTCCGGTGCTTCCGGGTTTTCGTATGTCTGCTGCGTTTTTGGCTGCTCAATGCTGACCCCTTCCTTGTGTTCTTCGTATTTTATATAGTCCAGTACTTCAGATAGCCCTTCAAAGATAGATATCTCATCGGGAGACCTGTACTGCTTACTCTTAAGTATTTCAAAATAAGCTTTCATTGCGTTGAGTATTACTTCCGTTTGCTTTTCCGTGAACGATACTCTTTTTGCCATTGTATTCCTCCATTTCATACTTCTCTGCAAGTGCAACTGAATGATGATCAAGTATCTTACACTTCTCACCTATGACACCAAGTTCTACCCTGCCTGTTTTACCGTAACGGTTCTTACCTATGACTATCTCTATGCCATACTCACCATTCTTTGATCCAACTCCAAGGTATCTCCATTCGTAGAACATGAATAGGATAGTCTCAGAGTCCTGTTCAATGGAACCGCTTTCCCTTAGATCGGATGGTATAGGTCTTTTATTGGGTCTGTCTTCACACTTTCTATTAAGCTGAGATACAAGTATGGCACACATATCATAGGATTTGCACAGTAATTTATACTCTTTCATTATTGCGTCTATCCTTAAGCGTGGGTCTTCAACATGCCGTAACGTAGCGAGTCCTATGTAGTCATCAACTACTACGTCAGGCTTAACCTGTCTTATCGTAGCTACGGTTGATTCAAAGTCGTTACTCTTATCTTTCATAATCAACCTATCGCCATACTTTTTTAATAATTTTTCTTTTGTAACCTTAATATCTTCTTTGTCGTTGTTTGTATATGATCCAGTTACCACACGTGTGTATGATACCTGCTTAGATTCAGCTACTATCATCTTGGCAAGCATTGATTCGTTCTTCATTTCCCTGTTGAATACTAATACTTTGTAACCTTTCTCAAGTAGATTGTGTACTACATTAACTGCCATTGTACTTTTAAAATGTCCTGGACGTCCTGCAACTACTGTTATTTCACCACGTCTCATACCGCCTACGATATGATCAAGCGGACCAAAGCCAAACTTAATTGTGTTGTCCTTGTTATACATGTCTACGATAGCATTGTCGAGTGAACTGTTAAGATCAAACTCATTGTCCCCATGAACGCTGAGTACGTTGCCTATCTTACCATGTATCTTGGTAAGTGAATCAACTGTCTTAACGTTGTCGTGTCCGATACTGCTTGATAACTCATTAGTAAGAACTTTTAATCTCCTCAACTCGTACTTCTCGTATATATTCTTTGCATACTGCACCGCATTACTGGGTGCTGCCATGTATTCAAAGAACCCTGTTACCTCATACATAGGATTACCGCTTGGACTGTCGCTGTTTGTAAGTTGTGACGTGAGCGTAGTTAGGTCAACTTTTACTCCACTCTTATGCAGTGTGACTATCTTGTTCCACAGTACTTCGTGAAACCCATGATAGAACATCTCTGCCTTGACAATCGGTGTCACCCTGTCTATCTGTGAGTTATCAGACAGTACGGACGCAACGAGAGCCTTCTCAGACTCCAGTGTTTGTTGATTATTCAACTGCTTGGTTAGTGGAAACTGTTGGAACGGTACTGCCATTGCTCCATGTGCTTTGAAGTATTGCAACCTTACCCGATAGACGTCCGTAATCAGACTTGTAATCATCATCCTGTACACTTATAAGTACAGACTTTCCGATTACGTTATCATTGGTTAGTTGCGGTAATCGCTTCAATGCCTTACCGTCAACAACAACCTCTTCAAGTTCTATGCCGAGCATGTCGAGTACATTCTTATATATAATGTTGCCACGACTACTTCTGTTGTGTGTCTTTGATGGGTTACTGCGGAATCTCCAGATACCCTTATCTGGTATCTTCCCGCCTTTATGTTCACCCCTCGCTATTTCGTACGTAGGTTTGTACAGGTCTGCGTGAGTACCCTTTCTTGTGATGACGTCTGATGTGGTTAGACCAACTATTACTGCCGGATACGTTCCATCTTCTATCTTTATGTCTTGATCTTCATTGTAGTAGGCATCTGCATTAGGGTCGTTGCCAAACACTGCATCAATAAAATCATCACTGCTTGACTGCTGATTCATTTTTAACTCCAGTTGCTTTCATTGTAGTTTGTGTACCCTTACTGACTTTAGTAGTCTTAGTTGTCTTCTTAGTGCTGAGCTTTTTAAGATTATCTTTATAGCTCTTTATCTTTTCTATTGAAGTTTCAAGATTACCGTTACCAATCTGACCCTTATCAAGTGCGTGCATTACCTTGACGTAGAAATCATCACTCTCAGGTATACCTTTAAGTGCTTCAGTAATTGCTTTGGCACTATCAGTAGAGACTGAGTATTTCTGAGTCATGCTATTGACATACTTGTTGTCATCGAACTTGCCCAAGAATACATCGGCATTAAAGCCAAGTTTACTTAAGCCTTTAGTTAGTGCATCGGTTGCGACTTTCTTAAAGAAGTCATCGTCCACTCTGCTACCAGTGTGATAGCGTATTGATGAGTGTATCGGGAATTCTTTCTTTTCATTTGCATGTAGATCGCTATTCACCTTAACTGTATACCAAAGCGTAGCTTGATACAATGCTAATCCTGCGGACTGCCATTGTTCTATACGTTCATCTGATACACCCCATCCAGTACCGAAAGCACCGAATACTTCAGTTGCAGTTCGCAACTGTGACTGTGCAGCTATCGCAGTAAAACCACCACGTTGGTTCACCTTAGTGGTGATACTCGGGTCTGTCTCACAAACGCTGTCCCACAGCTCTGTGTTCTGTTTACTCATATCGTTTCCTCTTTCTTAGAAGTTACTTTTTATTCCACCGCCACATACTTCAAAGTATTGGCAGTACTTCACATTGCATTCCCATTCTTCGGCAGGCGATACGCCAAGGTTTAATACTGGTGGCGCACTTTCTTGTTTAGCCTTGTCGAGAATTTGATTTGCATTCTTCCAGTATTGTTCTGCTTGTTCTACTACGTCAAGGTCAAGTTCAACTTCACGAACACGTGAGTTATCCTTGTTATAAAATACAAGTACCAAGCCGTTCAGCTTGCCATACTTTCTTTTATACCACAGTCCATACGTTCCAAGTTGGAGTGCGTAGTTTCTACTTGCGGATGATGGGTCAGAGTTGCGACCAAACATCATCTTCCATTTCCAAGCATTACAAGTTTTAATATCATATAATACACCGTTGTCAACAAGTCCTAAGTCAATGAACCCACGTACGTTTAGATCATCCATACGTATCTCGTTCTCTATGAATATAGGTATGCCGTTCTGCTGTGCGTAAGCAGATACAGCGCTTTGTATGTCGGTGTGTACTAAGTCTCCAAGTCTGAATAGTCTGTACGTATTGGAGTCTCTCTTGCCTTGCTGTTCTGTCTGTACTACTGAACCGAAGTAGTGCTTGCGTAAGCACATACCACTTACAGAAGAGTGATACCAAGACTCATTACCTAAGTAACGAGTCTTTACTTTAACGTCATTCTTCTTTTGTATATAGTTATCGTATACGTCCTTGATGGACGTTACGTTACTCGGAGACTTGCGAGGCATTGTTACTGTCGCTTGCAGTTATGCCAAGTAGAGTGTCAAAGTTTTTATCGAGGTAGCTTCCAATTATAACATTAAGTTGTTCTTGTACAGAAACTCCCTGCATTGCAGATAAAACCTTTAACCGTTTCCAGTTCTGCCTGTCGGCACGAAACGATGTAACAACAGATTCGGTTTGTGTCTTTCTTGTTTCAAAATTTTCTGATTTTCCCATGTGGATTACGTTCCTTTCTTAGTTTGGTATGCTATATATATAACGTACGTTATAGTTTTAATTATTACTTTTAAATACTTAAACAATAATTACGTTATAATATATATATAATAGCCTCATATCTTGTATTAAATTACTACTTTACTTGCAGTATCTCAACCATTTTTATATCTTTTTATAATAGATATAATACAATACTACATGTCTTTCTTGTTAAAATGTGGTTGGTAAATGGATTGCTCTCCGTGTAAAACAGGGGGCCTGGTGATTGACCAGCAGAGATTTTGCTGGGTGCTACTTCAACAGGCGCATCGAACGTCCTTTGAAATTCTCACCGTCACATTCACTATCTGAACATTCATCATAGAGTATTGATACTGATCCATCATTATTTTCAAACGGAAAGTTCATTACTCCTTCCTTATGTTCTTCAAAGTTGTACTCCCAATGAATCGTAAGTGCTTCACGTCTATCGCTACACTCCGACACTTTCTTTTCATTGTCTTCAAGAATAGTATTCATATCAGCTTTACGAAACCATACTTCAGTAATGAGTATCATAGCCTTAGCATTAACTTCATTAAGAAACTGACGTAGTACACCAAAGACCATGTCTTTATTTTCTACACTGAACAGATCAGATAGTTCTGATATACGTTCTATACCATGTTCATCATAAACAAATACAGTAGGTACGTGTTCACCATGACGTATGAGTATAGACTGAGCCATCGGGACTATCTTGTTCCTAATGTTATACTCGAAAGATTCAACTTTCATTCTTATTCTCCTTACGTTTTAATTGTTTGATTACGTTATCCCTCACGGTGTTGAATGCAGTTGAACTGCAACCTGAACCCATCATTGGAAACTTAAAGTCAGCTTCTATACGTTTGATCTCATCGTACTTAGAACACTGCCTTTGACCTACGTTGTTAGGTTCTGAGAGATATTGACATTCGGTTGAATGTCTCTTTCTTTTTCCGTACGTACATGGGGCAACTGTGCAACAGTACCCGCTACGCACGCATTGATTCGTTTTGCTCAAGCCTGAGCTACGTCAGATGAATTTATGAAGTTAGTTATATCGTCATTGTTAGCTTCCTTCTGTTCTTCTAACGTATCGTATATCCTACCGCCAGTTTTTCTTGGACTGACAATAGATACCTGAAGTATTTGTGCATCACCCTTCTTCATCTCACCTTCCATTACGTCATCAATCATCTTAGATAGTTTAGTAGACTGCATCTGTGATATAGCTATCAGTCTTATGAACTCATCGAACCCTGCTTTAGGAGCAAGGTTTTTACGTATGTTAGGACGATCCAAGAAGTAATCATTGAGTCTATCAATGTAACCTTCAGGCCCTCCCGTTCTTTTACTTAGTTCAAGTATCAACTCCATGTCTTCGTGTAGCATAGCCATATCAGCATTGCTTTTCTTGTTGAACTTGCACTTTTTACGAAGTCTTAGTTTCATTACGTTCCTCCGTTACCAAGATATTATTGTTTGTATTGCATCTCTTGTACCGTACGCTTTCTCACGGTACTCAAGAACATTATCTCTGAACGTTTTCTCTTTATCAAAGATCACGTCCACTTCGTTACTATACTTATATTCTTTCTTGTCGTAACCATGCTTGTCGCAACAATCGCCACATACTGCATGACTACCTATAAGTACACCGCCACGTGTTTCCTCACCTAAGTTACAGAAATCACAGGCTACTACTTCACCGTAGTTATTTGTTTCCTTGTTCATTACGTTCCTCTCTGTATGCTTTAGCAAACATACGTATAGTTTCATCGTAAGTTTTTGTTAGTTCTTCTGCACTACTGCGCAATTTTTTCATTCTTTCAAAGTTGCTCTTATCGTCCCTGTTTTTATTTAACGCATTGATAACCCAACTTCCTACTGTATCACGTAGTTCTTCGTACTCACTGAGCGTATCAGTAAGAATGCCAAGGTTCTTTGAAAGGCTTAATAGTGTACGCATAGACCTATGCAACGTCGTATCTATACCGTTCAACGCTGAGTCTGTCTTGCATATGTATCTGATGCGTTCGGTTTGCGCCTTACATTTTAAAATTCTTTTGTCAAGTTCTTTCAGCTTACGTATCTCTTCCTTGAACTCGTCTCCATATATATCTCTACTCATTTCATTCTCCTAACAGATTTAATTAACTGATCTGTATCGTTGCACATGTGTACGTTTACTTTATCTTTCCAATCTATACGTAGATGTTCAGTATCTTTTAGTTGGCGCTCGTAAGTAGTTGAACCATATCCATACGCTTGATAGAACCAGTGTATCTCGTTGTATTTATACGCACGTTTTATACTACTATGCGCATCTTGATCACCAAAGTATATGATTGTTCTATCTTCAAAACAGTTCCAGTGATACGTAGCATCAAGCTCTTCATCAGTTAAGATTCTAAATTCTTTACGTGATGCATTGTACATACTGTGAGCATAGCCATTCGGTGCGTCGTATATCTCAAGGTCGTCGAACATAGCAGCTTCAGTAGCTATCTCACTGTACGTATTAGCCATGTCTATACACGAAGGACTACTATCAAGCATAAGTACAAGTCTTTGTTTTTCACGTGAGTATTTACAGTTGGTTACGAGTTTCTTAGAGATACGTCGGAACATTATGTCTTCGATGTCCCACTTATCTTCACCAATAACCTTATCACCCATACGTTCTTCAGCTATCTTACTGAACAACAGTGCCAACGTAGATGATAGCTTCCTGTTGCGTAACGTTTCATAGCTAAAGGCACTACGTTCACGCTTAGGATTTAATCTCCAACTGTTAGTTCTGAAGTGTCGCTTACTGTTGTACCTATTATTTTCTAATTCATCCTCATTCGCATCTTTCATACGTTTAGTACGTACTATAGATACGCTCCTCATCTTACTACCAAAGTCTACGTTCTCTACTTCTCCATTGATTGCGAACAATCCATTCTTAAATATATCAGTAGACATATCTAAATTTTTGGTAGTATCCATAGGTTTGGTAGTAAGTTTTTCCATTCTAACTTTACGATGGGAAGTAACAGTAGAATCAAGGGCGGACTTTACGTCCGCCCTCTCTTCCGTCTTCGTCTTGACAGGAGGATTATCTGTCTTGACGTTACTCTTAACTTTCTTCTTACTGCCTAATACGTCCCAACGCATCCACTTAGGCTTAGTCTTCAGCATATTAACTCCAACGTTTTATCTCTTACTGTACGCAGTTGATCAGCGAAGTCAAACGCAAGGTGAGGATCGTTCTTATCTTCAGACTCAACCATAAACGTACACCTGTCAAACGCATTGATAGCGTACACTTTGAGTCCCTCTCTTTCAACGTTCTGTAATACCCTTGAAGAGTTCACATCACTGTATACTTTACGATCACATCTGTCAAAGTGAGACTGTTCCATGTTTATAAACAGTGGAACTCTCGTAACATTCAGCTTACCACGTAACAGTTTAAGTCCAAAGTTACAGTCTGGACCTGGACGTTCTTTGATTACCACGTGTGATTTGTAGTTAGGCTTATCTTTTTTATGCCAACTCTGTACTACTGCCCAACCCATGTTATACGTAGTAGTTCTACTGGTTTCCTTAACCTTTGCTTCAGAACTACGCATTAGGCTTACGTGATACGGCAAGTCATCGTTGTAGTTATTCTCTCCGCTTACTACTACGTCAAGATAACTCTTGGTATGACCAAGCGATCTAAGATGTACGTATCTTTCAGAGGTTATGTTTCCATCACGTATACTATTTTGTATACGATTCAGTGGAACGTAACCATTGCTATACCAACCAACACCTTCAATGAACTGACGCAGTGTTTCCAACGCACGTGCATGACATACTATTTCACATCCCTTATTACGTAACCATCTTCCGTTAATCTCATGCTTTCTATTGTCGTAGATACGAAAGATAATCTCTTCATCTGTACCCTTACGTATGAAACCATGACTGTGTTCTATCAGTCCAATCACATCGTCTATGTCAGCATACGGTTCAGTAAGAACAATAACTCCATCGTTGTACATCATTCTTTTAAACTTAGACCATTCATCTACTACATCAGACAATGGATAAGGTTTAGAACGCTGAATAACGTCAGGTTTTATTGTATTCCAACCAACCATGTGCGGAACTTCAACACTATCGCCTCCGTCTTTAGCTTCTATATACGCAGTAGTATATGATCCATCGTTACGTTCTATCTCTACGTATACATCACTCTTATCGTTAGCACCATTGTAATCTATGTCAGCCTTTATGTTACGTAGCTCCATCATACGTGGCATGATACCCTCTTTAACACCAAGTTCCTTGTTCAATTCCACAGTAGTACTGAAGTACTCCACGTCAAGATCCTTATTGAACTCTTCCTTCTTTTTATTCTCGATGTTATTCTTTATGGCATCCTGTAACGCTGAGTGATTACGTTCACTCTTAGTTACGTTCACATAGACAAGCTCTTCCCAGTTAGGTTCCCTGTTCTGGAGTTTATACATGACCCAATCGTTGATCAGATCACATAACTCCTGTATTGTAGCAGGTTTATCCATCTTGCTCTTGACTGACGTATGATATAGCTTAAGAACTGGCTCTATCATACTCATTGCAGTAGCATTCTTCTTGTAACGTTTCTTTAATACATCAGCTACAAGAGTAACAGGTAGATGCTCGACTTCGATTACCTTAACACGTCGTAACAACGGCTCTGAAATATCACGCTCGTTATTAGACGTGAAGAATATCAGAAGATTATCAAGGTTTGCTTGATACTTCTGACCACTGACACTGAGACGTCCAGTCTGTAGGAAGTCAAGAAAGTATGAATCACTACTGACACGTGTCTTATCCCACTCATCGAGCAGTAATACTACACGTTTTTCTTGCGACTCCTGGACTGCACGTAACAGTTCAGCGTCTATTGATTTGATTCCCGACTTTGTGTGTTCGTCGGGAACGTGCTTACGTACGAACTCATCCCAATCCATACCTTGATACGCTTGCTTAACATACACATTACATTTGAGTACGTTACCGAGTGTCTCAGGTAGGAAGGACTTACCCGTACCAGCTTGTCCAATCAGCATCGTAATGGACATGGGTTTCTTTTCTAATGCACAGTATACTTTATCAGCAAACTGTTGCGTACATAGATACCCCTCCTTACGTAGTGCTTTATGGAACTGGTGTACGTTCATTTCTGACATACGTTCCTCCTGTCTTGTTGAGTTAGTACATTATGTGCGTACGTCTGAACTACAGTCCCTCGAGTGGGACAGTGGGCGGTGTTATTCCCATCTTTATGTAACGTGGTATCACCAAGTCGCATCGTTGACCATGGTGGCTTTACGTCACACCCCGGTTTCACTCGTTCAGATATACACACATACTTCATTTACTTCATTAAGTATTTGGGCGAGTTACTTCGTATAGACATGACTGTTCAACGCCTTACAAACTTAATCTCAAACGCCAGTCCAGAGGTCTTAGAGTATCTCAGGCCATTGTGTCGGGGTACGCTAAGTTCATACGAATTGAACTTCCCAGACCTCGGTTTAGCTCTATCACTCGCCCAATAATTTTTAAACTGTGACTTTCTTGTTATAAAATTTCGTGTAGATAAACACTACGGGGAGATTTAACTCTCCCCGTAGCAGGATGGATAGAACGTAGAGCATAGCTCGAACGTGCATCCCTAATAGTTTTACTGTTATGATACGTAGTACCGTACTACGTTGAATATAAGTATACAAACTGCGACTACCATGATGAGCGTAAAGAACTTATCGCTACCAAGATAATCAAATAATTTCTCGAGGTAATTAATCATTACGTTTCCTTATCTCTTGATTGTTATTGAGTCACTGAAGAAGTTATACAGTGTACGATTACGTCTATCTAATACATACCAATCCTTACACTCTTGATATACGTGGAAGTCAAGGTCGTACAAATCAGAGACCTGATTCATACGTCGCTTAGTTACTGGTGTCTTCCAGTGATCAGTATTGAGTATGATCCTGTCTTGCATGAGTTGGACCACATCTGTATCGTACAATCTCACAGACGTAGCATGTATACCATATACTTCTATCTTATGTATAGACGTTGCCTTCTTATTGCGTAGCCAACGTCTCTCTTTTTTACTTAGCTCTACTGACATTGACAGTTAGCAAGTCTTATGTATATGTCTATTGATATAAACAATACGTAGACAAACATTATCAATGCGAAAGCACTTAGTAAAGTCATGTCATGGTCTTTCATTACTACTCCTCACACGTTAAGCAACGTGTCTTTCTTTTTTTGTTGTCGTTTAGCGTATCGTTTACGTTGTGCTTTGGTACGACCTATCTTCTTGAGTTCATCGTTGATCATACGTCGCTTACGTTTACGATCTTTTGCTGATGTTTTAGGCATTACTACCTATCCTTTCTTGCGCACATTGTATTGATTAGTTACGTGCTGCTGTTTGGGTTTGGCGTTACTCTTTCAATTATTTGTTGAGGTAATATCTGTATTTAAAACTTAAGTCAAAGCCTAATACGTCAATACGTTGATGTATGTTGAAGTATTCGTTACTACCTGTACCAACATTACAACCACGTGCAGTTGATATCCTGAAGTATCTGTTAGATATGTTAAACCATAACAAGCTACAGTATACAAATGAACTTGGATTATTTACGTAGTACTTAACCAGGTTTACTTGTGGTAAGATCCTGGATCTGAACTTAGAATAATGTTGATGTAAATCAACATGTCCTGGACGTCCAGACTTTCTTTTAGAGTCATGTGCTGCCATGTGATTTTCTCCTATGTTTTTGGTGTTTTAAAAATATTTTGAACGTTGGAATTTTGGGTAAAAAAAAAGCCCCAAACGGGGCTAATAAAAAAATTACGTTGATAATCATTTATCGCTTAAAAAATCCTTATCAGTATATTTATATTTAAGACCCAAACGGCTTAATTGACGTATTAAAGCCATTTTAAAAGGGTCAATATTTAATCCAATACGGTGACCACGTGAACGATATTTATTACTAAAATCTTCTGACGTGGTTTTTGATGTAATATCGGACGGTTTACGTTTTGGTTTTGGCTTTCCACGGTAGCGATCTAAAAGTTTTTCGTTAACTATTAGTTTGCTATTACGTTTAATAGCCAGTAAATAATTTAATTTTTTAGGGTCTACGTTCATTAGTTAATTACTGATTATCCTTATTATTATCTGATTCTGCGAGCTTTTCAGCCTTCGCAAAATCCTTTTGAACTTGTTTTACGTGTTCCTCACGTGTTACATCCTTCGGTGTACGAAGGGTGAACGTTGCGGATAGTTGCCTTGGTATATCATCTAAGCCCATATAAAGGGCTGTACCGTCCCCAAGGATAGCATCCGCATGCTCATTAACAATAACCTTTATCTTATCCATTACTAAGGTCATTGACTCACTAAGGTTCGCTGTACGATCCGCACCAGTTTGGAAAGTTGTAACCTTCTCACCAGTGGACTTACATAGTGTATCAATAATATAATTATCAATCACCAGGTCGGAAGTATCCATACCTGAAGCCGTAGCCATTTCAATTAATGTATCAAAATTAATTGATAACATTTTATGTTGGCTTGGAGTTAGGATTGCATGCGTTCCTTGTAGTTTTACGGAATTAACCGTCCGTTTATCGGTGTTTTGTTTACGTTCCTGTTCACTCATATTGATCTATCCATTTCCTGAACGTAGACCCAAAATCTTTGTACGTCCGAGGATACCATCCTCGACGTAGGGTAAAAACTCTATATATAGGGACTGCCATAAGGGCTAAAATACAACATTTTTCCCATATAAGTCAAGGATTAATATTTATATTTATTGTAGTATATTTTATGTAGGACGTAAACTATTTTTAACGTAGTGAATTGTACGTTGAAAATTTCAACGAAACGTTCACGAGATTTTGAACGTAGCGGGGGGTGCCAGGCGGCGTAAAAGAGGCACACACATTGGTGGGCGATTTTTTCAAGATTGGTACGTTTAACTGCGATACTTTCTTTTAAAAGAATGCACCTTAAACAAAATAACGTACCAGCGCACGTGTATATACTATTACGTAACTATAGCTTATAATTCTATTTTATACTATATAGCTTTACTATTAAAGCTTTAATAATAGTAACGTAATATATATATATTATATATAAGGGATTTTCTCAAAAGCAATAAAAAAGTTCAGATAGGCACATCCGTTACTTAATTTACATTTATGAAACTAAGTGATTTTGATCCTGAACCAATTGCATTGAAACCTCCCCACTCCTTTTACCTATGGTGTTGCGACTGTCATTTAAGACATCAGGTCATAGTTGACGTTGTGGGCGAGAAAGCAGATGAATTTAGGAACTCAGATACTGCTGTAGGGATAGCTATGGTTCGTGATGATGTTGCTACTGAGTTAAGTCGTAAATCCGAAGGTGTTATTGTTTACCAAAGGAAAGCCAAGAAAAATGGAACAGTTAAGCAAAAACAAGCAAACGTATCTAAAAAAGACTAATCCATCCTATTTAAGATACACGAAGAAACAGTTAATGGAAGAACTGTATCGTGTGCTGAAATCCAATGAAGACCTAACGTGGTTCATAAGACGCTTGAAAGGCAAGCATCAGAGTGTATAAACGTACTGTCAAGGGTAGGAAAGAGTACATATTCAAGAATACGAATGAATTTCGTAAGTTCTTTCCCGATGAAAAGCTTGAACGTAACTGGAGAAAAGCAGATGTTGGCTCATATACGCTTACAGACGATAAGCAGGTGGTTAAGATACTTCATAAAGATCATATTGGTGTGCGCACGTTACTTGGTATGCGTAAAACTACCAATTATTATGATCTTAAAGGTAAACCTGCTAAGAATATCTACTCATTTGCAGGTGACGTTAACCATCTTGGCTCAGTTAAGAATAGAAAAAACCCTACGGCACGTGAAATGTTATTCGCACGCTACGTTGCAGACGGAGAAGATGCTATTGATGCCTATCTTAAGGCATACAGGACAAATAATCGTGGGTATGCCAAGGCTCATGCTAAAATATTACTAAAACAGGAACGTATAATTCGTATGATAAGCAAAGAAAACACAGAATCGTTAAAGAAGATTGGAATAGATAGTGATTATTTATTCGATAAGACTAAGAATATCATTGAAAACCTTAAAGGGAAGGACTCGGATAAGTTACGGGCTATAGAATTACTAATGAAGGTCAGGGATATGTTTCCAAAAGAAGAAAAACGTGAGGCGCTTACAGTATTTCAGGGTTTTTCCCGTGAACAGCTAAAACGTCTTGGCGATACTGATGATATTACTCCTATTGCTCATGCAGAACAGGTAGTAAAGGAAAATGAAAAGAAACAATAACAAGAGAATACTTAAAATGATTGAGAAACGTCTTGATATTGGCGCTAAGAAGTATAAGAGTGACGTACCGCTGGATGATGGACGTGATTTTATCAGGGAAACCCTTGAAGAACTGCTTGATGCCTGTGTATACCTGTCTGGTGAGCTGTTAAAGCTTGGTGATAAGGTTGATAGATATGAATCAAACCTTTATGGAAAAGATTACTGATAATAACGTACGTATGCTTGATCTCTTCAGTGGTATTGGAGGATTTTCTCTTGCTGCTCAGCAGGTTTGGGGAGATAAGCTTGATATAGCTGGGTTTTGTGAAATAGATGAGTATTGTTGCAATATACTAAGAAAAAACTTCCCTGAAGTACCAGTTTTTAATGATATAAAAGAATTGGATGGTAAAAAGTTTGATGATATTTTTCTTATGACAGGTGGATTCCCTTGTCAAGACATAAGTATAGCAGGGAAAGGAAAAGGAATTGAAGGAGAAAGATCAGGTCTTTGGTCAGAAATGCATCGCCTTATTAGCGAAGTACGACCCGAGTACGCACTTATTGAAAACGTACCAATGCTCATTCATAGAGGACTTAAACGAGTTCTCTGCGACCTTGCCGAAATCGGGTATGATGCAGAATGGCAAATTATATCAGCAAAGTACGTTGGAGCCCCGCACCTTCGGTACAGGATATGGATTGTTGCCTACCCACAGCATACCGACACCGACAACGCAGGATCACATCGAAAGAAAGTCATCGTCAAAGGAAAAGCTGAACTACAAGACGAACAAATCGGTTACACTCGACAGGTTCGTAAAGCAATTTCCAGAGAGAATGCCTTTCGCAACGCCCTCAGCGGCGGATTCGGTAGGAGCTCACGGCGGTGGAATGGGGAGAAGCCTGAGAACGGACATATGGGAATGGAAGAAGAAGATGTTTCCAACTCCGACAGCTCAGGACTCGAAGAACGACGGCGGTCCAAGTCAGTACGAAAGGAACTCCCTGCCGCTAAACGCAGTAGTAAAAGAGTCAGCAGAAGTAACTGGACAGCTGAACCCAGCGTGGGTAGAGTGGCTAATGGGGTTCCCCATAGGGTGGACAGACTTAAAGGACTCGGAAACGCAGTAGTTCCGCAGGTTGCTCAAATGATAATGGAAAGTATAAAGTGTCACTGTTATTAAAAAGATTAACCAACCAGCTTATGACTAAAGACAATATGAGCTATGAGAAGGCTAAGAATATGGCTACTGCAATACTTGTAAAGCGTGGTCATCTTAATCCAGATGGTACTAATACATTTACTGGGGCCATACGTGGCTCCATGACAGCAGATGAAAGAGCTGTTGACAGAAAGAAAAAATATGCTTTTAAGAAGAAAAAGAAAAAAATCTGAAATAGAGTACGCTTTTATGAATAGCGTGTACTTCTTTGAAGAACTAACGTGTTCACTACCTTGGGCGAGAGTAAAGTATTCAACATCATAAGTCCGCCCTCTGAATTATCAGAGAAGGATAAGGTACTGGCACGTGCATACAAAGACCTTATTTACTTTGGGCGTGCGTTTTTACCTAATGATTTTCTTAATAAGAGTCAGTCTCCATTCTTTCACCATGAAATAGCCAAGGAACTGATCACTACACAACCCGGCGCACGTATCTGCAATATACTGCCCCGTGGATTTGGTAAGTCAATACTGGCAAAAGCAGCAATCCTGCATAAGATATGCTTCTCATCTAATGAAGAACGTAATTTTATTGCTTGGGTAGCTGAGGAACAGGGGCAGGCTATAGATCATTTGAAGTATATACGTAATCATTTGGAAAGCAATAAGTCAATTGAATATTATTTTGGTGGTTTAGGTGGCGATCTGGTAGGTAAGCGCTGGACTGAGAAAGACTTGGTTACATCAAAAGGCGACAGGATCATGGCTAAGGGTACTACGCAGAGACTGCGTGGACGTACTGAGATTGATGTACGTTATACTGGTATCATACTTGATGACTTTGAATCAGAACTTAATACCAAGACACCGGAACGTAGGTCGGAAATTAAGAAGTGGGTTGTATCTACGGTGTATCCTGCGCTTGAAGAGTCTCCAGGTAGAGAGGGATGGATATGGCTTTCAGGTACAATAGTTCATTATGATAGTTTTTTGCAGACTATTGTTGATGGATATCGTGAAGCAACAGAGAATAAACAGAAATATCCTTGGATATTAAATTTCTACAGGGCAATAGAAGATGATAAACCCATATGGGCGGAACAGTTTCCCATTGCCAAGCTTGATAGAAAGAAGGCAGAGTTTGCTGAAATGGGTATGCTTAACAAGTTTGCTCAGGAATATATGAATGATGCCCGTGATATTTCATCAGCATCATTTAAAATAGATAAGATTCAGTATCATAACGGTACTTTTAAAAGTGAGGGCAGGTTCAGTTATCTTGAAATGAACGGTGAGACTATTCCTATAAACGTATACATCGGAGTTGATATCGCAGCTACCGCAACTTCTACGTCAGATTATCAGGTAATAGTTGTTATGGGTATTGATTCCAATAAGAATCGTTACGTAATAGATTACTTTCGTCAGCGTATACCTACATTTGATCTTCCTGAAATAATAATAAAGTATGCAACTAAATACTCTCCAGTGCGTAGGGTTACTATTGAAACGGTGGCGGCACAGGAGATGGTACGTGATATGACTACAAGGCTGGCTTCGACGGACAAAAGACTCGTACCCGGCATCTTTAAGGGCGTAAAACCCCCGGCAGGAATAAAAAAGCAAGATCGGCTTGAAACTTCGTTAGGACCTATTGTAAATTCAAAGAAACTGTATGTACGTAAATCCATGACAGAGATAGTTGACGAGTTTTTTGAACATCCCGTTTCAAGGCATGACGACTTGATGGATGCACTGTACTATGCAGATTATTTTTCACGTCCGCCTATTAGCGGAAGTTTTAAAGAGGGCGATGATACGATGAGTAAAATAAAGAAAACGTTTAGATCGTATAACTGGCTCACTGGTGCAAGAACGTAATGGAAGCTGATCCTCGAGCTTTAAATAACCAGGAACTATTTAAGCGCTGGCGTGAGTCACGTGACAGTTGGGATACTGAAGCACGTAAAGATATAGATTTTTACCTTGGTAATCATTTCTCATCAAGTGAGTCTGATGAATTGCAGTCACGCAATCAGGCTGACATTCCAATGGACAGGGTTTCTCCTGCCGTTGAAAAGATGAAATCCTTTATGACTGCACGTCCGCCAGTATTCACTGCACTCCCACGTGAGGACAGTGATGATAAAATGGCAAAAGTTTGGCAAACAATGCTTGGCGCAGTATGGGAGCATTCTGATGGTGATACCCACGTTAAGCAGGCAATACATGATTTCTCAACAGTAGGTATTGGTTATATCTACTGCTACATAGATCGAGAAGCAGACATGGGTAGGGGTGACGTTCGGTTTACTCATATCAATCCTTTCAGGGTTTACGTTCCCCCGTCTTCAAGAGATAGGTGGTTTTCCGACGCTGACGGAGTCATCCTGTCAACTATCCTAACAGGCGAACAGCTCGTTAACCTCTACCCTGAAATTGGACCGCAGATTGATGAACAGACTGGTGAGATGGTTCCCGGAATAGTGGAAGAACTATCTAATTACAGTGAAGAAGACTATCCTGATACACAAAATAAACTAAGCCGTAAGGTATATACACCAGCAGAAGTAACTGATAGTGACTACTGGAGGGAAAATAAGTATCAGGTTCTGGAGCGTTTTTATAAAGTTAAGGTTCCTTTTTACAGACTTATTGATGCACAGTCAGGTGAGGAATCAATATTAACTGAAGAAGAATTTGCTATTGTCGCTGAAGAGTACGCAAACGACATTGAGATGGGCAGACTTTCGTATGAAGTTTTTATGCAGACGAGAGTTGGAGTTACAACAACGTGTTCGGAAATAGTGCTGGATGAATATATATTAAATATAAATCAGTATCCTATCATACCGTTCCCCAATAATTGGACTGAGACACCGTATCCACGCTCTGATGTGTCACGTGCTATTCCAATGCAGAGACTGTTAAACAAATTATGGAGTCTTGCCCTATCTCATGCACAGGCGTCAGCTGGACTGAAACTATTAGTTCCAGTTGGCAGTGCTATTAATGGTGTTGAACAGCTTGAACGTGACTGGGCTAATCCAAATGCAGTTATAGAAGTTGACAGTTCACAGGGGGAACCGCACTATCCAGCACCAACTCCACTTGCCGCAGAGTTTTACAGGTTGATACAGCAGTGTGAATTTTATATTGATTTTGTTTTTGGAATACCTGAGCTGATGCACGGCGTTTCAGATAAGGCACCAGAAACGTTTAAGGGTACACAGCAGATGATTGCTCTTGGATCAGAGCGAAGTAAAGCTAAATTACGTGACGTAGAACACAGTATTGTAAAACTTGGACGTGTATTGTATGCACTTTGTAAACAGCAGTATACGTACAAAAAGTATTTTAGAACGGCACAGGCTAACAACGATTTAAACGAAGTTACGGTAAATTTTTATGATGATGCGACACAGACAATTGTCGACATCCAGAAGGATAAGAACAATATTGAACAGCATGATATACGTATTGTTCCCGGCTCTACGTTGCCTACTTCCAAATATGCTGAACTTAATGTATATTTGGAAGCCTATCAGTTAGGCATAGTAGATAAACTTGAGGTTCTTAAAAAGAACCCCGAGATATTTGATAAAGAAGGTATATTGAAAAGATTTGGTGAAATTGAACAGTTGCAGGGTGCTAATGCACAACTGCAACAAGAAGTAAAGAATTTGCAGGGTGATCTGCAAACTGCCCGCAGGGAGTCCGTTGCTGACCGAAAACGTGTTGAGGTTCAGAAATTTAAATCTCGACTCGATAGTGTTACTTCGGACGCCAAGGCTGATAAGAGAATAAGTGCCAATCAATTAACAAATAAGGTGATGCTCGAATCCGAGAGATTGCAAAGCGCTATCGCACAACAGAGAGATGCTCTGATCGGTGGTGAAGACAGTCCTGCTATGGAAGAAATCGGGACATCTTAGAAAGGAAAATAATGGCAAAAGCTGAAGCACAAGCTGTAGAAGAACAGCAACCTGATCAAGGTCAAGAGCTTTCTGGAGAACAGGAAGTTCAAGAAACGCAGGAAATGCAACAGGAAGAAACTGTTGAAGCAAGTCCGCTTGAGAATGAAGTAAAGAAGTGGCAATCTATGTATGATAAAGCGCAAGCTGACAATACTAAGATGCAAACTGCTCTTACTGATTATTTAAACTCTCAAAAGGAAGCTCAACAGCAACCCCAACAGCAGGTTCCTCAAATTACCGAAGATGAGTTTAACCCTTGGGACGCTTATTATAAGCCCGAATCACCGTCATTTAAAATGCGAGTACAAAGCGAATCTAATCTCGTTCATTCAGTATTAGATAATGAGATTCAGCGCTTGGAAGGCAATATGGCGATGAGTAATACAAGGAATGAGTTACGTCAGTCTCATAATATGAACGACAATGATATCAATGAATTCATGGAATTCATTTCACAGCCTAAAGACAGTGTTCCTGTGAGTGCACTGGTTAAGTTGTGGCGTGATACAAATGGTCGTAATGATAGAGCACCTAACGTTGCTATTCCACAAACGAAACAACAGGCACCACGTACAGCTGGGACACAGAGCAATCAGGGTCCCACACGTAAATCTGATGCGTCTAAAGTATGGGATCAAATAATGAACTCTACTGGTGTAACCAATAGGTTGCCTTAGTAACGTATTGATGGTTCCTGGTTTTGTTTAATTGAAAATGAAAACAAATAAGTATGGAGGTTTACTATGGCAGTAAATCAAGGACAATTAAAGGTAACTGATGTTGTTCAAGCTGCGTCTAATTCTCATGCTTCGGCTCATGGAACCACGCCTGACAATAGGCGATTATATAATTTTGGTGATCGGGTAGCAGACCTTGCTCCTGAAGAATCCCCATTTTTTGTATATCTGTCAAAGGTTAGCAAGGTTCCTACTGATGATCCTGTTTTCCGATTCTTAGAAGATAGAAGTAAAACCGATTGGTCTGATAGAAGTTTTCTGCTTGCGGCAGCCGTTAATGGCAGTGCCGCTGTTTCAGCAGGAAGTTCTTATTCCTTTTCAGCAGATGCAGATAATGCACAAGCTGGTGGAGATTCAAGTGGTACTTACTCACCTCAATTCCTTGTAAAAGGAATGGTAATTGCTGTAAATACTAAAACTGCGGCTATTAGTGGTGTTGATGTATCGCAAGTTCTCGTCCGGGTTGAAACTGCTCCTTCCTTTTCAGGAACTGGCGGTACAGATGGTGTTGCATCATTTACTGGTAAGGTTTTATCCTTACCTGCTGATTCAGGTACTACTAATTCAGACATTTTGGATGATAATGCAAAATGTATGGTAATTGGTACTTCTTTCGATGAGGGTTCAGGTTCACCAGATGCTTGGAGCGGTGAAATGGATGATGACTTCGGATACACTCAGATATTCAAAACAGCGGCAGAAATGTCGAATACTGCGATTGCTACTAAGTATCGTGGTTACGCTGATGAATGGTCACGTGTATGGAGTCACAAATTAAGAGAGCATAAAGTTGATATTGAAAGAGCTATGCTTTTCAGTCAACGTGCTCGTCAAGGTTCTTCTCAATTAACCGATGGTTTGGTTGGTCATATTATTAGAACCGTATCCCCAACAGACGGAGGAAGTAACTTCTCTTATTCAAGAGGAAGCGCTTATTTCAAATCAACAACTGGTTCTGAGTTAACATATGATGTGTTGCTTGGTGACTTAGAAGTTGTATTTGATCCGGCTCGTGGTGGTAGTGGTCAGAAACTCTGTTTAGCAGGTCTACCTGTTATATCCTATTTGAATAAACTTGGTTCTTCTGGGTTTATATATAATAGTACTACAGATGGTAGAGTTACAGCTAATTTTGATTTAGAACCGAGACAGAGTGCTTTTGGGCATAAAATGATGGAACTTGATACTATTCATGGTTCACTTGCGATTGTTAAAGAACCTATATTCAGAGGTTATGCAAGTGGATTGATGCTAATTGCTGATATGAATCATGTGGCTTATCGCCCCTTGGTCGGTAATGGTATTAATCGTGATACTCATATAATTTCTAACGTACAACAAGCTGACGAAGACTTACGTAAAGATATGATTCTTACGGAAGCTGGACTTGAAGTCACAGTTCCTGAGAGCCATGCTTTGTATAGCTTTGAAAGCTTATAAGGAGGTTATGAATAATGAGAAGTGATTATTTGAATGAGTCAAGCGGCAGATCAGCTGGTTATCAAAAAAAGATCAAGAAGCTATCAGCAAGCTATACAGTTGTTGAAGAAGATTCTGGAACTATTTTTTTGGTAAATCCAACAGCAACAACTGAGATAGACCTTCCAACGGTTTCAGACTTACCGTCTGGTTGGAATTGCGAAATATGGATTACAGAAGATACTGATGGTTCTGATGGCGGAATGAATCAAATCGTTAATATTGATTTCAATTCCGGCGCAGATATCGTTGGTCATATGTTTTCCGTTGCTGATGCGGCTGGTGATACAGCAGTTAATAATGATGATTACATCAATTTTACTGCGGCGGCAAGCCCCGGTGATAATGTAGAGATATGGACAGATGGAGCAAGGTGGTACGTAAGAGGCTACTTAGCGGCAGCTGGTTCTGACTCTCTATTCCACACTGGTGCGGCAAGTTAATGATTAGCCCTACATCCGAATAAATAAGGATAACAGTGAGAACTGTGTGGGGCGTCGTATAAAGGGCGCCCCATACTATCAAATGAAAAAGAATTGCATACGTTGTGAAGAGCCGAATCCAGAAGGATGGTTCATTTGTAGAGCATGCGGTCAGAGATCGTCTGAGCCGAAGTTTACTACTAATATGTATATGATGAGTGAACTTGGTAAGCGCACTGACGTAGAGTTTTCAACTACTACAATGGATAAAACAATTGAAAGAGCTAAAGGTGAACGTCTTAAGCAGGGTTCTCAGTTCTGGCAATCAAAATTAAAAGAATTTAATAAGAGGAGGAATCATGCCTAAAGGAATAGGAACATACGGTTCAAAAAGAGGAAGACCTCCCAAGAAAAAGAAGAAAGCAAGAAAGAAAGCAAAGTCTAAGAAGAGGAGATAATGGCTACTTTAAAAGTAAAGATACAAGAAGACATTGTACTTGATAATCAAGACTATGGTTCTAAAAGAATATTGGAGATTGGTAGTATAGATGAAGTAATGAAAAGAATTGTTACTTGCGCCGCAAGTCAGACTACAACTATTGCAGTTTTTAATTCTAATGCATATGGTGCGGCTGGAGCTGTTGATATTGAAGATTCAAAATATATTAGGGTTACAAATTTAGACAGTTCTAATGGAGTTGAATTAGCTGTTGTTGGAGCGGCTACTCTTTATCAAGTAGAATTAGGAGCTGGTGAAAGTCATATTCTTGGTAGCGCAGATGATCTAATGTTATCAGAAGCAGATACGAGTCCGAGTTTCGGAACTATGGCTGATTTAGGTAGCATACAGGTAAATCCCGGTAGTAACGCAGTTAGTGTTGAATTGTTTATAGCAAGTGCTTAATGGCTACTTTTGAAGCACAGGTAGAAGGATTAACAAGTCTTTCAATAGATAGCAGTAGCGCACCAACGCAGACTGAGCTAACACAATTCCTTACGGACGGTGCTAAAGAATTAATAAATATATTCCCGCCTAACTTAGCTGAGTTGTGTTCTTCTTCACAATCATTTACTTCTGGTACTGCCAGTACGTTAAATACAGGTAAGGTTCTACGTGTTTTTAGAAGTGATGGCGATATCAAACAGCCATGTCGAGCTATACCAGCAGATTATAAAGGCAGGTATAGTGATCCTGACGATATGAATTATGCCACAACAACTGATCCTGTTTATTACGTTGAGAATAATTCTTTAGACGTATTGCCTGATGGTGGTACGTGTACGTATTCAGAAGTACAGTATCCAGCAGTGGCTTATGGTGATTCAGCTGTAGCTGTATTTCCCGATGAAGCTGAGCATCTTGTGGCTATTTATGCGGCAATAAAATCTATTCAGAATGCTATGGGTAATAAAACTGCAAGTTTACCGAGTGATATACCTGCGCCATCATTGGTTACAATGACGGAAACATTACCTTCTTTTAGTCCGAGTACGTTATCAATATCATCAGTTGCTCCTTCTAAGCCAGTGATAGATACTTCCTCTGTTTCAATAACGGGAACAGCTCCTAAGTATTCAAAGCCCGGACTTGCAATGGTGGTGGCTCCTACAATATCTGATCTTTCAGTTGCTTCAGTACCTCCAGAACCTCCGAGTATTAGTGCGTCATCATTAAGTTTTTCAACTTCAGCACCAACGTATACGACACAATCACTTACAAGTCAAGTTACATTTAGTAATTTTTTTCCTCTTTCAGATTTTGCTGACAATGATCCTGGTTTGCTTACGATTTCAGCGGCAGTGCCAAGTGCGCCAACGCTATCAACAAGCAGTGTGAGTTTTAGTACTACTGCTCCAGTTTATAATAAGCCTAATCTTAATATGAGCCCTGCTCCGTCTATATCAAATTTAAATGTTAATGCTGGCGCTATTCCGCAAACGCCTTCTATAACTACTGTTACATATACAGACGCTACTAATTCAGATGCCTTTGTAGATGTGATAGCTGTTCCGTCTCAGATAGATGTTAGCAGTAATGCTCCAGCCTTTACAAAGCCTACTGTTTCTCCAGAGTTTGGTTCAGTGAATACACATCTTGATACTAATGAAGACGTTGAGCTTGCTTCTGTAAAGATACAGGAAGTACAGGCTCAGATATCTGAGTATAGTGCTGACATACAGAATGAACAGGCTGAGTTTAATAAAGAGAACGTACGTTATCAGATGGAGTTTCAGGAAGCTGTTAATAAAAATAATCAGGATTTGCAGGCTGAGATAGAAGATTTTAGAGTTAAGGCTGATGTTGCAAAGTTTAATAAACAGCAGGATCAAGCGCTTAATCTTGCTAATGCGGCAAAACAAATAGAAGATATAATTGCTGATAATGGTAGTAAGCTACAGAAATACAGTTATGAGATACAGAATTATCAGGCGCAGGTTAATAAGGAGATTCAGGAATACCAGCAAAATCTTGAAGCTGATCTAAGAGTCTGGCATCAAGAACGTCAGACTGATCTACAGAAGTATGCAACTGATATACAAAATGAGCAGGGTAAGTTTAACGAAGAGAATGTAGAGTATCAGGCTCAGCTTCAGATATCCATAGAGAATGTACGTATTGATAATGAAGAGGATGCAAGGAAGTTACAAAAATTCCAGACTGAGATATCAAAGTATCAGGGTCATGTTAATCATCAGATTCAAGAATATGAAAAAAGATTTTCACGTTATGAAACAGAATTAAATATTACGTATCAGGCTTGGGCTAAGACAGAGTCTGATAATATTGCCAAGTATCAGGCAGATATACAAAATCAAATGCAGGTTTTTAATGATGCTAATGCAGAGTATCAGGCAGAGTTACAACGTTCAATAGAGAACGCAAGGTTGGAAGATAATGAAGAAAGTAAAAAGATTCAAAAGTACTCTGCCGAATTACAACAGTATCAAGCTGAGATAGCTGCTGAAGTGCAGGAGTATCAACAGAACCTTGAGGGTGATCTTCAAGTATGGCAAGCTGAAAGGCAAACAGATTTACAAAAATATAATTCAGATATTCAGAATGAATTGAATGAGTTCAATAAAGAAAACGTAGAGTATCAGGCTAAATTGCAAAAAGATATACAGGATTCGCAATTGTCTGATAGCTCTGATGAAAGAGAAATAAGCAAGTATTCAGCTGAATTGCAACAGTATCAGGCTGATGTAAATAAGGAAGTACAAGAATTTACATCTAACTTTCAGAAGGATTTGGAGAAGTTCAGAGCTGATCTTTCCAAGTACTCTTCTGAATCAGAACGTGTAAATGCTCAGAATGGAGTAGCGCTAAGCAGGTTCACCGTAGAGGTTAATAACTACACTGCACAGATACAGAAATATTCAGTAGATTATCAATGGCTTGAGAGTCAACATCAAAGACTTTCAGCTGATTATGAAAGAGGAATACAAACATTAATAAGGAGTTAACAAATGGCAGATAAAGCAACAGGAAGCTTATCAGCGTCAATAATGTCAGATTTTTCAAAGATGACAATAGCAGGCGGTTTATCTTATGAGCCAGCTGATGCGGGAGATAAATGGATATATTTAGAGACCATAGTAGATGGAACAAGTTCTCTCTTAATTCAGGCTGGTGGAGAATATAATAAACGTTATGGAAGAACTGATGAAGCAGAAACTATAACAGCCACAGGAGATATCGTTAGATGGATTGCTGTAAAGAATACAGGAACTACAGATGGTAGTACATCTACATCTTCAGGAATTGTCCTGTCTTTGGAAGGTTCTGCGGCATATAATAATACAGATGGAATCTTTATAAATGCTGGAGAGGTAGTCTTTTTTAAGACAGCCGCAACGACGCTAAATACATTGTCAGCAATTACAGTTGCAGTTACGAATGGTGCACCCGCCAGTGGCGGTTCACCGGGCGATGTTGTAGTTCAAATTGCAGCTATATTAGACGACGTCGACGCATAAATAGTTAGCAATGGCTGTTCATTCGCTAACTGCTAAACAAATTATGAGCAGGATACGTCAGGTATTTCCTGATGCACCAGAGTCGTATATCTTATCGTTATTAAACGATGCTCTGGTTGAGGCTGGTTTGTATTCCACTAAGACTATGTCTTCAAAGATTGACGTAACTGCTGATAAGATGTACTATGATTTATCTGATTCCGCTAAGGATGCAGATAACAATACGTTAGAAATGAATAAGATATATCGTGTAGACTTTATGGATGATGATGGTGACTATATTAAGATTCCACGATTACTTGATGGTGAGACTTTAATGTTTGATATAACAGCTGAAACAGCAATTGAGCAACCAGACTAATGGCAAGTAATATATCATTACCGGAAGATAGAGTTGCTTGGTTTGTAAAAGGCAACGCACTTGGAATAGTTTCTACGTATTCTTCTTCTGGTACTACACGTACTGATAGAAAACGTTGGCAGGCTGTAGATCATGCAGTATCAGATGGTTTATTAGTACATTACTGGTCTGATCCTAAAAAAGTAATAACGATATCAGAAGTACCAGATATTGATAATGTTTTTCATCTGGCTCTTGTTGACTATATAAAGATGTGTCTGTATATGGATCGTGCTGGTACAACTGATGGTGAAGCTTCAGCTGTAGCGTTACAGTTATCACAGATGCACAGAGCTAAGTTCGATCAGGCTGTACGTCATTTTGGTAGTATGAGACGTGAAAAGACAGGCGGTGTACGTGCTATACTACCTG
>VTLG01004016.1_pt1 | contig 48815 bp, 70 predicted proteins | sample 4694571 | NCBI WGS metagenome assembly VTLG01 (sample SAMN12604809, study PRJNA352737) | marine metagenome | biome: ENVO:00000447; feature: ENVO:00000209|ENVO:00000569|ENVO:01000036; material: ENVO:00002151; isolation source: viral sequences binned using virsorter ... | reverse complement strand
GACGGTTATATAACTTTGGAGACAGAGTAGCAGACCTCTCACCAGAAGAATCGCCCTTTTTTGTATACTTAAGCAAAGTAAGTAAAGTACCTACTGATGATTCAGTATTTCGTTTCTTAGAAGACCGTTCTAAGATTGACTGGACAAGTAGGGAATTTCTTATTGCTGGACAACCTGTAGGTGATGTTGTAGCTGGAACTAGCTACTCATTTGCAGTTGATACTACCGGAGGAGCATCCGTTGATTGGTTAATCAAAGGAATGGTATTCGCAGTAGCAACAGATGCAGGACATCAAGTTATAGTTAGAGTTGACAGTTCTCCAACTGATGTTGGTAGCGCTACTAGCTTTACAGGTAAAGTTATTAGTACTAGCACAACCAGTGGAGCTGGAATCGCTGTAGCTAACAATGATAAATGTCAAGTAATAGGTACTGCTTTTGCTGAAGGAACTGGTTCTCCTGATGTTTGGTCAAGTGAAATAGAAGACAACTACGGCTACACGCAGATTTTTAAAACTGCGGCTGAAATGACAAATACAGCAATTGCTACAAAATATCGCGGATATGCGAATGAGTGGCAACGTGTTTGGGCTATGAAGCTTCGTGAGCATAAAGTCGATATTGAACGTGCCATGCTTTTTTCACAAAAAGCTCGTCAGGGAAGTGTCCAGTATACAGAAGGGCTTTGTGGACATATTCTAAAGAATTCCACAGCACAAACAGCACATGGAACTGCACTTAGTTATACATCTGGTCAAGCATATTCTCGTGTGGAAACACAAGCGAATTTGACTTATGATTTATTACTTGGTGACTTAGAAGTGTTGTTTGACCCAGCAAGAGGTGGAAGTGGGGACAGACTTGTTCTTGCTTCATTACCTGTAATTACTTTCTTTAACAAACTCGGTGACGGTGCATTTATGGATGCTTCTATTGGATATGGTGGTGCCAGCAGGTACAACTTTGATTCAAAAGATGGAGCATTTGGACATAAAGTAATGACTATCGAGACCATTCATGGAACTTTGCATCTTGTAAAAGAGCCTTTATTCCGTGGAGTTTCAAGTGGATTTATGCTATTTGCTGATATGAGCAAAGTTGCGTATCGTCCTCTTGTCGGAAATGGTGTTAATCGTGATACTTATATTACGACTAATGTTCAGTCTGACGATGAAGACTTACGTAAAGACATGATTCTTACAGAAGCTGGTCTTGAGGTAACATTACCTGAGTCTCACATGATGTATGTCGTTAGTGACTTATAAGGAGGATAATTATGAGAGCTGATGTCTTAAATGAAAATAGTGGATTTAATTACGGAAATGCATTTGTAAACGAACTTGGTGGAACTAAAAAGGTTTTCACCTATACAGGTTCAACAGATGAAGATGTACTTGATAGTGCAACGACTGCATTTGCCGATAATGATGCAATAGCAAATTGTGGCCCACTTGATGTGACTGTACCATCTGGATATCAAGACCCAACAAAGATATTAATCGAAAAAATAGTTTGGATGCCTTCTACGGCGACCGGAAATACTATGGTCGGTAATATTAATGCTGGTACGGCTGGAACAGATGCTATCAATGCATCAATAACAGGTCAAGTTGAATTAATGGGAGCTGGAGCTACCTATAGAAACGCTAACCTTGCAGCTGATTTAAGTATTACAGAAGTTGATGTTGATTTTAATGGTTCTACCATTCAATGGGCTCAACCTTTGATTATACTTCCAGTTGCGACTAAGTATATCTATGTTGGAACTACAACAACTATTAATCACGCGACTCAGTTTGATGCTGGTCGTTATCAATTCCAAATTGAATACACTGTACTTTAATCCGTAAGGGTTAACAGTTTTGTAGAACTGTGGGGTAAGTCGTATAAAGGGCTTACCCCAAATCTACTAATAATTTTAAAATCGGAGAAATTATGGCTGATTATGCAAATGTTAAATGTAAAGTATTCATTCATCAAGGAGTCCCTGGTGAAGAAGATGGAGCTACAGGGACTTTAGCTAGAGATATTAAAGACTATGTTGTAAGTTTAGATTCAACTAGCAATAAAGTTTTATCTATTACTCATACTCAATTACGTGGTGATAGAATTATGACTTTAGTTGTTGGTGGAGCTTAGTGTCTAATTGTCAACATTGTGACCACCCTAATGATGGGGGTTGGTTTTATTGTAAAAGTTGTGGAGAAAGAGCTCATCCACCAAGATTTACTACAAATTCATGGATGCGTGGAGGAATTTCAAGTAGAACAGATGTTGAATTAAATTCTATATCATTAGAAGAAAGTACCAATAGAATGGCTGGTAACACTATGAATCAAAGATTAAAAGATTTAGGAGTAACCCCACTATGAGATGGGGTAAGGGTTTAAGTACATTTAAAAATTGTACTTTAGGAGAAGGAAAGCATAATAACAAAATGGAGGTTAATAATGCCAAGAGGAAAAGGTACGTACGGCAGGAAACGTGGAAGACCAACGAAGAAAAAGAAAAAATCCAAAAAGAAAAGTAAAAAGAAGAAGAAGTAATTAAATGGCTTACGCAAGTTTTAAAACACGTATAGGAGATTTAACAGGATTTGCTTCTACTGATGATACGGCTCTTTCAGATTGGATAAACGATGGTATAAGAGAGATTATCAATGCATTTGGAAATAATTATGATTTATTAGCACAATGTGCTACTAAACAATCTACATTTACATCAGCAGCTCTTGAAAGCGAAGCGGAAACATTAAATACTGGTAAAGTATTATCTGTTTACATGACTGATTCAGGAGCTACTTATCCATGTAGAAAGATTAATCCAAATCAAAAGTATTATTATTCTGATAGTTCTGCATTTGCATCGTCTCAAATGGAAAAAGCAACTGTAACTGACCCTGTATATTATATACAAAATAATACAATTAATGCGATACCAGCTAGTAAAACTGTTGGATATTCAGAAGTTCAATATCCTGTTGCTGACATAACCGCTGGTACTTCTGGTATTAGTGGATTTCCTGATGAAGCAGAGCATTTAGTTGTTCTTTATGCATCTATAAAAGCACTTCAGCAGATGATGAGTAATAAATCTTCTTCTTTACCAACTGATGTAACTTTACCATCAGCTCCAGTTGTTCCATCAATAAGTACTGTATCTTATACTGATGCTACAGCTGAAGCGGTAGTTGTTCCTGCGAAGATAGATGTAAGTGGGAATGCTCCAACATTCGTATCTCCTGTTTCTCCATCAGCTGATTTTGCTAAGGTTACTACTTATATTGAGACAGATGAAGATACAGAACTAGCAGCTGCTAAATTACAACAAATAAATGCTCAGATTTCTGATTTTAACGCAAAAATGCAAGAAGCTCAAAGTGATTTTAATAAGGAGAATGTTAGGTATCAAACTGAGTTTCAAGAAGAAGTAACTAAGGTCAATCAAGATTTACAGGCTGAATTAGAAATATTTAGAACTAAAAGTAATCTAAATCAAGTTAATGCAGCTAAACAAATGGAAGACGTTATTGCTGACAATAATAGTAAACTTCAAAAATATTCGAGTGAACTACAAAAATATCAAGCTGAAGTGTCTTCTAAAATTCAAAATTATACTGCGAAGATACAAAAACAAACTACTGATTATCAATGGTTGTCAAGTCAATATCAACAATTATCAGCTGACTATCAACGTGGAATACAATTATTAACTGGTGCTCAAGCACCTCAGAATCGATAAAGGAGATAAATAATGGCAGATACAGCAAGAGGAGCCGTTTCAATGACACCAGTTATCACTATTGCTGCTGATACCGATACTGAATCGGTAGATGCTATACACCATGATTTTAAAAGTACTTTAGGAGGAAAGTTAGAAGTAGATACTTCTTCTGGATTTACAGCTGTAAAATGGTGGGGTGGTGAATATTTAGTTGCAGCAAGTAGTGCTGATTTAATAGGAGGCCATACTACTGGAACTTATTATGGTTCAGATGCGGTAGTTGGAGATTTTACAGATGGAACAGCTTTTGCAACAACTGATGAAATTAAAATGGTTTGTGTAGAAAATTTAGCTTTTTCAGATACGGCTAAAACAACTACTTCTACGGCAAAGATATATATGTGTTTAGATGGTGGAGATGCAGCTACTCAACTTGATGTTGTAGAAATTGGGCCAAATGAATCAATAGTGTTAAAATTTAAAACAGGAGCAGCGGGAGTTGATATAGCTAATCTTCACGCAGCTTCAAGTAGTGGTAATTGTTTAGTTAAAGTTGCCGCTTTAGTAAATGATGGTGGATAATAATGGCTAGTATTTGGGAAAAGATAACTACTGTTACTACACCAACTTGGACTAGTGTAAGTGAAATTACTACTCCATCTTGGTCTGCTGTAACAATTTCAAATTCTATTACCTATAGTGAAAGTTCTGGTGTAACTCCATCTACTGATGGAATTGACCATTGGGATAATACTACAGGTCAATGGGAATTATATTCATATGAATGGGGTAAATTGGTGTTCTAATGGCTGTACATACTATAACTGCAAAACAAGTTTTATCAAGAGTTCGTCAGGTATTTCCTGAAGCTGGCGAAACTTATGTATTAAATATTATTAATGATGCTTTAGTAGAAGCTGGTATGTATCATACCAAAGTAGAATATGCTAAAACTGATTTAGTAGAAGACCAAATGTGGTATACTGTTAATGATGATAGTTCTTCTCAAAAGATTAATAAAGTATTTAGAGTATCTATAAAAGACTCTGCGGGAGAATATATACGTGTTCCAAGATTATTGGACGCTGAAACACTTAAAATGGATTTAGTATAATGGCATTAGCAGCAGAAGTAACATCAGTAATTTGCACAGCTAAATCAGTTATAGATGCAAGTGAATATTTTTTATTATATGGCATGGGTTCTGATTTTGAAGAAAATGCATACCATGTTTGGATAGATAAAGCTGGTGGAGATTCTGAACCATCAGGATTATCATCTACTGGTCTAGAATGTGATATTAGTTCAGTAACAACAGCTGCGGATGTAGCTGGTATTGTAGCTGGAGTTATTAATGGTCAAACTGATTTTTCAGCTTCAGTTACTTCTGGTTCAACTATTACAGTTACAAATGCTGTTAGAGGTTCGGTAACAGATGCTTCTGATGTCAATACAGGATTTACTATTACTACCTCAACCGCAGGAACAGGAACTAAAAATAGTAATCATACACATCCTGAAGATGATGTAGTATGGTTCATGCAAGGAGATAATCTTGCAATATCAACAACTAAAGGTACAGATTCAACAAGTGTCCATTCAAAACTGGGTCATTTAAAAGCTATTGATGAATCAGTAATAGAAGGATTACTTCTTCATTATTATGCTGAACCAACGGCTGTTGATGATATTACAGATTCATTGGATTTAGATAATGCATTACATTTATTTGTAGTGGATTATGTTAAATCAAGATTATTTTTGGATAAGGCATCTCAGTCAACTGATGCGGCTGTCGTATCCTCAAGTTTAAATTTAGCCAATGCTCATGAACGTAAGTGGAAAGATGCATTAGTTAAATTTGGTACACGTAAACGAGAGAAGGTTGGAGGTTCAAGAATACTTCGACCTTTTGATTTAAGATAATTGTCTTAGTGACGGTGGTGGAGGGTAAAGGAAAGAAATATGGCTTTTCCAGAATTTCAAACTAAAGAAGTTTTAAACAAGGTTTTAAACTCAGGCAAAGATGCTCTGAATGTAGACCTTGCTGATTCCGTAACTGTAACTGTTGATAGTGAATTTCCTGCAGCAGCTGCGTTACAGGATGATTCATCAAATCCAACTACCACATCGGTTGGTTCTCATTTATTGGGATATGATAGTGGTAACACTAATTGGAATAGAGTAGAGGTAGATGATGCAGGTCATTTACAAATAGATGTTCTATCAATTACCGCAGGCGACAATAATATAGGTAACGTAGATATTGCGTCTATAGCTGCTGGCGACAACAATATTGGTAATGTTGACATAGCAAGTGCTTTACCTGCTGGTTCTAATACAATAGGAGTTGTTGACCTTGGCTCTACTGATAATGCAGTATTAGATGCAATAGCAGCTTCACTTTCAGTATTAGATGATTGGGATGATACTAATTATGCTAATGTGAATATGAATTTTGCTGGTAGTGACGCTCAGGCTGGAGAAGGTGCAATTTCTGCAACGACTCAAAGAGTTACAATAGCTACGGATGACGATGGAGTGGCTCATTTAGCTACAATAGCAGGTGCTGTTTCTACTCAAATGCAAGTAGATGTAGTTGCTATTTCAGCTCAATCAGATGGAACATATATTGGTGATATTAAATTTGGAGAATCACTTCCAGCTGGTAGCGCAGCTATCGGTAAGTTAGCAGCTAATAGTGGTGTAGACATTGGTGATGTAGACGTAACAAGTGTTACGACAGGACACGCAGCTGCAAATTTAGGTAAAAGAGAAGATGATGCTCACTCTAACGAAGATGTAGGTGTTATGGCTCTTGCAGTTAGAAATGATGTTTTAGAAGGTCTTTCAGGTACTGATGGTGATTATTCTGTATTACAAGTAAATAAAACTGGCGCTTTAAATGTAACTGAAACCGTTGGTCATTTAGGAGCTCATTATGAAAATGGCACTACAGCTAGAAGCAGTATGAAGATTGTAGCGTTTCAATTTTTAGAAGATACAAAGTTTTCAGTATTAACACCAGCTACATCTGCTTATATAGGGAATACTAGTAGTGGTGGCGAGGATGTACCAAATGATGAAGTGTTTCCACAAGGTATGACAATATTTGGTAGATGGACTGCTTTTACACTTGTTTCAGGTGGTAGGGTTATAGCTTATTTAGGAGACTGGTAATGTTATCTTTAGCAGCAAGCATTCATTCGGTTATTACGCAGACAGCCCGCCTTGCAAGGGATATGTGGAACTCTACAAATCTTAATGATGTATGGGAAAATGAGCACAGAAACTGGGAAGACATAATATGAAAAATTTTAATATGAGGAAAATATAATGGGTAAGTTAACAGGGCAAACTATAGCGGCAAGTTATGACCAATTACTTATAGTAGACCATGCTGATGGGATTAGCGCATCCCTACAGGCGATAGAAAGTGCTGATACTGGCGGAAGTGCGTCATCGTTAAAAATATCAACAAGTAAAGTAGAAGTTATACCAGCAAGTAATTCAACATCTCTTTTTGAAGTATCTAATGCAGCTGGTACACCTGTTTTAAGTGTAGATACATCAAACGCTAGGGTTGGTATTAATACCGATAGCCCAGATTATGCTTTTGAAGTTGAAGCTTCAGGTACTTTTTCAAAAATAGCACAAACAGTATATAGAGATAGCGACAAAGGAAATTATCAAGATATGTTCTATTCAAGAGGAACTGTTGGTTCTCCTGCTGTTGTTCAAGAAAATGATGAATTATTTACATTAAGAGTATTTGGTTATAATGCAGATGGGCCAGGTTTTGACCAAGCTGCAGCTATAATATTTTCAGTAGATGGTGAACCATCATCAAGTAGTGATAGTTCTGATATGCCTGGTCGTATTGAATTTTGGACTACACCAAATGCGTCAGAAACACCAGCTGAAGCGATGAGAATAGAAGCAGATAACACTGTTGTTATGAATGGTGCTTTACAACCCGCAGGTAATGTTACCACTGCTGGTGATTTAACTGTTAATGGTGGCGATGTTACTATATCTAATTCTTCAGGACACGCAAACTTAAATATAAATGCCAATGCTGATGAAGGAGCAGATTCGGCAATAGCATTTAGGTCTGGGACTACTGAAAGAGGTTATATTTATTATGACCACAATACAACTGCAGCTTCCCAGAAAATGGTATTTAATGTAGGTGATAATGCTGTAACTGCTATGACTATAGCTGGAAATGGAAATACTGGTATAGGCGAAACTTCACCAGACCATAAACTACATTTATCATTTAATGGAGATACAGCTTACAATGGCTCTACAGACCTTGATGGCGAATCTATAATGAAATTAGAAGGAACAAGTGCTGATGGTGAAGCTGTAATGATAAGATGGTCTAATCATGGTGCTATGAATAATTATTTTGGAGTTGTACAAGATGGCGGAAGTGGTCCTGGAGATTTTGTATTTACAAGTTATGATGGTAGTAGTGCTTATTCTGAAAAAGTGCGTATTAAAGGGTCAACTGGTCATCTTGGAATAGGATGTGTCCCAAGTGATAGTTATGAGATTCATGTTGAAGCTAGTGATACTCCTGTGCTTGCACTTCAAGATACCAGTAATAATGTTGTAGTAGGTATGTCTTGTGATAATAGTGAAACATTTATGGGTTCAATTTCAAACCATACTCTAGTATTCAAAACAAATGATACTGGGAGAGCTTGGATTACAAATACAGGTACATTTACGGTAAGAGAAGTAACTGGAACTTCATCTAACAATGCTGGAAAAATGTCAAGTTCTAATGCCTCTTATGCTACTTCATTACAGCTATATGGTTGTGCAAGAGGTTCAAGTGATTCTTTTAAAGTAATAACAGCTTTTCATGGAGATGGTTCTAATGATGAATTTAATGATGTTATTTTTGAAATAGAAGGTAATGGTGATGTTGAATCTGATACAGGAACTTATGGAACTGGTGCTTCTGACTATGCAGAGTATTTTGAATCTAAAGATGGAAAATCAATTGCAGTTGGCAAAACAGTTAAACTTGATGGTGGCAAGGTTGTAGCTTGTGAAGATGGAGATACACCAATGGGTGTTGTCAGACCAAAGCAAGGGGCTTGTTCAGTTATAGGAAATAAAGCACAACATAGTTGGCATAGTAAATGGTTAAAAAATGACTATGATGAATTTGTTTTAGAAGATTGTACAGTAACAGAATGGACTGAAAAAGTATATGACCCTAAGCGAGATAGCGAACTTGGGATGTATAGAGATGAATTTCATTCTTACGAAACTGATAAAATTCCATCTGATGTGACTGTTCCTGATGACGCTAAAGTTTTAACAGAAGATAGTAATGGAAATAAATTGCAAAGAAGAAAAATAAATCCAGATTACAAGGCAGATTTAAAATATGAACCAAGAGAAAAACGAGATAGTTGGTGTTTAATTGGATTACTTGGTCAAGTACCTATTACAAAAGGTCAACCAGTATCATCAAGTTGGATTAAAATGAAAGATGTTTCAGATACAGTTGAAATGTACTTTGTTAAATAAGAGGAATTAAAAATGGCAATTAAATGGTCAATAAATAAATTAGAATACGAGATTTCAAAGGATAGTAAATCAAACGTAGTTACATCTGTTCATTGGAGAGCTAATGATTCAAAAGAAGTAACAAAGGATGGTGAAAAAGTTACATATTCTGGTAATAGCTATAGCTATATTGGAGTTGATTCAGATAAAATTTCTGAGGAAAAATATAAAGATGGTGATGAAATACCTGAAGGTAAAAAAGTAGGTGATGTAAAAACAGAAGCCAAAGACCCTTGGAAAGATAATGCCTTTGTATTTTATGATAAACTTGATGAAGATACAGTTGTTGGATGGGTAAAAGCAAAACTTGGAGATGATAAAGTAAAATCAATAGAAGATGCAATTGCAAGTCAAATAGATGCACAAGAAAATCCAACTACAGGAAAAGGGAAACCTTGGTAAGAAATATATTATATACGACAATTTTAGTCTTATTAACACCTTTATTTGCTCAGTTAACTGATACTGATAAAGAAATTTCCGAACAAGAGCAAAGGGATAAAAGAGCAGATTCTATTAGCTCGTATAGGGATACTCTTTATTACAAAGGATATTCTCGACCTATTAATAGGGAAATTTATATTGCTGATAAAATACAACAACGAAAAGAAAAAAGAACAAATGTTAGAAAATGGATAATAGTAGGCGGAGTTGCTATAGTTTCTTATTACGTTGGATATACTCAAAATAAATATAATAAAAAAAGAAAATTTTCTAAAGGAAAAGTAGGCGATAAAGATTATGAAAGATATTAAAATAAGTATTGTTCCATCTTTTTTAAGAGGAATGTTTACTGCATTTTTAATTATTTCAATAAGTTCTATTTTTATAGCTTCTTGTGAAGATATAAGAATTGGTAAAACAAAAGAAGAACTTGCAAGAGAAATGTTTGAAGTAGATTCTTTAATTAAAACAATACATATGCAGCTTGATAGTGCGTCTATTCAGTTTGATGAGTTTTATATTAATGCTCAAAGAATTAACAATGGAAGTAACTAAATGGTAGATATCATACCAGGTATTATTGTTTTTATTGTACTAGCGGTAGGATGTTACGTTATGTGGAACGCTGGAAGTGATTAGATTAAATGGATGAAAGGAAATGACATGGTTTTACACACTCTGCGTGACTGCAATTGTGATAATAATTGCGGATGCAAAAGGCACGCTTGAACCTGCTGTTAATAAATTTGAAGAAAAACTTGGAATTAGAACTGAATTACCACCAGACACTACGGAGTTTGAAATAGATGTCGAAAGGTATTAGTGAAGACGCACAAATTCATATCAGTGTGGCTTTCCTTATCAAAGCGATGGTTGCGGTTGGTTTAGCAGTAAGTAGTTTTTTTCAAATACAAAATGAATTTGCAGGACAAGATAGAAGAATTAAAGATTTAGAAGATAAAGTTTTAGTTTTAAATGCTTCAGTAGAGGGAATGGAAACGCAGCATATAGAAAAACTAGAAGAAGAAAATAAAAGCCTAATGGAAAGATTAGGGTTAAAAAGAAAATAGGAGATAACATGGCTAAAAAAGAAAAAGAAAAGTCAGTAGTTAAAATCGATGATAAAGAATACGATATGAATAACTTTTCTAATGAACAAAAAATGATGGTTAATCATATTGTAGATTTAGAAAGAAAACTTCAATCTAGTGAATTTAACTTAGTTCAATTAAGATTTGGGAAACAATCTTTTACAGAGGCTTTAAAAGATTCTTTAAACAAATCTGAAAATGGTAAAGAAAAAAAGTGATATGTTAGATAAAGCCATAGTCTCGGCTATGTTTGTTGAATCTGTTATAATTGCTTTTAGTATTAAAGAGGAAATGATGTTTCAAGTTATTCTTGGAGCTTTAGTAGTGATAGGATTAAAAGCAACTAAAAAGGTTTTACATGATTGAAACATATGCCGAGTATGGCGCTATCGGAGTTATCGTTACTTTATTTATTATGATGATAATGAATTTAATAAAAAGTCAAAAATCACAAAATCAAGATTTAGACCAAATTAGACAAGCAATTGCAAAGTCTGAAACGAAAATGGCTAATGTTGAATCTATTGTATTAAAAATGTTAGATAGATGGAATAAATCAGATGATATTAGTCAAAGACATAGAGAAGATATAGTTCGTGAATTAAATGACGTTACGGATGACTTAGCGTATTTAAAAGGTAGAATAAACGGTAAATCGAGATGAATGTGAGTGACTACAGAAACGAAACAACAGCAAAACTTGTTAAGTTGGATGAAAGACAGATAAGTATTTTTAAAACTTTGCAAAGAATTGAAAAACATTTAGAAAAGTTAAATGGACAAACAGGTAAAAACAGCGATGCAATCATTATGTTTAAAACATGGGGTTCTGCTGCTTTATTTATTGTTCCTATTGTAGTAACATTATTAATGAGGTTAATACCATGATTGAATGGATTCAAAGTAATTGGATGAGTATTGTAGGTACTGTTGCCGTAATTGGTGGAGGTATGTATATACCATTTGTAAGAGGATTAGTGTTAACTGGGTTTAAAACAATGATTAGCGAAAAAGTTGTAAAGAAAATTGCTATTCAAATAGTTGAAAAACTTGTTAAATCTAGTAAAAACAAATTAGACGATGTTTGGTTTGCTGAATTTAAGAAAAAGGTAGAAAATGCCTAAATTTAGTAGGAAAAGTAAGTTTAAACTTTATACTTGTGATAAAAGATTAGTCGGTCTTTTTGAAAAAGTTGTGAAAAAATTTGACTGTACTATATTGGAAGGTCATAGAGGACAGAAAGCACAAGATGAAGCATACCTTAAAGGGAATAGTAAAGTTAGGTTTCCTAATGGCAAGCACAATAAAAGTCCGAGTATTGCTGTGGATGTTGCGCCGTATCCAATAGATTGGGAAGATAGAGATAGATTTCATTACTTTGGTGGGTACGTACTTGGTGTTGCTGCTCAAATGGGACTTAAAATAAGATGGGGTGGAGACTGGGACATGGATACAAAGACAAAAGATAATAAATTTGATGATTTGGTACATTTTGAAATTAAAGAATAATGCCTAAACAATATTTACAACTATCTAATTTTTCAGGTGGATTGAATACTAAATTCGATGGCCGTGATATTAAAGATGATGAAATAACTAATGTTAGTAATTTACAGGTTTATAAACCTGGACAATTATTTTCAATAACGCCTCACGCTCAAGTTACAACACGAGCTGGTACAGCTCCTACTGCTGGATATGGTATATTTCTTTTTAAATCTGATACAGGAATTGACAACGCGGCTGGATTGGTAGAAATGTTAGCTTTAGCTGATGCAACTGAGAGTCAGATTGATATTATTTCTGACCCATTTGGTTCTCCATCGGCTACTAGTGAGATTGATTTAGGTAGTACATCAGGTGGTAAATATATTTATTATTACGTTGATGGAGCATTAAGAACTGTTGACGCTAATGGTGGGGGAGCTAATACTGCAAATTGGTATGGATTTATAAAAAGAGGTTCTTCAGCTTTTAATGGTACTATAAATAATTGGGTTACAGATGCTAATAATTTAGCTAGGCCAGCAGGAACTAATTGTGATATTACTGAGACTGGTTCAGCTGTGACAGCAGCCACTTCTGGAGCTGGGTTTGATATTGATGTTACTATTACAACAACCGATGACGATGGACTGTGGGAAGCCACTACATATGAATTTGCTCAATCATTTGTATATGAAGGAGACCAAGAATCTCTATTAACAGTTTACACTCAAGACGTTACTCTTTCTACAAATAATTATTTTACTAATGTCTATATATCTGGTAAATCAGCTTTTGCTGATAGAATAAAAGGTGGAAGAATTTATATTCGTAAAAAAGGAAGTAATGATTTATGGACTTTATTTGTTGATATTGATTTTGAACGTGGAATTAGGAAAGATTTAGGAGCTCAGGATTATTCAGATTGGAGTGCTACTAGTGGAAGCGCAAGTAATAGTACAGCGTTTACTATAAAAGGGCCATCTATTGATACATATGAATCTATTAATGGATTTAGTCCTGATGCTGGACATAATTCATTTGCATCTGGGGCTTTAACTAGTGGAACTGAAGCTGATAAAGCTGGATTATTTTATAAAACTGTTACTATCTGTAATATGAGAACATTTGTAGCTAATGTAAATTATTATAAGTCTACTGGCTCTGATGAAACAAAGGAAATGCCAGACAGGATATTATATACTCCAATCGGTAAATACGACACATTTTTACCTAATCAATTCATTGATATTGGTATAAATGATGGTGAAGATTTTACCGCATTAGAATCTTTTGGAACTAAGATACTAGCGTTTAAAGATACAACATTGTATATTATTGATGTTACTTCTCATAATGATGCAGAATGGTTTTTAGAATCAACTCATAATGGATTAGGAGTTGATAAGCCATCTGCTGTAGTTAAAACAGAATTTGGTGTTTGCTGGGCCAGAAAAACAGGTATATACGCATGGGCTCCTAATCAGGGGATAGTAGAGTTATCTGCAAAGTTAGATAAGAGCTCTGCTCCTATGAGTGGATTAGCTTCTCCTGTTGTTGGATATTATCCATCTGATTCACAATTACTTATTGTCCAAGACTGTACACAGGCATCAGATGCTTTGGTTTATGATTTTGCAACTAAATCTTTTACAGAACTTGGGGCATATACAACTGCAGCTGTTAGCAATATTCAAAATGATGTAGATAATGCTATATTTTCTCAGGGAACAAGTATAAGAAAATATGATTCATCTCAAGGTCAAAGCGCTTGGGCTTTGGAAACAAAAGACTTTCATTTTGGGAATCCAGGTGTATTAAAACGTCCATTGAAATTAATTGTTAGTTATTCATCTACTACAGATGCTACAATTACAACTACTTATTATAAAGATGGAGATGGTGATGCGGGTGGAGATAGCTCTCATTCATTAGACGCAAGTACATGGGTTGCCGCTGATAATGGTGGAGTAAAAAGTATAAGTTTAAAAGGAATAGGTTCTGTTTCGAGTTTGAAATTAAAATTTTCTGGAGCATCTGTAAGTGGTGGTTGTAAAATTAATGATATTACAATATCCTATAGAACAACTAGAAAAGAACCTTCTACAGGTGTGAATTAATATGCCAGTAGTAAATACAAATAGAATAGCAGCTCAAGGTCGTAAAAAACAGACAAACGACTTATATAGTCGAACACAGTCAAGAGTTGGAGGATGGCAAATAACGCCATCAGGAATGAGAGCTGGTAATGTTGAAATAACTTCAGCTAAAAACAATCAATCTATAAAAGTCGCTAGTCAAGAGTCTGCTTCTGATTCTTTTTTGATTGAAACAATATCATCATCTAGCGCTACTACTTGTGTTGTTTCCGATGGAGATAACTTTATGGTAGGTGATATGATTAAAATAAATGATGAACATATATATGTATCTTCTATTGCATCTGAATCAGGAAGTATCACTGGAGTAACTCAGGCTAATCCAGCTGTAGTAACTTCTGTTGGCCATGGATTATCTAATGGTGAAAATGTAAGGATTACAGGAGTCACTGGTATGACGAAAATAAATAATGGTATCTTTACTACAGCTAATGTCACTACTGATACATTTCAATTAAGCGGTATAAATAGTAGTTCTTATACAGCTTACTCTAGTGGTGGGGACTGGTCAAGAGCTACATTAACAATTATAAAAGGTCGGGATGGGACTAGTGCAACTACACACACGTTACATACACCTCCATCAACATTAACGCCAGTTTATAGAATAAATGCAAAATTACCTACTAATTATAGTGAGCTTTCATCTGATACAATGTCTTTTGTTAGAGGAGGTAGGCCGTTTAGATATCCAAAACAAATGCAGATTATTCCTGCATCTGCCTTAAATTTCGTAGCGTCTGGAGGAGATGCTTTTAAATTTGCTTCAGCTGGTCTTTCTGATTATGATAATTCTGATTATGAAGTATTATTTATATTAAAGGATATGCAGACATATAGTATAACTGGTTCAGATGAAAGTAGTGCTCAATATATAAGAGTTAATGCGGAAAATAAAGCTTTTGATGGATTTGTTCCAGTTGCTAATTTATATATTGGAGCTGGAGTTTCCACTACTACAGTTACATCTTTTGATGATGCGGTTGCTACATTACAAGCTGGCGTTTCTCCAGCTTATAATCTTGATTTAGAAACAGCGGACGCTTATGATGACCAATCAATCGCCTCTCTTTCTATAACAGTTAATTATACATTATCATATTCAGCAACTAAAGGTAGCGGAGATATAGAAACTGAAGGATACGTAAGAGTAGGTACTGCATCTTCAGATGCATTCGCGGCTACAGGATATGAACAGACATTGTTTACTGACATTAGAGATGCTTCATTCGGTGATGGCACTCAATCTATGTCAACTTCATTTTCATTTTCAGGAGCTTTGGCTTCTACTAATAGAGTAGCTATAACATTAAATAGCGTCTCTACATCTGGCACAGCTTCAACAACTGTAACAGCAACTTTAAATTCAATTTCTTATACAGCAGCTGGAGCGGGAACTACACGCTCTCTGACTGGAATAAATAAGGCAGACGCTATAGTAATAGCAAATTAAGGAGAATATTATGGCAAACGGATACAATCCATTTCAATATACGCAAGCGGTCTCACAACTTGGTGGTCAGACAGGAGCTGCGGGAAGTCGATGGGAAGGATTACAAAAAGGAACTTCAAGAGAATCAATTAGAGAATGGCTTGAAGAGCAGTCTAGAAAAGCAAGTGAGGCTTCTTCTAAATTAGGTATGGTTAATTTAGGGTCTAAATTATTAGGTACTTTAGCTATGTTGATTCCTGGAGTTAGAGAAGCTACTTTATTCGGTTCAACTATACTACCTCAGTTTTTAACTGGAGCTGCAGTTTCAGGAGCTACGAGTAAGTGGGGGGGAGATTGGGCTACTCAAGGTTTAAGTATGGAAGATGCTCCAGATGTTTTATATAATGTTGATACAGCTAAAGAGGCGGAAACAACTGCTCATACAGCAATAGATAAATTATTGTCATCTGTAAATCCTGGAGCTGTTCAATCAGCTATTACAACTCCATTATCAGTATTATCAATGAAAAATTATCAAGTGCCAGCAGACGTAGCAAAAAAAGCAGCAGCTGAAACAGTAGGGTCAGAAGTAGCATCATCTGTATCACCGGTAGATGCGTATCAATCTATGGTTAATAGATTTAAGGGGCCTGAACTTAATGAAGATAATCTTTTAGATATGTATAGACAAGGATTACCATGGAAGAAGGGAGTTTGAAATAATGGCTTTATATGATAACTATTTAAATCCGAATAATTTATATTCACGACCATCTGAATTGATGTCTGACGTAAATAATTATCTTGGAGAAAACCAAGCTAAACTTCCTTTAAAATCTGAAGATTTAGGTATGTTTAACTTAAAACCTGATTACTCTGACGCAGGGACTAGGGATAGTGGGGGTGGTAATACTTATGGAGCAAATTTTGGTTATGATGACGATGACACATGGGGAGATGAACAAGATATAGTAGGTAAAGACCCTGAATTATTGAATAAATTTATAAACAGATTAGGTTCTTTACAACCAGGACATCGAGCAATGTTACTAAAATATATTGGTACTAATGCAGGCGATATGTCAGCCGGAGTGTCGCCTACTGAATGGGCTCAAATCTTTGGATTAAACGAGGACTATGCAAATAGATTTCAGGGATTTCCTAATTTATTACAATTAGGGGATGAAATCAGAAATGTATATGCTGGCGGAGAACAAAAAAGAGGTCACGAATTAAAAGCTGCTCAAGAAGCTATGATACAATCTAGTCAAACAAGACCTGGGTCTCTAAAAATGGGCTCAAGGTCAAATGAAGTTGTAAGAAGACAAATGCAGGATACTTTACAACAAAGATTGTTTGCAACACAGGAAGACACAGCTAATAAATATGCAAATTTATTATCTTTATTAGATAATAGAATTAATACTGGATTTAATATAGCTGGAGATATTTTAAATATGAATCCAGACGCCCAGTCTCAAACTAGAATTGGTACAGAAGGTGGTTTGTATACTTACGGAGGAGATGATGGTTTAAGTGATAGAGATACAAAAAGAGCTACAATAAGGACATAGATAATATGGCAAATGCAATAGACGATTTAAGATATATATCTCGATACGGATATCGAGACCCTTGGGCAGAAGCTACTAAAAATATTACTGATAGCTTATTAGCTTATGCTAAAAGTAAAAATCAGAGAGATATTTTAATTGCTCAATATAAGGATAAGGAACAAGACCGTGAAGACAAAGCACGTAGGGAATTGAAATCGGATAACCGATATACATATAGTCGATTTGATAATCCTGAAGACGCAAAAGAGTGGATAGAACAAGACAATACTAGAGCTATAGATATTTTTGGAGTTGATGGACAAGAAGCTGGTATAAATAGTTTAAATAAAAAGGTTGAGGTTAATACTCAATTAAAATCATATGAAGATGTAGTTAAAGACAATAAATCTACATTTACAGATAGAAAAAACGCGTTGACTAATGCGAGAATATTATCTACTGAACATGGTATAACAGCTAAATCACAAGCTTATAATCTACAACTTCAACGATTGCAAAATCAAAATGTACAAAATGCTAGTAAAAATTTATTAACAGAATTTGCTGATAGTGGATATGATGTTACTTCTGATAAAGGTACATGGTTGTCAAAAGCTGAACACGCTAGTGTAATGGAATATATTAATGGAAATAATCTTACCCAAGCTCAAACTACATTAAATAGATTGTTTAGTCAAAAAGGGACTGATTTAAGATATATTGAAAGTCATTACAATGCCTATTTAAAATCTTACGCAGATACTTTTCAGGATGAGGATGGAAATTGGCTTGATGAAAATGCTCAAAATAGTTACAGCCAATTAAGAACATCTCTTGATAATAGATTTAGGAATTTATTGCCTACGAACTATCAAGACACAACAAAGTCCGTTCAAGAGAATATTGAAAATGCTATATTAAGATTGCCAGGAGTTAAAAAAACAGTACCAAGTAGACCAGGTGGTACAACTGTACAAACAGGGGGAGCAGGGTCATCATTATTAGGTAGTTTTACTAAAACTCCAACAATTTTAAAACCTAATAAAGTATTTAATATAGAATCTAATAAAGAAATTTTAGATTTATCAACAGTACAAGATTTAAAAGTTTTGAATAAATTTACTGGAAAAGAAGAATTAATGTCTGGTTCTCGAATTAATCAATTAGGAGACCAGAATGTTGAAATTTTATTTGATGAATCAGAAAATAAAGATGCATATATTGAAATGGGAAGAAAATTTGATAATACTCTTGGAGGATTTGTAGCTACTGTTAACAATCCTAAAGATGGTAGAACTATGACAATTCAAAATGGTATGACAGTTATTAATAAAACTAACAAAAAAAGATTTACTGTGGGAATAAAAGAAACAGACCCTACAATGATAAAACGTGATACTCATCGTATTTTTTCAGCTCCACAACAATATAAAGAAAAATATCAATATATTGTAGATGGAAAAAAATATCTTTATAATGAGTTTGTTAACAAATTTGGAGTACCTCTAATGACCCAAGAATCGGTTAAAACAGACAAAAGACCTATTGTTACTGGATTTTCAGCACAAGAAGTAATAAAATAAATGCCAGTTCAAAATAAAGAATGGTTGGTAAACTATAACGGATATCAGTTTACCATGATGCATCCTATTGCTCCTACGGAAGATGATGCTAAATGGGCATTTGATAATTATGTTTTAGGTAATTCCGGTGTTAATCAACAACCAGGAATATCTCCTGATACATCTATTACAATTCCTAATATTGATTTTGGATATATAGAAACTGACCTTGAAAGAGCTCAAAGAAATGCTGTTGAGGTTGGTTCTTCTCAACCTGATAAAGACTATCGAGATGCTACATTTATGGGTAGATTTTGGGATTCAGCAAAAACATCTTTTATACCATTTGGACAATATGAACCACAAGTTGCTCCCGCAGATGAAACTTCAGAAATATGGGCTGATGCCCTTGGAGGACTAATAGGAGCTGTTCCATCTTTTATACTTGCTTCTGCTGTTACAGGTGGAGTTGGTGGAATAACAACTAAAGGGCCGAAAGTAATTTCTCAATATCGCAAGGTAAGAAAAGCTTTAGATATGTCTAAAAGAGCTGCAAAAGCTGGTAGGCCAGACCAAGCTAAAAGATTTGAGGGTATTGCTGAAAATGTAATTAAAAGAAATAGTGATTTATTTACTGAAGCGGTTATTACTAAGTCAATGCCAGTTACCACTGGAGCTTTAGGAGCATTAAAACCATATAGAAATACTATATTAAAAATAGCTGAAAGAAATCCTAAATTAGCACGTTCATTAAATTTATTTTCTAATAATGTAATAGCATTTAATTTGTATGGACAAACTCGATTTCCTATTGACCAAATAGAAGGTAGATTAGATTCCCTTGGAGCTGATACAGCTGCGGCTTTAGTATTTTCAGTAGCTGGATTACCTACTATGTTAGGAGCTAAATCTGCTGGTATAAAATATGGTGTAGAGCCTGCTATGTTAATTGGAGCCGGTATGTATTCAGATTTGATGCAGACGGATATGACTATGGAAGAACGATTTATACATGGACTTTCATTGGGAATGTTTCATTATGCACGTCAAGGTTTGAGTAAAGTTAATATTAAAGAAAAACTTGAAACAGCTATAAGAACTACAATACCTGAAATTGGTGATGCTAATTTAAAAAAGATGATTGAGTCAAAAGGTGTTGATAATATTTGGACTGCAGTTACAAATCATCTTTCAAAAAACAAAACTGATATGTTCTTTTATGAAAAGAAAAATCCTCAAAACAATGTAAGGATAGTAAACGTCAGAGAAAATACTAAATTAAAAAAACCTAGACATGAGTTGATATATGAAAATATAGCTGATGGAACTACAAACAGAATGGTTGGTAAGGATAGAGCTGATGTATTGCGTAAATTTACTAATAAATATGAATTAAATAGTCCAAAGACTGAAGTGTCTCGTAAGGTTGGTAGAGCATTAGATACTGTAGAAAAAGACTTAGTAAAAAGTTTAAAGGTTAATAAGAATTTTTTAAGAAAGGCTCTTGGAGCTGGTCGTTCATATACAGTAAAAGATATGGGTTTAGAAGCTGCGATTTCTGTAAAGAATCCAGTTGTGGATGGTACTGGTAAAACATCAGAATTTTTAAAAGATAATAAAACCCCTGAAGGTCTTAAAAAGGGAGATAATGCTAAAATTCCATTTTGGAATGAAGAAACACAATCTTTTGATTATAATAGGGCTGGTATTGGCAAATATGTTGGAAGATTAAAAGATTTTAAAGAAGGTGAAGTTATTATACCTGAAGGATTATCTCCTGAATTTAAAGCTTCTAATCCATCTGTATTTGAGATTAAAACTCATGGAGGACAACAAACTCAAAAAATAGCTATTGGCGGTAAAATGCCTGCAAATGTTATTCAAAAAATAACTCAAATAAAATCATCTGATAGTCCTCAATTACAATATGATACAGCTGAGTCAATTCTTATTAAAGAAAATCCTCTTGTTAAACAAACAAGCGCAGGAGCAGAACTTAATCCTAATAGTCCATTATTTAATAAACTATTTACAACTAGAAAACCAGGTGGAAAAGATGCTGATGTAAGAAAGAATCAATCTATAGTAATCGATGGTAAAGAATATTTCCCACGCTCTAATTCATCATTAAAAAAAGTTAGTCGTTTACTTGAAAATGGAATAACTCCTGAATCTGCTATTTCTTATGAAGAAAGTGTAATTAGTAAATCCAATGAAAAATTAAGTGCTTCAAGAGAACAATCTAGAGCTGATTGGGAAAGAATAAGAAATCTTAATGAGTCTGACCCTAACCTGTGGCCTGATATGAATCGCATGAAAAAAGGAACTAATATTGATAAGAAAGCATACGAATCTTATCCTGAATTAGACCCATTAAATGAAAAACCATTTAAAATTGAACTTGAACAAACTCGAAATGTTCAAGGAGAAATAGTAAAAGATAAATTTACGGCAAGTCAAGAAGGTAAAGATTTAAGATTTAGAACAAAAAGACAAGCTAAGGAATGGGCTGAAACAAATTGGGTTTCAAATGAAGGAATTGAAAATCAATTAAAACTAGTTACAGATAAAGTTAAAAATATAGAAGAACCATCTAAAGAATGGCGTAAACAACAAGGTAGGTTGAAAAAATCGCAAAGAGAATCTGGCGTATCGGATATTGAATACAAAGAGCTTTTAAAATTATTATTTCCTAAAAGCGAAGGCACATCAACTAAAATGACCTACGAAGAATTAATTACCGCAACTGCACTTTTTGGTGAAATAAAACCAACTACAACTTTTCAAAATCAGATATCATCTACTGTGCCCCCAGTCGATTTCATGAGTAAAGTGCAGCGTCAATATAGAAAGTTTTTATTAGGAGTATCTAAAGTAGTATTACCAACTTATACTGTTCTTGGAATGGTAAAAAGTAAAGCGGCTAATGTTTTAGCTGGTAAACAAATTGACTTTGAACTGATGAGACAGTCTATTTCAGGTTCGGTTTCTGAATGGAAATCGTCAATTAGGAAAAAATATAATTTAAGTGATAAACAATTTGAATCATTGTCAACAATTTTAGATGGAAAGTATGCTGATTATTATAATCCAATTTTAGATGGATTACCTAAAAAGGAAATTATTAATGATTATACAGTTTTAAGCGATTCACTTATTATTGCAATGATTGAGAATGGAGTTGAGGTAAGGAATGCAAGAAAGGGCGGTAGTCATGAAAAAATGTTCCGAGCTTTTGATAAAAATGGTACAGAAATTATATTAGATTTGACTTGGGATTCTCTAAGAATTGCTAAGGGTTATGAATTTTTAGATTCTCAAAATAATACTAAAGTTCCATATGACTTAAAAAAACAACCTGATGTTGAATATTTAAAATCATTAAGAACATTAAACGAAGCTACTGGCGAATATAACAATGGATGGTTTATCGTTGGTAGAAATAGATATATCCCCGAATGGAAGGGTGATAAATTTGTAAAATTAAGAAAACTATCTTCCAAAGAGATTGATACCGCTGATGGTAGAAAGAATGTTAAAGTATATAAAGATAAAAATGGTAAAGAACCTGGAGTAAACCATCATATCAAAGAAAATTATCTAATGCGTATGGTTACAGATGAATTTAGAGATATGATTGGTATGGATTATAATTTTAGAAAAAATATTGCTTTAAAAATATCCCAAACTGACCCTCAGTTTACAAGAATGAAAGGTACACCTCAAGAAAAATTTGAAGCAGCGTTAGCTCATATAGAAGCAGTTAGTAAATATTGGGCTGATAGTGCTGGTGTTTTTGGTACTCAATGGTCTAGAATTGCTGACCTTCCACCCTCTATTTTAATAGAAAAAGGAACAAATAAAATTATTGATGCTGTTAATTTTAAAGATATTAATGGAAATACCGTATCTAAAGGCTCAACAATAATAGATGCAAATGGAAATAAAAAACAGGTAGGTCGTATTATAGACGTATATGAACGTAATTTTGATACTATTATTACAAGGTACGCTCAAAAAGTTGCTCATATTGTTCCTACTTATAAACATTTTGGTAGGGGTGGAGCTTTAAATAAAGACAAGACTGCTGATTTATTTTCAAGATTAACACTAGAAACTAACGAATCATTCTCTCAATGGGCAAAAGAACAACTCACACTACAGGTAAACTCTGTTGAAAAGAATCATGTAATGGAAAATATATTAAATCCATTGACATCGTTTACAGCTCAAATAGGTTTGTCAAGTCCAATGTCAGGTATAAAAAACTTAATACTTGGACAAGCAAGTGTTGCAACTGTTTATGGATTCAGGGGAGCTATGAATGGTATGTTTAGAACATTTACTGAGCCAAGAAGATGGAGTAAAATTACTGGAGCTTTGGGTGGTAAAGATGCTGGTGTCCATGAACTTATGTCTGGTCGTGTTCGATATTCAAGATATAACCCTGGTATGATGAGACCTACTGAAATTATAAACCGTATTATATCTGTTTCTGTTGCTGACCCAATGCTTGAAACTCATATAAACAATCTAAGAAATATTAAAACTCCGATGAATAGAGGTGTAAGTAAGAAAACATCTATGCGTGTTTTATCAGAAGTATTTAAATTTACAGATAAACAAATTTCTGAAATGAAAAATCTTGGAGTTGAAAAACTTGAATCAAAACATTACACAAGAGCTCAGCAAATGTCTCACCTTATTACTCAGGGTGGACCTAGTTTACCTTTTGTCCCAATGTGGATGGGTAAATGGTGGGCTAAACCTATGACCTTGTTCTATAGAGTTGCTTATCGTATGAGTGAAAATGTAGTTAATAGTGTTATGAAACCTGCTATTATTGATGGTAATCCTGTTCCATTATTAAGATATATGACTATTGTTCCAATCGCAGGTGAAGCTTTATTTTCAATGTATTATGGTATTTTAGGAGAAGAACAACGTAATAGATTTAAAACTAAACCAGAAGAATATTGGATGGCATTTTTAAGAGCTGAGGGTCTTGTAATGTTAAGTAATGCTGCGGATGGTACAAATGGAGTAATTGATTCATACAAACCTGTTGTAGCCAGAGTAGTAACTTCATTATTAAGAGAAACGTCAGCTACTATACAAGGTAAAAAATCAGTTCCACAATCCTTAGAAGATTTAGGAAAAGAAAATATAGTATTTTTAAATCATGCGACCAGAGTAGTAAGAAGATTTACTGAACCTACAAGAAAACGAGTAGAAGCTTCTAAACGTAGACAAAGACAATTTTCTGAAACATATTTTCGTAACAACCCCATTGTTGGAGATGAGAATGATTTCCTTTCAACACGTTCTCCTTATTATAAAACTGTAAGAGATGCTTTTTGGTCTGAAGATGCAGAGGTAAAAGCTCAAGCTTATTACGCAGCATTAAATTATGTTACACACGATGAGGTAAAAAAGAATCCTGCTCTTATTAAATCACCATATAAAGCCAAGAAAATGGCAAAAAAGATTTTAAAATCTCTTGTTAGTAACCAACGACCTATTGCAAAAAGTTGGCAAAAAAGAACTACTGGTAAAAGAACTCGATATGATTTATATATGAGTAAATTAAAACCTGAATTTCAACAAGAAGAAAAAGATTTAATTAAACTATATAACTTAAAAGTTAGAGAATTTAATTCAGCTATCAATAAATATAGAAATCAATTTGGTATGGAATCATTAATACCTCCAAATGAAAGTACAGTCAGGGCTCCTTCGATGAGTCCAATAAAATAAGGATGCATTATGAACGGAAATAATAATCCATATCCACATGAACAAATAGATAACGAAATAACTAAAGATACATTATTATCTTTAGTAACTGGTGGTAAATGGAAAACTTCTGCTGATATACCACCTCTATCAACAGATGCTCAACAAACTCTTTTAGAGATGATTGCTCCTGTACCAAAATTTGGAGCTATGGCTAAGGCAGCAACTTTAATACCTGCGGGTTCTGATAAAGCTATTGATATGTTAAATGCATACACTAAATATAGACGTGGTTTGAAGTCCAAAAAAGAGTTAGCTCAAAAAAATGTAAAAGTATGGACAGATAATGATAACCTTTTGTATCCTCGATATAAAAAAATGGCAGAAAGAAATTTAAAAAGAAATCAAGAACAACTAAATAAATTAGCTGAAGACAGTATGGTTCATCAAAGTGTTAATCAAGCAATGAAACAATACAATATGTTTGGAGCTGCTAGACCAGGCACAGAACAATTTATTCAAAAATTACTTAAATCATTAAATCGATGAAGCTTCCCTCAATAAGAACAAGTTCACAGAAAAGAGGCCCAAAAAGAACTTCTATTGGTCAAGGTAGAGGCTCTAAATTCGGTGTTAAAGGTAGTCAAAAAAGATACCGTAAATCATATAGGGGTCAAGGTAGATGAATCCAGAAAACTTATTGCAATTTATACCTTTTTTGAAAGATTTATTTATTAATAAGGATAATCAAGTAGAAAAGAAAAGTCCAAAACTAATTCAATTAGAGAAAAGGGTGAAGAAGCATTTTAAAAAACCTGGTTCTGGTGAAGCTGATTGGGCAAAATATCACCAAGCTGACCAATTATTACGTATGGCTCATAGCGGTCAAGAGAGTTTTAAAAAATATGGTATGCAGAGATTTCAAGATGGTAGATGGAAAACTTTTGATGCGATTGATTTTATTGAGGCTGGTAAAAAGGGAGGCAAAGGCACTTTTTTAGGTAAAAAAATGATTTATCCTGAGATAGCTAAACTTTTAACGGATGAAAATTATACGGATGAGCAGTTGACGAAGGCATTTACGGCATATAAATCACTTATTGAAAATCCAGAGGCGGCTAAGGAAGCTCCATCTTTTCGTGTTCCACAAGAATTGTTGGCTGAATGGGGTAAGGAATATGCTCCTGTAATGAAAGAATTTTTCGAGAAAGAATATCCGAAGGGAGAGTATACATCCGTTGAGAATGTTATAGATAGGATAGCGTTAGGAGATAGGCCTGGAGGGGTGACTGTGAATTTAGATACTGGTGCTGAAGCTAGTTATCAGAGCAAAATGGCCTCATATAAACAGCCAGATTTTGCTTCAGCTTTTCCAATATCTGGCGAACATGCGGTGTATCAAACAAGTCCGGATGCTACAGATAGAAATTTAACATTAAGAAGGAAAGAGAGAACCTTGCTTGGGGATTTAGTTACATCAAGTGTATCTGAAGAATCAAGTCGAAATAGGTTAGGCCTTCCATTGGGGCCTGCTAATATTAATTTAGCAACGTATCCTCATGCTTCACCTCTCTTCAAAAAACTAACAGAACGAGGACAAGCTCCGGCTCGAATGATAAACACGCTAGAAGAAATGTTAGCTCATGAATTTGGTCATTCATCTCCTTTGTTTACACAGAAAAGAGGGCCTTTTGATTTAGATACAGGAAGGTTTAAAGGCCAAAAAGCTCATCAGCGTCCCTTTGAAAAATTATTGCAAGGAAGTTATGATGTTAAAACAAAAACAAGGACTCCTGGAGCTCTTGATTTAAGAGGTGAAGGTGGAAGACAATCGATTGAAAATATTTTAGAAGCATATTTGGAAAGCCCAGAATATAAAGCTCAAATAGCTCATCCAACCTTTCAATTTGAAAACTTTATGCGCAATCTGCGCATCTCTGCATTTAAGAATAGAGATGAAAAACAATAATGCCACAAAGAAGCCAATTAGATAAACTTATGGATACTTTTATTTTAGGTAAAGATTTTGTTAATGAGCTTAGAATGAAATATCCTTGGGTGGAAAGAGCTGTAAGTTCAGGATTAAAAACTAAGGATAATAAAACAGTATTTACAGGAACAGCCGAGGTTGATGGTAAACATATTGTTTATCCAATGGTTAGAAGGATGAGAGACGCGAATGGTAATCCACTTAATGAACTATATCATTTTAAAGATGACGATGAGGCTATTGATTTTGCTTTAAAAATGGGAGATTATATTCCAGCTCCATCTAAATGGGCTGCTGAATATATATCACATGGATTTTCTAATTACCAAGGAAATAGATAAAGATGAGTAACAACGAAAAATATTTTGTAAAACAGCTTTTAGCATTAGAGTCTGAAGGTTTACCTGTTAAAAAAAGAGCTCAGATATTTCAAGCTTTTAAAGATGGTAAAGTTACAATGAATAACTTGCAAGCTTGCTTAGATAGAATACAGTCAATTAGAGATGAATGGTAAACAATATGTTCTTTATGCTATGGATTAGAAAGAAAGATTGGTAATATAGAATCAATTATAATGGGTCTAATTACCCGAATACAAGGATTTTATATACTAACCCTTATACGACCCTACCTAAACAAAAAAACGTCCATATTCAACGAATTTGATATTGTTAGCTAATATATATAATATATATATATTTAGCTAACAACTATAATAAGCCATTAACAGCCTAGGCCTAGGCTTTAATTATTAATTACATTCAATTTCAGACGCTTCATCCATAGTTATTTCGTCTACCATTGTAAATCTTAAAGGGCTAGATGAATTAGTTACGCCAAACCAAGGCACTTTTTCATCAACCTCTTTCTCATCCAACCCTTTTGATTCTAATATAATAGCGTGCAGAAGCATCAAATAATTACGAGCATCTCGTATCCGCCCTGAAATGCTCTCATCTGACGCTTCCACACCATTCAACACATAGTTTCGTATAGAATCCATATGTTTTAAGAGATAGACCATAGCAACTTCGGAAGGAGTAGTTTCGAGTCTATCTGCTATTGATTTGAAATTCTTTAATTTATCTTCGTTGCTAATTGTATATTCTTCACCTTTAACACGCATCAATTCCATCTCTATCTTGAATTCTTCGTCAGCCCATTTAAAAAAATCTTTAACTTTCATTTTATTTATCCAATACTTGCATTGATTTGTCACAGTAAGAACAATTGCCATTTTTTGTTGGCCATGTCCATTCTTCATGATAAAATTTAATTTGTAATTTATCACATTTTTTGCATAATGGAGCTCCCATTTCCCAAGGTAAAGCATCTGAAGAAAGATTCATTTCTTCCATTTCTATTAGCATATTTTTTAGTTTACCCATATTATTTCTCCTTATTGATTAAATCCCAATCTGGCTCAGGAATATCGAGTTCTGCTCCACAATCCTCACAACTGTAGGATTCTGCAACGTTAGTATCATATTCTTCAGGTTGATAGTGTCTATTTTGATGTTGACACTCATTATCAATTTTATCTTTAATTATAGCTATCATTCAAATAACTCCTGTTGTTGAAATCTTTCTTCCGCTATTTTAATGTAGTCAGGATTTAATTCAATACCCAACCATTTTCTTCCAAGTCTTTGAGCAACCCACCCTGTTGTGCCACTACCAAAGAATGGGTCTAATACAATATCTCCCTTTTTAGAACCAGCTTTGATACATAGTTCAGGTAGCTTAGGAGGAAATGTGGCAAAGTGAGCTCCTTTGAATGGTCGAACAGGAATAGTCCATACACTTTTCATATTTGCCCCATCTTTCATTTCAAAGAAACCTTGTTCTGTTTTCTGCAACTTGGTCTTCATTCCAAGTTCAGAGTTACCTTTCTTACCACCGAATTGGGAGCCTGGCTTGGTATTCTCTCGGTATGGTTGCTTAATTGCATCCGCATCGTAATAATAATTTTTAGACTTTGATAGCAAGAATATATATTCATGAGCCTTAGTACATCTGTCAGTAACAGATTCAGGCATTGGATTTGGCTTGTTCCATATGATATCTTGTCTTAGATACCATCCATCTGATTGTAATCCAAACGCTGAACGCCATGGTATACCTACCATATCTTTTTGTTTGATAACACTATGAGAACCCTTGCCCATAGATATATCTTCTGAATCATGAGTACCTTTGTGTGATTTTTGAATATCACCACTATTATCATTCAGCTCGTAACCTCTCCATCCACCACCCCAATAGGTATCTCCTATATTTAGCCAAAATGTACCATCTTCACGCAATACACGTTTCAGCTCTTTACCAATCTCAACTAATTTTTCTACATATAGTTCAGGGGTAGCTTCTAATCCGAATTGACCTTCTTCTCCATAGTCTCTTAAAGCCCAGTATGGCGGACTTGTACAAACCATCTGAACATAGTCATCAGGTATATCTTTTAATCTAGCGATTACATCGCCCTGTAGTATTTTATTTGTCATAATAATTCTTTGGCAGTTTTCAGATTATAGACTATATAACTACCAAAAAAGTCTGCTTTTATATACCAATTAGAAAGGAAGCTCTTCTTTTTCTTCTTTGCTACTACCTTCTTCATCCTTAGGCTTAGGTTCTTCAACCTTAACGGAAATATACCGTTTACCAGCTTTAGATGTATTTTTCCAACCTGCAAGACGATATTCAGCTCCATTGACATCTAAACTGCCAACAAAATCCGGTCTAGAGTCTCCTTCTTCTTTATAGTTATTAGCAAAAAGAACTCCTGAATTGGTGTTGTCATATTCACTCATGAGTATTACTCCTTATTTAAGTAACTTGTGAAAGTTTATTAATTGGAACAAGAACTATTTCACTTTTATTATTATCTCCACCCATAACAATATGAGCTTCTTTTCTTGATACCAACTTACTAATCTTCTTTTTTAATTTATTAACTTTAAACATAAGCGCTGTATCTATATCCCCATTATTAGATAAGATATGTACCCACCAATCTGCATTTGTGGTAGATAATCCACTAGGATTTCCTTTGTATCTTATTTCTATCGCTATGTTTCCTGTTTGTTTCCACGCTCCACGTTCTGTTTTAACTTCAATACCACCTTTGCCTTCAAATATGTCCTTAACTTTTTGTTCGTATATTTTACCAAAATCAAGGTCTATATCAAAGTTATCACTCATTTATCAGCTTTTCCATTACTATAAGAACGAATTTTCATTCTTAATATTGCAATTCTAGCTAAGGTTTTAGGAGATGGCTCTCGTCCTTTATTTCTAATATTTTTAATAGCTTCTTTATAAGACCTCAGTATTTGATAGTCTTCAGCTCGTTTTTTAAAATCATCAATTTCCATTATTATTCTACTTTTCCCATTTTTAAAAGAAAGCAAAATGTATCATATGGGATTGCGATATAAGGAATATCTCTGTCCATACGAAATACAACGCCATGTTCTTCTTTTTCAGGCAATACCCAAGCTGGAACTTTTTTACGTCTTTTGCATCCATAAAATTTACCTTCTATTTCAATATCTCCTTGTTCATGTTGAGCTCCACCTCTATCTCTATTGTAAGCTTCAAGTTCAAATTCTTTAGCTATCTTTACTGCTTGTCTTTGTAGTTCCGCTCCCCTTTGCCTGTTTCTTTTTCCTCTTTTTTGAGCTTTTGTTTTCATCTTCAATTACCTTTTCTAAGTGTTTTACAAATTTTTCTGTATCTCCATTCATAGATATATATTTTTCCAACGTAGAAGCAATCACATTACTTGTTCTCATTAATGAATTAAGAGATTGTATAACATATGTTACTGATTTTTCTAATTCTAAAATTCTATTTCTTAAACTTAATTCTCTTTTATTGCCTTTCATATCAAATTTCACATTCTTCACAATTGGATGCAACTGTAGTAGAGCCTGACTGTACCTTGCGATTCTCTATAGTTTCCATATCTTTAATAATATTTTCAACTCTTTGCAAGTCTTCAAAACTATTTAGAGCATTTTTCTTCTTTAGTGATTTTAAACCAATTTTCAAAACACTTCTAATTAGCACTGAATCACTTTCATTGTACACTATTTTAGCCATTAAACACCTCCGTTAAAGCTTCTTCTGATGATGAGTATATTTTACAACGGTCTCCAGCAACGCCCATCTTGACCCTGCCACTTTTACCATATCTATTCTTTCCAAGTATAATCTCAATTCCATATTCTCCCATGTCAGATTCCTGTAGATAATATCGCCATTCATAATACATAAACAATATAATTTCAGCGTCTTGTTCAATAGAACCACTATCTCTTAAATCTCTAAGTAGTGGTCTTTTATTTGCTCTCGATTCACATTCACGATTTAATTGTGATACTAATAATACAGCCATGTCATTCTTTTTAGCTGCCCATTTATATTGTTTCATAATATTATCTATACGCAATCTATTATCATCTATGCCTGAGACACTTACCAGTCCAATGTAATCATCCACAACAACATCAGGAGAATGTTTTCTTATTTCACGCATTGAACCATCGATGTCAAATATGTTATCATACATAATGAGATTTCTGTACTTTTCTCTAATATTTTTCTTTGATTTTTCTAGCATCTTACTATCATTTTCATCTAATTCACCAATACGTATCTTCTCATAAGACAACTTGTCAGACTCTAATACGATGAGCTTTTTCATCATTTCTACATTACTCATTTCTCGGTTCATCACTAAAACTTTATATCCACCATGTATAAGATTACGAACAACATTCAACATAGTCGTTGATTTAAAATGACCGGGCCTACCAGCAATAACTGTTATTTCGCCCCTTGTCATTCCACCAGTAAGCTCATCTAATTCAGGATATCCAAATCTAACTAACGCATCTTCATCAAACATTTTTTCAAATGTTTCATCTAATAATCCATCAATGTCAAATCCATTTCCAACTTGCATATCAAGAACACTTTCAATTTCTCTATGTAATTGTTCTAATATACTTCTTGCATCTGAGTTTTTAACATTAATAACACCCTTAACTTCTTCTGATTTTATAATTACTTTTCTAAGTAACCATTTTTCATATAAAATTCTAGCATTGTTTTCACAGGTTGCTGTTGTAGCTACATCTATTAAACAAGTTAAATTATATGCTATTTCTTTTGTTGCCATTGAAGGAGGTACTTCAGCTACAAGGGAATTAATAGATACATCATCTGTACCCTTTTTTCTTAAATCTAAAATGCCTTTCCAAACGCTACGATGAAAGTCGTTGTAAAATACTGTTTCAGATGGTATGTAATGTATTATCTTGTCAATAATAGAATTATCTAGTATCATCTGACCGAGCAATTCCTTCTCTACATCGTATGAATGAGGTAAGGATTGAGCCATTATTTGATTGTTTCCATGTAATATATTGTTTCTTTGTTCCATAAATTTTTGCTTATTTTCTTTTTTTGTATATTATAACCTTGATTAATTGCATTATTCACTACTCTTTCAATATCAATAATATCTAATTTCCACACATCAAAAGACGATAGGGATTCATTGTATTTAAGGTAGTGCACTATCTTATGAGTCTCCTTGTTCATGTTGGCTGCCATTTCTCAATCGCACAAGTGTTCCAGTTGCGCTTATATTTCTATTTCCACGCATACCAGTCCATTCTTCATGAGCAACGCTAATGACAACAGATTTACCTAATATAAGGTCTTTTGTAATAGCAGGGAGTTTAAGTACTACTCTTGATTCCGCATCAGAGTTCCCATCTAATTCAAGTTTTTGTAATGGTATGTGTAATTTATCAAGAAAACGCTTATAACCAGCGTTACTTCCCCCTGTAATTCTTCTTCCTTGAGCATCTTTAGTCCCATAAAATCTCCATACTCCAGCATCTTGAATATCTCTACCTTCGTATTTGCCCGCATTTAATTGGTATTGTGGTTTATACAACATTCCTCTGCCACCTCTTTTGGTAGTAATTTTCTTACTATATAGACCAGTTATCTTAGCGGGATAAGAACCTTCAGGTACGATTGTAGACATTTCAGGGTCATAGTAAACATCTTCATCATCAAAGTCATCAAGAAGCTTATCTATATCACTCATATCCACTCATCCTTAGCGTCTGCATCTACTCCTGTATCTCCACCAAACTTTTGACCACCCGCATCAACATATTTATTACCATCAAACCTACCCATAAATACATCAGCATTAAATCCAAGTCTTGATAGTCCTTTGGTAATTGCGTCTGTCTGTACCTTTTTGATACAATCGTCATCAAGCTTACTACCCATCATTACTCTGATAGAACTGCTGATAGGAAATTCACCATTTACATCACCAGCTTCATCTTCGTATTTATAATAAAATGTAGCGGTATACACAATAAGTGTATCATTTAGTATAGGAGTGTACTTTTCATCTTTAACTCCAAACCCATGGCCAAAAGCACCAAACACTTCTGTTGCATTTTTAATTTGATACTGAGCCCCAATAGCGGTAAATCCACCACGTTGGTTTACTTTAGTTGTAAATTCAGGGTCAGTAGTTTCGACCTGCTCCCATAAGAACAAGTTATTGTTTTTATTCTTTTTTTCTGCCATATTTAATATCCTTTTCCAAAGACTCTTTTAAATCCCTTAACGACTAGTTTTAAAAATTGATTTTGTTCAACTTTTCTTTTTGACGCTTTTGCTTTTCTTTTTGGCATTGATACTCCTTTCTGTGTATACTGGTGCTGCCCATCCAATTAAGTGAAATAATCGTTTAATCATACTATCACCTAATCCGTCTAATAATTCTTTATGCAAACCCAATGATATCAAATCATCAGTCATTATTTTTCTGTCATTCTTATCCATATTAAATTCCTAAAACTTCATTCTCAGCTATTAAAATAATTTCGTTACGCTCATAGTCTTTAAGTTCCATTAAAGGTTTGTCGTAATGAACTAGTGCTAATTCCTCCGCTACTTCGGTAATTGCGTCAGCTATTTCCATAAGTTTTTCCTTTCAAAATTGTTTATAACTAGTTGGGCCCGGCATACAGGTAAAAAAACCAAAACCTGCAGTGGCGTTTATACTCGCTGTTTAGGACAAATAATAAAAACCTAAATCAACCGAGCCCATTTGTGAGCTCACATTAAATTTTTCTTCCATTTCTTTGTATTTTGCATATTTATCTTATCGATTTCTGATAAAAATGACTCTCGTACAACATAACCATGATAATACCACCAACCATTGCCATTTCTTTTAAATAACTCTGACCTATCTTTTTTCCATTTTCTGTTTTTAGGAGCATCGGTACTATACGGCCATTCATGCTTATAATTCTTCCAGTCTAAACTATTGTTTTTGTTTTGCAAGTAATCCCCCTCCACAAGCTTCGAAGTATGAACAATATTTATCATTACACTCCCATTTCTGGACTGGAGCAAACCCAAGTTCAATCGGAGGAGCTCCTTCTTTTACAGACTCATTAACTCGCTCCCAATACTCTACAGCTTCACCTATCATTGACATTGAAACTTTTAATTCTTTCATTTTTGAATCATTCTTGTTATAAAACAATAATGCCATTGATTTTATTTTTGGATAATCATGTACATAGTATGTGTTATACCAATGAGCGTAAGTTGCTGTTTGCATCATATAGTTTTTAACTGAATTTGGGTCATAATGTGTTTTACCAAATATTGTTCTCCATTTCCAATAATTACAAGATTTTATATCGTAAAGCACACCATCATCTACCATAACTAAATCAATAAAGCCTCTGACGTTCAAGTCATGTATGTATAATTCTTTTTCTATAAAAATTCGTGACCCATTGTTTGACGCATACCATTGAACCGCATCTTGTATGTCTTTATGTAATACATCACCAAGCCTAAACAACCTTAATGTATCAGGACTTATCTCAGATGTCTGTATCTTTTCTACAGATGAATAATAATGTTTACGAGCACACAATCCTGCTGATGAAGAATGAAACCATTCTTCTTGTCCATCATATCTTTTGGATTTCTCAGCGTTTAGGTGAGCAACGTAATCATCATAGATTTGTGTGACTTTTGATTTCTGAGCCATTTGTCATATCATCTGTGTTGATTGGTTTGCTTTTAACAAAATCTCCAACGAGATTGCCAAGTTGTGTTTGCATAGATACATTGTGCATTGTGCAAAGTAACTTAAATTTACGCCAAGTCTTGTCATCGCATCTGAAAGTTCTCATATTTCCCATTTTTGTCCTCAATTAGTTAATGAAATTATTACATTTATTTTTATAAACAAATACTTTTTTTATGTTTTTTTGTATTATATAATACTTGTATATATAATAATATATATATATAAGTATAATAGCTTAATTATTACTTTAACAAAGCCTAAGCTATAAAGCTATAGCCTAGGCTTATGTTTAAGTATTAGTTAACAAATACGGAATCCGCCTGAATGTTCACAGAAGTCTGCAAAATTCATTACATTTTCTGAATCAAATGGATAACTTGATTGCCAGTTTTTTACCATACCTGTACCCTTACAACCATTACAACCTTTGCATTCATGTGCCCATTTGTATCCGCCTGGGCCTTTAGTATCAAGCGTATCGTGATATGTTAACCATTCCTTTTCCGATTGCCAACCTTCCCATTCTTTTCTTGTACCAGTTCCGTTGCATACCTTACATTGTTCATCAGCCAAAGACTTCATTTTATTTTTATAGGAATCAGCATAAATATCTACTTCTCCCTGTTTTTCTAATTTCCGTAGTCTTTGTGCTATTTTCTTTGCTTTTGTTTTACTTATCTTATGACCACCATTACAAGAACCACCAGTTACGTCTGCTACTGATAATATATCACTGCATTCACTAATAACATAATCCCACAAAGGAGCCCACCACCATACATTATTTCTAAAGTATGCTCCTTTTGTATTATCTTGCCAAGCGAAATACGCGTTTGTAGTATTCTCATCAGTAAAGTCGCAATCTGGTACTTTTTGTTCTGATGGGCTAAGACCATATAGGTCATAACCCATTATGTTGCTCCTTTTTTATTTAAGATTCTGCTTTTAAGTGGTTATCTACTGAAAAACCTTCTCCGCCTTTTTCCAAAGACACTGCGACACCATCTACCCCATATCTGTCAGAGCAAAATTTATCAAAAGCAAGCATCGAATGTTTTGACTTTACTCCATTTTTAAGTTCTTCAATGCAACCTTTCAGGTCATCATCTGCGTCAAACTCTCCTCCATTCATTACATTATTCATCTGACTATTTACAGCTAATGTCAGTAAAGATATGAGAGTAGCGTTCATAGAAGCTTCTATAACTCCTAGTTTACCTTTTCTTGTTGATTTCATACACCTATGCAATCCCTTACGCTGAGATAGATAGAACTTTACCATTATATAGAATTTAGAAGGGTTTCCTTTGCAAGAATCCATAAATTCATACAAATCATGGCTTAAGCCCATTTGTAATCTGTCATCTATCTTTACGTTTCGAAAATCGCCAGGTGGAATTCGTAGCTCAAGCTCAATACATTGGCTAGCAGCTACTTCTTTTCTATTGTCCATTTGTTCACCTTAGCTTTCTTATTACGTTAATTAAATCTTTTCTATTATGTACTTCGTACATTGTGCCATTAAATGATTTGTTACCTATATATTCATCATGTGTATATTTATCAGTATAATCATTATTAAGCCAATAAACTTCATTTTTTACAGAAGATTCGCAAATTAGCTCTACCCCATCATAGTCGCCAAAGAATAAAATAACCCTATTATTAAAAAAGTTATGTAATTCGTCCATTTCACATTGAATTATTGCTTTATCCCTAAGAAGTTCAAATACTTTTTCATATTTTCTAGTTTTAACATTCATTTTGTGCGTTACTCGTGCGTTTGGAGCTAAATATATATCTAAATTTCCTAGTTTACTTGCTAAATATGCTATATTACTATATAATATGGCTGTGCTTGAACAACTAGGTGAACTATCTAATACTAATACTATATTTTCACGCTCTCTTGACTGCATACAACTATAAATATTGCGTTTTGTTATTGAACGCATCATTAATTCTTCAATATCCCACTCATCTACGCCAATAATAGGTTCACCAGATTTGTCTTCAGCGAGCTTAGATATCATTATAGCAAGAGCTCCTGATAATCGCCTGTCTCTTGTAATATTGGCTTTTGAAATAATATTTGGAGCTCTCTTTTTATTAATCTTGTATTGTCTATTATCGCTGCTAATCATTTGGTCTGACCATTCGTGATGTTGTCTAAAATTATCTATTATTGCTCTTTTGTCAGAATCTTCTAATTTTTCAGCTTTTAAATTAAAGTTATTATTGTTATATATTGATTTGTTACCATTAAATTTAATTCTTGCGGGTGTCTTTTTTATAGGAGGAATCTTTGCTTTTATCTTATTGTTCTTTAATTTAATCGCTTTTTTCTTCACAGCTTTAGGTTTTAGAGCTCCATTTGTGCCCAAACTCTGAAATTTCATCATATCTTGATAAGTATCAGAGCCTGGGCTCGAGCTTTTACCATTCGGAGTTTGCTGCGGTTTCCAATTTCGCCAATCTCGTTTAATGAGTTTAGACATGAACTGAAGCAGCCTCCGCTAATTGTGACACAATGCGTCTCATTCTTGAGAAGGATTGCGATTTATTTATAACATCATCATAATCGTAACGGAATCCAAAGATAGCAAGATTTTCAAAAAGAAAACAATAGCACATACTTTCGGTGCTATAATATCTCTTGCCCATCATACCTAATCTTAAACCTAAGAATCTCCAGCCACGCTTCTTTAAATGTTTTGCTAATTTACGTTGATTTACCTTTACAGCTTTATAAACGGGAATTCCCAACTCTCCTCCATCAGCGCTACGAGTTTTCAAACGCTTTGTTAATTGGTTTATACCTTTAAGTGCCGTTTTTGCGGGGTTGCCATTTATACTAATTGACGCAATTGCATAGTCAGTTGCATCATTCGAAAAGATACCAACTTCAAATCCCCTACCAATATAAGTAGTGGATGCGCTATCTGTAATCACATCTGTTGAAACTGAAGCAATCAAAGATAACCCAAGCTCGCTCATTCTATTTACATTGTTTGTAATGATAGCGGAATATTCTATACCATTATGGTTTATAATATTGCGTATATTAAGTATACCATTACCTCTACCATTATCCAATGCTCTAGAAAACAAAGCTAAAGATGTAGCATCTTCTCCATATCGACTGACATTTACAAATTGACCGCTATTGGAAGTACCACGCCAAAACTCTGTATTATGCGTAGGGTTTTCAGCTGCAACAATAACGATAATTCCTTCTTTTTTAGTCCATCGCATATCTATTGTCATAGACGTACTACCATCTTGCTCTTTCATTGTGTATCGAGCGACAACTTCATCTTTGGAATATCTACGTATTGTCCAGTATCTCCAATTACGTATGCGTATTAAGTCTTTGAAAGTACAGTTTTTGTCAACATAAGAAACTTCTGTAATTCCATCGGCTCTTTTAGCATATTGTGATTCGTCAATATTTACAAGCTGATAAGGTTTTTTACGTATTAATTTGCCGCGAATGACTTCAAAGTCATCAACGATTGCAACATCATCATTAGCGATACGATGCTGCATGTCCTGATGTGCTAACATAGAGTAGTTCTCATCTGTATAGTCATATATGCCATAGATTTCATCATCATTAGGAATATTTTTAGCGTCATCTATGGGTTTTGATGCGGTTAGGTAATCAATCTTAGTTGGCATAACAATTTTCTTTTTCTCAACTTTTTTCTCATCTATTGCACCTTCGAATCGCTTACTATCTAATTCAGCAATATTATCATTCTCAGGTACATACTCAGTCGATTGAGCGTCTTTTAATAAACTGTGGTTTTCAGGTGTTTTTGTAATAAACTGATAAACCAATCTATTCCAATCTGCTCCCTTACCAAGAAAACTAATAGCGTCAAGAAGTTGTCTAATTTCCTGTATAGTAGCGGGTTTTGACATTCCGCTCATTACAGCTTTTTCATACAACTTGATTGCATTACCTAAATGCGGATGACCATCATGAGTTAACCTCAATGCTGACATAACAAGGCTTGAATTAAGTGGATTAACATCAATTTTAGGGAATCTACGTAGCAAAGCTTCATGAAATTCACGTTCATCATTTGCAGTGAAGAATATGAACATATTATCAAGATTTGCATTGATTTCAGACCCAGGAATTGATAAGCGCCCATACTGAAGGAAATCTAAAAAGAATCCATCAGCAGTTGGTCGTGTTTTATCCCACTCGTCAAGTACTAGCATCACTTTCTTTTTATGTGACGCTTCAGCAGCTTGGAAAACGGTTGATTTTTTAATCTCTACGCCACTTTTAGTTGCTTCACTAGGAAGCATCTTAAGCACTAGGTCATCTTCTCTTGTTCCTGGAGCACACTGATAGAAAAACATTTCTACTCCGAGTGTCTTGCTAAGAACAATGGGAAGGTAACTTTTACCTGTACCTGCTGGCCCGTATAAAAATGCTCCACTAACTGGTTTAGTTTGTATCGCACTTGTAATACTGGCAGCAAAAGGTAAACCGCAGATATATCCGTTTTCATTAAGCGACTTATGTATGCCCTTAACGGTTATTTCATGCATTTAACGTAACCTTAACTTTTGTATTTTGTTTTGTTTTTTTAGTTTGTTGTTCTTTTTACGCAGCTCATCTATAATGCTATGTAGGAATCTTATATACATTCCCATTATTGCGATTATACTTCCTGCGACTATTATTGTATTTAACATAGTTCTTTTATAAATCTTGCGAGGATAGAGAGCCATAGCATAGGGTACTCCCCAGTAAACCTACTGGCAATACCCCTATCCTCATTTTTAATCTAGCAATATCATATATTCTTTTGGGTAATACTCTTTAAACCAGTCTAAACATTTACGTACAATCTTCCACATGCCAAATTGTTCTGCACCCATACATAAATCATATACTGCTACCGCTTCTGGCTCAAGTTCTATCTTTTCTCCAGTAAATCTGTTAGCTATAAATTCTTTTTCTTTAAATATAACAATATCTGGGAACAACTTAAGCGCCTGCTCCCTTGGCGTTGGTTTCGGTTTGCTCATCTAAGTCCAATCCTTTCAAACAACCTATAAATCCACGAAGTCCTGCAATAATTAGTCCATGCGGATAAGATTGTTTCGGTCCTAGTAATGCTTATCTTCATACTAGCATCCAATATCTGTTGTAAATATCGAATAAGCGAAGGGTGAGCATCATTTATTTTTGATTCACAAATTATTGACATAATTTCAGCGGGTGATTTATCCGCACACATACCAATAGCTTGTTCTTTGTAGTTAGTTCGCATTTTTACCATCAATCTCCTCCAATTTATCTGCAATACGATTCATATTTTGCGTTTCCAACACTACTTCATTTATTAATCGTTGCTGATACTTAAGAGCGTAGATATTTTTAATGCCATCTACTTTTATTGAGTGATTTACTTTTAATAGTATTTGATTTACTTTTTCAATCTTGTCCTCAATAGTGCTTATTATACGAAATGGTACAACTTTATCAAAATTGCACTTTGTACAACACCGGCCTTCTTTTAACGGCTCTGCATTGTGTCCATCTGTCCAAATTACTTTATCTGGACCAGACTTTGTTACCTGTGTATCTATCTCATCACCGCACAAACAACAATCGAGCTTGACTACTTTTAATTTTTTGTCCTTACTCATTATTGCTCCTCGTGTCCTGTACTACGTCTAATTCGCTATCTTTATCACCTGTTACAATAGGTGTGTTTACTTTGTTTTTTTGCATTGTTACTTCCTTCCTTTTAAGTCTGAGGTAGCACATCTTTGTTTCCTGCGGAAGGAGAGGAGGTCAGTTGTGGTTGATGCACTACCTCCAAATCTTGTGTAATTAATTTTTATTTTACTTATCAAAATATTTGTCTAACTTATGTTTTGCTTGGTCTAAATCACCAAATTCTATATCTCGCACAATATCTTGTATACGTTCTTTTCTGATATCTTTACTTGACTTCTCGACCTTTACCATTGTTGGAGGTCTAAAGCGTAAATTATCACTTCTTGTTACTTTATGACTTAATTGCACACTTGTTTTTTGACTTTGCTCGGTCATATTAAACTTAAATGTCATATTGCGTACATTATCAATTATGCATAATGGGTAAGTTATTTCAGGAGGTGTAATTTCTCCGGTTTCTTTGTTTACGTGTTTACACGTCTTTTTACGTAACCTATCAATATAATTTGTTAATGATAGTTTACTGGTAAATGTTAAAGTTTTTGCATTAGACTTTTCACCTGTAAAGACTTCAATCTGTAAAGTTTGATTATCTAAGGTGGTAAGTTGTGTATATGGTTTTATGTGTTTTTTATTGGTATGTGTCATATAAAAAAATCTGTTCTTTTTTTTGTTAAGTTACTCTAAAATAGTTCTTAAAAAAACGGGTACATCATAAAGACATACCCGTTGATTAGTTCTGTAACCTCCTTTTATTTGTTTTATTTGTTTTGAGTTTTATTTATCCTTTTTGACTTGTTTAGAACTTCTAAAATACAATGTAGGGTAAACTTTATCATTATTATTGTTTAATATGTAATATAGTTTCTTACCTGTTTTTGTAGTATCGTATTTTACGTCTTCCATCTTTTCGACATCAGTTCCAAAACCTATTCTGAACTTAGTCATAACATCAGTATCTTTTGAAGTTCCGCCACCTTGTCCATTGGTAACTTTTCCACTATCCGATAACGTTTTGAACACGTCTTTGATTTTGTTTTGAGTTTCAATATCAAAATCGGATAAGTTATCCAAAACTCCATCAACTGACTTTTTGGAAAGTTTAGTAACTTTTGGAGTATCAATGATACTTTTGGTTACGTCCTTTTCATCAGTTGTAAAAGATCCAGATTCCTTGATTTTTTTACTCATAAGAAATTACTCCTTATTTTATTTCACATTTTCAATTAACAATGAGGACTTCCCTCATACTATCGGAATTTACAAATAATCTATGAATTAAACTAATACATTAATTATTTAATACTTTAAAATTTGATTGAATTTCGGCCCGGTTGAGACTGGTTCTCATTAAGATATAAATGAGATTGAATCTCATTTGTTTAATCTCGATAAATTGATTATATGGTTTTCAACTAAATTTGGAGAATTCGACAAAAGGAGGAGGGGGGATGGGTGGGGGATAAAAGACCCACACTCAAAATCATTAAATTTTCAACATTTTTTTGAAAAAATTTTCCCATTTCTACAAAAAACGATAAATTCATTTTCCTAAAATTTTTGCCAGAATTTTTCTGGAAGCTTAAGCCTAGGCTTTTATAGCTTTAGTTTAGTTTTTATTAAGCTTTATATTCTATATATTTAGCTTATAATATATATATTATATATATATAGTATATATACGGAAGAAAAATGGAAACTTCTTGATAGTTTATGCCGTCTAATGTAAATTAGAGTATAGAATGACAAGCCAAATACCAATAGCAAGGCAGAATTGTGCAAATTGGGACAACGGTAATTGTTTAGGTTGTATGTTTAAAAAGGAAGATGATAAGCTGTACGTCCATGTTGATAAAGATTTTGCTGGGAAACCATGTGTTGTAGATGAGGGTTGTCAATATTTTGAAGAATTTGTACTGAAAGAGAAATTATGCACATAACAATGTTCGATGATGAAACTCTACTCGTAGATGCAGAATCATTTTTTTATTTATGGTGCTGTGATTGTAGCCTTAGACACCTTGTTGTAGTCGAAGCAGTGGGTAATGGAGCTGATAAGTTCAAATCAGGAGAAGGTAAAATAGCAATTGCTATGTCTAGAGATAGTACAGCAACTGAAATAGCTCGTAAAAAGGATAAAATAGTACTTTATAAACGAAAAGATGGGAAGCAAGATGCCAAGACAAAAAAAGCATAGACGCGCAATAGTTATTCCTGACCAACATTTTCCTATTCATGACCAAGCGGCTGTGAATGTTGTTTTAAAGGCGATTGAACTTGTAAAACCTAATATTTTTATAAATCTAGGTGACTGTGGTGAGTGGGAAAGCGTCTCAGCCTGGAAATACAAGGGTAAAAAGTTACCAGAGCTTGAATATCAGTTGCCATATATCGATAAAGAGATTGAAGCAGTCAATGAAGGAATTGATATGTTCGATAAGGTCTTGGATAAGATAAAATGTAAGGAACGGTACATATGCGCAGGAAATCATGATGAATGGTTAGACGCTTTTGTGGAACGATATCCCTATATGAAAGATTATACCTTTAGAAAGGCTTGTAAATGGGATGAGCGAGGATATAAGTACCTACCATACAATTATCCACTTAGAATAGGTAAATTGACCTTTATTCATGGAGCGTTTGCTACGGTTAACCACGCTAAGAAACATTTAGATACTTATGGAGCTAATATTGTTTATGGTCATACTCATGACATACAGAGAATGACAGGGACAAAGTTGAATGGAACGATTGGTTCTTGGTCTTTAGGTTGTTTAAAAGATATGTCTAGGGAACAAAATAAGTGGTTAAGAGGTAGATTACATAACTGGGCCCATTGTTTTGGGATTATAGATTGGTTTAGTACAGGAGATTTTAGAATGGATGTGGTTGACATTCATAAGGGAAAGACTTTCGTCTGGGGGCAGACGATAGATGGAAACAAGTAGGAGTTACTATGATTACTGTTTCCTTACTTGTCTACACTCGGAGGGGTGGCTGCGGGCACCTAATCAACAGGTTGGGAGCAGTGTAGATGAGAACAAAGACAATTTCCCGAACACAGGAGGTACTATACGAAAATATAGAAGAATTTCGTAATTTTTATCCTGATAAAGAATTAGTGTCTGATTGGCGAAATGGAGAAGAAGGACAATGGGTGATGACAGATGATTTACAAGTATGTAAGATTTTAAGACGTAGTACTATGGATACCAATAGAGGTAGGTCTGTAGACTATGTTAGAACAATATTAGGAACATATACAACAAATCCTAATGTTGATATGGGAGGAGTTCCTCCAAAAAATATATATTCGTTTTCAAATAAGAAGTTTTCTAAGAAACTTCGTCAAGAACGAAAGAATCCAACGAATAAGGAATTCCTATTTGCGAAGTATGTTGCAAAGGGAATGAGTCCGACAGAAGCTTATTTACGTGCTTTTCCTACAAATAAAAGGGAATATGCAAAAGAAACAGCTCGGGGGCTAATGAAAACTGAAAGGGTACAAAAATTGGTTACAGAAGAAATAGAAGTTATCTTAGGTGAAATTGGAGCGTCTAAGCATTATCTACTTGAAATGACAAAAAACATCATTGACAACGATGAAGGCAAAGATGGAGATAAATTACGAGCAATTGAATTAATGATGAAAATAGCTGGTATGTTCCCTAATGATAAGAAAACAGAATCATTAACTGTATTTCAGGGATTTAGTGAGGAACAACTACAAAAGATAAGCTCTGAGAATGTAAAGGTATTGGCTCATGCCGAGAAAAGAATTGACGACAAGCCTGACTCTGCATGATTTAGGAATTCATAGTGACCTTAGATGTTGCATTGTTTGTGATGAATCATTGATTGATAGTGAAAAGGTTGTATTGATGGATAATTTTAATATGGTATGTGGTTGGATTTGTCCACAATGTATGTCTTTATATGACTACGATGATAATCTTCTTAATATTGGAGATTTAGATGTGTATTCCAAAATAAAAGGGTATGCTTAAATATTGTATATAGACTAATGGAAAACAAAGAAATTAATATTATATCAAATTTAAAGGAAAAAGATGAAGTTCTTGCGCATTGTTATAGTGACCTTCTTTATTTTGGTAGGGCTTTTCTCCCTGCTGATTTCCTCAATAAAAGCAGTTCTCCCAAGTTTCATAAAGAAGTGGGTAAAAAACTTATTGACACTAGCCCTGGTGCCCGTATATGCAATATTTTACCGAGGGGCTTTGGGAAATCCATTTTATCGAAGGCTGCTATTTTACACAAGATTTGTTTTGCGCCGCAAGGACAACGACAATTTATAGCTTGGGTAGCTGAAGAACAGGGTCAGGCTATTGACCATCTTAAATATGTTAAAAGTCATTTAGAGTATAACGATTCAATAAGGTATTATTTTGGAAATCTAGCTGGTGACTCAGTTGGTAATCGATGGACTGAAAAGGATATTGTAACCGCTAAGGGAGATAGATTAATTGCCAAGGGTACTTCTCAGAGACTTCGTGGTAGAACTGAGATTGATGTACGTTATACTGGTATTATCTTAGATGACTTTGAATCTGAATTAAATACCAAAACACCTGAAAGACGTGATGAAATCAAAAAGTGGATTGTATCTACGGTATTTCCTGCTTTAGAGGAATCACCAGGTAAAGAGGGATGGATATGGTTATGTGGTACGATTGTTCACTACGATAGTTTTTTACAGATGGTGGTTGATGGAAATAGGTTAGCTAAAAGAGAAAAACGTAAATATCCTTGGGATGTAACATTTTATCGAGCATTACAAGATGGCAAGTCTATTTGGCCTGAACAATTTCCTGTATCTAAATTAGATTCTAAAAAACAAGAATTTATTGAAGCAGGTCTTGTAAATAAGTTTGCTCAAGAATATATGAATGATGCTCGTGATTTATCATCAGCAGCATTTAAAACAGATAGAATACAATATCATGATGGAGTATTTAAGTCTGTTGATAATTATTCTTATTTAGTAATAAGAAATGAAGCAATTCCTATTAATGTTTATATTGGAGTTGATATAGCAGCCACAGCAACACAAAATTCTGACTTTCAGGTTATTATGGTCATTGGAGTAGATTCCAATAAAAATCGATATATATTAGAATATTATCGTGAACGTATTCCCACATTTGATTTACCTGAACAAATTATAAAAATGGCTCGGAAATATAATCCTGTAAGGAGAGTAACGATTGAAACAGTAGCAGCTCAAGAAATGGTTCGTGATATGGTAACGAGAATGGCTTCTGAAGACAGGAGACTGATACCAGGAATATTTAAAGGAGTAAAACCACCACCTGGGATTAAAAAAGCAGATAGATTAGAAACATCGTTAGGGCCTATTGTAAATAGTAAAAAATTATATATTCGTAGAGAAATGACAGAATTAGTAGATGAAATGTTTGAACATCCTGTTCCAAAGAATGATGACCTTATGGATGGGTTATATTACGCAGATTACTATTCTAAAGCTCCACTTAGCACTGCTATGTCAGTTGGAGATATGAGAGCAGGGAAGAAAAAAGGTGGCAAATTAAAAGGATATTATAACTGGATGACAGGCGCTAGACGATAATTTGGAACTTTTAGACGATTTTAGCGTATTTTTATTTGAATTTATGCTATTTATGCTTAACTTAACCTCAAATCATAAGTCTTATATATTATGGCAATAGAACAACACCCGCTCGCAAAAGAGAATCAAGAACTACATAGAAGGTGGCGTGACGCCCGAGCTGACTGGGAAATTGAAGCAAGAAATGATATCGATTTCTATCATGGTAATCATTTTACCAATGCTGAGTCTGAGGAGATGCAATCACGTAATCAAGCTGATGTTCCTATGGATAGGATATCGCCAGCTATTGAAAAATTAAAAAGCGTATTAACTGCAAAACCACCTGTATTTACTGCTGTTCCTAGAGAAGATTCTGATGTTAAAGTTGCATCCGCGTGGAGAACAATCTTAGGATATATATGGCAAATATCAAATGGTGACGTTCACATGAAAGACGCTATTCATGATTATGCTGTAACTGGGTTGGGGTATTTATATGTTTATATCGATAATGAATCAGATTTTGGTAAAGGTGAAGTTAAATTTACCTCCGTTAATCCTTTTCGTGTATATGTACCTCCATCATCTCGTGATAGGTTTTTCCAAGATGCTGACTCAATTATCTTATCTACAATTTTAACTGGTGAACAGATTGTAAATCTATATCCATTCTTAGGAGCTCAAATTGACCAAGAAACTGAAGAAATTATTCCAGGTCTGATTGAGGAAATTTCTACATACTCAGAAGAAGATTATCCAAATGCTCAAAATAAGAATACTATGGATATTAAAACTCCGGCAGAGGCTAAAGATTTAGATAATTTTAATCATGAAAAATACCAAATATTAGAAAGATTTTATAAGACCAAAGTACCATTCTATAGAGTAGTTGACTCTCGAAGTGGAGAAGAAATGGTCTTAAATGAACAAGAATTTGCTGCATTTTTAGAAGAAAATCCAGGAGTGTTTGAGCGTGGATTGATGAATTTCGAAGAAGTACCTCAAACTCGTATTGGTGTAGTTGCGACTGTCGGTGAGGTTGTATTATATGAATCTGTTCTCAATACTGATGTATATCCTATTGTCCCCTTACCAAATGTATGGTCAGGAACTCCATATCCTAAATCGGATGTTTCAAGAACAAGACCAATGCAAAGATTACTTAATAAATTGTGGTCTCTTGCTATATCACACGCTCAAGCTTCTGCTGGTTTAAAACTATTAGTTCCTTTAGGAAGTGCTGTTAATGGATTAGAGCAATTGGAAAGAGATTGGGCTAATCCAAATGCGGTAATTGAAGTTGATACTTCTCAAGGAGAACCTCATTATCCTGCTCCTACGCCACTTGCAGCTGAATTTTATCGATTAATCGACCAGGCTGAATTTTATATAGATTTTATATTTGGACTTCCTGAGATGATGCATGGTTTTTCAGAAAAAGCTCCTGATACAGTTCGAGGAACTGAACGTATGATGATGCTTGGAGCAGAGCGTCCTAAATCAAAATTAAGAGATATTGAGTTTAGTATAAATATTATTGGAAGATTATTATATTCATTTTCTAAAGGACATTATACATTTCAAAAGATATTTAGATTGATACAACCAAATAATAATATTAATGAAGTATCTGTTAATACTTTGTATAGTGATATGAATCCAACTATCATTGATATTGCGAAAGATAGGAACAATATTGGTCAACATGATGTTAGAATTGAAGCAGGGTCTACCCTACCAACAAGTAAATGGGCTGAATATGGTGTATACTTTGAAGCCTACCAAGCAGGTTTAGTAGATAGAACAGAAGTATTAAAGAAAAATCCAGAAATATTCGATAAAGAAAGTATTTTATCAAGAATGAGTGAGATTGCTCAGTTGCAACAGGCTAATGAACAGTTGCAACAACAAATCAAAGAATTGCGAGGAGACTTGCAAACGGCACAAAGGGAGTCTGTCCAAGACAAAAAGAGAGTTGCGGTTGAGAAATTCAAACGCGATTTATCTGAGGTAAGGGCGGACGCTAAAGCAGAAAAGAAAGTGCAAACAAATAAGTTTGCCGACACGGTGAAGTTCGAGTTGGAGAAATTAAAACCTATTGTAGAAGATATGCAACAAGGTGCTGGTTCTACTCCTGAAGACATCGAAACATCGTAGAAAGGAAAATCATGGAAGATTATATAGCTGAAGCAAATTCTAGCGAAGACGTTGTTGAAAACGTAGTAGCTGGGACTGAGGAAACTAATCCTTTTGCTGAGGATAATAGTGCACAATCAGAGGAAGTATATGAAGATGTACCTCAACCTGAGATGCAATCTGAGACTTCACCAGTAGATTGGGAAAATGAAAGTAAGAAGTGGCAATCATTATATGATAAGTCACAAGGAAACTTGAATCAGTTAGAAAATGCCCTTGAAACTGCAGTGGAGATGCAACAGAACGCTCAGGGAGCAACTGTTAATCAGCAGAAAGAACAAGTACCTCAGGTATCCGAGGAGGAATTTAATCCTTGGGATGCCTATTACAAGCCGGATTCACCGTCTTATCAAATGAGAGTTGCTCAGGAGAATCAGTCGGTGTC
>VTLG01002232.1_pt1 | contig 48833 bp, 54 predicted proteins | sample 4694571 | NCBI WGS metagenome assembly VTLG01 (sample SAMN12604809, study PRJNA352737) | marine metagenome | biome: ENVO:00000447; feature: ENVO:00000209|ENVO:00000569|ENVO:01000036; material: ENVO:00002151; isolation source: viral sequences binned using virsorter ... | reverse complement strand
AGAGATAAGGCATCTCTCTCCCCTTTGCACCTTTCCTCTTCGGGATTATCTTCATCCATCTTTTTAAATTCTTCAATATCAGACTTTACATCCATTAATAATTGCTCAAGATGTTTTATTGGGTCTGTCTCCGAATAGTCAGATATAAACTTACTACGATTGTTTATGCTCAAATTACTCCTCCCCTTGTAGGTCTACTGTTGTTTGTACGTTAAAAACAAAATCTAAAACTCCATTCATTTCAGCATCTTCTAAGACTTGTAATATCTTAGATATATGCTCTTCTTTTTCTACTGTTATTATTAGTGTCATCTATTTTTCTCCTTGTTATCTTCTCTTGCTATTAAATGAGCGTTAGCATAACTCTCGGTAAAAAGTTCTCCATTCTATATCAATGCCACCTTTCTCCTCTAAAATCTGCCTAGCCTCTTTTTCTGTATCTGCTTTTATCTTGTATAAAAACAAACCTCTTACTCGTAAAGTGTAAATACTTTTCTTAGGTTTTTTCACTTTTCTCCTTTCGGTCTGCTCTTGCTTGTGCTGACCTTCTTTGTGCTAGCATTATTTGTATTCTCGTCGGTATTACAACCTCCATATCACACACTTTACAACAATATCCATCATCCTCTATCGGTTGAGGATTGCAACCCTCTCTTATAGGGTCAAATATTATTGTATTACAAATAACACACTTTACTGATTCTGATTTTTTAGACATTTTTAAACTCCTCATTTGGTAACAATTTTGGCAATATTTCTGTATATAATTTTTTTAATAACCAAGCATCATAGAATTTATTTATCATATCTTCATTTAATCCATATTCTTCCATAATAAATTCAAGTTCTCTGTCTATAGCTTGTTCTATATCTTCAAATATTTCATCTTCTAATTCATCTTTTATTATATCATTTTCTGTTATCATTTTAATTCCTTTCTTATTTAAAACAGTAAGGGCGGTTGGCTAGACCGCCCTTATGCTAGCTACCAATTAGTCAGATGATTTAATCTTGTCAGCAAGTTTATTTACTCCTGACACAACACCTTCTATTTGAGTTCTTGGAAAAGCGACACCTTTCCTAGTGGGTATCATCTTGTCTCCATCGCCTTTAATCCACACTCTAATTTGAGCAAGTTCTTTACCACCAACTGTATCAAGGGTAAACCTTAATTCAGTTTTTTCGCTTAACTGCTCTATTGATATTGTTTGATTATCTGCCATTTATAACTCCTCTATGTTGATTAAGAAAACAATTATTAAAAAAATTATTGCCACTAGAAATACTCCTAAATAATCTGCTAGCATACTTATGCCTTCGCAGTATCTTTTAAATCTAATGGTGATGCCATTGAGATTGTATCAGACGACTTAGAAAACTCTTCAAATTCGTCAGTTACTTTTTTGATTAACTCCATATCAGCATCTTCCTCTACTGCTAGAGCCATACCGAACTCTCCTTGAGGGTGTGAGTCATTACCCTCAATTATAAACATTCCTTCTGGTATAATTCCGCATTCCCTAGCCACCGAGGTTATGTTGAGGTTCATATCAAAAACGTGACCTAATGAACCGCTTTGCTTTTGGATAGTGGCAAACCTATGTATTTGTATAAGGGCATAGGGTTTAGCAAGGTGTCCGTTCTTTACTGCTATTTCTATTCCCTCAATAAAAGTGCTGACAATGTTTTGTATCATCATCGACATTACCAAGCCAAGTTTTTTATCAATCTTTATGGCTTGCTTAAAGGATTCCATATATTTTGTGAAATCCTCTAGCGAAGAAAACGCGTTTTCAAGTTTGTCTGAAAAATGATTTGGATTCATTTGTTCCTCATTTGGTTTGGGTGTTAAATAATTATATCTCTCACCTAAAGGTGAGATATAATTAATTAGGTTTCTGAGCCTTGCTGACCTTTTCCATCGCTCTGTCTTGCATTCTACTAATGCGACCAATTAGTCTATGAAACTGCTTTTCCAACTCGTCGGCTTGGTCACTTATTTTGTATCTATTATCCTTTACGCTATATTCAGTAATGTCTGGTCTTCCATTTGGTAGTTCCGACACAACTACCTCTCTTAAAAGCCGAGCATTTTTATTAATCTCTTCAGTTATTTCCAATAACATTACTTTGCTTAATGGGAAATCCTTTGCGAATGACATACCTTTTTTCAACTGATTGATACCTAGTTTTTCTAGCATTTGCCCATTGGTAATTACGCTCATTAATTTCATTGACATTTCTAATTGTACTGCAATATTAAGCAATAAACCCTCGACATTTTCGGCAAGTATGTCGGATTGGTTTTCTTCTGCTTGCTTAAGAGTTTCTTTTATGAAATCCATTATGCTCCTTTTCGGTTTGTTTATTTATTTTATCTCTCACCTAAAGGTGAGATAAAATAAGTAAAGTTGCTCGGTTGTTACCACAATATAGCACTAACTCTCAGTAAGTGTCAAGTCCTATTTCTAGCGTGCATCAAGTATCAGAGCCTACCTTCCGTACTCTAGCGTACTCAGTACGATAAGTTACCAAAAAAGGTTTTGCTTTTTTGGTAGAGGATGCGGGCTGTGGTGCTAGCATTGAAAGGGGGGTAACACTAGGGGGGATAGGGCGTGCAAGCGTGTAGACGCGAACATAAAAAAAAGAGGGTGCTAGCAAGAGTTATCCTGCTACGCACCCTCTGGTCGAGAGAGAGACGACGTAAATTTTACTTAAATTTTCTCATAAACTTGTTCCACATTTCAATAGTATCGGGAATGAATATATCTCTAAAAGACCCATAGAGCAAAGTTATTAGAGAGCCGTATATAACTACTATTACAACGGCTAGTAATACGTTTCCTAGTTGTTCTTGCATTTTATCTCCTCCAATGTGTTAGTAGGTAATAATTGATACCAATTAAGACTATTATTATTGCTATTACTTGAATCATATTTTCTCCTCTGATAAGCATTCTCTTATTCTTGCTCGATTTAAGTTATTAAGAAAATGCTTATCTTTTCTTATTTTTTTAACTAGATAGACTAAAAGCCTTGCCTTTTTTAATTCCGTCAGCATTACTTAAAGTTGTTTCTGTCGTACTGTTGGTTATAGTCAAAGTTTTCTGCTAGTCTTCTTATCTCTCGGTCTAAGGCATCAACACTTTTGTCGGTACTGTTAGTATCTTTCTGCTCGACGACATAGAAAACATTTGCTTTCTTCTTCGCATTATCAGACATCTCTTTCTGCTGACCCATAGAACTACCGAATTGAAACTGTTTCTTCATCTGAAATAATAGGTCTCGGAGTATTCCGTTAGTTGCTATTGACATAACTCTCTGAAGGTCAAGAGGTTCATTACTACGCTTAATAGGGAATAGTACCATAAATTCGTGGACTTTATCCATCCGACCTCTATATCGACAACAATAGGTAGCACAAATCTCGACGGCATTTCCCATCTTGGTAAGGACATCTGCTAGCACCGAAGCCGTAGCACCTAGCCTAGCAAATTCCATCTCGTCATTATCGGCATTCAATGTGAAATTGATTCCTATTCTAATATTCCGTCTCCTATTGTCTCGAACCATAGTGTCCCAATAGTCGTCACGATTGGTCATAATTCTGTCGATATTAAGTTCATCTCCATCGTCACTACGTCTTCTAGTCCTCTTGCTAGATAGTCCTACACCGAGATAACTACTGACATCTAGTTTTCTCTCGACCTCTGCTCTGTACTTTTCAAAGAACTTAGTCACTTTCTTACTAGCCTTGCCGACCATAAGGTGTTCTACTAAATTCTCTCGGTTTTTAAGAGAACCATAAGTCCAATCATCATCCCAAATTTCGTGAGGGTCAGTTCCAGTTTTCTTGGTCTCGGCAAGACAAGACTCGATATAGTCTTCTGCGGAGTTAAAGTCGAGAACTACTATCTTATGCTCCTCGGAGTGCTGATAGTTAATTCCGTTCTTGGTTGTTTTTAGTTTGTAATTGCCGTCAGACATTATGCAACCTCTTCAGTTTGTATGTTATTGATTGAGGACAATACCTCGTTACTTTCGTCAGTAGTAACCTTGCTAGCATCATTTGAGTAAACCCTCGGATACTTGCTCTTAAATCCCTCAAGGTTAATCTTCTGCTTTTCCTCGTCGGTAAAATCAGCACATAGGTCAAGGATTGCATAATAGATTGACGATTTATTAACACCAACCTCATCAACCTTGCCATTGCTTATCTTAGTGACACTATCCGACGAGATAGCACCATTCACCGCTTGATGAATAAGTTTAGCCGAGGTATAAAACGCTCTAGTCGAGACGTTTCTGTTCAATCTCTCAGCCTTGATTCTATCTCGTAAATCCCACAAAGCCGTCGCTACGTCAGAGTAATCTCCGACGATATGACCTTCTATATTCTCATCATAGCCGATACTGATTGTCGCTCCAGTAAATCGGTCTAGCACCGCTAGGTCTTGCTGATTTCTACCGACATAAGAAAAGTCGTTACCATATCCATTGGTATTGTCTATGGCGATAAAATAGAAATCGTTGTGACGATAACGATGAGGACTCTCTGGGTCGTTAGGAGTAAAGATGAGACCTTGACCATCAAGCATAGCATTATGAATGAGGGTCATATTAGGGTCAAATCCATTGAACTCGTCGGCTACAATCATTCCACCCTCGGAGAATGGTTTGACGTACTGCCCTTCAATATACCTTCCGTCAAAGGTAGACTTTCCGAGTAGTTGTGCTTCACTAACTCCTGCAGAACCAACGACATAAGTATATCGGTACTTATCTTCTTCATCCCAATTATGCAATTCAGCCATAAGTCGGAATAACTCTTCACCTATTGTCGATTTTCCAGTCCCTCTTTCGCCGTGAAGAAAGACCTTTTTGAAAGTCTGTACCTTGTCGAGTACATCGGAGAACTGATAGTGTAAGAGTCCGTCGGTCTTAGGGTCAAATATAACTCGGTCATTTAGGGTAATTGTGACGGGTTTAATGACCTCATCCTTCGCGTCTTTTATTATTTCCTCGACAATACTGCCGTCATCTAGTATCTGCTGAGTCACGGCATTGACAATAGTTGTCTCTAGACTACCTAAAGTTCCGTCGGTCTTTGGAGCTGGGTTACTGCTAGCACTTGGCATAGCATCACTACTGCCGTCATTAGTAGGACTAGGTTGATTGCCGTCACTATCACCACCATTAGTGGGATGTAATGGGTCGTCTTCTCGGATTAATTTGCCGTCAAGAAAATCCATTAAATCGCTTTTCTTTGCGAACTGAACCCAAGAACTTGCTATGCCTTTCTCGGCACAAAGGGTCATTGATTTTCGTCGTAATTGCTTTACATTCATTCTAAACCTCCTCGGTTTTAGTGTGTTGCTCTCTCTCAAGAGCGGTTTTGTGATTTCCAAATTTTGCTATCATCTATGCTAGGTTGGTTATACTACGTATAAACAACCAACCTAGCATAGATATTACCTACCTCGTCGGTTAGGCTTGAACCATATCTCCACAGAATTTACTCCACGGCATTTCTCCAATCATCTCGGCATTGCCACTTTTCAGTAACGCGTTGGAGACATCGACCACAAATCCGTCGTTTAGTGAGACTTTTGTCTTGGTTAAAGCCACATTGTCTATCTCGACAACCTTGACAAGAAATATTAATATTTCTCCTAGAACATTGTTCGTCGATGAATAGGTTTTTATACTATCGAATAAAGTTGTTAAAAACTCCTCGTTTGACATTTTCTTCCTCTCTTTTGCCGTCGGTAAAGACGGCGGTTTTGTTCTGATAAATGACTGCCATCATCAGACTAATCTCGTCACGGATTAGTGACCATCGCTTGGTCTAGCATAGGGAATGCTCTGCAGGCTAACTACGTTAGCCCTTGAGCAAACCCTATTGCTAGCAACCTTGCTAGGTTTCGGCGGCGACTTCTACGCGTTGGAGTAATTTCTCGACACTACCTCGACGGCTAGTGTTACAAGTCCAATTCTGAATAGGATTGTCGCTATTATCGTTACAAATAGTGACCTTAGTGAGACTTTTTCTCTACGCATTCTAAACTCCTCTCGTTAGTTCGGCAATACGTCGAGATTGTTCTGCTGATTTCCTTCGCATAGAATCAATTTTCGTATTCTTCTCGTCAATAGTCTCGGAAAATCTGCCCAAATTGTCTCGGTATTGGCGAATAATCTCGTCCTTCATCTCAATTTCCGACAGTAATTCGGCTATTTTCTCTTCGCGGTCTGCAATTTTCAGCAACCTATCGTCACCTAGTTGTCTCCAAAGTGCTAATCTCTTCTCGTAAGATTCGCATTTCTCTATCCATTTCATTGCCGACTCTTCCCATCGGTTATTCTCGACGTTAATACCCTCTTTTAACTCGTCGAATAAATGGTTCAATCTCCATTCGACAGTTTGGACAAATCCGCTTCTCTTCGTAAAGCTCGTCGGATTTGAATCCATCGACTCTTGGGTTACGTCCTTAACCTCCGTCAATAACTGACGGAATATTGCTACAACTTGTTTCATTTTCTATCTCTCTTTTCCCTCACTAAAGAGGGTTTTGTTCGTTGGTCTGTCATCTTCAGGACAGGTAGACCAGTTCCTGTCGATACTGCCAGACTATGCTAGCAGTATTTCGACTATTATCGAGGGCTATAGTGCCAAATGTCCAACATACCCTTCGCGTAGAAGGTCGGAACTGAGATTCATAACGAGAATCCTCAAGTCATCACGATGAGGGTTTGCTTTACTGTCGGCTAAAGCTTGTTTGAACATTTCTAGTAGTTTTTCCATTTTGTCTCTCCTTGCCGTCACTAAGGACGGCGTTTGTTGTTTGTTAATTAAAATCTTGCCTATCTCGTCGGTATAGGTCTTTTTCTAGTTCTTGTTCTAGTTCTATTTCTATTTCCGAACCTAGTAGGTAACCTATAGCGAAGAGTATAGGTAACCCACTAGGTAACCTCTAACTAACCTAGAGGCTTTTGTGTATTAATCGACGGCTAATAAGGCTCTATCGTCGAGTGATTCCGTCGCTAGACTCACAATCGAAGTGAAGTTCCTCGAATCTCTCGTCGTCAGCATCAACTTCTATGACGATGAAGTCCATCGGATGATGTATTCCTACCGCCTCGTAGTAGAACTCGAAGTAAGCTTGTTTTTTCTCGTCGGTTAAAGCCTCGATTTCTGCTTCGGTGATAACTGTGCTAGCATCCCAAAGCTTTTGGTTTAATACTACGCCGTCGGTGTAGTTGGTGTCGTTGATTTCGTTGGTGTTATGTTCTGTTGTTAGTGACATATTAGTCTCTCCTAGTGTGTATTGGTGGTTTATTGTATTCTCTCTCGGTAGAGCAGACCCAATACATTAATATCCGCTCCTCTGAGACCCAAAACATTACCACTATATAGCACCGCCAACCAAGACCTTTCAACGGCTACCGAGGAGAAATAAGGTCTGCTAGCACCAAAAAAAAAGGTCAATTCAACGAAAAAACCGAGGGAAGACCGAACGCGAAGGGGGGTGGGTGTGGTGACGTAACCCCTCCACAGAAAATGTTAGCAATTTTTACTTTAAACCCATTAAATTCACGCAATTAGCAAAAAGGAGTGCATATGAACTATTACTGGCAAGCAATATTTGAACAAGAACCAATGGTTGTCGCTTGGGAACTATTTGTACTATTTACCACTTTGATGTTTGTAAGTATAATTTTTAGGTTATCAAGAATAGAAAGAAACCAGCAAATAATTTTGACGATACTATCTAAGAATAAGAAACCTAGACTAGTTAAAAAAGATAGAGAGTATAATAAAAGCCTTTTATGGTGGATAAGAAAGTCTCAACAATCTCCACTAGACGATTTTGAGGTTGTATATGATAGCAAAGACAAATAATAAAGGTGTCGAGTTCTATATATATAATATGGGAGAGGCTGACGAGCTGGGTATATCATACAGGAAAGATGATTGGCGTAAGGCTAAAGTGGGGGAGTTCATTCTCACCACAGACAAAAAAGTTATTGAGGTCCTTGACCGCATTACTGAAAAGCCTCGTCACGCTAGGAAGGGGACTGATTACCTTATTACTGGTTTTGGTAGACATCCTGTATCTAAAAACAGTATATTTGCTAGCAAAGTACAAGATAAAAAAGGACAACGAGTAGATGTCAGACCAACAGCAAAACAAAAAATCTTCGCTGATTATCTCATTGAGTATGGAAACTCAAACGAGTATGGTATGTGGGATGCAGAGTCAATCATCCAAGCCTATCAAGCTGTATATAACGACAACAATTCCACAAACAGCCTTAAACGTGGCTTGTCTATCTTACACAAACAACACATTCAAACACATATCGCAATCAAAATGAATATAAGACCAATATTAATAGAGAACGCCATTGATGATGAATATATTATTAATGGGTATAAGGCACTTTTAGAAGGTTCTGATGTGCCACACGCAACTAAATTAAACACATTGAACAGGCTTTCTACCTTATTAGGTCACGATGCAAAAGACAAGACTGAGACTACGGAACAAGTTGTAATGATTAGTGATGGAGAATTGAAGAAATTAGCAGGATATAGGAAGAAAATTGCCGAAACAACAAGTGCAGGTAAAGAAAATCTCGACTGATTTTAATACTTATCTGTTAAATCATACAAAAATAAACGAAAAAGAAGACGCTGAACTTGTGCTGAACGATAATACTTATATTGTTCCGGGTCCTGTAGCTAAGTGTTTTATAAACATGGTAGAAGAAATAGATACATATTACCAATTATTTAAAAATATGGAAAAAGCAACTGGGGATTATGGCGAAAGTTGATAAAAAATTAGCTCTTTTAAGCCCTTCTGATAAGCTAGAGATGCTAAAAGCTATGTATATTGATATATTTTTCTTTGCCGAAGTGCTATTTGGCGACCCTGAAAACGCCATGCACTATCATTGCAGGTCAAAAAGTCCTGATTTTCATAAAGAGATTACGCAAAATTTGCTGAAATTAGCAGTTGGCGAGAAAATTGCTATAGTAGCACCTAGAGACCACGCAAAATCCACGTTGATTAACTTGATTTATCCTTTACATCGCATATTATTTGGCGAAGAAAGGTTTATTTTGCTGATTTCGGAGTCTGAAATGCAATCTAAATACAATTTAGAGAGTATTGGCAACGAAATAGAGCATAATCCTAAAATAAAATTTTTTTTCGGGAACCGAATGGGTGATACTTGGGGAAAGGAGGAGAAAGAATTTATAGGAGCGTTTGAAAATGACGGAGTAACTCCTAAAGTAAAGACAAAGGTACTTGTTCGCGGTACTGGACAGAAGGTTCGTGGACTAAAATATGGTGCTTACCGACCAACACTTACCATAATTGACGATGGAGAGGGAGAAGCTAACACAGCAACCCCGATTTTGCGTGATAAATTCAGAAGATGGCTAAATGCGGCAGTAATTCCGGGTTCTGGTGATGCAAAATTGATATTTATAGGAACAATAGTTGATGAAGAAAGTTACCTCAATCGTATTGCAGGTCCTAAAGCCTACGATAGAAACGGAAACTACAAGGTCAAGGCTTGGAAGTCGTTATTCTATCAAGCAATCATACAAAAGACAGAGAATGGATTATTTGTGTCATCGGGAAAAGAAATTTTAGATAAAAAAGGCAACCCTAAAGTCCTTTGGGACGATAGAAGACCTTATAAATGGCTAAAAGCAGAGAGAGATAGGCTAAAATCAGAAGGTGATGTTGCTTATTTCTATCAGGAATATCAAAATATACCTATGGATGACTCATTTAGAGTATTTAAAAAAGAACATATCCAATATTGGGAGGGTAGATACCAACGACAAGATAATTATAATTTTATTATTATTGATGGAGAACAAATACCTGTTAATATTTTTATGGGTGTGGACCCTGCATCTTCGGAGAATATTAAAGCTGACTATACAGTTGCAATGGTTGTTGCTGTTGATGATAAGTATAATATCTATGTGTTAGATATGTTTAGAGGTCAAGTTTCTCCTATGGATGGAGTTACAGAAATAATAAGGTTAGCAGACCAGTACCACCCAAAAGATATAAGGGTTGAAAAAACTGGTCACGTTATGCTAACAGACTATCTTCAGAGATTAGGAAAAGAAACAGGGAGGTTTTTACCAATCACTCCAAAGGATGCTATTAAATCTAAATTCTTTAGAATCAAAGAGATGCAACCTCTATTTGCTAGCAAGGCTATGTTTTTGAAAGACGAGCATTATGAATTAGAATCTGAGTTGCTAGCATTTAGAGAACACGGGACTTTTACAAAGGATACGTTAGATGCGTTGCGTTGGGCTACTGAAGATGTATACCCAAATAGGCTTCAAAGGGCTGAAAAAGGGGGTTGGGAGACTAGAGTTCCAAAATTTTTAGGTGCAGATTGGGAAACAGGTGAAATTTTTACTTCATAAGTGCTATATTAACAGCATTTAAACTTAATGGATATTAAGAATTGGCTATAAAACAACCTTACGGGAATAACCCGTATAAGACAATAAAGTCTAGTTATAACCTTGAAAAGATGGACGCTACCGACGTTCGGAACGAGTGGTATCGCTATGAACGTGCTAACTCTGAATTTAGAGTCCAATTAGCAGAAGATGAAGATTTCTACTTAGGAAATCAACTTACAGAAAAGCAAAAAGACTATTTGCAAAGCGTTGGGCAACCGCCAGAGGCTAATAATAAGATTAGACCTGCTGTAGAACAGGTGCTAGCAAATGTAGCATCTGCATCTCCAGTATGGAGCGTTCAACCAGAAGGTAAAACAGATTCTGAGTTAAGTTTTATTATTTCTCAGTTAATGGATAGGATATGGTATGATAGCTCTGGAGACCATCAATTTAGAAAGATGGTTAGAGATTTTATGGTTAAAGGAATTGCATATGCCTATGTTTATCCAGATTGGCAAGCGGATGGTGGATTGGGTGCATTAAGAATAAGGAGAATGTTTCCTGAAAGTATATTTGTAGACCCAAATTCAATATTACCTGATTTTAGTGATGCTAGCAGTATCTATTATAGCGATGTAATGACTAAGAATCAAGCTAAGTTACTTTTTCCCAAATTAGAAAAAGAAATTGAAGATGCTATGGAAGAGCATTGGGGAAATGAAAAATCAACAGGAAATTTTAACAGAGATTATAAAGTTAGAAGAATTGATGGATATGAGGACAATGAAGAGCCAAAAGTAAGAAAATTTGTTAGATGGTCTAGGATTTCTATTCCAAAAATGAGAATTACTGAAAACTTTACTGGATATTCAACAGTATTGGAAAAAGAAGATTGGGATGAACTTCGAGTAGACCAAAGGTATCAACAGTTCTTAAATGAGGGTGCTTTAACAGTTCAAGAAGTTTTTATGCCTGCAATTAGAGAAATGTGTGTTTTTGGAGATGTTTTTGGATATGACTATATATTACCCCTTTCTACATACCCTATTTTACCCGCTTGTAATGAACACGCAGGTAATCCATATCCAAGCGGAGATGTTAGGCACGCAAAGACACCTCAACGTATGCTAAATCGTACTGAAGCATTGTTAATAGCACATACAAATGCTACTGCAAATTTTAAATTAATATATGAAGATGGAGCAATAGACCCAGAAGAATTAGGTAAATGGTCTATTCCAAATGCAGTTATTAGGGCTAATCCGGGTGCAATCGCACAAGGAAAAATAAAAGAATTTGCTCCACCTGCTGTTAGTTCTGCATTATATCAAGAAAAGCAAAGATATGAAGTTGATATAGAACAAGTATTTGGTTCATATAAATTTTCACAAGGTAATCCAGATGCTAGTCCGGGTACTGTTGGAGAAGCGGGATTGATTGACGAAGCAGTAGCAAAAAAACAAAACTGGAAAATACTACCAGTATATGATATGCTTACTAAGGCGGCGACTATATGTACAGAATGGATACCTCATATATATGACCAACAAAGAACACTAAGATTTGTTAATCCTCAAGGAGATGATAAAGAAGTTCAATTAAATCTACCTGTAGAGGATAGAAGTGGTGCAGTTAAGAAAATGTACGATATGAAGTCTATGAAAGTAGACGTTAGAGCAGTCGTAGGTAGCACAAGGGCTAAAAACCCATTACAAGATTTACAAAGAGATATTAGTTTAATGAATAATGGTATTTATGATAAAACTCAAGTTATTATGAATATGCAGACTGATATTGATAAAGGTGCATTGTTAGAGAGACAAAGCGAAATAGCACAACTGCAACAGCAAGTTCAGCAGTTATCCGAGCAATTAAAAGGTATGCAAGGAGACCTACAAACTAGAGAACGTGAAGTCTTCCATCAGAAGATGAGAGCAGAAGTAGCAGAGGCTACTAAGCCAATTCACAATGCTGTAGCGAATGTTAAGGCTAAAACAAAAATTGAAGAGGCACGGCAAAAAGACGCTTCATCTAAAGCCGAGCAACAGGTAAACTCACTAGAACAAGCCGCTAAGTCCCAGAAAGGGGCAATGGCGTAACTTTAAAATAAAGGAGCATCTGTGGAAGACACAAAAAAAGAAGCAGTCATTGATGAGCAAGTCGAACAATCTCAGGATGACTCTGGTAACTTTAACCTTGAAGATGAATTAATGTCATTTAATAAGGGAGAAAGCCCAGAGGGAACTGAAGAAGAAGTAGAAGTTGTAGAATCTGACAAACAGGAAGTGGCTGAAACTAAACAGGAAGAGGTCAATCAGGAATCAGTTGAAAAATGGTTAATCGACAACAAGTTTAAAGATACCGAAGAAGGTAGAGAAAAACTTGCTGAATCATATAAGCACATACAAAGTGAATACGATAAACTCAAAAATACTCCTCAATATGATGAGAAGGCTAAAGAGGCTATTGCATTTACAGAGTGGGTTGCTAATAATGAGGAGGCAAGAAACGCTATAAACTCACTTGCCGATAAATCTAATAAGCAACTAGAAGTTCCTGAAGACTTTGACCCTTTAGAAATGTACACCGAAGGAACATCCTCTAATGAGTGGTGGAAAGCAAATCAAGAAGCAGAACGTAGTAAATTGCGAAATGAGTTGTCTACCCAAGTAAGGGGAGAATTTGAAAAACGAGATAGTGCGGTTCAGGAAAAAAAGGATGCTGAAGAAATGATGCGTTACTTAAAAGAGGACCAAAATATGTCTGAGGAAGATGTAGCAGGATATTTAGAATTTGTCGGTGATGAAAATTCTTATTCTCCTGATAATCTTGTTAAGTTGTACAAAATGTCCAAAGGTGATACTGTTCAGCCAAATGATAATAAACCAGAAAATCCTGAGAGTCTAACTCAGAAGACTAAGGCTATACCTGAAAATGTCAATGCGGCGGTATCAACTGGAGTTAATCCTCCCGCAGAAAACAATCCAGTAGACAGTCTTATGGATTCACTATTGAGTAACTCGAAGAGGGATTTTACTTTAGAATAGGAACGAAAAAATGGCTGAGAACTATGGTTCAGGTTACGCCAAGTTTACGGATGGTTCCGCGAGACAGGTTCTCGAACTTGGCAAAAAGGTTCATTATTTCAACCCTTCAGATACTCCAATATTTACTTTATTGGGAAGACTTGGTACACGCTCAACACCTGTGCCAAAATTTGAGTGGATGGAAGATGAACATTTCATCAAAAGGTCAATAGTATTAGTTGGTGCGGCTAGTGATAGCATCGGCGGTACTGTTGTCAAGAATGGTAAAACTGACGGAGACGGCTCAACAGCCGCGTCAGGCGATAACCAATTCGGAGCAATTATCCAAGTACCTAGACAAGCCCAAATGGAATTGTTTGAAAAAGGTGGGATATACAAGGTAACAACTAACCACGGAGATGGTAAGGTCAATAATGCCGCCGCTAACTCTACATCACGTTATGTAATGTGTGTTGGACACGGGGCAGACCAAGCATTCTCAGGTGGTACAGACAGGGATGTTTGTTTTGAGGCTGTTTCTGTTAGTGGCAATGTGGCTACTCTACAGGACCAAGGAAGTTATAAACTCTTTATTAGTACAGTAAACTCAACAGAATGGAAATTCGAGTATGTTGGTACTGCAGGTCCTGCAACTACAGGAACAAAGAAGGGTTTTGAATATTCTTCTGCTGATAATTCTGCTGACTATGTTGCTCACGTTTGGACAATGCACGGACCATCATTGGGATACAATGAGGGTGCAGGCGTTAGTGCGATGAGTTCTAAGAAAGTTCGTAGGATTGCGAATTATACTCAGATTTTCCGTGAACCATTCTCGCTTACTCGCACAATGCGTGTGTCTAAGCAGTATGGTGAGCAAGAGTATGCAAGACTACAATCTCGGAAACTAACAAAAATCAAGGGCGACCTAGAATGGGCGTTGTTGATGCAAGGTGATGCAGAGGCTGATGCTAGTGCTATGAATCCAAAACGTACCTTTATGGGTTTTGGACTTAATGGCTCTGGTGGTGCTGTCGTATCTAACGATGGTCGCTCTAACTCTGACTTTCAAGTATCTGTAGCAGGTGATGCAACAGATATTGATGACCTTGATGCTGTTTCTGCGAATATTTTTGCAGATACTATTTCTGGTTCAATGAGCAAGGTTGCATTCTGTTCTAACAAGTGGCTTAAAACACTTGTTAAGGCAGTTCGTAAATCTGATGGTGCTACTTTGAATGCCGAAATGGGCAAAGGTGCTACATCAGGTCTTCGTGTTACTAAACACCACGGACCTGTTGGAGAATTGTCTTTTATAGTTCATCCATTGTTAAATGGTGCTTATGAAGACTATGCTCTTGTAGTAGACCCTGCTAACGTCGAAATGCGTCCTTTGGCACAATCCGATATGCAACTGCGTGACGATATTGTTAAAGACGGAACTGACGGAACAGTTAGTGAATGGTTATACGAAGGTGCTCCAGAAATTCGCAATGAGCAAACTCACGCGATTCTGAAACTGACTTAATAAACCATTAGTCAATTAAACAGGGGGGACTTAGTTCCCCCTGTTTTAAAGGAAACAGAATGTTATATAAAGAGGCATACGAATTAATAGACATCGTACTTGAAGGGCAAAACCCTTTAGTGCCTTTGTCTGGTAAATTAAAACAGAGATTTTTTGCTGACGCAGTTAAAATGATGAGCCGTCAGTATGTAAGGAGTATAAAAGAAGAAGTTTTTACAGGAGATTCTTCTACTAAGAAATATATTTTTCAAAATGAAAATGCAGGTGATAGAATATATCAAATACAGTTTAAATCTACAGATGGTGCTTCTGCTACTTATACGGACATTCCATTTTTACCACAATCTCTTGTTACCAATCCTGATGAGGTTAATATTCCTAGTTATGTAGTAAGAAAAGAATCTTCAAATGGAATATGGACATCTTTAAATCAAAGTAGTAAAACAGTTACAACTAGCGAAAATCATAATTTATCAATAGGTGATTATGTAAAACTTTATGATACTGGTATATCTGATTTAGAATATGATAATGGAATAGTAAAAAGACTTAAAATAACTGCAGTTACATCTAACACATTTACTGTAGATGCGACATTTTCAAATACCAGCACTATAAGTAGTAAAAAATCTCCATATCAAAAGCAACAAGTGGAACTAACTCTTACTAAAGCAACTGGAGCGGGAACTATAACTGTAAGGTATTATGCAGACCCAAATGAAGGTCATAATTATCAAGATGTTATAGATTTAGACGATACTCTTTGTAAAGCAAGTGTTTATTGTGCTATAAAAGAATTAATGGCTTTAGATGGCAGTATAGATATAAGTAAACAAATGAATGAAATTGTTACAATGTATGAAAATCAATATGTTATGGAGTCTACAACTAAACAACCTCAAATTGACAGGCTTCCGATGCCATTACAGGACTTTACATAATGAAAAATTCAGCCTATTATTTTAAAATAAGAAATCTTATTGGAGAATTATCAGACCCAAAATTTGTAAGCGGTGCTCTTTCTAATACTGCGGCTGAAATAATTAATTTATTATCTCCAGATTTTTATTATTTAGTTTCTCAGGAAATATTAACTGGGCAAACAGATGATACAAATAATGTTACAATGGTTGAAGATGTAAATGATAGCAATAAAAAAGGTTTTAGATTAGAAAATGATAAAATATTGAGCGTTTCTGTGAAGGGCTTAGATGATGACGGAGTAACAGCAAAATATAGAAGAGCTAAAAAAGTAGACTCTAGGTGGATAGACCATATAAGAGACAGTTCTAGTTTGCTAGCACCAACAGCACAAGAACCAGTATATATAAGAAAAAATAAATCTATTTGGATATATGGGATTGACACACCTTCAAATACTAGTGATTTTTTAAAAATTCAAATTGTTAGTTACCCGTCTTTATCTTATCAAGATGAATATGGTACTGGAATATTTCCAGAAGAATTAGAAACTGCATTGATTTATGGTGGAGCCGCTAGATGCAGATTGTTAGAAATATCCGAAATTGATGATAAAATTTCTACAACAGTATCTACAACTGTTGGAGGTTCTGGAATAAGTAATGCAGGTACTCAATTAACAAATGAAGATTTAGACTATGCTAGGGCGTATATAGAGGAACATAATGCCAGACTTCAAACAATGGCAGTACAGTCACAGGCACATCAAGCAGATATTGCAAGATATGCACAAAAATATAGTCAGCTAATGGGAGAAGTAGATAGGCTTTCTGGGGCATTTTATGCAAGTTTAACACCATATTTAGATAGTCGTGCTCAAGAAAAAATACAAGCAGGTAATGCGGCGGCAGGGTAATAAATGGCTAAAAAACGAGAAAGATTAGTTATAAATGATTTCTCTGGCGGGTTAAATACCAACGCATCTTTATCTAATTTAAAACCAAACGAATCAGCACAACTAACAAATCTTAAAACAGACCAAACTGGTAGTCTTAGGACTATAAGGGACTCTGAAAAAGCATATACTATATATACAAATCTTCCAGACAATCACGGAAGCGGTAGCCAGACTACGGCATTAAAAGGAAGAGGAATTTTTGGTCACGGAGCAGATAAAGTATCAGGTGCTAATAATTCAAGTGCTAGTGATGATGCTAATGAATTTTTAGTATATCATACAAATCCAACTTCATACTCTGTAGATGTACATAGTAAAATCAATAAATCTTGGATTAACAATAAAATTCAGTTGTCTAAATCTGATGGCACAATACCAGTTACAGGGCAAATGCAAGGAGCTTTTTATGTTCATAATGGGACTGTTAGAATATGTGATAGTGATTTTAGTCACGAAGTAGAGCCTATGTGGCATGGATATGTTAAAAGGAATTTATATCAAAATAATTCTGGAACTTCAAAACATAATATAGATAAATGGGTTTCTTCAAAAGCAACAATGAAATCTTTTGAGGATTTAGGAGTTACTGTAAATTGGATTGATACTACAACAGAATCAGCTAGTTCAGCATCTTTAGATACTATAGGTAGAATAGTATTGGGTGTATCAGAAGCACCTAAAATTGGTGCTTGGAATGGAAAATATAAATTTGGCGTTACTCCTGTTTACTTTGGAAATCAAGAAGGTCCAATTAGCGAATGCGGTCAGGTTAATGCTAATGGAAGTGCTAATTCTAATAAATACATATATTTGGACAGGTCTGCTATACAAGTAGAATTATATATATGTACTGGAGTTGATGGAAATATAGTAAATAATCAACCTCATTTAACTGGAGATGAAAGAATAGAGGCATTAAGAGTTTATGTTCAAAGGCAGGGTGATGAAAATTGGTACAGATTGTTTCATACAAGCTTAGAAGAAGGTCATAAAACTACTAATTGGATGCACACTTATAGCGGAGATGATGATAAAACAAAAGGTAAGATAGCAAGTGGAGATATTACAGGTCAAACTTGGGGAAGTGCAGTAGGAGGCACAGAACATACTTTAGTTGTTAGAATAGACAAGGGAACTCATTATGCTAGCTTTAATGGAAAAACTTTAACTATTCAATTAAATGGATTTTATCAGAGTCCAGTTTCTTCTACATTTACAGCAGATAATAGCCAAACTCAAGATATAAGCATAACTGTTACTAATCCAGTAAACACTACCTCTGGTAGCATTGATTATAAATTTACAGCGTTATTGTTAAATGAGACAAATTTTCCTATTATGGTTAAAAAAATTGAAAAAGCAATTACAAATAGCACAAAACAGCCAACAAGTGTGTTAGATGTATTATATGATTTATATGAATCAATGGCTGATGAGGATTGGGCATAATGGCACACCCGCAATTAAATTTTTCTAATATTTATAAAAGTCAAAATGGTGTTAGACCTAAAGCACAATGCAATCAATTTGTTACAAATCTAAATGCAGGACAGCAAATAGATATTACTTTTTGGATGACTATAGGTCTTACTAGCACAAGCTCCTACATAGATGATACAGATGGTAGCGAAGGAACAAAATATCCTGCGAATGGAGCAACTCATATTGATAGCGATTGGAGAGATGTAGGCTATACTTCTAGTCAATATACTAAAGATTTACCTAGAGTTCCTGCTTCAGTAGCTGGTTTTTCTACTGGTTTAAGTGCAAATACTAGTTATACAGTAACATTGTGGATGAAACATAATATGTCAGGAGAAACAGAATTAATCAATTATGTTAAAATTAGGCAGGTTGTTGTTACGCCATCTGCGGATGATGTAACTTGGTCTAATGCAAGTTCTGAGTTTAATGGTGGCTCTATTACAACAACTCAAAAAGTAAATACAAACGGAGTGTCTGTAAACTTAAAACTTCAATACAAACCTTTAAATAATGACTTTAGCACAGGTTCAACACTTGTAGACCTTACAGGCGGTATTGCTATTGTAAACAATGGTAATTATCCTTACGTTGGAAACTATCAAGCAACACCCAAGCAAAATTTAACATACTGGAGGTATCAGGCTATAAATGCTGTAACTGGCGTTACATCTAATAGCCCTACTCAGCCCGACGTTTCCTGTAGACCACCTAATCTAGTTGAATTAGAAGAAGCTACATCAATAACTTCAAATGCTTATACAATAAAGGCAAAAACAACTCCTCTTGAAATGGGAGCAGGGACATTAGAAATACAACATAGTACCAGTTCAAATATGTCAGGTGCTAGCGTAGTAGGTTCAGCAGAAGCTATTACTACAGCAGAAGGTTCATCTGGAGAAGAACAAACGACAGAGCAAACAAAAACTGGTTTAACTCAAGACACAACATATTATGTAAGAGCAAAGCTTACCCAAACTGCAATAAGTAGCGTGGGAGAATCTATTAAATATTCTGATATTAAAGCGGTAAGAACTGGGGTTTCTAGGAAAGCAGTTAAAACGCCCGGAGAATATGGAGTTGGTTATTTTTTTAAAGGGAATTTTTCAGCATATAGAAAATTAAGACAACAAGACAAACCAGACTTTACTCCTAGTTGGAAAACTTCAGCAGTAATAAATGGTACTGCATATCTTGGAAATGTTAAATACAAAGATAAATTTGGGATTACTCACAAAAAACCCGATAGAATATTAAAAAGTTTACCCGGAGCAGTAGACACATTTACTAAATATAATTATATAGATGTAGCTACAGAAGATGGGGACGATATAACTGCTTTAGCGTCTATAGGGGAAAGACTTATTCAGTTTAAAAAGAACTCTATGTATGTCATTAATGTAGGAGGAGATTTTGATTTTTTAGAATCTTCTTATAAAGGAATAGGAGTTCAAGGTCCTTATGCTGTTTGTGAATTTCCTCAAGGAATTGCTTATGTCAATCAACAAGGTGCTTATGTTTTTAATGGGCAACAGATTGTTAATCTTTTAGAAAGAGATGGTGTTCATATTATTAAAAAAGAAGAATGGTCTTCATTTGCTAGTGTGTATGCAATGATTGGGTACATACAAGAAAAAAATATGTTTATTGTTGTAGATGATTGTTCTAGTACGTCTAGTGGAAATGCTTATTTATTTGATATTGATTCAGGTGGGTGGATATATTACAAAGGTGGTTTGCCTTCAGGACAAAAAACAAATCTAATATATGACAATGGCGGAAGAATGCTTTTTGCAAATGGAGATGCGGGAGAGTATTATTACCCTCAAGTAAAAAGCGGTGGTAATGATGAGTTTGTATGGCAATCAGGTCAATTAGATTTTGGAGACCCTACTTCAATGAAAAAAGTATATGAAGTAACTATTTCATATGAAAATTCAGGTATGCAATCACAACCACTATTATACTGGTCTGGAGATGGAGGAAAAACTTGGGAATCTCCTGAAAATGGAAGCTTTTATAATCATCCAGAAAATTCTGGCTGGCACAATGCTACTTTTAAATTGAAAAGTTCTGACCCAGCACAATATGTTTATCCTACAGTACAATCTTTAATGTTAAAATTAGAAACTGCTAATATAGCAGAAGGATACACTAATTTTAAATTAAACGAAATTAATGTTGAATACAGGGTGATTAATAAGCGATTAACAGCAGATGATGCAAATACATCAACTGTAACTACTGGAATTACAGATGATTATGCTAGCGGAGGTAGTCAAGGTCCTACAACAGTAGCGAGCCTGTCTTCTAACTAATGTTTAACTTTGATAAATTAAAGAAAATGGGTCTAAAGGATTTACCTAATCCTAATCTTGCAACTTTAAGTGCTCTAAAGAAATCTGTATCTAAAAATGCACGTAGTTTTAGGATGCGTGTAAAAAAAGGTTTACCTAATAGTAGAAAAATGAAGGAAGGGCAACTTAAATTATGTATAATTAAAAATGACCTTTATTTAATAGTTAAGCATAAAAATAAATTATTTAAAACAAAATTTACAGATGAGAAATTATAATGAGAACTTCAGCATCATTACACGCTAATCCACAAGTTGCACTTTCAAAATTTAAAAGAGATGTTAGTTCTCAACCTGCAGTTATCTCATCTGAAGCGGAAGTCGGTCATTTAGAAGCAAAGCACGAACAGAATTGGAAAAATATGTTACACGCTACCCAACTTTATCGCTCTGCAGATGATGCAACTTTTGGTGAACTTAGCAGAGCGACTAAGAAAGCAGGTGGTGCTGTTGTAGGGGGAGTTGCAAAAAAATATCAAGATATAAAAGATTGGTACTCAGATGTAAAGGCAGAAAAGGCTGAAAAGAAAAGATTGGGACAGGTTGGAGAAACAAGTATCTCTGATGAACAATTTGCAGAAATGCTAGCAAAAAGAGACGCTCTAAAAGCAGAAGGCGATTTAACAGGTTCTCAAAATGCTGAATATAAAAATCAACTTCAGGAACAAGGAAATATAAGAAGAGAAGAAGAGAGTAGAAGGCTAGAAGAAATAAGAAATTCACAAGAAGTTCCAAATGAAGCAGATATGAGTATGGGTCCGTCTGATTATGAGTATGATGGACCTAATCAAGTATTAGAAGACCCCGGAACTGTTCCAACTGCAGATAATATGGATATACGAGCAGACTTAAATCCAGAACCTAAAAAGAAAACAGTAAAAGATAAATTAAACGACATAGTATCTTTAGGAAGAAAAGGAATTACTGGATTGGCTTATGGTTCTGCTATGCTAGCAAATCCTTTTTTAACTACTGCGGCAACTGCATTATATGCTCAAAAAAGAAAACACGATAAAGACTTTGAAGGTCCGCAAAGTCAAGCAACGCATCAGGCTGAATCAACGTGGGTAGAAAATAAACTAATTAAAGATATGCAGGGAGGAGCAAATATTACTGAAGAAGATATTGATAAGGCTATAGAACGTGGAGAATCACCAAGAGTGGAGTATGAAGAAGATGCTGATGCTTGGTGGGACCAACAAGATTATGACCGAGCAACAACCTTAAAACACGGAGACGTATCTGGACAACAAGAGCATAATGCAGAACTTAAAGAGTATATGAAAAATCAACTCAGTAAGTCTGATTATAAAAAATGGGAGAGAAGGCAGACTAGAGAAGCAGGCGGAGCAACGAGTATTATAGATAAAACAAGTCAGGCGTATAAAAAGGCTATGGCAGGTATTCAAGAATACGGGACTAAGCAAGCAAAGAAAAACAAAGAATATTACCTTAGAAAGCATTTAGAAAGAGAAAGTAAAAAAATGGCTCCAGAAGTAGAAAAAATGGGTATGGATGTTATAATGGATTTACACTCTCAAACTTCTCCAGATAGAAAAATGGATTGGATGAGCGTTAGACAACAAAATAAAAAGTTTGCTACTTCTATTGCAAAGGATATGGTAAGACTTGGAATAGACAACCCTGATGAACAAAGAGAATATATAAGATTAAATTATGCTTTAAATATGGCGAATAGAGATGAGAAGGGCAATTTTCAAGATACTGGAGGAAAACTTACTTATAGCCAAAGTTTCCCTTTGGTTAAAGCCTTTGATGCAGGCGATAAACTTCACTACGCACAAGATAGCGATATTGCTCATTACTTAAGAGATAGAGCAAAAAGAAGAGAAGAACATAATAAAAAACATCATCATCCATAATGAATAAAACAACACATAAAACAGCAAAAGAAGCACGAAATTTAGCGTTAAAGGCTTTTGGAAAACCTGATTCTCGAACTTGGAAATTTAGGGATGGAGAAGTTGGAGAGATGACAACTCAGGAAAGAGACTACTTGCTAGCATATAAAAACGATAAGGACAGAAAAAGAAGAGAAGAAGTAGTTAGGACCATTGGCGAAGGAAAGATTAATCCAAAAACAGGAAGAAAGATGTACCCAATCCCTCTTGCTGTTATAGCAGGTGCGGCGATAGTTGGTGGAGCGGCTAAAGCAATTAGCGGTGCTAAGAAACGTAAAGACCAGAGAGCCGCAATGAGAGCAGAAAAACAACAAATAAAAGAGCAAATTAGGAATGTTAAAGCCGATTTCACAAAGGCTAAAACAATCGCAGGTCAAGAAGTCCAATCAAGGGCTCAAATGGATGCAATAAAAGAAAGAGGTGCATTTGATTCATTTGTTGCAGAAGCATCAAAAAGTATTGTTCCAGAGGGAGCGTTTATTAAAAAACAAAAAGGATTGCAAACTGGTCAAGGTGCAATGATGGAGGAAAGTGTAACATCAGCATTAGATTCATCTGCTATGCAACAAGCAAACATTTCCGTAGCACAAAGAACACAACAAGATGCGGAAACTGCAAGAACAATGGATGAATTACAAACTACTGCAGATAGAACAATAGAAAGCCTAAGACGAGGAAAACAGGCTATTGATAGAAACATACAAAATACTAGAGGTCTTACAAATGTATTCACAGATGTTCTTGGCGGTGCAAGTCAAGGTGTATCAATGGTTAGCAATGTATATGGCACAGGAGGTACAGTATGAGCCAAAGATATGGAGTAGAACAATCAACATTTGACCTTTCTGGTGTAAGTAACTATTTACAAAGGCAAAGGTCGGCTAATGCCGCTAATAGGCAACAAACTGAACACATTATAATAGGTAGAGAAGATTTTTCAAAACACGATATACCAGAAGATTCTAATCACGATTATTACCAAAGAAATCTTAAAACTGGAAACATTGTACCTTTCAATATGGGAAAGGAAGAAAAAGAAAAAACACAACAGGTTTTTCCTACTGACCCAAAATTTGACGAAATAGCAATAGAAAATTTTGGATTAGATGCGGATGGAATAAAAAATTTAAAAAATTCAGGTAAATTTATTCAACAAAAGGCTGATGGCACTTGGCAAATTACTGATATAATAGACACACCAAAAACATCATATAGAAACCTAACCGAGCAAGAAATAAAAGATTCAGGACTTAAAATATCTACAGGCGACATAGTACAAATAAGTAGCGAAGGTAAAATTAATGTTGTTTCGGGTAGTGGAGAACAAAATATTGCTTATTATCAATCTGGAGATAAAGAGTTTGATGATAATGTAGAAAAATTAGGTTTAACAGTAGACCATTATCTTCAAAAAGATATAAAAACAGGGAAACTAACTCCCGTTTTAAAAAAGTCTGTAGCGAGAGCAGAAGCAAGAAAGAAAGATATAGACAGCAAAAAGCCAAAAGATAAAATATATACAGATGAATATGGCTATAAAGGTTGGGAGTATAATCCCGATACAGATAAATTTGAACCTGCTCCTTTTGTAAAGACACAGGGTGGTCAGAGAATGGAGGGGAGATTAGAAAATATAATACTTGAATTGGAAAGAAAAGACGAGCAAGGCAATTATATTAATAACTCATCTGTACACAGAAATTTAAGGTCTAAACTCACAAATATATATGGTTCTTTAGATTCAGATTATTTGAAAAAAATAGAAAGCGATGTTGCTACTAGAGGAACAGCGAATGCTACAGATGAATTTCGCATAGGTTCAGAATATGGAACTAATGTAGATAAATTATTAGATAGATTTTCTTTACAGCAAGACCCAAATACAAAAGCATATACTGTTAAGTATCAGCCAACAAGGGCTGACCAAATATCTCAAATGACTCCATTAACTCAGTATACAAATACCTTAACTAGTCTTGAAGATTATGTTATAACTCCAGATGACGCAACTGACTGGAGAATGGAGAATATTGATGTTCCGTTAAGTATGATAAATTCCAATACTCCAAAATACGTTGCTAAGTGGGATGATAAGAATAAGGAATATAATATAATTCATAATCCTCTAGTAGTGGAAGTAAAAGCACCATCTGAAACTGATAAAGCGGTATTAAAGGCTTTAAATGACCAAATAGACACAAGTCTAAATCAATTACAAGACGTTGCTCCAAATATATATAAACAATTACAAGGTTCTGGAGGAACAGGACAAGCAAAAACTCATAAAGCGGTAGCAAATACATTACTTAATAATCTAGGTATTTCTATAAGCACAACACCTTAATGGCTGAACCAGTAAAAAAGCAATATACTGTATCAGAGTTAGCAACTCTCTATAAAGAGCAAATGGCTGTTGAGATGCCAGATTCTTCCGCTATTCTTTTTGAAGGAAAAACTGATGAAGAAATAGTTTATAATATGATGGGAGTTGATAAGGGAAATCCAATGATAATCCCTGCTAGCACAACTCCTGATGGTTCGCAAGTACCTGATAATATTGAAGTTAAGAAAAATGGAGTACAGAAAATAGCAGAGAATGCTAGCACGGATATTGACCCGTCATTAAATAGTAATATACAAAACCCGACAAATACAGTCGCCGATGCTGAAATAAAGTTAGATTATCAAAATTATCTTAATCCAGATAGTGAAGTAGATAGTCTATTGCTAGATGAACTTGACAGTTCTTATACAAAAACTATTGTAAATCAAGATAATCAAGTAATAGACCTAAAGACTAAAAATGTTTATAAAAAAGAGGAAGATGGAACTCTTACTAAAACATATCAATTAAGTGATAAAGATTTTGGACAAGTTCAGGCTAGTATTGATTCTGGCTCAATAGTACCAGAAAATAACACAGAATTTAATTCTACTGTATCAGATTCTATTGAGGAAGAAGATACAAGAGAAAATTTTGAAAGTGATGATAAACGCGAAAAGTTAGTCGCTAAAAATGAAGAAATAATAAGGACAAAGGTTGATAGTCTTATTAAAGACGGGGATGGGTTTATGCCCGTCACTCTTGCCAAATCTGCGGCTACTCAATTTGAAAGTGCGTATGATGAGTTAGAAACCAATGGTATAAAGCTTCAAATAGCAGATTCTAAAAGAGGTCACGAATCTCAAATGCTAGCACATCAAAATTGGGTTCAGCAAGGTAAAAAAGGACCCGTTATTGCACACCCAGATATGTCGTTTCATACAATAGGATATGCAATAGACGTAGCACAAAACGAAGAAATGAAAAACAATATAGACACTATTTCTGAAGTTATGAGAAGGCACGGATGGAGACAACATCCAGATGAATGGTGGCATTTTTCATTAAACAATTTACCAGAAAGAAGAAAAACTCAAGAACAAATAGATGAGGATAAGCAGACAATAGAAACTGCTCAATCATTAAATCAAACTGACGAAGATTTTGATAGAAATTTTATATTAAGCATCCCTGAAGGCAGTATAAATGCTTGGCAAAACCAAGATAGAAAATACAGGATAATAAGAGATATAGGATACGGAGGGGCAAGAGATTTATTTATGCAAGAACTTACTCCAAATTTTCTTGCATTTACTAATAATTGGAATGAAAGCGATTGGGGAGATTATAGCAAGGCAATGACTTGGGTTGAAAGTTCAATCCCTCCACAAGATTTAGCAGAGGCTAGAAACTCAATAATAGCAGATGCTATGGCAGAATGGGCAGACGAAGATGAAAAACTTGCTTTGCAAACTTGGGGTAGACAGAATTATGGTCACTTTATGTCTCAATCAAAAAGAGGTATGGGGAATGTTGCTTGGGATAGAGTGTTTTCAACTGCAGTAGACCAAAGTATGACAGGGATTATAATAGCAGGAGTAAATGGTCACGAACAATTTTTAGTATCTAATACATATCAAACCCTTGAAGAAATGGGTCTTGTTCCTGAAATGAATTTTCAAGAGCAGGCAATATCGGCGGCTCTAAGTATGATGATGCCTGCTGATGCCCTTACTTTTGGAGGTGGAGGTAAAATAGCAAGTTGGGCTTATAAAAAAGCAATTAGAAAAAGTATAATGAGTAAAGCAAGGTCAAGTTTACTCTCTCAAGGATACAGATTAGGTAAAGGACCCGGAAAAGTAAATCTGAACAAAGTAATATCTGCGGTTCTTAAACCCGGTCTTGGAAATGCTATTGCAAGTTCTAGTGCCGGTTTTTCTTTATATGATGGGCAAATAGAAGGATATACAAGGCTTTTTCGTGATGCTACTATGAAGCCTGCTATGGGAGATGATGGTAATTATATAATGGACGCAGAAGGAAATCCTGTAATGGTCTTAGATGAAAGTAGTGATGCTTGGGCTGTACTAGGAGCCGCACTAGACGGATTTCTTACTGGCTCTATACTGGCTGTTGGTGGAGTTGCAATCAGAACTCCAGTATCTCAAAGGATTCAAGATAAACTTGGAAGAACTAAAGCGTATAATCAAATATCTGAGGCATTAGACCCAAGATTCATTCATTGGTTAAGTCAAAAATCTGGAAATCTTACAGGTACAATGATATCAGAATATCCATTGTTTACTTTTAAAAGTTATGCAGAGGCTAGAGGACACGCATTAGACCAAGCAAGATTAAATTTAAACTCTAGAGGAATATCTAACCCTACCGACGAACAAGTTAGAGAAGAAGCAAACCTTGACCAAGTATTAAGAGACCAAGCAATAAATACTGCAGGGTTTTTGTTTGTACTAAAACAATTACACGCTGTTGCCCCAACTTTATCTAAAGAAATTCAAACAAGAACAGCGAAAAAGGCAGTAATAGAAAATTGGGTTAATAGAGTTGAAAAAGAATTAAGTAAAGACCCAGAGACAGATATTGGTGACTTGGTAATAAGAATAACAAGAGAAGAAGGAATTAATCCAGATGCAGTTAATATAGCAGATATTGTTTCTAACCATTTTATTACTCAGCCATCTAAGGCAGGAAGACTTATTATGTCTGAATCTTTAAAAAAGAAGTTTCCAGAATACCGAATTAGAGAACTTGCTGATAGATTAAAACTAGACCCTAAATTGTCCTATGAAGAGTTAATAGAAAAAATATTTATTTTAGAAAATCAAAGAATGTACGATTCGATAGAGAAATCTGTCCAAAGAGAAGAGGTTAATAATGTCGCAGATAGAGAAAACCTTACTCAGAGAGAAGTAGAAAATATAGAGCAGAAAGCCTACAATACTGTAAAAAATATTGATGGAGAAAAACCTGCTAAAAGAGGAGAGCAATTAGCATTAGATTTAACTGAAAAAGGATTTACCGCAGAAGAGGCTATAAGTAAAGTTAATAAACTTGAAAAAAGAGTTATTGAAGATTTAAAAACAGAAAAAGACTTAAATGATTTAACTGTAAAACCAAAAACTAAAAAGAAAACTAGAAAACAAAGAAAAAAACATAAGAAAAAAGATGCTGGGGGAGAAAAAAATCTTCAAGACAAGATAAATAAAGTTAAAACTTTAGTTAAATCTGCAAAGGAAAAAATAGTAAAAACTGCAGAAAAAGCAGGAAAAAGTGTAGAAGAGGTAACTGAAAAAGCAGAGCCAGTAGAAAAGCAAGTTAAAGGTGTTGCTGATTTAAAAAAGCCTTATGGTGCTAAACCTCTTGGAGAAAAAGAATTATTTGAAAATGAAGCAGAGTTTCAGGCTTGGAAAGACAATCTTTCAACATCTGCTCCTCATATGCAATTAAGCATTCTATATAAGCCAGTTAAAGCAGGAAAACATAAAGGTAAAATACACGCACAAGCATTTGAAAAAGAAATTACAAAAAAAGTCTTAAGAAGTGGAGTATCTAAAACAATAAGCCTAGCAAATAGGCAAAGGTACGAAGAAGATAAAAGAATACAAGAACTTAGATATAGAAGGTCTGCTTTTGATTTAAGTCCTAATAAAATATTAAGAGACCCCGGAAAAAACCCTCAAGAAAAATTAAACAGGTATATAAACCTGCACGAACAGGTAGAACTTTTAGAAGGAAGATTAGTTCGAGACTTAGACACTAATCAAATTATAGAAAGGACTGGTCAGCACGCTATTGTAGAAGCACATAAACTATCAGAGATTGCTGATAAAACAGCAGGCTTAAAAACTCCAAGTATGAAAACTAAGCAATTAGAAAATGCTATTAAAGAATATGATAGAGTTATAGAGGCGTGTTGGAGAGAAATAAGATTTCTTCAGCCAGATGCAACGCTAGCAAAAATGATAGAAGAAAAATTAGGATACTTAGCGAAAAGAGAAGGCGGATTTCTTGATTGGAGCAAAAGAGAAGAAGGACGTTTTTCAAAAACAGAATTAGATAGACTGCAAGAAGACCTAGCAAGAGACATTAAAGAATATGCTGTAAGATATTTTCAAAACAGTAACAAATCAATACAAGAGATGAGTGCTAGCAATATGGCTGATGTTTTGTCTAAAGAGTTTGGTCTACCTAAAAACACAATAAGAAAGTTTGCTATTCAGCCAGAAAATTGGAAACAAATCAGAGATGCGATAGTCGAGTATCAAGCGACTAGAATTAGGCAAGCAATAGATGATAAAAAAATAGATAACTCTGAACTAGTACACGACTACCTTGAAGACCACATACAATTAAGTCAAATTGGTCCTACAAGAACAATTACCAAAGAAGACGGGACAAAAGAAAAGGTGTTTGAGGGAGAATCAGTTATTTTAGATACTTTTAAAGACCCTTTAATTGCAAAAGAATTGTTTGCGGATTTAAACAGACTACAGTCAAATCCTTTAGATATGACTGTTGATGTACGAGAAATTCAAAAATTTAGCCAGTTAATAAAACAAGTAGACGGAAAAGTAAGAGATGATTACCAAAATTTATATGATAAAATTGCAAATAGAGATAATGATTCAAGAGTACACGAAATAGTATCTCATTTACCGCATTTATTTATTGTTTCAAAATGGATGAGAGACAACGCGTTGCTGACATTAAGAGATTCAAAAACTCCAGAGGAATTTCAACATAATATGAAAATATTTATGAATCACGATGCGGCTAAAAATTATATATTAAATAGAAGTGCTAGAACCCTAAAAGCGGCGAGCGAAGCACATAATATTATTGAAGATGGTCAAGTAATGAAGGATATTTTCAATAGAGCAGGCATATATTATACAGAAGAAACCGCAGAAATGCTCAGAAGGGATTTATCAAGGTTGCAAACAACGCCAACTGAAGAGGTTTTATCTGGTAGAATCGCAGAAAAAACGGCGGGTATATTAGCGGAAATAAATAGGAATATGTTGCTAGCATCTTTTGCCGCAGGAACTAAGGCTGTAGCTGGTAACACCTTGTCTTCTGCTATGAATAGAGTTTCTGAGGGTCCTAGAAACCTTGTTTATAAAAACCAAAAGCGAGTACATCATAAAAAACTAGAACAAATTGACAATACTTATGAAAAAAATATTGAAGATGGAATGCCAAAAGCAAAAGCAAAAAAACTTTGGCAAGAACAAAGAGATGAACAATTCGCCGCATATCACAATCGTGCAGGTCTAAGTTGGGAGTGGTATACTCAAGAGGGGTATAGGTCTGCCTATCGTGAAACATTTAATAGGCAAGCAAGGGAGTTTATGGCAATTATGAGAGAAACTCCTACAAAATATGACGAAGCGGGAAATGTTATTTCATCAGGAGTTGATAAACTTAATCCTAATTACGGCAAAGAATATAGTAAGCAGGTTGCAATACCCACATTTATAGGAAAAGTAGTTAGAAGTCCTCAAAATTTAATGGGTGCTTTAGATAATATAGTTAGAATGCCTATGCTTATGGGAGAATTTGAAAGACTCGTATATAATGAGGCTGTTCATAATTGGAAAGCAGAATTTGGTGATGGAATAAGATTACCAGACCCTGCTAATGCAAAACATATAGAACAAATGAACTCTCTTGTGGCAAGTTTTAGAGAGGATATGAACAATCCTAGATACAAAGCCCTTTGGGAAAGTGCAAATACCTATGCCTCAAAAATAGTATTTCAAGATGCTTTTTATTGGGACAGTATGAAAAAATTAAATGATATGCGTATAGCAAGTGGAAAAACTCCGTGGGCTAGGGCAGGAGGACATCTGATGAATATTGTTATGCCTTTTGTTCTTACTGGTGTAAACGCATTAAAAATGGCATATGAATATAATCCAATGAGTGCTGTTTTACCCGGTCCGGGTTTTCTTTCTTTTTGGGGAGACGTTGATTATGCAACCTCTAATTCTAAATGGAGAAATAGAATTAAAAAAATGAGAGGTAAAGAAGGTCAGATGGGTAAGACTCTTTTTGATGTAGAAGGCACATCTCATTTAGCCAGAAGATTATCTGAAATTCCGGGTGGAAAGGCTATGGCAGAAAAAGAATTGTATACTATGGCAACTAAAAAACTAATAGGTGCTATGATTATGCAACAAATGGCAGATAGGTGGATGAATTTTACAGAGCAAGAAGACCAAATTCTTGAATTACAAGAAGATATTTGGGCAAACATAGGTAAAGTAAACGCAATGGCTCCAGAAGCAAGGGCTGTTCTTCAGTCTTATGGTGTTCAGGCTTACGGATTACCTATTCCAGAAGGAAATATGCTAGCACCAAATGGGGGAAGCCTTACAGCAAGAGGATATGACCCTGCTTGGGCAATGATAACTCAATACCCTCAGTTAGTAAAAAGTTTAAATTATTTAAAAAACGCTATTCAAGATACAGATAATCCAAATAGAGATGGAGATTTGTTAAGAATAGCAGGAGATTATTACAAGCAAGTTCAAGACACAATGGAAGAGTCTCCATTTTTAATATTTTTTGATAGAATTGCAGATATTAAACAGTCTTATAAATCAAATGCTGTTATGCAAACTTTCTTAGCAAAGGTTGCTAGCAACTTTTTAAGCCCTACAAGTCTTGGAACTTTAAATAGAATGAGAGAAGATGTGCAATATAAGAAATATAATATTGATGAATACACAGCAGATGGTCTTTCTTATAGCGACTGGTTTGAATTAAGCCCTGATAGTAAACTATCTGACAATGTTAGAAAAGCATTTCTTGACGGAAAGCCATCTCTTTTTAGAGCAAAGTTTCAAGAAGAAGGAGATATGTATGCTTGGGAAGAAATTGAACAATTAATGGGAATGGGTGTCTGGGATGAAGAAAAACAAGAATATGTCAATACTCAAGGAATGTCTCAAGAAATTAGAGAGGAAATTAAAGTTCCAACTAGTATAGTCCCTTTACATAGATTAAATAGACACACTCCAAAATATCCTGTATTAACAGTTTTTGGGGATACAATACCCGTAGGTACTTCTCTTCAAAATTTATTTGGAATTAAAATAGTCGAAAGACTTTTAGACCCAAAAAGTAAACTTTTAACTGAAGAGTATATGTGGCTTATGAATGAAAAAGCACAAGCGTCTGATGTTTTTGGAAGTCCAAGTCAGTCATTAACTGTAAACCTATTAGATGGAGGAGATGATGAATGGGAAATAAAAACTGCAGGCGGTAGTGATTTTAGAACTACTTTAAAACTAGATAGAGAGCAAGAATGGGTTAGAGAAAAAATGATAGGAGACCTATTTAAAGAAAAACTACATCAAATTGTTGGAGAAAATAAAGGTCCTCTTGGTACTGCGTATGCAAAAATAAGAAAAAGAATTAATAGCATTGATGAAAAATTGTCAAATATGGATGAAAATAGCGATGAGTATAAACAATTAAACATTGCTAGAAGAAAAGCGGTTCTAGATATAAATGGAGTATGGAATAGAACTGCAAAATCTATAAGACATTTAGTTGATTATACTATATTCGGAGAAGAAAAACATAATATGAAATTTTGGGCTGAATATATGCAAGCTTATGAAATGGACCCAGAAGGTCTTAGACTGGAAATGGAAAGTATATACCCTACAAAAACAGGAGATGAAATTAGTACCATTGTAGATGCTTGGATTGATGCTTTTCATATGGACCCTGCCCCATCAAGAGAGAAAAATATTGTATTTAATGAAGTGTATAGAGCGTGGGCTAAAAAGCACAACGTAGATAGAGAACATTGGAATGATAGGCAAAACCTTAGAAATCTAACTATGGGATTGCAAGGGGCGAAAATTCCAAAAGGGTTTCTTGGAATAGATACCGATATAAAAAACAATATTAAAAATATTTTTCCTGATTCAGAAAATCCATATAAACAAGACAGATTATATTATATGACTCCAAAAGGAGAAAATAAAAAACCTCTTCTTGTAAAACGACCCAAAAGAGATAGTGGTGGAAAAAAATTCTTTGGAGATGGTAAAGATGCACTAACTAAGTTTCAATCTTTAGAAAAAGAAGAAAAAAATATAGTCCACGATATTGAATTTTTAAGAAAACCAAAAGAGATAACAGAAAAAACAAAAGGTGGTTTACCTAAATACCCTGTTATTAGTAAGTTAAGCGAGTATTAATTATGGCATCACAATATAATTTAACAATAGAAGCGGGTACGGATTTCGAGACTGTAATATACATTGGTCTTGGGGATAGTACATATACTTTTGGAACAAATAAAGATTACAGAGCTACATTAAAACCTTCATACGGAGGGACTCCTCAATACAGTTTTGACATCAAAGAAAAACAAGCTGAAAATAAATTAACTGTTTCAATGCCTGAAATAACAACAAGACAATTAACTACTGGTATTTGGTATTGGGATTTGATTGAATTAACAACAAAAACTAATTCTCCATCTGGTGGTGCATTTACTACTGCTAATGGAGATGCTACAGTTGAGGTAAATTGGACAAGTCACGGACTTACCAGCGATGATAAAGTTGTTATTGCTAGCTCTGCTAGCTTACCCGGAGGGTTTAGTAATGGTGATTTTGACGGAACTAAAAGCATTACTATTGTAGATAAAGATAATTTTACATTTGAAGCAGGAGGAAATGCAAATGCTACAGCTACTGGTGGAGCCGCATCTTTTACTGTTCAATACAAAACACTACGTCTTTTAGAAGGAGATGTTCTTGTAACTCCTTATGTAACAATAAAGACAAACAGTAGTGCTAGCACGGAAGAATAATGGCAAGAGTATCTATTAGGCAATCAAATAGTTTTAGAGTTACTAGTGGATTTATTACTCCTCAATCTGGAGTAGACGAAGGTCTTTGGGAAAATAACAATACAATATGGGGACAAAATACATACTCTTGGGAGCATATATATCTTTTAAACTATAATAATAAAAACAATATACCAGTAAAATCAGTAAATCCAGCAAGAATTAACCTTGCTAGCACGCAAATTACCAGAACAAAAGCTCCTCAACAAACACTAGTGAGAATATAATGAGTTTACAAACACAACAAATAAATACAACGTACCCAGATTTACTTACTGTTTTAAGCAGTACAGTAGGAGAAGGATTAACTTCTTCAAACAAAAGACTTTTCGATGGAAAAGGAACAGGAAGTCCGTTATGGATGAGTACAAATACTCTTCAAGTAGACGGAATATTAAACTTAAAAGAAAAAACATCAGCACCTAGCTCTCCCAATGCTGGAGACATAGCATTTATTAATGGTGCTTTGTATGTAGCAAAATAATAGGAGTCAATTATGGCAACATGGAAAGAGTTAGTTGATGTTAGTTCAACGCAGACGCTAACAAATAAAACATTAACAACGGCGGCATTAGGTAGTTCAACAGCAACTACACAATCAGCTAGTGATAATTCAACTAAGGTAGCAACAACTGCTTATGTAGACAATCAAGCGGCACAAGGTGATAAAACACTAGCTCATAAAAAGCTTTGGATTGGTAATTCTAGTGGCAACAAAGAAGAACACACCCTTAGTGGAGCTATTACAGTAGGGGCTGATGGAACTACAGCTTTAGCTAACGATGGAGTTACATATGCAAAAATACAAAATGTAGCTACTGCAAATAGAGTATTAGGTAGTACAAGTGCTGATGGTATCGTTACAGAACTTCAAATAACAACTGCTATGATAACTGCTGATAATATTACAAGTGCTTTGATAGCAGATGACCAAATAGATAGCGAACACTATGTAGATGGCTCTATAGACACGGCTCATATTGCAAATGATGCAGTAGATGGCTCAAAGCTAGCTAATAATATAGACATAGCAGGAACGCTAGATGTTACAAGTGCGGCTACATTTGATAACAATGTTACAATAGCAGGTACTTTAACAGTTAATGGTTCCACAACATCGGTTTCTACGACAAATTTAGAAGTAAAAGATAAAAATATTCTTTTAAATAAAGCTACTCACGTTGATGATGCAGGTGCAAGGAATACAGCAGATGGGGCAGGTCTTAGTATACAAACTGATTCAGGAACTGATGCAAGTTCTATTGACAACTATGCTAATCTTACTTGGAATAAAACTGCAACATTAACAGGTTGGAAAGTTGAAGATACTGAAAATCCGGGTGCTTTTGAAATAGCTATTATGGAGTTTTCAAGTAATAGCACAGCTCCATCAGGAGATGCAGGTGGAGTAGGGTCGTTCCATTTTGACACAGGTGATGATAAGTTATATGTTAGAACTGCATAATGGCTAAAGAATTTGCAAACTTACATGAGACACATAAAAAAGCAGATAATAAATTAAATGTAAAAGATACTGATTTTTTATTAAAACTTATTATGAGGTCTACTTTTGAAGGAGCTGAATTAGAAGTGGCTTACTCTGTATTAACAAAGCTCGCAGAAATGCACAAGGTAAATCTTGAAGGTTGAACTTTCATCAGATGAGCTGTACATCATAAAAACATCTATTGAGAATATGAATATCAAGGGTAAGGATGCACCTAGAGTTGCTAAGCTATTGCAGAGATTAAGCAATGCTTTTGAAAAGCAAGTAGCAAAAGATAACGAGAATACCTAATGGCTACTTGGAAAAGATTAGTATTGGCAGGTGATAGTGACTTAGGTTTATCTACTTCTGGTGGTACTGTTTCAGGTCAAGTAGTTATCAATAGTGGCACGAATAATTCATCTTTAATTGTCAATCCCAATGATGATGATTGGGGTGGGATTGTTGGTCAGTATCAAGGAACTACCAAATGGATGGCAATTTACAATAGTAACTATGCTGTATTTGGTGGGGAAAGTGGAACTGGTACAAGGATTCAAAGTGGTGGGCAAATTGCCCTTACATTTTCAGCTACAAGCACATACGATGCTACATTTTCTGGTAATGTAACATTAGGTGCAAAGGTATTAAACTTTGAATCAGGTGAGAAAATATTTTCCACAAGTGGATATGTTGTTGCAGATGGTGATGCAGGGTTTATTGCTAGAGATAGTGGTACAAATAAACTTATAATAAATGGAAGCAATGCTACTTTTGAATTATCATATTTGAATATAAATGCAGGTGGCACTAATGCCGCTATTACTTGCAATTCCGATACTATGCACTTTATTGCAGATACAAATGCTAATGGTGCTGAAAATCCATTTGAATGGTGGCATAATAGTGCAACTATTGATGGTGGAACAAAAATAATGCACTTGAGCAATAGTGCTGATTTATGGATTGGAAATGATTTAACAGTTACTGGTGCGATAGGTTCAGGAGGTATAACTGCAACTGGAGATATTCAAGCCCCGGGAATATATGTCGGCTCTACAAACACCAGTTATGATTTCTATAATAATGGAACTACCTATCTAAATGGTGCTACAACAATAGATGCTAACCTAACCTTTACTACTAATTCTACTACAGTTGATTTTACTGGTTCAGGACCTCATACAATATCTGGTTCAGGCTCTGGTTCATACTACAATATGAACAATGTTGGTACGATTACTCCTAACTCTGATAGTGGTTTTGACTTGGGAAGTGGTAGTAAGTATTGGGATGAAGCATTTATTGCTCATATTAATTCTAAAGACTTTGTTAATATTCAAATTGACGATGCTGAACAATATTTTCAAAATACAGCAGGGAGTGATTATTGGAGACTTAGAAGAGATGCTAGTAATAACTTTATATTAGACCATTATGATAGTAGCAGTACGGGAACTGCTATGAGTTTTGACTCCTCAGAAAACCTAACTCTCGGTAATCAATTAACAATCCCAAATAAAATATTGCACGATGGAGACACAGGTACTTATATTGGATTTACAGATGGTCAGATAGATTTAAAAGGTTCAGGTGGTGTTCGTTTAATAATTTCAGACAACGAACACATAAACTTTTATACAGGAGCAAGTAGCGATACAGCTTTAAACCTTAGTAGTGACCAAAGTGCAACCTTTTATGGTAATGTAGTTAATGTTACTCCTTCATCAGGTGGGAGTCAAATTGTCTTTACTGAGAGTGGCGGTAGTAGTGCTTATCTTTATAGCGGTGGTTCTTTTTCAACATTAAGAGTTACAACTGCCCATGGTTTACGCTTTGCTACAAATTTTGCCTCTAGAGGTGTAGATGATGTAATTATAGGTACTGATGGTACGCTCACTAGAACTGCTACTAACAGTTCAGCAGGGACTGCTTGGACTGCTATAGGCGATGGTAACATACCTCATATATCTATTCAAAATGCAAGCACTACAAATAATACAATGGCAGGTCTATTTTTTAAAGATGACCAAGCACATAGAGCAGGGATACACGCTAAGTTTACAAATCATACTGATAGTTCTGAAGAAGCTGAATTAATATTCTCAACTGCAAGTTCAGGAGATACAAGAGAAAGATTAACTATTAAAGGCAATGGTGATGTTTATTTATCTGGGACTACACTTAGTTTAGGAGGTACGGCATCAGTTGATTCATATCTTCGATTTGATGGTGCTAGCGGTGACACTTATTTACACTACAATGCTAATGACATAATAGATGTCTATACTGGTGGTGACATCGCAATGAGAATTAAAGATGACGATGTTGAGTTCAATGGTTCAGTTCAAATTCGTGGCTCTTCACAACAATTAAGACTATTTAATGGTTCTACAGAATATATGAGATTTGATGGTAATGTAATATCGACTCATGGTAGTACAAATTTCTTTTTAGATGCCGCAGATGGATTAATTTTTAGGACAAATGGTAGTACTGAGCGTATGAGAATTACAAGTGGTGGATTAGTTGGTATAGGAACTGCTAGTCCTTCTACTTATCATTCAAGTGCAGATAATCTTGTTATTTACGAAAGTGCTAATGCAGGAATGACAATAGCAACTAGCAGTACAGGTACTGGCTCTATATTCTTTGCTGATAGTGGTACTGGAGATGAAGCATATAAGGGTGTTATAGAATATAATCACGGCACAAATGAACTACAATTTAGAGCAAATTCAGTAGTGGGGATGACCTTAAATCCATCGAAGAATCTAACTGTTGAAGGTAGTGGTGATTATGGTGGTGATTTAACTCTGACTAAAGCAAGTGGTGATATCATATTCAGAATGGATAACAATGCAACTAATGGTGCTGATTTTAACATAAATAATGGAGCAGGAAATTCTAGAGTAGACTTTAGTGTAGATAGCAATCAACATATGACCTTAAAAGGGCAAAAGGTAGGGATTTTAACTACATCTCCAACTTCGGAATTGACAGTAAATGGAAATGTGCTTGCAACAGGTACAGGGACTCATACCTTTGGTGTTAATTCAGCAGGGGGTGGTGGTGTACTAATAAGAAGCTTATACGATGATAACCACGCTAAACTGACCTTTAGTACAGGACACCCAAGTAATGCAAATACTTGGGATACTGGGCAAATTACTGCTGGTGATAATGGAAATTATAATGGGGTAATGACTTTTTATACCTCTGGAGATGGTATTGGTACTGGTCTTCAGGAAGCAATGAATATTAATGGTAGTCAATTAACAACCTTTAAAGGCGATTTAGTTATTGATGGAAGAGTTAAAACTGCCCATACATATTTAAAAATACAGTCAAATGCAGATAATAATTACGATGCTATACTACAATGGGACCAAGAAAGTACAATGGCTTGGCAGTTGTATAACGATGGCTCTGATTCTGATAAGTTAAAACTTAAAGACGCAGGTGGTACTCAGATATTTGAAGCCACTCAAGACTCAACAGTTGTTACTGGTGTTACTTGGACATTTCAATCTCATACTTTTATGGGGGACATTTATTTAAGTGGTGGAGATATTTATTCACCAGAAGGTGCTAAGTGTATTACTGTTGCTAATGATGATACTACTTTTGCAGATGATGTGGCAGTTGGTGGAGATTTAACAGTTGATGGTGCTTATCCATTTATGATTAATGCTTCTTCGGATTGGAAAGCAACTTCTACCGAAAAGAATATGGCGTTTAGTGTAGGTGGTGCGGCTACTGCAAGTGTTTCTACTACTTCAGATTTAAAAAGTCAGTACACTTGGGTAGCTCCATTCGCAACTACATTAAGAGCATTGTATGTCACAAGTGAAACTGCTGTTACTAGTTGCCAATTTAAAGTAGAAGTAGCTACTACATATAGTGTATTTGTTAATGGTACAGCTACAACTACTACTACATACACAAAAAGCTTTACAACAGGGTCTACATCAAATATTTCTTGTGGTTTATCCATAGCAAAAGGAAATGCAATAAGATTTAGTATTAACCCGAATAGCACTAATGTAGACCAATTTTTAGTAACATTCGTATTTGAATAATAAAAGGAGTATAGAATGAAACACTATGCAGAACGAAAAAAGAACAAAAAGTGGTCTGTGGCAAAGAACAAAGTTGTTACTAGCCCAGCAATCACGGAAGTTAAAGACGATGATGGCGTTGTGGTTCGTGAGGCGAAAGCTGAAGTTAGCCACGATGTTATTCAATTAACCAAAAAACGCTACGATGGAGATACAGGCAAGGCATTAGCAGACGTGATACAGGATGTGTCAGTTGCAAATTGTGATGCATCTATAGCAGATTGTGATAAGCGAATTGCAGACATCACAGCAGAAAAAGATGGATGGACAGCCTTAAAAACTGACATCAAAGCGTTATAGCAAAAAGGATAGAAAATGCCAGATAAAAAAGAAAAAGAAAATCAGGTAGTGGTTATCAATGATAAAGAGTATAAACTAAGTGACTTTAATGAAGAACAGCTTATGCTTGTCAATCATGTAGCTGATTTAGATAGAAAAATTGCAGGTTCGCAATTTAACTTAGACCAGTTGCAAGGTGGGCGAAAGTTCTTTATGAAGAAGCTTGAAAAGGCTTTACAAGATGATGAAATCGCTGAATCGGTGGTTCAAGAGTAAGATGAATCACCCATCCCCAGAAAATCAATTAATTGCAAGTTGCATTCTGTTTTTATTTGTAATATTTTTATTTACAGTAGTAACAGGATGTGACTCTGGGTGGTCTATAGCAGGCTGGGAGGTTAAGTGAGTGAAAATACTGGTGCTAGAAGCTATAAAGGTGAAGTCATTGGAGATTCAATGGCTATCACTATTAATTTTAAATGGCTTTTACAAATTTGTGTTTTAGTAGGTGCAATAGTCTATGGTTTTTGGCAAATTGAAGCAAGGATTACACGACTTGAAGATAGTGTTGTTACTCAAAATGAACAAATTGGGAGCTTACTTAATAAGCACATCGTGGAAGAACGGATTGAGAGAGAAGAGTTGGCAGAAAAAGTAGCTTTTTATGAAAAAGAATTTAATATCAACCCTTTTAGTTGGGGGAAGAACAAAAAGAACAAATAAAGGAGAAACAAGTGAGAGATAAAGAAAATAAGTTCATTGATAAATGTTACATACGCGAAAAAGTCTTTGAAAACGGAGGTTCTGTTTTAAATTGTGCTTTTGGCGTAGATGAGCTACAAGAACTTGCTGATAGCAAAGGTTGGGTGAATATTACTATTTCAAAACGAAAAAGCCCGTCTGATAATGGTAAAACACACTATGCTAAGCACGATGATTACAAACCATCTAAAAAAGATGGGGATATGCCCTTTTAATGCCTACTCCGTTTATGTGCCACGAATGCGACTCACCAACAATGAGTCGCTCTGGCATATGCGATAAGTGCATTGAAGTGCTAGCAGAACCAACAACAGCAGATGAATACAATAAAAAATGGCTTAAAAAAAAGAAGAAGAACAAATGGCAGAGTTCCTAGAATTATATTCCGAGGCGGGAATGATTGGAGTAGTCGGTGCTATGTTTGTTTTTATGGTGTATCAAAATGCTAAAAGGTCAGAGCAACAAGCGGAGGCTATTGAAGCGTTAAAGGTAGAAAACGAAGGTCAGTCTAAGAACATCGAAAACATAGAGTCTATTGTTCTTAAGTTTTTAGACAGATGGAATCGTAGCGATGAAACAAGAGACCGAAGACACGAAGATATGGTTAAAGAAATCAATGATTTAAGCGACGTTATGATGGAAGTTAAGGGTTCTGTAAGTCGCATTAATGGTCGTCACTAATAAAAGGAAATAATATGTTATCAATACTCTTAACGATAATGCTTATTGAAGCAGATAGCGTTAAAATCAATTCTACTTTACATCCTACATATAATAATATGGCTTATCATATGGAAGATGTTAAGAAAAAGAAGAAAAAAGGCAAAAAACTTGTTGGTAAAGGCAAGAAAAAGAAAAAAGGTTTTTTTAGTAAGGTATTTGGCAGTAAGTAATTGGTTAATAAGTTTATAATAGATTTTGTTTTAAAACGTGCTTTACTCGTACTAGCAAAGAAGATTAAGCCTTTAGAAAAGTACGTTTACGAAGATAATGAACTTGATGTAGAAGTAAAAAAACTTCGTGAAAGACAAGATTTGATTGAACAAGAATTAACTGAAATAAAAAAAAGGAAATAAAATGGAAAGACTAATGAAAGTTTTTCAGGGCATTCTTCCTAAATTGGCAAAAAAACTTATTCTAAGCAAAAAAGATGTTATAATTGCTAATATGAATAAGAAGATGGATTTGCCATTATTAGACGAAGACGACGAAAGAGAACTCTTAGAGGGTGCTTGGGAAGCGTTAGAAGAAGCGTTGGATATAGCAATAGAAGAAAAGTAATTGCTTTTTACTGGTAACTAATGCTAAAATAGTTTGTGAATCAATCCCAGATAAAGTCTGTTATAGAAGAAGTTTTACATCGACTCGGCTATCATTCTAGGAGTGCAGTCGAGTTGGTGTATCTTACAGGCTTAGTCGAATCAAACTACGACTACTTAAAGCAATTAGGCAATGGTCCTGCTAAGTCGTTTTTCCAAATTGAACCTACCACTTGCTACGATATGGCTGAACATTATGTATCGTATAGAAAAAGTCTAGCAAAGGCTATTGCGGATGCCGCTATGATAAATCCAATGTGGATAGATTACTCTAGGGAAGAACTAGGATATTTGCTTCAAACTAATATCGCTTTTGCAATATGTATGTGCAGAGTCCATTATAGAAGGGTTCCTAAAGCATTACCTGCGTTTGGTGATAAGCTAGCATATGCAAAATACTGGAAAAGATATTACAATACCGAGCTTGGGAAGGGAACTGTTGAAAAATTCCTAGAGGCGGAAAGTAGGAGAAAAGATGAAGAGTAATCCACATGGCAAAAACCAAAAAACCACATCGTCACTATATAAAATGGACAGATGAATTAAAAGAAGAAGTATCCAACCTACTAGAGAGAGGCTATACATATCCCAAATGCTGTGAAATACTTAATCGAAGGTATCCTGAGTATAATTTTACACTAGAGTCTATTCGTTCTCAAAAAAGAAGTGGAACTCTATCTGTAAATCCACGAATACCTCTTAGTCCAAGTAAATACAGAAGAAAAAAACAAGTTTTAGAGCCTAATCTATTAGACGAAGGCAAGAAAAATCCTTATTATCAATCCACTACAAAAGATATAGAGGATGATGACGAAGCAAGTGGTCATAATTTTGAAACTCACGGGAATTATGCAATTCTTGACTACAGAGGAGAGGATAATCCTGCTACTTTAGATGACTTGCTAGCATCCTGCGATGTCGATACTGAGATTTGGGACGTAGAAAGATACGTCGTGAACAAGTGGGAGGTCGCTATGAAAATGGGTGAGACCATTGTTCATAGACCATTGTTTCAAGTAAAGGCGTGGCTAGTGCGAAAACTACCCGTTGTAGTCGAGTTTCCTACGATAAAAACTATAAGACCGATAGTATATAAGCCTAAACCAAGAAAAGCAAAAAAATGCAAGGATAGGACGGCATTAATTATACCTGATGCACAAGTAGGTTTTAGAAAATCATTTGATGACGGGAGTTTAGACCCTTTTCACGATAGAAAAGCATTGGATATTTGTCTACAAATGGCTGAAAAACACCAGCCAGATGAGATTATACTACTAGGTGATATGCTAGACCTACCTGAATGGTCGGATAAGTTTATGATTAGCCCAGAGTTTTACTGGACGACACAACCCAGTATCAACGAGCTATACTGGTGGATAAAAGAGCTTAGACAATATTGTGAAAAAATGATTTACATTGAGGGAAATCACGAACTAAGAATGGCAAAGGCGGTAGTTAAAAATATAGTTGCCGCGTATAATTTAAAACCTGCTAACGAACCAGAGCGGCAGGTGCTTACTGTTCCAACCTTGCTAGCACTTGACGAACTTGGTGTCGAGTATTGCGGTCCATATCCAGATGGAGAATATTGGATTAATGATAATCTTCGAGTTCACCACGGACAACTAGCACGAAAAGGTGGAGGAAAAACAGCGTCAGCAATGCTAAACGATGCTAGAAACTCTGAAATAATAGGTCACATTCATAGACACGAAATGGCTCAAAGAACAGTTCATCCGAGAGGGGGAATAAAAACTTATGTAGTATACTCGCCCGGAACAGTCGCACGCATAGACGGAGTAGTCCCCGCGTACCAAACTAGAAATGATTGGCAACAAGGTTTAGCACTAGTGCATTATCAGGAAGGAAATGGACTTTTTCAAATAGTTCCATATAATATTCACGACGGAGTTTGTATGGCTGATGGAGAAGTAATTAAAGCTAGGAAGACAATTTTATCACATTTGGAGAAAACGATAAAATAGGACTTGACAAGCATTGGTAAGCGTTGGTAGGTTCAAGTCAATCAATAGGGAGAAAAAATGCACTTAGAAAAAATGTTAAGCGTTGGCGAAGTTGCCGATGTCTTGAACTGCTCTATATATACAGTTAGAAGAAGACTTAAATCTGGAGAGCTAAAAGGTTTTCACGATGGAGGCTCTTGGAAGATACCAAAATCGTCTTATGACGACTACATCAAAAAAAGGATGGTATCTTCTATTCCTTATATCTCTTCACGTAGTGAAGATATAAGGAATAGAAATGAAAAAGAAAACAAGTAAACGAGTACACCTAAACACCCTTAAGTGCGGTGAGAGTTTTCATATCAATAATTCAAAAATTTATGGAAGTGTTATTTCTCACGGAGCGATGGGAGTTAGGGTTGTATTAGATGGAGTAACTCACTATAAGCAAGATGGTACTGCTGAATTAAAAAATGGAATAATACAAATTATTGGCAATAAAACAGAGGTACTAAGGTATGAAGATAATAATTCAAGTAGAAGACTTGAAACAATTACAAAAATGGATAACGCAAACATCAACAATAGCAGAACAACTGAGTCTGCCAACATTTCAATTTGATTTTGGAAAATGCAAAAGATGTGAAGGGGAAACAATACATTACCCACAAGCGATTGATGTAAAAAAAGATGCGTTTGATATTCTTTGCAATCAATGTGGAGAAAAACTAAAATAACAGAGGAGAAACAATAACAATGGGGAATATAAGCGATACTAAACTATTTATAGACGAACAAGAGCATTTAGATGATTCTGAATATAGAGAATATGCTGAACCTGACGATGAAAATAAAATAGTAGCAGATGATAGGAATGTAGAGAAAATTCTTTATTCTTATCAATTTATTGAAAAAACTATTAGAAGACTCAAGGAGCGTAAAGAGGCTAGTGCTGAGTTTTATGATAACGAAATAAAAAAAGCCGAAAAGAATTTAGAATATAAAAATAGCATTCTTCGTTCTTACCTAGAGTCAAACGGACAAAAAACGATGAAATTTTCTAACGGAAATATATCCGTCCGCAAATCAACAAGACATATACATTCAGGTAGCGAAAATAAATTGATTCAATGGTGTGAAGAAAATGATAAAAAAAATGAATTTGAATTAATTAAAAAAACAAAAAAGCCTAGTAAATCTGCAATAATAAAATTTATAAAGGATACTGGTTTTACACCTGACGATTGGGATATTGTAGAGAAAACATCATTTAAAGTAAAAACACAATAACAAAGGAGTTAATATGCCCGTAAATATACACGGAAAAGAGTATAGAACTGTTGCGGAGAGAATAGGTCTCTTCTATGAAGAGTTCGGGAAAAGAGAGCAGAAAGTTCATACTGAGATTATAACTGAAATAATAAAGGATGAAGATAATATTATCCAAGTAAAGGCTACAATCAAAGTAAGTAATGATGCTATACAACCTGATTTTTCTTTAGTAGGAACAGGTTTTGCCGAGGAAGATAGGAGCAGAGGAAGAATTAATGATACTTCCGCATTGGAAAACTGCGAAACATCAGCAATCGGTAGAGCATTAGCTAGTATTGGTTTAGGCGGTGAAGAATATGCTTCAGCAGATGAATTAGCAAACGCTTTAACACAGCAAAATCATTCTAGCGGCGGTGCTAGCACGGCTGTTGCTGGTACAATAGGCTTCGGTAAGCACAAAGGTAAAAAATGGGAAGAAGTACCTTCCACCTATCTCGAATGGTTACTAGGTCGTGAAAAAACAGATGACGAAACTAGAAAATATGCACAAGAAGAAAAGGACAGAAGAGATAAGGTAGAGACTGAAAGACACTTAGAAGAGAAAGAGGTAAAGTCGGAATCGGAACAACAACCCCAAGATAAAAATAAATCTGATAGTTCTAGCATAGGAGAGATACTAAGGGAGAGCAATATAGAACCAACAAACGGACAAGGGATGAGTCCATTGGCTCAAGAAAAGCAAAAACAAGCACTAGCAGAGGAGCTTACTGGTCTTTCTGAACGTATGGGAGTAAAGAAATTCATTGAATTAAAAACTGCTGAACTTGGCAGTAAGGGGTTTAATGAATGCTCAATAGAAGAACTGCAAGCATTGGTTAGTGTTGCAAAAGACGTAGCACCTAAGATAAACCCTGAACAAGCAAAGCAACAACAAGAACTTTTAGAAAAGGTAGTAGATAAGTTCGATGGGGAAATAGTCCAATGAAAACAATAATAAAACACACAGATGAGGAGTATGTGATGAACCAAAAATCTAAAAAGGAATTAGTTAGGGAATATTTAGAAACGGGAATGTCAATAACGCCTGCGGAGGCGTATGAGATGTTCGGGTCTATGAGACTCGCGGCGATTATATGTGACCTAAAGAAAGACGGCTATAAGTTTCATACTGAAATAGTTAAAAAAGAAAACAGTAGGGTTAAGTTTGCTCGCTACAAGCTAGACGTACCTACTACCTTATTTCCTAGTTAATGACCCATCCCTCTAAAAATAAAGGGAATAGGGTCGAAAGACTCGTCGTGAGTATCTTAAAAACTCTAGGGTACAAAACTCTGAGAGCCTACGCTAGTAATGGTATGGCTCTTGGAGAACACGAAGAGTGCGACGTTGTTTCACATATCAAAGGAAAAAAGTGGAGACTCCAAGTTAAGGCTAGAAAGACAGTAGCGAAATGGATAAAGCCTAATACTCAGGTGGTTGATGCTCAAATAATCAAAGCGGACAGAGAAGAACCTTTAATCGTAATGCCTTTAAAATCATTCGTGAAAGAGTTAGAGAATGTCGAAGAATGGACGAGGAAGGTGAAAGATGCCAGATAACAAACCTCCCGCGTTTATGTTTTATGCGGGAGATTTTCTATCAAACATAGATGTTGCTTTTATGGATATGGAATTGCGTGGAGTATATATTACCTTGCTAGCATATAGCTGGCTGGAATATGGTCTTCCTGATAACGATGAAAAGCTTGCTAAGTTAGTACAAGCAAAAGACAAAGAAACTTGGAATCATTACAAAAGAGGAGTTCTACAAGCTTGCTTTGTTTTGGAAGATGGAGTATGGAGACAACCTAGACAAGAAAGAGAGCGTAGAAGAGCGGATACTAAGATAAAAGCACAAATAGAGGGCGGTAAAAAAGGTGCAAGGAGAAGGATTGAAAAAGAAAAACGCATAAGTTCACGCATAAGTAAAGGAAGGTTACCTCAAGGTTCTGAAGTAGAAATAGAGTTTGAAAATGAATTTTGGAAACTATACCCTAGAAACGTCAGAAAGAAAGATGCTAAAAATAAATATATTATAGCAAGAAAGTTAGTTGATAAAGAGGTAATAATTAACAGTTTAAATGCACATCTAAAAGGTGCGTGGGCAGAAAAGGAAGTTAAATTTATTCCTCACGCATCAACTTGGTTAAACGCAGAAGGTTGGAATGATGATGCTAGCAAGCCAGACGGGACGACTGATAAAGCTCCTGAAAGGAAAATAACTAAAGTTTGTGCCGTTTGCGGTGCAGTTAAAAAAGATTGCTCTGTCGATTCTTTTGATGTGTGTAGAAAGCATACACCATCTATGAAGATGGAAGACGAGTCAAAAGCATTACTCGATGATGTCTTAATGCAAGCAAATGCTATCCGTGAGGAGTTAGGTTTGCCATTAGTCGGAGAGTGATAATAAAATCCTCTTTTAACCGATGACGATTTTTTTAAAATCTGAGATTAGACGAGATGAGTCGGAAAGTCCGACGAAACTCTAAAAGAGGATGACAAATAAAAAACAGGTGCTATCAGGTTGGCGTTTGGTAGCACCTGAAAAAATTAGCATAGGTTTTGTCAAAGGAATTGAATATTTTGTTCAGACAAACAAAAATGACTTAACTTATGCTAGTAAATTAGGCAACAAAGAGAGAATCTTTAGGCTAGCATTTTAGTATGCTCCTCCTTTATCGTATTATGCTAGCCTCTGCCTAAAAAAAAGGAACTACAATGAAAAAAGAAATATTGAAACAACAAAGAAATCATTTAGGCGGACATCTTAAAAATCTAATTGTTCATTTAGGTGATATAGACTATCGTATTGAACACGAATGTCAAAAGGCTTGGGGGAATCGGAATTATTCTAAAAAGGACGTTATTCGAGCGATTAGAGGTATTCTAGGGCATTCAAAAAGATTTGCACAGATACCAAAGAAAGAAGTTTTGCAATTTCATCCACTATCTAAATATGATGATGAAAAGTGGTGGGAAGAAAAATATAAAACAGATATGAAAGTTGTTGATGAAAATAAATTAGAGACGATTTTCCCTACTATGAAAGATTTAGATGATTTATTAGTAGATAAAGATAAAATACTTGAGCATAATCAAAAAACTATATAACTTTTAATAGTTACGTTGGCTAGTTCACATCCCAAGATTCCGCAACTACCATAGCAAAACACAGTAAAACTATGCTAGCGTAACTTAACTTAGGCTATCGAGTTTGTTATTGGCTCGGTGACATATAAAAAAAGGGCGGTCTATTGACCGCCCTTCTCCTCTTATAGTTGGGTTGCGGAAAACTATAAAAGGTTATTCTTCTTCGTCGTAATCATCTTTAGTTTTTACTTGAAAATTATTATGTATATGTTCCCAACCGACCTCTGTCATGTGGTCTGTCATCCACCTAGATAATCCGTATAATTCATCTGCAATATCTTCATCTGTCATATATACTGCATCTTTTCCAAATAAGTGACGCACATCTTCGACGCACCAATAAGTACCAGTTAATATGCTAGCATCCTTCGGTGGGTTTAGGTTTATATCTGAGGTATCTAATAATTTATGAGTTCTGTTTAGATTTATTTTAACAAGTTTTTCTAGTGCAGTAGGTGACAATGTTGTTAGATATGCTAGGCATAGAGATAAGGCATCTCTCTCTCCTTTGCACCTTTCCTCTTCGGGATTATCTTCATCCATCTTTTTAAATTCTTCAATATCCAATTTTACATCC
>VTLG01000584.1_pt1 | contig 48833 bp, 69 predicted proteins | sample 4694571 | NCBI WGS metagenome assembly VTLG01 (sample SAMN12604809, study PRJNA352737) | marine metagenome | biome: ENVO:00000447; feature: ENVO:00000209|ENVO:00000569|ENVO:01000036; material: ENVO:00002151; isolation source: viral sequences binned using virsorter ... | reverse complement strand
ATTATCTGGTTATGCAAAACCTATCGAAGCTACTCATGGAGTAACAGATGATACATTATTAGTAGAAAGAGGAGCAATAGGGACAACAGCTCGTTCTTTTTCTGCATGGTCATCAGGTGTTAATAATGCAGGTTTATTCCTTAAACAAGTTATATCAGCTAAAGGTTTAAAACAAGTAGAAAAAAGAGATGGTAATACTATAACTTTAGATAGTGAAGCTTCAGCAGTGGTTACTCCTGAGAATCTTCCTTATCTATATATATCTCCATATAAATATTGGCTATGGCTTCAATTGTGGCCCGGTGGTAACACCAACCCTGTTGTGGATGCTGGTGGTTCTTCAGCTAAATCATACATGAGTATTTTACCTTGTGCAAGTGGAAGTGACGCTGTTACTACCACAGGTTCAACATATAATGAGGAAATGTATACATTCGCTAAAGCTAATTACGCATCTATAGGTAAAATGGCTGCATATGCTAATACTTGGGATGTTTCTCTAGGAAGTGATTCAGCAGTTCAAGTAAATGATTATGGTCATGGAGGTTATAATGAAGCAGAAAATACAGGAGGTTATTTAGATTTAAAAACTGCTTATGATAGTAAGGTTTGCGCTTTAAGTTTATCAGGAATGGCTTCAGAAACCCCAGCCCCTAGTCAGGAGATAATTACCAAACTGGCTTTAGAAAGTCCTTTAGCAGAACAGACTATAAAGTTCTATGGTAATGACTATGTAGATGCAGGAAGTATATTTGCTGACGATGTTAAACCTTATTATTTATGGTCTTATTCATCTCCTGTTGGTTCTGTAGATAATTTAGAAGTTAAACCTAATATAGATTTATTAAAACCTGATTTCGATTTATATTCTATAGGTGATGAAAATTTAGCAGCTGTAAATTTCACTTGGGACGAATCGTTAGAATCTGTATGGTATAGAATGTTATTAGTAGATGTTAGTGGGGCTACTATACCTAATAAATATCATAGAGCCGTTTTACATCTTCCATTAAATGAAGCTCCTACTTTACCCACAACTAAACCTACAAATAAAGTTTATAATTATACAGCACCTGATTCAGGTATCTTAACAGGAACCGCAGTTACAGGAGATAGATGTAGAGCAGATATACAAGGAGCTAATGGTTATACCTTAAGACCTAAGAATAATGTAGGTACTGGTTATCTTCAAGTAACAGGAGGTGCTACTGACAGCACTACCCCTAATCAGAATCCCGGATTAGCAGGTCTTACAGAATTTACTTTTGTTATTCATTTTACAGCAGATTCTGGTCCTGCTGGTGGTCTTACTAATGTTTTTTCACAAGGTGATGGTACTAGCTCTGCACTTCTACACTTAGATGAAAGTACAGGACGAGTAGTCTTCACTTTTACTAATTCATCTGCTACCGCTTATAGTTTATCCAGCAAGACATCTGTAGCATATGATGGTGAAACCCCTATGTGTGTGGTGGTTACATATAAAGCCAGTAGTGATGCAGGTCCTGACATGCAAATGTTCGTAGATGGTGTCAGAGAAGATTATTTACAAACAGTAGCTGGCAGTATAGGAGGGACACCCAATATAAGAATAGGTTGTGATGGAGCAGGTTCCCCTACAGCTGGTAATATTTTCAAAGGAACTATAGAAGAAGTGATTGTTTATGATAAAGCTTATTATATTCCTGAGAATGCTGGAAGTTATGTATTAAATACTGCGGATATAGCTGACGCAGCAAGCAATAAAAAACTAACACATAATGCAAGATTATTTGTTTACGATTATCATAATATAAGAGGAGACCCTAAAAATAAGGTAGCTTACTCTGATGAAGCTAACTGGGGGGCAACGTCTCTATGAGCTTAACTTGGCACGCAACAGAAGCAGATGCTTCAGGCTCTACTTCAGCTATTATTACGAGCACTGTTTATAATAAACTATATGCTCGATTAAACTTTAACGATAATGATGTAAGAGCTGTATATATAGATTGGGGAGATGGTGATGATAGACTCAGAGATAAAAAAGCTAATTATCAGTGGAAGACCTTTGATAATCCAGTATCGGGTGCTGTAATAGAGCATACTTATACTGCTACAGGAGCTGATTATACCCCTATTATTCAAACTGTTAACTCAGAGGGATTTGTTTCTCGTTATCATATGGATGGGTCTAATCCTGATTCTTTACAATTACAACCTTTTACTACCAATACTAGCATAACTGGTATGGCTGTAACTGATGGTCAAGCAACTGGTATAATGAGAGTAGAAAATCAGATAGTTAAAGATGGTATAGATAATTCTATATTACTTAACGATGGCCCTGCTGATATAAAGATGATGATACCCCCTCTTCTAAATACTACAGAATTAGGATACCTTACTGATGGTGATACTGGTGTAACATTAAGAGTCACTGCGGAAGTCATAGATAGTATGATTAGTGAAACTGGTACGACTGTGGGTGTTGGTGGTGGAAAAGAAATAAGAACGTTTAGTGTGACCTTGTCAGGCACAAGTTTAACAGGGACTACTGCTTCCCAAGCAGATGGATTAAAAAATATAAATGCACCTACTGACGGAAAACAAATTGTGAGAGTTTTAGAAATTAGATTTGATAATCCTAAATACGTAGGGCAAGATACGACTTCTTCTAGGGTAGATGATTACACTAAAAATGAAATATATAATAGACTTAAATTATATGTAGTAGTAGAAGGTAAAGATGGATATTTCCATCCTATAGGATATGTTTCTGCCGGATGTCCTATAAAGAAAGCTAATGATTCTGAAAGATATATAACGATGGATATGTCTCAAAGTAGAGCTAAAGCTTCTAACATATCTAATGCCTTTTACAGATTTGATGAAGGAAAGGCTTGGTTTGAACAGGCTAATAGACATTTAAATAATACATGGACTGCTGTTACAGGTTCTACAGCTGGAGTTTATGAATTTTTTGGAGATAATACTAAACGAACTTCATCAACTCATCAAGTTTCTTATACTTATGGGGATATGTGTCGTCCTGATGGATTAGCAGGGCAACAATTAATCGGAGGTAAGAGGGCAGATGCGTTTTCTGAAAGTAATTCTGCTAAATTTTACACCAATGGTACAACCACAGCAAGTCAAAAATTTAGAACAGACCAGTTTATGATTACCGAGTTTGGTAATTTTGTAGACCAATATCATTTAGTTAGATGTTCTGTTCAACCTTCAAGCGCCACTAATGGTGTAGATACAGAAGTTAGCTCTATTATAGCTAATAAACCTTATGTTTTTAGAATAACTCCAGCACTTAATTGGGCTGATAGTTCCTCATCTGTCTTTATAGATAATTCACAAACAGGAAATGAAACAGCTAATTATACAGAATACGCTGATAATAATATAAATGGTAGAACTTTAAAGACATCAGCTATTACTAATACTGGTTTGGTAAGTTTGAGTGGTATGAATAACCAAACATATACTTTCCCCGATGGTACTTCTAGAACTGCACCACCAAAAGAATATCTTTTAATGCTCTTTTCTAAGAAGACTAATAAAATATTTTTTAATATAAATAATTATAGTAATTTATTAATGAATCAGAATCTTTCTGGTAATTCATTTGGTACAACTGCTGCATATCCTGCATGGGATATAGCAGGCGTATCTTATTTAAAGTTAGAAAACTCAGGAACTATAACACAGAATGCTGAATGGATACCTGTTCCTTTTGAAGATACTACTTCGGTTTCATTAGAATATAGAGATACCACCAATAAAAAATATACACAACAAAACAATTCTTTATCTCGTTCTGGTTATGTAAGCTTCGATATGCCTTTGGATTGGAGTGCCACTACTATGAAGAATTTATGTGGAGGAGCCTTAGCAGTATCAGCTGCTACTTCAGGTACTTCAGATATAAAAGTCACTGGAACTGCGGGAACTTCCGCAGATAGTCCGGCACCGGCGATAGGTAAATACAACCCTATAACTCTAGACACTGCTTCTACTGCATTAATACAAGGCACTCATGAATTAGATAAATATAAAATAGGTAATTGGAAATATGCCTTTATTTGTACTAGTAGTACAGGTGGAGGGGGAGAAAACCATATGTATTGGCTTGGTTCAGGCGCAAGTACAGATAATTACGGTTATGTTTCTGGAACTGATAATGGAAGTACGCCGGGTAAAATGGTAGTACATTTTGGAGAAGAACCATCAGGAGGAGATTTAGAACCTAAAGGAACAGTAAAAGGTTATCTACGACGTGTTAATGTTTATGATATAATAGATGGTTTTAATAAGTTATATAAAGGTACATCTGCCACTAAGTTAATCCCTACACAAGGGGATACTACTTGGGAAAATGAATGGATGATAGAGACTACTGGTTCTGGAGTAGGAGAAGCCCTATTAGATGCATGGAAAGATAATGAATTATATGCTTTAAAAATAACATTAAGTGGTAATATTTCTGACAACGCGACAGACCAAGAAGTATATGCTTATCCTCAGGTATGGAACATTTTTGATGCTACGGAATCTCATTGTTCTATAATTAAGAGTATAGACGATTCTGCTTATAATCTAAATTCTTTAGCAATCACTAGCGATTTATCAATGTCTAGGAGTGGGCAATATTTAAGTACTATTACTAAAAAAGGTAAAGTTTATCTTCAGAAAACAGGAGTAGGACTAGAATCAATAGGATTTAGTAGTGTAGCATTAGGAGATGAGAATTCTTCTTCAGTATTTGCAGACCATGGTTATTCTACATTATATGGTCATTTACACATGGCTAGAAAACTACAAGGTCAAGGTCATTCTGTTTATTGGGATGAAGTTCAGAAAGATGGTACCTACATTAGAGTTTGGGGTCTGATAAGTAATCTAGTAGAAAATAGAGCTACTGGAGGGCCAACAGCTATCAAGTCTTATAATTTTAATATGATGGTTTCGAAAGTAGCTTTATTGAATGCTGATGGTAAATTAATGACAGATATTTTCCCACTGGGAGGTATAGAAAGTGAGCCTTCTTACGCCTCAAATTAGAATTAATAATAGAGAAGTAGATTATATAGGTGGACAATATACTTCACCGGGTAACTTTAGTGCAGCATCTATAGACTTCACTTTACCTGCCTCGATAGCAGGTCACCAAAAATTATGGAATCAGGAAGTCACTCTTTATGCTAATAAATCTGATAGTTCACCTATATTTAGAGGTTGGATAAATAGGACTAAGAAAACCCCAGAAGGAGTGAGTGTTTTTGCAGAAGATGGATTTGGGTATCTAGTAAAAGGAGGTAGTAGTTCAAAAGCTACAGTTATATTAGATGACCGCACAAATCTAGATGGACTTACAGCAGGAGCTGCTATTGTTAAATTATTAGAATTAACTAATTTGGATGATAAAATAAAGACCGATTATATAGGTAATACTTCACCTGTAGTTTCAACAGTCAGACCACCTATAAGAGGTGAGAAAAGTGTTAAGAGTATTATAGAAGAAATACTTTCTCAAGCAATTAATACAGATGATACATCTATGCCTAGACCTAATATAGTTAAACTCATAGATGATGGAACTAATTCACAAATGATAATAGAATTAGAAAGTGATATAGAAACTCCTGATATTAAACAAGTATATACAGAACATAATAATATAGTTTCTTTACAGATTATAAATAAAAAAATACCTACTGTTATAGAGGTTCAGGGTAAGAATGGAGTTAAAGGAAGGTTTACACATACATCTGCAATAGCTGCTCAAGATAGGGAATTTCTTTCAGTAACAAACGATAATTTAGATTCTCCAGCAGAATGTAAAGAATTTGCAGCTCGCTTATTTCAAGCTAATTTAAAGGTACAATATCAATATTCTTTAGAAGTAACCGAAGGTATTTATTTAGCTGAGAATGAAGTAGTAAGAATACAAACTAATCAACCACAATTTACTGGAGACTATAGAGTTATAGGAAAAACTTTAGCTTTTACTCCCGGTCAATTGAGAATAGGTATAAACATAAATAGAAAGCCACCTACATTAGCTGAATATATAGCTAATAGGGATAATTAGAATCTTTATAGCCGGGATGTTTATTAACCAGTGTACCTTTTTCAGTCTCACCTTCATAAACAGTGTCTTGAGAAATCCAACGTGGTTTGGTCCAATAGTCTCCTATTAATCCCATACCTCCACTAGATTCAGTATTACTAGGATTCATTGTTCTTGCTGTAATTGTACCTTCTGGAAACCATGTACCATCCATTCTATGTACACCATCTAACATACCTTCAGCTGTCATACCTGCGTTACGGCCCATCTTGCGGCCATATCCAGTTATATCTGTATCATACGTCATGATTAAGCTGCATCCACTGTCAAAATATACGCATATGCATTACCATGTTTGATGATTTGGGCATGCCTTATGGTTTTGGTATTAGCAATAGTTTCCAACTTTGTATTTAACCCAGCTGCACATAATGCAAGAGTGTCATAATCTTGAGTATGAGTATCTGTATCGTAATTTGCCATTTCTTCTCCTAAATTTCACACTTATCACCAACACAAGCATACTCAGCTTTTCCTTGAGTATTATCATTTAGCTCGTATTGAGATAACTGCTTATAGTCTATTCGGGGCAGCTTCTTTATAAGCCTTTCGTAGGTTCTAGCATCAATTTCCTCATAAGGAGCTAGTTCATATTTACCCCCATCGTAGGGTAAAAAGGATACTCCATTTATAATATCCCAGTTTTGATAAACCCAATTACCTACTTCAAACCATTCATCATCTCTGACATACACAGTCATACTGGCATTATGTTCACACCAGTTATGTTGAAGGTTTTTATAATGTTTTAATTGGTCCAATGCTGTTACATCCTTTCTAGTTATACAACCATCAGGAGACTTAACAGGGAATTCTAATACCCAAGTAGTTGCGTCTTTCTTTTTTTGTCCTACCTCTGGGTTAGCCTTTATACCACTATCTTTCATCAACTTAAAGAGAGGGTCTCGTGATGATATCCTATATCTACGGATGTAGTATTCAGAATATCTTGGGTGCACACCAGATGCAGAGTCTACAAGTTGTGAAACTGTACCACTTGGCTTGACGCAAGTCGTCGCAACAGGTACATTTATACCCAATACTTTAGCAGCCTTGCGAGAAATGCGCAAAACACGGCTTTTAAGGGCCGTTAAGCACTCCGAAGTGAGAAGGGAATGGTTATCCATCTGACCGGTCAAACTAACGCCTAGAAGCCGTTCTACGTCACAATTCTTTTTCCATGATTCTCTGAGGTATGGAAAGTAAGTGAATGTGCTCTGTATAACACCGAGCCATGTAGCAGTCTCTACCTTATCTAAAAGGGAGTCTAAATCATCCTCAGCTCTAACTACCACTTCACTAAGATTGCAGAACTCCATATCCCTAAGCATTATTTCGCCACAAGGGTTAGTGCCTTGGATTAATGGAGCATATCTGCGTGATGGAGCTTTCTTCTGTGCTGCATCAAGATTAAATATGCCCCTTTCACCTGTGCCTGATAGAGCTAATGCTGCCCATTCTTTAAGGAATTCACCAGCAGAAGGCTTTTCTCTGTATATTGCACTGTTGTTAGCCATTGCACGTTTGATAGGATAAGGCCATTCTTTAGCATGGCGCATATCTGTATCACTAAGGTCTGATAAAGATATTTGAGAACTACGCCTTACCCCACCTACAACAACTATCTCTGCTATTTGATTACATATATCATGAGCTTCTAAGGTAGTAAGCTGGCGTCCCTGTGCGTTATGCATTGTTTCACGAATAAAATCATGTAGTTTTATCAGTGGTGCAGGACCAGAGGCACGACCACCCATAGTGTTTAGCCTAGCTCCTTCAGGTCTTATAAGAGAATAGTCAAAATATACATTCTGTCCATCATATAAATTATTCATTAACATCTTAACAGAATCAGCCCAACCTGCTTTGGAATCAAATATAGGTATCTTCTCATTTCCTAATGCAGATTTTATAACTGGTATCTTAGGTAGTTTTTCTACCTCTTCTTTCTCTACTGAGAAACCAAAACCAGTACCACACATAAGGATATAGAGACATTCTGCGAATGCTTCTACAGTGTTTATCTTTCCAAATGCACAGTTGTATATGCATGTATTATCGAATTCAGCAGCAGGTCCAGCAGCCCATAAAAACCTCATTGAGGGCATCACTGCAAACTCAGACATATACTTTCTTATTTTATTGATAGTCTTATCTGGTATGTCTGGTCTTTTTAATATTAAAAAATCTATTAACCTTTCAATTGTTTCAGGCCAATCTTCTCTTCTCTTCTCTTCATCTAACCAACGTGAATACGTTCTTTTATATATAAATTCTGCTACTTCGTTTTTAAACATTTTACCACTCCAATCGCGGTTCATTACTATAGTATAAGGCTACTATAAAAGCCTTTTTCTAATTTTTAAAATCAGTTAAAACTCGGCGACCACAGGTGCAATCCTCTTCTGGTTTACACCTGCATCTCGCTTGTGAAGATAAAAGTCCCATTAAGCTTCGGAACTTTCGTAATCTTCTGGTAAAGCTGCTCCGATGCTTCCATCAGCGTAGCTTCTCATCAACTTACCATTCATACTAACTAGTTTGAATGATGGTGCTTCTTCAGCTTTCTTTTCTTCTTTGACCATAGTTTTTTCCTCCTTTTTTGGTTCTTCAACAACGACTTCGACTTCAATGCCTTCATCCTTTACTTCTTCAACCACTTTCTCTACAGTCTTCTTAGCTGCTGCTTTTTTTGCCATAATTAATTATCCTCCGTGCAACAATCTGTGCACGCACATCCTTCTTTACAGCACATGATTAACCAGACTCCTCAATCTTAGCGAATTCTTCACCAATAATTGTGCTCTTAACCATTTCTTTCTCAGCCCAAGGAACAATAGTTCCTGATAGGCCAGTAATGGAATCGGTAACTCCGTTCCATGCGTATCCTGCTATATCATTAGGGTCGTCCCCTTCTTTGATATCTGCGTTAGGGACAACAATGTCCCAATATCCAGACAGACCATTTGGACTGCATACAGTTCTAAATCCTACACATACACCTGTTGGGTCTGTGTTAGGGTATACTTCATAGCGTGCTACGTATACATCTGCTTTACATCCAGCATTTCCGTCTACTGTTATAGTTATTACTGCCATAATATTTCACCTTTTTTTATCTTTGTCAATATTACTTGCGCTTTGCTTTGCGCTTCGTTGCTTTCTTTTTAGCCTTACGTTTGACTTTCTTTGGAAGTTTGGAGCCTTTAGGCGTCTCCTTCTCCCATTTCTTCGCCATCTTCGGCTTGTTCTTGTACATCCAAGCTCTCTGTTTCTGACTCTTGAACGGCATTTGCCTCCTTCTGTAGTTCTTCTAAATGCATTTGCCAATCTCTAACCATATCTTTTGATTCCATGAAATCAGATACAATTTGATTATTAGCTTGCATTCCTTGTTGCATGTTACCAAGAGCTGCTTCAGCTTCTTGTAACCTATCTCCTAGCATGCGAGTTTGTCCTACTAACCAATTAAGGTTATCCATTGTTTGTGCGGGACCTGAACCTTGATTAAAGTCCTTTACCCATGCTTCTACATCGTTCATACGTTTCTCTAGTCTTTTTAATGTTGCCATTTTTTTCGCTCCTAAGAACATTTACACTGTTCAGTGCATATTCTTAATTGTATTAACTTATCTCTTGAGTATCTATTTAAAGCTTTCGACCTTATTTGTTCTATTTGTCTTCCTGCTGTATTAGGGTTAGTAGTATACCAGCCCCAATCAGCACCGGGCTCATTGTAGATACTCTCAAAGATGAAGTGAATGTCTTTGTTTCTATATCCTGCGTTTATTAATTCTGTCGCAATGATATTATTTTCTTCGTGGCTGCTATGACCACGCTCTATATTATGCTCTATTAGCTCCATTATACACTTTCTAGGGGGCTTAATATATTCATTGCTTATAGAAGTGCTTGCTTTAATAGAGCTTGTTGCTTCGTCTAATTTATTTAGTAGATAATCTATACCATTAGATACAGTGTGTTCTATATCATATGTATCACAAATAAATTCTACAAAATTTCTCTGTGCTTTGGTACTTTTCTCTGGAGGTATAGTTTTACCAGTGTCTTCCATAGCTATAGCATACAATGCAGCTATATCTAATTTCATTATATCTTCTACACTAAATTGCGTACACCATACTCCAGTAGGCTCTCCTGTTAATTTTGATACATAAGCAGTATTAACTATACGTCTCATACAAGAAACGCTATTATTAATACATATATCATCTAATGTACGTAGAAAGTATTTCTTTTTAAGATGTCTTAAATAAGCTTTAATTGAATCTCTCTTTATATGCTTTGGTAAGTCCACTGGGGAGTGGAAGTCTATATTCATTTGAAAGCCCTTTCCCCCTGTAAGATATATCCTTGGGGTAATCTTTAGTGGTTTGCAGAACCGGCGTATAAATTTTCTTACATCCTTTAAACATTTATCTACATCCTTTTTATCATCAAAGTCGAACCATATAGTGTTGATAACTGCTGATTCGTAATCAGTCTTTCCATCACTCTTATCGTTTTCGAAAACATAAACACTAGTGTAACAGTTTTTTTTACCGTTATACTTATCTATTTGCTTTTCGAGCTCTTCGACGTCTTGGCATTTTGCGATTCTTGCTGGGATTCCAAATTCTCTAAAATACATAATTCATTCCTTGTTGGTTCTAGTATAGCATCTCCTACTTTTTCTAATACTTCTATTTTCTGTACCCAATCCGTAGGTATTGCTAATATATCAATTCCATCTGTATCAGACCAATGATGTACGAGTATTAAAGCTTTTCGGTCTTTTACTACTAATTCACCTATTGTTTCACACACTGCTAAATGTTCTTCTGGATTATCCCCATTTATTGCGTGAATTTTTATCTGTTCTGCTGCGTCATTCCAAGTGACTTTTACTATGGGGCCTACGCCCCCTATTCCTTTTGCTTGCTTGTCCATTCTTTCCATTCCTCAAATAGCATAGCTACTATATCATTATCATCTATATGTTTATGATATTTAGCGTTTGCTGGCGTTTCATTTATATAGATAGGGTTTTTTGGCCTATCAAATAACAGTCTATCATATGGTATTTGTTGTAACATTAACCATTGTTCTGTTACTATTTTATTTTCTAAAGTATTTTCTCTTTCACACCATATAGTTATAGTATGTCCATTTTTTTTTAACCATTGCATAAATTCAGTTACATTTAGTATAGGTTGAGAAAATTTCCATAGTATTTTATCTTCAGGTTTACATATAACCCCATCCATATTAAATACTATTTGCATTCATTCTCCCATACTTTAGCTAATTCTATCCATCTTTTTCCTACTGGTTCCCAATCATATTCCTTAAGTGCCTTTTTTCTAGCAGCTTTACCAGCTTCTAAACGTTTTTTAGGATTATGATAATAATAATCTAATGCGTCTGCTATAGCTACTGCTGAACATATAGCCCTTTGTGGTGCAGCTCTCTTAGGTGTATCCCACCACATATCTTTATATGGTAGTAATATACCTGCTTCACATATATCCTCTTCTATCAAATGGTCTCTTCCATTAAGTTTTTCATCACTTTTAGGGTTCCCTCCTAAAGGATATAGTGGTATATCTGCATTCTCAGGGTCATCTTCTTTTATAATTTCCCATGCAGTAGTATAGTTGGTTACAGCTACAGGAACACCACAAGCCATAGCTTCAATAGTAGGTATTCCAAAACCTTCTCCAGCCGTAGGTAGAACAAATACATCCATACAATTATATAGATTAACCATTCCCTCTTCGTCTAAAGCTTCACCTGCATCTAATACTCCCATTAAAGGAGACATTAAATATTCTGCTATACCATACTTCTCAGCGAACTCTGGGAATTGCCATCCCATAGCGTCATTCCAATCCATATGTAATATTAATTTAGCTTCATCAGGTTTTAAATCATTACGGTCTACAAATTCTTTAAACCCTTTAATTAATTGGGGTATATTTTTTCTATGCTGATTACGCGCTACACATCCTACAATAAATGCATCTGGTTTATTATCTTGACCATATTTAGGATTTAATATAGGTTTAAAAGCATTACAGTCTACCCCATGGGGTATATACCATGACTTTTCACAGTTTTCAAACTCTTCTTCCATACATAACTGCCCATATCTAGACATACATATCTTGTAGTCTATTTGGTCTAATGATTCCTGCCATTGAGGTATACATGGTTGACCATCGAAAGGTATAGTTGCTGCCCATTTCCATGGAGCACCTTTTGATACTCGTTTGAATATAGTAGAAAGCATTTCTTGTCTTTCCTTTCTATTGAAAAGTTTACCTGTTTTTTCATTATATAAAGGTAATTGTGCCATCTTAGGTGATTTAGATTGAGCTACGTGAGCAAACATTTGAAAATCTAAATGAGTCCATATAACATTTGGTTTAAAATTCTTTACCCACATAGGGAAACTTCGTTCTCCAAACCTTTCTTGGCCCGGATACATAAGAGGAAGATTCTCTATTGTATAAGTAGTTTCTTTTTGACCTAAAGGCCACTCTATATCATAAGGACTATGACTAGGATTTTGACATCCTCCATATCCTATATGGTGACCTTCTTTAGTAAGTAAAGCTGATACATTTTTACTATTAGTTCCAAATCCAGTGGGCGCCCATACACTATCTGATATAGGCATTATTCTCAGCTTACCTTTCTTTGGTGTTTCAAAGTTTAAATTTTCTTCAGGGTGGGCCTTAGGGTTCTGATATAATTTAGGCCCTATCACATTTTCTATGTTATTCATCGAATAACCTCACTGTTTAATAGCGATAATGTCTCGCTTGTTAACGATAACAGTACCTTTTTCACCAGTGAGATAAACAAAATTTTCATCATCATTTGTTATCATTCCTCTTCCAACTTTTGTCTTTTCTTCTTCCCGCCAAACAACCTTGACGTCTGCTTCTTTAAGAAACGAAGCAAGTTTATTACCATCATTTTCATCCATTTTATCATTCTCCATACTAGATTAAGTGGCGCAACTTTACCGAAAGGGCCACATAACCTATTAATACTTATCCTCAGAGACCTATATAAAGATTGTCCCATTACATCCACTCCATTAAACTCTGCTGTTTCTTATCTATTACAGTTAAAGGAGGTTTTTTCTTTATCCAACTGTTCAACTGAAATTTACTAAGCAAGGTAGTTATAATATCCCAATGATAACGTATATCTATATCTTCTATATCCTTTACTAATGATTCTAATTTATAGCCATCATTACTCTTGACGTAGTAGAATGTAGTGCCTTCACTAGGAGTCATACCTATAGATTCACCCTGTTCTATTAAGGTTAGAATTAAATCAGTCTCAGATTTATAATCTTCTTTCTTTCTATGCATAGCCCTTCTCATTACATAATCACTAATCTCATATGAATTTAAATCATATAATGAGTCTATAAACTTTTGATTAACTGTATTATTTATTCTAGCATCTATTATTTTTTCTAGAACCTTTAAATAAAATTTAGAACGAGTGGTAGCTTTGAAAGTACTTCCATGTTTAGTTAAACTTCCATCTTCATTTCTAAGAACATAGTTACCTATTTGTAACCATACACCTTCTTTAAAGTAGTCTTTATCCATAGATATATGGTTCGGCTCAGCATCAGGAACAACATGTTTAAGTAATAACCTCAGTCTGTTGGTTAGCCATTCTACGTCCACATCCACATTAGTATTAATCCCATCTGTATGTACATAAACCACAGCATCTTCTCCATATCTGCCACGGATAATAGAGACACCTGATAAAAGGAGCCAGCGCGCCACTGCTGTGATAGTAAGGCCGACGCCCATGTCACCGTAACTAATATAAGGATTAGCATTTGCACCATAGAAAGTATTCACCATTATTTTTAGAGCATTGGATTTACTCTTATCTTCTTTCGTAGAACCAAGCTTATAAGGTTTTCGCATTTCTTTAAATTCATTACACATATTATATAGACAGCTCTTTCTAGACTGGTCTATTTTAACCATTATTCTTTTACCTACCTTATTATCAGGTACATAAAGTATACCTTCTTTAAATTCTAACTTATCTTCGTAGTCATCATAACCTATAATACGTGTGGTGTCTGGTCCTAAATTTAGAGCCATAGCTATTGAGGGATAAAAGGAACTAAAATCTACCTTTATATTTCTAGCATGAAATCCCGGCCTATATAATTCAATGTGAGCTGCTTGATAGTTACCTCTATCTTCTCTATATATAGTGGGATGTCTTTCTTTATTTCTATCAAGCGTTACTATGCGTTGCTTGAATAAGCTCCTACCTTGTAATATTTTGGTAATATAACTTGCTGGAGCATTGACATATGTTGCCAGTGGAACGCATAATGTCTCAGCGATATACTGAATTTGAGGGAAGTAATGATTAAATAGATACATAGTAGCATCTACGTCACTAAGAACATAGTCATTTATTTCTTCCATTGTATAGTCTAACAAATCGTTTTCTGAAAAATCAAGCTCTATAGGGGAGAGTCCGAAATTTTTAGCTACGCTTTTTAGACCACGTGGGATGCCTGATAGGGAGTAGTCAAGGCGAGTCCATCTCAGTAAATCGAGGATTACACGTCCTCCAGCGTTCATCTTCAAGTCTTTCTGGTCTTTAGGTGATTCCCACCCCCAACTAGAGTTATCTCTATTGAGAATCTTTTTATATCCTTTAAGTCCATGAAATTTAGCTCTATGTAATATTTGTGGTATATCATATCCAACTAAGTTATATCCAACTATAACATCAGGGTCATAATCGTTTATATACTCTGCAAATTTAAGTATAACATTTCTATCATCCTCTCCATCCCACAGTAATACTTCACGCTCTCCGGTGCTAGTTACTATACCTATAGCTACAACGGGGTAATTTTCCCCAAAGGGAAACGAGCCATCGGGAGAATGTGTCTCGATATCAAAAACGAGAGTCTTCACGTCATCCGTATTAGGGAATTGACTGAAGAATTCAGGATGCTCGATAAGGAGACGTTCAAGTAATGCCTCTCTCCCACCATCATAGAGCGCTGTTGGCGGAACAACATCCCTCATTGGTATATAAGGATGTTTCGTTAAATGTAAAGTCTCATCAGATGCTATACTTCTATAAGGATTTTGCATCTTAGGACCATGTTGGTAGTAATATGGATTATAAGGACTTTCTACTGCTTCGGTATCACTGTTACGATATATCTTTACCTTTAGTTTACCTGTGCGTAAATCTATAGTCCTATGATTAACTGTTGCTATAAGTGGTACTTTCATCCTGCTGGTCCCGGCGAACTGAGAACCTCAGTATCGTCTATTTCCCACATCTCTATTAGATGCATCGCATCTTCTACTGCGTGGGCCCATGCTGTGTGTATTCTATATACTATATCATCAGCTCCTAATATAGCTGGTCTAAAACTCTCAGCTATATCTCTGTGATATTCTACAAGTTTTTGTAGTAATTCAATCCACTCTTTGCGTTGGTCGTCTGTCTCTACAGTTAATCTCTTAATATCCATACTCTCAATAACCTCTATACTTCTTCATATCTTCTTTAGACATCTTTCCGAATAACTTATGCATATTTTCTGACATTAGGTCACTTATATCTAAGTCTAAAACATCACACAATCTTGTGAGATACCATAGAACATCACCTAACTCATCTACTAATCGGTCTTCGACGGTGACACCGTCCTTGTTTGGTGTCGTTAAGTCAGTTCGACTTCGTATCATTTTTTTATATACTCCGCCTACTTCTCCTGCTTCATTCATTAGTCCTATCACAAGATAGTCCAATTCTTTTCTTTTCGGATATCTCGCAGTATTACGAGTAAAATCCTTATATGTTGCTTGTATTCCTTCTACCATATAATCAACTCCTCTGGTATCTTTTTATTTCTTATCAGCCAATTTCTTTCAGCTGGTAAATATCTATATACTAAGTCAGCTTTTTCATCAGACTGTATAATCCAAGGTTTTATAATAATTAAATCTCTTTCTCGGCACCACATACGTCTTTTGAATTTACCACCTATCCTTATCATGCGTTTATTATTATCTTCACACACCGCAATCATACGTGAACCACCACTCATCTCACTTACAACTGCAAATTGCTCTCCTTTTTTTGGGAGTCTAGCCCTTCTTATAATAGGACTCGATGGTTTTGAGTTCTTTTTCATTATAATCTCCTTCTGCACTTAGTATAAAATCATCAAAGCTTTTTATCTTTGAATCTTTATATGTCTTAAACGGTTCATATGTATCACTTTTTATATCTATCGCTCTCTTTGCTCCCTTACCCAACGTAAGGTTGTTGCCGTTAAACGGGTCAATAATTTGGATATCGCCACAATAGCGCCCAATGTATTCCCCAGCCACGGCAGGCCAGTTTTTTGCCACAAACTTTTCTGTTTCTTCAATTAACTCACTCCAGTCTATTTTAGCTACGGGTTCTTCAAATAAAGGACTCTTATAATACATTTTCTTTCCTTTATCTTCATCCATCTCTAAGAACCCTGTCATTACTAAAGACATCAATATAGGTTCTATCTTAGTAAAAGGTAATCCAGCAGATTTAGCTGCTTTTTTAATCTCATTAGTAGACATACGCACAGTCTCTCCATCTGCAAAACCAAACTTATCTAAACGTGTGTTTGGAAATAACTTTAGTATGTCTGTGCCGTGACTAGGCATATGCAGACATTCAGATACAAATGAATTAAGGTATATGCGTAGGCCCAGCCAGTTATGTTTTGGGGTAACTAATCCGTATTGAACGCCTTCCTCCTCTACTCGTATAATTTCGTCTGGATAAAACCTAGCCACAGCGTTTATAAGTTTAAGTAAATATTGAACCTTAGACCTAGATACAGGAAAGGCACTTGGTATTGCTTCAAATAAGAAAGGAGCACATGGATTCTTTATCTCTAAAGATTTTTCTGAATCCCTTTCAACAATAGCGTTTAGCATATGTGTCTTTAATGTTTTCATTTCTTCTTCAGTCATAGTAGTTAGTGTTTTCTTAGGAACTGCACTATCTAAAAGTTTATGTTTTATAACTCTCTCAGTTTGTTCAACAGTAGGATTTGTATGCATAATCATACATCTCCTCTCTAACTCAGCATCAAAGTAAGCCGCACCTTTAGTATTCTCTACTGCTACACACATAAACACATACTTAGCTCGTATTTGTGTTTCTACTGCTTCACCTACAGTTATATCAGTGCGTTTTCTATATGCGCTTCTCCCATCACCCCATGTCTTAATAACTTCCAATACACCCTCAGGTAATTTTTGTGCTTCAGGTATAGCTATAAATCTTGCTCGGTTAATCTTATCTGCATCATACCATACAGCTGTCTCACTTAAATGTTCTAAAACATAATAAAACTCTTCAGGTAATAATGCAAATATAGCATCCATAATGACAGTTTTACCTGTCCCTGAATAAGCCTTTATGACAAAGTTATTATTTTCTAAAAGATACGAAAGACAAGCACTTACTGCTAATTCATCTTCTCCTAAGATAGGATTGAGTGTTCCATCTTTCTTTCTTACATTGTGAAAATAACGAGTTAAGTCATATATTTCAAGCTTCATTTTTTTTCGCTTCTTCTTCAATCTTCTTACGCCTATCATACCAACGACTTCCTGCTAACCACGTAGGTGGTGTTCTATCATATATTTCTTTATACCATGAGAATATCCAACCTTCTATGTCCTCATCTGTGGGTAAAGGGTTTCCCAAGAATAGTTCTTCTAATTCTTTACCACGTCTACCACTTACAGGCCATGTTTCACTTAACTTTTGTCTTATATATTTATTTAATTTCATATCCATTTCTCCTTTGCTTTACGTAAATCTAAAACATTATTGTTTATTAATTTCACTGCATACTTTTTCACTTCTTTTTCACTTATACCACTAAATTTATCTCTTAGTAGTAGAAACAAATCTATTAAGGACATAGGGTCTCCATCTTTGTCTTGTAGAAATTGAACTATCTCTTCAGGAACTACCCATCTTACTTCTTGTTCATCCGAATTAAATAAAGAAGGTCTAAACTTTTCTTTAACAAAGATAGACTCTTCTGTTGTTTCTATGCTATATCCGTTAACACTCCTACCACTTGCAGTCTTTATCTTTGTTCTCGTTAGAGAAAAGACTAAGTCTGTAGGGTTGATGTTGTTTTCAATTAATTCACTAAATACCTTTTGAAATTGGGTATGTGTGGCTAATGTTGCACTTAGATAGGATATGGCAGTCTTACCACCACCCATATAATCACTATCTGAATGATATAAACCGTAAGTAAATTCGTTTATCTTAGGAATGTTTTGATTACAAAAAACACAATCTCCCTCAGCAGCCCAACATTTAACTCTACGTCTAGTAGATTGATTCCAATGTTTAGTCCTATGAATAGGGGCTATGAAAGCAAATTGTCCTAGAGCCGTCATTGAATCTTCTAACCATATTCTCTGACTCTTTGTTGATTGTATCCAATCACTGTATACACTCATTGTATATCTATCTTTTTACCTTTATCTTCTTCTGCTTTTTGAATTTTGATGTCTAAAACTCCGTTGTTAAACTCAGCTTCTACTTCTTCAGGGTTTAGTTCAGGGGTAAACCTTTTGGTAAACCCATAATCTCTTTCTTCTGTTTTAGCTTCTACCTTTACCATATGTTTATCAACATTAAGTTCTATATCCTTCTTCTCAACACCGGGCATATCAACAGTAATAGCAATAGTGCCATTCCTATCTTCCCAATCACCTATATTATCTTTTCCCAGCGAGCGTGGGGGATTTCGTATAGGTAAGCGTTGAGGTAGAGTCATCATATCCATCCAAGCATCCATAAGTTCAGTTAAGGCTTCATCTAATGGATTTGGTCTTGACATATTCAGTCCTCAATTTTTGACGCTGTTTCTTCACTTCTTCTCATTATTCTGAAATAAGGTTTTGAAGCACCTTCTTTCCAGTATGTATTTCTGAACATAACATATTCATCTCCACCTTCACTTTTTCCAGTGTAGTATACATTACCATTCTTATCTGTGTTGCGGAACAATCCCGCTACCAATTCTAATGCAGTTTTTTTTCTTTCTTCTGTCATTGTATCACCTTTTAGGTTTATTACCAATACCACAGGAGTATTTAAAGTTTACTCCACTTCTCTATGTCTACGGATTCTATCTTCCCTGTAACAGGGTTAACATATACTCCGTATTTCTTTTGCATATGTTCTCTTGTGGGTTTGGATTTTTTATATTTAATAAAAGCTTGTTCTGCTTCTCTTGCTCTTTGAGATAAACTCGAAAGACATTTACCACATAACCACTTTCCATTAAATACTATAGAGAACGCATGCCACCACGTTTTAAACTCAGAAGGTCTACCTTTAAACTTTACATCGTGTATGCTATCGCTACAAGTAGTGCATTTACCTAAAAGCTCTCCTTCGTTTACTGTTTTCATCCGTAATGTGCCTGTCTTTCTTTTACATTTTCTATACCGACTTCTAAGAGTTTGTCGTCATACTCTTTCATTAGCATAGATAATGTTTCTTTAAACATTTTTTCTATATCTACATCTTTACTAGGGACTACCTCCATGTGGAAGTTACCTATACGTAAGACGTGTGTCATTTGCGTATCTTTTCTAGCTGATTCTACTTTGGTATGAATCAACTCTGCTGCCATATCAGCCATATCAGAAGACGAATCTGTCATCTATAATCTCCAATTTAATTAAAATTTTCCTTAAGTTCTTTATCTTTCCGTCTACACTAGATATCTCGTTATTCATATCATCTAGTCTTTGGGTTATATGATTCATTCTTTCCAGAACATCCTCTATGTTTTGAACGAAAGGCCACCAATTACTATCTTCATCATATCTAGCGTTTCTTCTTGAAATTTCTTCGGCCCATCTTATGTGATGGTTTTCCTTTTCCTTTTCTTCTTTTTCCTTGTTCATTTTTATTCCTCCTTAATTGTTTCATTAACGATTTATGTTTACGTGGGTTAACGTGATAACTTTGTCCGGTCCATCCGTCTACATAGTGTCTTACATATCCCATCCAGTAATCTCTACAGTTTTCTTCTGTAGGTTCTAACTTTCTCATAATACATTTCTCTTTGAGACGTTGAACCATCTTATTTGTTTTTCCTTTAGCCCATATGCGGTCAAAGGTTTCCCATCTATCACTCATTACGCACCTCCACAGTGAGGGCAGTTATATGTTTGAGATTTCATCATACCTACATAATCTCTACCACAACGCCTACATCTCACAGTATCCACACTCCTACTATCATTCCAAAACAGTAACCAAATATCATTCCTGACATATAATCTACTACTCTTTGCTTTCTTTCTTCAGTCCAATATGTGCTCATATTAATAACCTCTGATAACATATCATACAATAGGGATTACCTGCTGTATCTTTATATCTTACATAGTTAAGTGCTAATCTACACTTACAAGTATTACATGCTACTGTGTTCATCCAAACATACCTCCAGAAGGGTCATCAGTAGGTGGAACTACACCATCTAAAGTGTTTAGTTGTGATTGTATAGCCTCTAATTGAGGTTTATGTGTTTTCCACATAAGTTCATACATCTTAACTAAAGCTAGTAATGATAGTTCGTGCCATCTATTGGTATTATAAAACTTTGATATTTTTTTCAAGCTCTTACCTATATTACCTACCTCTATCTCTTGAAATAGTTTAACAAGTAATTCCCATTCTACTATCTCATCAGATTCGAGTAAAGCACCTATATCTAATTTACCTTCTTTAGATTCCATCTGGGCTACAAACCCGTCAAGTAGTTCACCCATACTTAACAGACCATTCGGTCTATACGGTATGCTCTAACGTGTTGAGGGTATTGTTTTGAGTATTGCTTAAGGTTATATCTATTATCTACACCTATAGCATATACCATACCTTCACTAGATACCTTTACATCTTCTACTAAGATATTTCTAACCGAGTCGCTATCTCTTTCGTGCTTCCATGAAGTAAAATCGAAAGCTGTTCGGTTCTCAGGATTATACCTGAAGCTGACTTGTTTGTGGTTTCCAGTTCGCTGATAGTGTTCAGCGGCCTTGTAAACCTTATCGAATATTTCTGTTCTTATTGACATTTTATCACTAATCTCACACTGACTAGAGACTATTTAAAGCTTTCGCCATAGCCTCTATCATTACATTTTTTGGTCTTATCTTTCCGTCCTTTGTATATGTATTAAGACCATGTTTCCATATTACTGCTAATATCTTCTCAGCAGTAGGACGTTTTCTATATCTCTTGACACAGAGTGCTCTTATAATTTGTAACCTATCCATATTAATACCTGTAAAATATATACTCTTAATGTTGCCCAACGTGGGACTTCTAAAGGAATTATATCACTCATGTAAAGTAATTCCAAAATATTGTTAACATTATCCATATCATTAACATAATGAGTAGGAATGGTTGACTATCTCTATCTCCATGTTCTTCAATCATCTGTTTCCTCATATGGACAGCAATTAACACATCTTTTTTTACCATCGTATGTCCATACGAAAGCCCTTTTTAAACATCTTGGACATTCTATCATATTAATTAAACCACAAATAGTATGCGATTACTCCTAAACATATTAGGTTGCCTACTGTATATAATAGTATCTCTCCTATTGTAAAGTCTTTTGTTTTATATGTTGGACCTTTCTTAATTTTTGGTGTTTTAGCTACAAAGTGTGGTATAGCATTCCAACATTCATCACATAGGTATGCTCTTAGGTGGGGTGCTTCACTTGTATAGTGAGTCTTACACCTATTACAATTATGCCACATTACTTTATAGTATGTTGGCTTCACGTGCCACCTCTACGTAAGCTTGGTTAGCTTTAATGATAGGACCACGTAAGTCCTCAGGGATATAATGTATTCCTTCCATAGCTACTTCTAACTCTTCTATAAAGAGTTGTAAATATATACTGTGGTCTTCTCCTATATAATGGTATCCTTTAGCTACATCTTCTTCATAGTCTCTAACAAAATTAATTATTTGATATGCTCTACCTAAAGCTTTAGCATATTCCTCTGCTTCAGGTGGACATCCTAATATACGTGCCATCATTAACCCTACTGATTCGGATGAACCCTTACAATACTCAAGCATAGAAGCTATCGTGTGTTCTTTCTTAATTAAATCAGTAAACATAGCCTTATGAAAATCACCTAACCATTCTCCTTTAAATTGATACTTATCACTAATCTCATGGAATTGTTCTACTACTACTCTCCACTCTTTAAAGTCTTGGTCATCAGGCCCTTCTACCATTTCATCTACTACTCTTAAGTAAGCATATAGTTTGTATATGTCTTCCTTTATTTCATCAGGCCACGTATCCATAGCACTAAAAAATGTGGTGCTATATTTTTTCATTATCTCTTTCATTCCTTTGTCATTCCTCTTTGTTCAGCCATTCTATCTAATAGCTCTTTCTTTTCTATCTGTTTCTTTTCATAACAATCATCACATACATATGTCTTATATTTAGCACTATGTATAGCAACCATCTTACAATATATACACTCTAATCTATTCTTTTCGAAATCTAAATCTGATATACCTTTCATAATACTTTCTCATACACTTCTTGTAAGTTCCATCTTAGTGGTGCTTTTAATCTTTCAATAGGTATAGCATGTTTATCAAACCATTCCCATTTAACACTCTTATGTTTATATTTTTTACTATATAAATATTTAGCTTGGGATGGTGTTATAGCCCATGCCTTTTTATTTCTAAATTCTTCACGACGTATGCATATAAGCGATATACCGCCCTTTCTCACTAACTGTTCTCCCTCTCTTATCTGATGAGCAGCGATAGAACGGCCACTACCATACCATAGAGGGAAAGAAGTAAGGTTGCGAGAAGTTTTAGCCTCCAACATAATTGGTCGACCTCTGTATACTGTAAAGAAGTCGGCTGGTTGTTTCTCAGCAACAGCAATCTTAACGAATCGGTTAATGTCATTAGTATCTTGTATCCTAAACCACCATATATGTTTAGATGACTTTAGGCTCCTACGTATCTCATTCTCAAAGTTTTTCCCTGTGTCTCCTTTTCTTTTTCTTTTAACCATTACAATAGCTCCATTATGCAAATGTATATTAACACTTGCTTAATAGATATCTATAATGGGAGATATATAAAGCTTGCGTAATAGAGCTTAGAACAATAAATCTAAAATTCCTACTGAACATATAGCACATGTTCCTCCATATAAATCTGCTTCAGCTAAGCTTATACGCTTACCACATGTTATACAATATCTATCTAAATAAGGATTCATGATAGAGAATATTTTCCATCAATAACTACACTATCATCTATGGTGCATCTTAATGTCTCAGGTATTTGGTCATATGTGCATTCTTCAGGTAGTTTATCATCACGCCATCCCTTAAACTTAGGGTGTCTTATACTTCCCGACGGATACCATGCATTACCTTTAGCAGTAAATACTTTACCTATAAATTCAGACTTATGGATTGTATATAACTCACGCTGTTCGTCAGTTAAACCACCACACGTCACAAATACTTCTTTATCAGCTAAAGTTCCTATTACTGCACCTACTTGACCTTCATACTTAGTTCCTTCATCAGCTGGTCTAAAGTCATGACATATATATTCTATCTCAACTTCACCTTTCATTCTGCACCAAGCATTCTTATCACTATACATACTACTACTATTCTTAAATACTAAACCTTCATAGTTCCTATCTTCTACATAATCTTTCCATACTGTTTCCCATTCATCTACATAAAATGTATTCAATGGATATACGAAACCAAAATTATTATCCCATAAAACATAGTTAGTTAATGTATATAATCTCTCAGCAAGTGTCTCGTGGCTTATATCCTGTCCTTTATACATCAAACAATCAAAAGCATAGAAGTATCCATCACAGCCATACTTATGTGCCCAATGACTATTCTTCATATACTCACCAAGTATTACTGTTTTCTCAGGTGAATACCACTCTATCGAACCTGTTGCTTTTACTTTACCTGTTCTTGATGTAATAGTATACTCACCATCAACTATTGTCATACAGCCCCACATACCATCCATCTTTAATTGGACTAAGTCATATTCTTCAGGTATGGAGTCTCCATATCTTATCTCTTTAAATTTCGGTCTATCTATTTTCTCTATCATTTTTTCTTTTCCTTTTTATTAATGCCTTTCTCACGGGCACTTTTGTTGGTGCTTCCTTATATGCTTGTTTAAAATCTATAAAGCTACCACCTTTCTCACTACTTGGTGGTAATGTATATCCCTCGTAGGGAATCTTTGCTGATTTTTTTCTCTTCATTTATTATCCATTGAGTCACGCATATAATCTCTAACCATCTTTATACTATCTCTTAAAGATTCGTTATCAGTATTCTCAGCTACTTCAAAGTCTAAGTCCGCAAGGAACATAGACATGACTCTTGGTGTCATATACTGCTTAAGTAAGTGAAGTATATGTATTGCTTCTGTCTTACTTGTGACCATAGTTTCTCGGTCTAAGTATCATCTTTTTCTTGCTACGCCCTAAGCGTTTATCTAACCATACTATTAGTTCTCTTATCATTTTTATTCCTCCTCATCCACGTGAGGTGTATATAGTCTTTTCTCAGTCATCACTTCAACCCATTTATCTTGGTATCTTAGTGGCAACTGCATATCTATTATATCACATATCTCAGCGATATAATCTGCTAACATTCTATTTTCTTCCAACAAGTCTTGATATGCTTGGTCTTGTCCATCGTAATCACTACTCATTGTTTATCTCCTTATATTTCATTTTTCATCTCCTTAATATCATAATATATCATTTTATTTAAAGGTTTTGGTAGAGAGAGATATACTCCCAAACAAAACTAAGTATATACCTTTCGGCTGATTTGCCTACTTGACCATACTGTTATATACCACAGCCATCCTTGTTTATCACTCGCAATGAGCTTACTCCTTGATGCTTGAAAGGTATACCTTTAACAGGTTTACAGGGGTATGTTTAATAGGTTCGCTTGACGCATAGGTGGTGCATAATGATTAGCTACATACCTTTCGCCAAATAATGGTCAGGGTATGTCCCCTACGCTTGGTTCTCTATATATGGTTCGACGTAGTCTCGTGCTCTACGTTAGCTGTATCCATTCTTGTCCTCCATATGTTATGTATAACATCCATATCGTTATACACCTATTATGATATAACAGTTTTCCAGAGATGTGTATCCTATGTTGCTTGATGTTATCAAGGATGTATATCTCAGCTGTTTAGGATATAGCACAAGTCCTACTCTCCGATGATTACCCTCGTATAGTCGGGTCTATTCCGGCGTGGCCTTTCTATATCTCAGTTATATCTTTAAACTTAGCGACTTTGGGCGTATGTTATCAGGTCTCTACCAATTTGGTGGGATAGAAGCAACGAGAGGTAAAATATGAGTAAAACTTCTTTTGAGAAAAAAGGTTTTGTCACTTCTATCCTATCACCTAAGGGGACATAAGGATTAACAACCACATCCATACTATAACAAATATACCGAATAGTATATACCATTCAGCTTCGTTTATATCTCGTGGGTTGCTCCAAATGTCCTTGAGCCGTTGTATCATTATACTTTAATCACCTTTCTAATTATTTTTCCTACCTTATCAGCTAAGGTATTAGTGTCACTCACATATATATGGTTAGTGAACATATCACCTTGAAGTGTAGCACCACCAAATCCTACTTGTATAATACCCCATCCGGATGACTCTAAACCTCTAACAACATCACGGACATGATTTATACCTCTTTGACCACCATAGTTTATAGCGGCCGGACAACCATCTGAAAAGATAATCATTAACTTATTAGAAGTAGGGTTATCTGTTTCTTCTCTTACCTTACCCGATGCGGCAAGTATAGCATTACCATCTCTATTCTCACACCTTGCCCTCATACTACCCATAGCCATTGGTCTATCAGAAGTATTAGGACTATGATATATAGTCATGTTAGTAGAGTTAGGAGTGTCATGCCATGCCATACCATCAGCGGTATGACCCATTACCCATAAATTTAATTTAGGATTATCTTGTAATGCTTCTTTTAAAGCTATACAGCTACGCCTTGCATCTCTTATACGACTTCCACTCATACTTCCACTTTCATCAACTAACAAACATACGTCAAGTGGCTTATCATCTTTAATAATTATATTCTTAAATAAGTCTTGTCTACCCATAGGTATACGATGTAGAACACGTTTATCTATTCTACCACGCTTTTGATTACGTATAGTTAGTTTTTCAGTAGCTCCATATAAGTCAATCTTACGTTTTAACTTTTGTATCTGACCTTTCATATACTTAACTTCAGCTTTATATGTATCTGCTGAATTTGAATCTGATTGAGCTACTCTCCAAGTTATCTTTGTTTGCTTAGGACTTACACATTCACTTCTACCTAACTTAGTTTCATGATAATCAGTATCTTCTAAGTCACGTATCTTCTCTGCATCTCCAGAGGATATAGTTCCTTCAGGTTTATACTCAGTAGCCGAACATATACTATCAAACTTTTCGATATCACCTATTGCCTTTTCAATAGGCGTTCTTCTATCTCGATACATGCGTTCCATGTCCTTTTCTATTTTATCTTCCATATGTTTCCAATCTTCGTCAGATAGTTCAGAACCACCGAGTGCTTTCTTTAACTCATCAATTTTATCTTCAATAGCTTTTTCTATCTTTTCTTTAGAATCTTCATCACCTACTTTATCACCCATCTTTTGAGCTAATTGAGACATATATTTGTAAAGAGTTTCAATACACTTTAAAGTATTCTCTCTACTATCTAAAGCATTAGTCAAAGCTCTCGCAAAGAATCTTATATGTTTAGCGTGACGCATCTTTCTCTCAGCATCAATAGCTTCAGGGTATCTTACTAAGGCTAATAGAGTATTTAATATATCATTATACTGACCACTTTTATCACCTTCATCTAAATTTAGTTGTATCTTTTTATCAAAGTAATGTGCCTTTGTTGATGCTATATAACTAACAAAACCAGCATTATCTTTGGCTAATTGTTTTTCTATATATTCATCTTCAATAGTGTTAGCAATAGAATGTAATAACTTTGATTGCATACGGTTTAATCCATTATCATATACATACCTTTCTTCCCATGCTGTTAAGGGGTTAGTGTGTATAACGTGTAGTTTTTCATGTATAGCTATACCACTAAGCACATCTAACTTATCGTCATTATCTTCTACTAAGGTTCCATCTAATACTATATGTCCTGTTCTCATATTAGTATAGTTATGACCATGTTCATATGAAAAATCTAAAGTATGTTTTACGGTAGGGTCTACAACTTTACATAAAGAATCTAAATGTCTCTTATGCTTAAGAAGTCTTGCCGCCGTATCTTCATTATTTCGGTTAGACCATATACTACCCGTAGACCATAAAGATGAACCTCCTGTTCTATTCCATGAAACACCACTACCCCAAGTATATGCACTACCACGATTCCATATGTCTCCGGTAGAAGATACACTTGGTGCTGGTGCTATGGATGTTTTTGCAGTATGGCTATCTGCCCACTCATCCGTATAGTCTAATGATGTTTCACATATAGGACATTTATCATCCATATCTGCTTCAACCCATTTACTACAAGGATAGCAATAGTCATCATCTGATATGTCAGCCCAACTATCTATATCTGTTCTATGTGGTTCGTGTTTAATCACCATTTATCTTACCTAACCACGCTTCTATCTCATCATCGTGGTCTACTATCTCTTGAGTCATCTTATACTCAAAACATTTTAAAGTCCTCTTATGAGAACCTACAACACAATCATATATAAATTGGTCGTCTGCTCCTATTAAGCCTTCGGCCATACGCATACCTTCGTTTGGTGTTATAATCTTAGGCAATCCCTTTTCTATAATACCATCATCAATTAGTCTACGCTTGTATGCACCAATGTGCCTACCATTAATTTCAGCTTGAGGATATATACTTTTCATAATAGAACCTATATCTTTAGGCATTAACCCATGTTCTAATAGAACTTGAGCTATCTTATGCCAATACATAGTTTTTCTTATCTTTGCTCTAACCATTTAATCACCCATAGATTGAATAGCTTGTAATACCTTAACACGTTCTGTGTCATCTCCAGCTTGAACCGGATAGAAAGGTAATACCGTATGCTTTAAAGCATCTATCAACTTCATACCATCTACTACTAATTCAGCGGTAGTTAAGCACATTCGAGTAGATACAGCTACATTCAATTCTTCTTCACTATATAATCCTCGTATCTTTTTAGCAAACTCAGTTATACGTCTTGCGTTATCTTCGTCTATTTTAGGAACACGAACCTGTAAGAGTTCCTGTTCCTTTTTCTGAGGAAGATAGTCTAACTCATATAGACCACCACAGAACCTATCTTTCCATGCTCTATCTAAATCATGTGCACAACCTAAATACTCTCTACCTATGTTAGCCGTAGCATAGAAGAACGCACCATCGTCTAAAGATACGACATCAGCATCTTCACTTTCGTCTAAGGCTAAAGTCTTTTGACCATCCAACACAGGCATAAGGATATTAGCTAAGTCACCGGTTCTATCTCTTGTTATTTCATCTAACATAATAAACGCACCACTATTATCTGTTATAGCGGACACAAATCGGGATGGTTTAAACCATGTTCCTTCCTCTTTGCTAAACTTAGTATCACCTAATATCTTTGCAGAGGGGTTCATCGTATCACCGAAGTTAAACGAATAGAATGGTTTATTAGTTATACTTGCTAATATCTTACCTAAGGAAGATTTACCACATCCGGATGGGCCGGTCACTAATATATTCTTACCTCTAAAGATATTTCTTAGCATAGTATAGAATGTCATGTCATTAGTAAACTTAAATTCCTCAGGAACGTCTACCGATGCTTTTAACTTTCCAATAATACTATCGTCTATCACTAACTCAGGCTCTTCGACTACTTCAGGCTCGACATATATATTGGCATTCATCCAATCAGTCATATCTTCCCAATCGTCTACATCTAAAGTATAACGCATATCGCTATACTCATCAGGAAATAGCTCTCTATACATACGTTTTACTTCATATCTATCCACTTCATCGGGGGAATCCCTTACTAACTCGGATGACTCAGGATATCCTCCTACGTCATCTCTATATGTGTCATGTTTTTCACTCATATCTTTCTCTTTTGAAACCCCATCGGGGCTTAATCTTACATCGTCTTTAGAGTATTTAAGCTTTTCCTCTGCTCTATACTCTTCCTTTGTTCTTTCTATATCTTTCTCTAATTCTTCTATTACCTTTCCATATTTCTCAGCAAGTTGTTCAGCATCTTTAGGTGGATTTATCTCCTCCAGATTTGCTATATGTTTCTTATAGTATTCTATTGTTCTAACTTTCTCAGCAATATAGACTTCTAATTTCCTATGTCCTATACTCATGGGTTCCACCTTTGTCCATGCTTGTGTTCACCTACATAGAACGCTTGTAGCATCATATACTCTTTACAATCTTCATCTTGACATGTCCACCATGCTCTTTCATATGGACTTCTATCATATCTTCCGGTGATAGTCTTTGATACTCCATCAAACTTCATATTCATATCACACGCTTTACATTTCTTATTTAAATTTCTAATCATACATCTTCTCTGCTTTGTGTATCTCTTCCATGTCTACCATTATTTTCTCACTTACACTTTCCTTAGGTCGTATAACCTCATCCATTAAGAACATACTTATAAGTTCTATCCATATCTTCTCAGCATCCCTCATGCTAATAACCATCCTATCGAGAATAGTATAAATATATATTCTTCCCATTCTCCTTGCATTTATACTTCTCCGCTATCTTCATCATATACGCTACAATGTGGGCACGTATATCTATCTCTATGTGGTGCGTCTACCCTTTCACCACAATCCTTGCACATATAAGACTCCATTAATTACCTCTCTTACGTCTTATAAGCTTCCTATCCGTTCTGGATACATCATAACCATAGGTTCTCTTACCTCTTATACCATTATTAGTTCCTTTAACTTCATACTTCTTAATGGTATTTATTATCTTTGCGTAGTCCTGCTTTTCCATATGTCTTATGGTTGCTAATATGCTTTGCATACCTCTTTGTGTATCATACATATTATCATCTCTATCAGGATATACTTGTTTAACCATATCTCTCATTGACTTATATGTTGGGTCGTGCTCTCCTTCTACATAAAGTATAGGGGTTGCTCTTTTACCAACAAGATAAGCTTTTATATCTTTAATCATATCTTCTTTCATATTACTCACCATCCTCTCATATCACATAGGCAAGTATTATGCTCTATTGCGCAATCACATACTAAGCATACTTCTATACCCATTTCATCTATCCTTATTGGTTCGGTATCCTTATTCATAGGTCTACCCCACTCATTATTTGTTCCCATACGCCTTGTCTATGTCCTCTATACTCTTCTGGACTCATTGGCTTATCATTAATTAATTGATGTGGCTTTGGTTCTGCACTAAAGTATAACTCATTAACCATTATCCTACGTTCCTTTCTTGAATTATCTATGTTATTGAAACGTGGCTTCTTATGTATAACTACATTGTCCATAAGCGTAGCTATTTCTTCGGGCTTTAACATAGAGAGAACTCCCTCTATATCTTTAATATTGTTTAAGTTTAAACTCATTTTTTCCTCTAATTTAAGATGGTTTGAAAGTATTTAAAGGTTTGGGCGGAAATCGGGGTGCAAGCATATAGACTTGTGCTCAATCGTTTCTATGCCCTAATCCCGCTCATCATCTTTGGAAATTAGGCATAGATTTATATAGAACCCACCTCCCTATATTATACTATATTAAGAATATTGCTCTATTATGCAATATATATCTTTGCTCTATTTGTATTATAAATAGCTAAATAGAGCTTATTGTCTTAATAGAGCCTATAATATTAAGCTAACCTATGATTATAAGTATTTTTTTCTTCTTACACATATAGAATAAAAAAAAGAAAGAGGCTCCATTAGTCATGCCCTATTCTCACATATGGGGGGCGACATAGAGCCAATTTTCTCATACCCGCTTCCAGACCCGTAGAGATAAGCACGATTTTGCATATCTCATGGGCTATATGTTTTCTCATTTAGCCCTATCGAGCCTAAAAACTTTAGACTTATAGAGCTTAGTATATAATGCCCCTCGAGGTTTATATGCGCCACAGTCAAACTAGAACTTGACAGTCAAATTTGTTAAAAACATTGAGCGGAACGTATAGCGGGGTATATAAGCACCCTCGGGCTTTATATACCTAAAAGAGGCAAACCTTTATATACTTCTACGACATGTTATATATAGAGAAAAAAGGAGGAAATAATGCCATCTACTACAAAAGGTCAGAAAGGAACCGCTATGGACTATCTTAGTGCACCACGTCATGAAGGTATCGTTAAAAATTTAATGATGCTTATCGGATATGAAGCACCTAAGGGTGGTCGGCTTCCGGCCGGAGTTAAGTATGATACGCTTAAAGCACTCGTCGATTGTTTGGGCATGGGACTAAATGAAGATTTTAGGTCTATGTTGGCAACTCGAGTCGTAGAGCTTCAAAGTGCAAGGCGCAAAGGAACCGGAAAGGTATCCGCAACGCCGGAAAGTATCGTGAACGCTATTAAAAGCGGAAAGATATCACTTGAAGAACTTAAAGCGCATCTTGATACGCTATAAGCTTCGAGCTAAATGTTCAAAGGGGAACGAGAGAAAAAGAGGTTTCCCCATTTTATGTTTATGTAGCTATATAATAGGACATGAGTATATAATAATCATTCGCACGTTAGCATAGATAGAGATAACCAAAAATTAGAACACGTCACTCAAGCACATTAAGTCCCTTGTAAAGGTGGTATCTTAAATACTCAACGAGAGCCTTTTCTCAAACTTAATTAGATGACTTCGAAACGATTTGAATCAATCCCTTTAAACTTTCTCATTCTCTCTAAGATGTATCGTCATGATTTTAGTTATATATGCGCTTCTCACGTGATTCTAAGGAATTTGTTTGAAGCCATGTCCACCTTAAGATGATAGAAATAGTAATTAATAGGAGGGTGTTAAAGTGGGACGCCCAACCCCTTATATAGGGGCACCCTCCGAACTGATTTTTAATTTTTTTGACAGTCAAAATGGTGTGGAGGGGGGTTAAGGAACCCCCAAATCAACGCCCAACTACCTAAGTAGTGTTACGCCGATTACTTGCTTACCATCCCTCATGCACTTGCACGTTGGTCAGGGTCGCAATGCCTTTCCGCATTGGGAACGGATATTCAGCCATCCACTTAAACGGGAGCTACCCGCTTAATCTTCTTTTCGGAGGATAGAACCATATTGGTCTTCCTCTCCGGTATGGTCCACCCACGTATGAGCATGGTTTTTTATATCACTAATGTATACATCGCCATACTCCCACGAGCCATATGTCATTGGGGACCTCACGGCACAATGCCATCTCGCGTATGGGTTGGTCTTTTCATTCTCAGGGTTTTGATAGCGTTTTAAAACTCGCCATTCAAATCCGTTGCCTTCATAAGTCATATAAGGCTTTTCTACTTGCGTTGTTTTCTTTCCAATCTTCTCATTTAGAAACATGTTTTTCCTCTAATATACCAATAGCATGTTCCTATTTAAAGGTTGTCCTCAAAGTTGTAAGCGTTGTCTACAAACTCACCACAATATAAGGCTTGGCCTTGTGGTGTCATGTTGTCAATCCAATTGGACGCGGTTCTTCTTGGGCTCTTTCTCATTCTGCTTGGGTTTCTTTTGATGTTTATCATATTTTTTCCTCTAATATACCAATAGCAGGGTTATATTTAAAGGTTTGCACTGTGAGAAATTTGACAGTCGCTTTTCTAAAAAGGGTGAGCGGAATCTATAAGGGACTATATATATGTCGAGGGGGTTTATATACCATTTTGAACCATAGCTTTATATACTTGGTCGCCATGTGTAATATAGAGGAAAATATGACAAGTATACAAAAGCAAATCTTAAAGATATGGAAGCAAACAAGCCAAATACAAACAAAGACCCGAAGGGCAACATGGATGAGGTCTAAGTAATGGAACTCATCATTCTTAGTTTAGTGACAAGTGCTTATATATGGTTAAACGTATATTACTTTTTAACTAACTTTTATGCTTAAGCCTACTTAAGGGGCCTTAAGATTCGGGTATAATCCGAATTAAAATAATGTTGGTCGCCGGACAACGAATGGCGAAGCGCAAAAGAGTAATCAATGCAAGAGACTTTCGGGTCAAGGTATTGTTTAACTCGGCTCATCCGGAGAGACGCGGTTGGAAGCCCGTGGTTAGCGTGAGGGGTTCTGGAGCACCCCAATCAACACAACGTGGTAGGAAGATGAAAATAGCAAAATAGTATTGCACCTACCACACCTTATCATAATGGAGTTATAGTGTAGTGGCCCAGCATCTTAGGCTTTCGACCTAAGGACGGGGGTTCGAATCCCCCTAACTCTGCCATGATTGACAGTCAGATTTTAAAAAGTGTGAGCGGGAGATATATAGGGGTATATATACGTCCCCGTGCTTTATATATGTTTTTGAGGGAAAGCTTTATATACTTGGAAACCATGTGTAATATAGAGGAAAAATATGAGTAATAAAGAATTTAAATATGAATATGAAAGCGGTTTAATGGATTTCCATTATGAAGAATCTGGGGCTAATTGTGAAGAGCTTCAGCATAAAGACGGATGCAATTGGGTTTATGATAATTGCACTTGTGGACTTGTTGAGTCATTAGACTACAATGTTCCAGATGATGGAGATTGGTAAAATGAGCCAACATAATCAATTAAATTGGGATGACTTCCTATTATGTATAGGTATGGAATTAGCTTTTTATAAAAATGGTGAAAGACCAATGCAAGAACAAATGATTTGTGAAAAGATAGAATCACTTGGAGGTAGGTTATAATGTTATCAACATATGTTAAGAGAGCTAAGGAAGCTGGGGCTTTCACTCAAGAAATGTATAGAAATGAATCAAACGCATTTTGGCATTTAATAGGCCAACTTGAATCTTTATCTGATACGTGTGGAATGAAAGGCCATGAATTAAATAAATATGGTAAGCATGTTATTAATAGACTCCAATCAATTATTAAAGATGTTGATGAGGCAAGGGGTAAGAAATGAAATGGTATGAAATTATAGAAGAATCTATAAAATGTTATTTAGATATGGATTTTAATTTTAAAGATTAAGGGCGTTCACCTTAACGCGTTAGGTGCTCTTGCTCGATGGCTTGGTGTATGCCAAATGTATAAATACACCACTTTCTATCGACAGTCAAATTTTTCTAAAAAACGTGAGCGGAGCATATATTAGGGTATATAAGGATGGGGGAGCTTTATATACTAAAACGAAGCAAAGCTTTATATACTTTGAAACCATGTGTAATATAGAGAAAAAGAGGTAATTAAATATGACAAAAACAACTTATCAAACTAATAAAGTCGGCTTCATCCTTTGGGATGAGAAAATAATGAGTATCCACAATTTTTATGTGGAGCTTTGCGGTTCTTTAATGGAAGGCACTAATTCTTTGTATTGCCACACATTGGGATGGGCTAATTTACATTCCTTTGGAACCAAACACGGAAGCTTAGACGATTCCGAAATATGGGATTTAATTAATAGCGTAGGTGCAAAATTTGTAAGATACCCAAGCGTAGAAGCTAACAAGTGGAACACAAACGGAGGTTTTTAAATGCATGGAACTATATACGAGCAACCTTGTGAGGTATGCTTAGAAGATGATAAAATGGTTGAGGCCCGAGTTATGTGTAGGGGCCTTGAGGTATGTATGGATTGCTTCCACGAAGGGGGTATTTAATGAGCGAAAAAGAATTAATACAAAAAGGCTTTGAGGAAGATGAACACGCAAAGGACTTAGTTTCAGGTGCCGAATACCGACTAAGTCCCGAGTCATGGGATGCTATTAACTTTATATTCTATATAGAAGAATAGGGAGGGGTAGTTAAACTTATAGCGGGGGGTCATGGTCATAGCCCCCCCAACAAAATCGACGGTCGGATATGTTTATATTGACAGTCGGGTGCCTTAGGCCGTAACGTTATGACCTAAAGCTATGACTATTATTTAACCCTCTTTAAATACTACTTCATAGAATTTCATTCTATTAAAGCGGGGGTTCTCTCTTTCGCACATATTCGCTATGTCCTTAACTAAAATAGGGTCGGCCCCATTAACGTGTAATATATCGGCCATCTCTTGAAAGTGCCGGCGGGTCATTGCCATGTTTAAGCGCTCCTCAAAAATCTATTTGCACGCCATCGGGAAATCCTTACAAGGCGTTCTTGTATTTCGGTTGGGAGGCTATAAAATACCTCAAATTCTATACTTCCGGCGTTGGCATTATATGCGTGCCATCGGGTCATTATGCGTTGTTCGTTTATGTGTTCACTCATGTTTATTTTCCTCTATATTTAACATGGCAAGAAAGTATATAAGGTTATGGGTCAAATTAGTATATAAGGAGCGAGGAGGTTTATATACTAACGTTTAGCTTCCGCTCGCATGTTTTGGCTCATGAGCTTTTATTTCTTCACCCTCCCGTCTAAACAGGGAAAGGGGTGGGGCTACACATACGGTCGTCTAGGGGTTCACACAAATCGGGCTATATTTTGAATGCTATATTAAGAACTATATATAGACTTAACATTAGGCTTAGTAAATGCTATATTAAGCTCTATATATCATGACACAATAACCTTTAAATAGATACACATGTTAACAGTAAATGTTAACGAAATCGGAGAAACGATGAACAAAAATAAGCAAGCAGAAACAGAGACCCCCTGTGGTCAAGATTGTGAATGCCATGTAGAGCCTGATGGCTTTCACGGTAAATCCTATAAGGACTTTTTAGCAGCCACCGAAAAGTGTCAGTGTAAGGAAGTAAAGACTTACGGTATGGTATGTGTAACATGTGGTAAACCCTACGAAATGAAAACTACTTTTACAATGAATGGAAGTGCAGGTGAGTGGCATGTCAGAAGCTAAACCTAAATGGGAACCTAGCCATATGAGGCTTAGTCCTTCTAAAATAAACACTTACATGAAGTGTCCCCGCGAATTTTATTACAAGTACATAGCCAAGATTCCTGAGAAGAAAACTATACATCTATTCAGAGGAACATTGGTACACCAAGTTCTAGAAGACCTTTTCAAACAGAAGTTTAAATCCCTGTCATTATGGGAAAAGGGAGCCCCAGCACAGTGGGTACAAGATGAGTTCGAGAAAGGTTGGGAAGATAAGATAGCTAAACACAAATGGTTATGGGAAGTACATACCAAAGAAGAGATGGATAATATGTATCTCGAGACTGAAGACATACTCCAGAATTTTGTAAAGAGTGTTAACAAAAAATTAACCGAAATGGTTAAGTGGAAAATATATAGGACTAAACAACAAGCATGGAACTCAGTAGCTCCTAAGTATGCTGAGAAGTGGGTTAAGTCTAAAGACTATGCAGTAATAGGCATAGTTGATGCAGTCTGTAATGATTTCGATGGTGGTACAACTTTGCTGGACTACAAGACGAGTAAGCGCTATGGTGCATACCTTCCAGAGGATTATTATCGCCAGCTGATTATATACGCTTTCCTTTACACTTTAGAGATGGGTGAGATGCCTAAATTTGTAGGAGTTAATTATCTACGCTTTGATGATACTTTCTTTGTTAAGGTTAATCAACAAGTGCTCGATGAAGCAAAAGACTTAATCAAAATGGTACACGATTGTTTAAAAGAACGTGAAGAATATGAAGACCGTTATGAACAGAAACCACAGAACTTGTGTAAATGGTGTTCGTTCTATAAAGGTAACGGGGGGCCTTGTGATGTACAAATCCCTAAATGGGAACCCAAATTCAAGAAGTCTAAAGAGACATATTCAGATATCGACCCTAAAGTGAAAGGCCAAATAGAGCTTGATGCCCAGAGTCAGTTCCCCGAATTCGATTAGGGGTAATCTTTATATAGTTCCGTGTTGTAAAAACATACATGGCGCGCGATGATTATGGAGCCATCTCTGTAATCTCTGATGAAGAAAAAGAGATACTAGGGATAAAGGGTCCAAGAAAACCTCAAGATGATGAGGAAGAAAAACTATTTGAGACTATCGGCAAAGCTGCTGATAAGATTGGGGAAACCCAAGTAGGTAGAAAAATAGGAACTATAATCACCGTGATTCTATTAGCGCTCTTGAGTGGGGGGGCCAACATGTCTATTATTCATGAGTTTATGAATGGAGAAGATGAAGGCCCCATCGGGGGCTGCTTAGAATCAAACGCCACAAATTATAACCCCCAAGCTACTTTCGATGATGGTAGCTGTAACTTTGTTGTAATAGTATATGGTTGTACAGACCCTGAAGCGGTTAACTATGACCCTCAAGCTACACACGATAATGGGAGATGTAATATTCTAAATCAAAATCCTAATGGCTCTACTAACGAAACTCAAACTAACGAAACAGTTTATGGGTGTATGGATATAGATGCAAATAACTATAATGATAAAGCCACTGACGATGATGGCTCTTGTGAATATGAAGAAGAAGAAAATCATTGTAACCACACAGATGCCTTTTTATGGGGTGGACTATCTCATGGTAATTACTCTAGACCATCAAACAATAGTATAAATTTCTACGTAGATGTTGATACTAATTGTGATGACCCAGATGAACCTTTACCTATGTTGTTTTATTATGATATAATGCATGTGTTTGTTGGTGAAGATGAAAATGGAAACAAGACTATGGAATATGATAATTATAGATATACTGAAATATATTATAATGCATCAGGATGGGATGAAGATAAGTTATGGTTTGATTATGAAGAAATATATAACGAACCTTTAGAAGAAGGGTTTGTAGATATATATGACGGTTATTGGTTTTTCTATCTCTCAATATATGCTGACTACAATGGTAACGGTGAATATTGGGACGAAGGAGAATATATAGGATTTGAAACTAACTACTACGAAGATGTAGAAAATGGATGGGTAATAGAAGTATGAAAAGATATAAGAAACTATTAGAAAGCATAGGGGAGGAAGAGTAAGGTGAAAGCCAAAGATATGCTCGTACTCACAAATATGCTAAGTAAAATTATATCAGAAGTAGATGACTTGAAAGCAATGATTAGAGAAAGTGTTAATAAAAGCTTTGAAGAATACTACGAAGGTGAAGAGGAATGATAGGATGGATAGACATATTAACAGGTTTGGCAGTAGCACTCGCTGTTTTAGCGATAGGGTTATTGTTTCTAGTAGTCGTGGCATTTGCGCGCCGCTTATTACCACGAACAAAACCTGTACAGTTGATTCCACAGAAAGAAATAAGAAAGGAGAAAACACAAATGGCTAAAGAAAAAGGCGAAGGAGTCACCTTCAATGACATTTTTATGTTTATGATTGCAGTACCATTAGTTTTACTCTGGGTTGGGTTTGCAGGTTTCGTTATACATACGGGACTTAATAACTCAGATGTTCTTGAGAATATTGAAGCATATACAACTTTGATTGCTATATTAGGTGGGCCAGCCCTTCTAATTATTAAAGATGCATTAGATGTCTGGAAACAAGAACAAGCTGAGAAAACTGCATTCTATAAAGTCAAAGCACAATCTGTTATTGATTATAATGACAGTATGCAGAAACAAGCTCAGATGATAGAATCTAAGGCTCAAGAACAAGAACATAAAATGGAAAGTAAGAAATAAGGAGAGATATATATGGCATTATCAAAGAAAGCAAAAGCAGCCAAAAAGGTAGCATGTCCTGATAAAGAAGGATACAAATGCCTAGGATGCAGAGGCGGTAATCCCTGTTTGGCAGGGTAAGGAGGACTAAATATGGTCGAAGAAAATAAACAAGTTAAATCTTCAGCAGGAGGATTATTCAAAGGAGAACATCACGATACAAACAATCCTGATATGAAAATAACCTTTGAAAAACCTAGCTATGAAGAGATTAACGATATGGCACGAGCTAAGGGTAGAGGTTATCCTATAACTTCCCATTACGACGTAGAGTCACCCGGCAATGAGAAACAACAAATGTTTACTGCTGGAGATGGAAGTGGTAGGTTAGTAACTGGACTTGAATCACAAGAATTAACTGCTATGAAGGACTTAGGTCCTAATAACGTCCAATGGACGAAGAAAGTTAAGATGCAAGGTCAGATGGAAGACTTACAGGAGCCATAGATGGTTAATCAGAATAAGAAGTATAATATAGATAAGACACTTACAATGAGAAAGAGTGGGTCTGGAGAAAAGGTTTATAGCCACGTAGGTGGTAAAACTCATGCTCTAGAACATCATGCAATTTCTAAAAAGGAAGCATTAAAACAAGTAAGAGATGTAACTGAATCAGAAATAGCTAGACGTGAACACCACGGACATCACGTAGGTAAGAAACAACATTCTAAAAACAAATACAAGTAGGTTAAAGAAGTAATCTTTATATAGAGGTCTGACCTACTATGTATAGGCTCTCGCTGTAGGGCCATGGCTTCACAGGATACTTATCGCAAGTGCTTTTGTGAGAGCCCCACAACATGGAGAAAACTATGGAAAATAACACAACAAACGAAACTAGCAACAACGATACTGCTTTGGACACAAACATGACAGACAGTAACGGCACTGCTAATGAAGTAAGCGAATCTGGAATGCTAGATGGTCTAATGGATGCATTACAAGACTCACCTGAGCTTATGCTCATGGTGGCAGTTATGGCAGCTATGGCTGCATATATTGCATACACTCAACCAGCTGTTAAAGCGTTAGTAATGCCTTATCTTAAGAAGTACGATGAAGAAATTCTCGAAATCTTAGATAAGAATCTAACAGCAGCACAGGTTAAAGCTTACGAGAAGCTGGATGAAGCAGCTCAAAAGCATGTTAAAGATGCAATGCTCAGAAATGTAATAATGTCTGCATATGACCAAAACGATGACAAATTCGTCGCTGTGGTAAAAGCAGAAGCAAAAGATGCTTTGGTAGAAGCTAAAAAGCTTTGAACGAAGTAGAATATGAGCAGCGGTTACGCCAGCGGGTAGGAGAAGGAGAATATGAACGTCATAAAGAACTTGTACGCTTGCTGGCTCGCAATCTGTCTCTTGAAGACATTCTGTGGGAAGAAATTACTTTACATATTCGGGATGTTAACTTACGAACAGAGCTCTTGCGCCAAAGAAATTCAATCGTTCGTGACATACATACAGAGTTCAGAGCATTAAATATAGAGATACCCTCTGTCGTTGAACAGAAGACAGCAGGGTTTGCTTCTTTTTTGGAGGATTTAACAGATGACACTAGCAGTGAAAAACGAGACAAAGAATCTGAAAGCAGTTCTGAACAGTAAAGGGGCTATAGATTCAATTGAAATAGAGAATATATTCGAAAAGTGTAGACACGATGAAGAAAAAATGCTCAAATTAGTAAGAGTGTTTTGTCAAACTTATTTAATTGATAATAAACAACGACCTTTGAAGTTAAGACCTCTTCAGGAAACTATTATAGTAAAATCTTTAACACATAGTGATAATGGGAAACAACGTAAGTTAGCTATTCTAGCACCTCGAGGTAGTGGTAAATCATATGCTTTAGCAGTTGCGGTCACTATATATATGTTCTTTAAAAGATTTAGAGACTTAATTTTCATTTTAGCTCCTTCTGAAGACCAAGCAGCATTAATTTTCAATTATGTATATAGAAATTTTAGAGATAATCGTTTTTTAGATAGTTTAGTAGATAATTATAAATTTCACAATAAGCCCCATATACGCATGAAGGGTGGTACAATGATGCGTAGGGCTCCATTAGCGCCTACTAATCAAGGACAAGCTATACGTGGACAACATCCTACATTCTGTATAGTTGATGAGTCCCCACTCATCGACGATAATTTATTCGTTGATAATGTAGAACCAGCGATAGTTTCAAATAAGGCCCCTTTCATAAATCTAGGTACGCCAAAATCTAAAGAGAATCATATGTATAGATATTTGTACGATGATGCTTATTCAGATAACTGGACTCGTTTAGTATTTACGTGGAGAGACGCAATTAAAGCTGGGGACGCATATACAGCTCCTTATACAGAAGAAGAAATGTTAGAAAAAATGATAGAGTGGGGTGAAGACTCTATCTATTGGAGGACTGAATATGAATGTGAATTTGTAGAGAGTGTATCGAATGTTTTCACACCTGAAAAATTAAAAAGGTGTTTCGACGACTATGAGCTTACAACCAGAGACGAACTTGTCACGCGAGGAGATTTTGGTTCTCCAATTACTGTCGGTGTTGATGTTGGTAAATCTGTTAACTCTACTGTTATTACCGGATGGAGAAGGGAGAAGTCTGATGAACAGATTGGTGACGGTAATATCGCACGTCTTATATATGTGGAAGAAATCAATCCTAGAACTGGTGGACATGATATTCCATACCAACGTGAACGTATTATGGATGTTGCCATTAATTTGGGCGCTGATAGGCTTATTGTGGATTGTACGGGTATTGGTGGGGCGATTGAACAAGACTTAAGAATGGCTTGTATAAATAGCCATCCACAAATACACTTTTTACCGTTCGTTTTTACAGGAGGACCTAAAGGTACTAAAACGCAAGTATATAGAGATTATGTTTCTTATATCCAACAAGGACTTGTAAAGATACCAATCCCTACTAGTTTACCACAACACCAGCAAAGGTTAATGAATAAATGGTTCAGAGAACACGTAGACTTAGAATATACTATGGATACAGCTAATAAGACTGAAAAGATAGCAGCTCCATCTAATAAACACGACGACTATTGTGATAGTTCAGTTATGGCTATCCACGCTACATTATCTATGCTACCGGGCACTGCTACTGTTGCAGGTAACTCAGCAAAAAGGAGTAGCGGACAATTTAACAGAAGTGTTGGAAATTACAGTAATGCTTCATTATTTACTACAAGACAGCGTAAAGTAAGGCTTAATAAAGGGTATAGATTGTGAAGAAAGCTTTATATACTATTACCGGATATATATTCTGTGAATAAGCCATGTCGTTATTAGACAGAGTACGCAGAGTGTTTGCTACCCAAGGTAGTAACCCTCCGTTTAAGGAGAACGAACCCCTCAATTTTGGTGCAGGTGTTATCAAAAGATTAAAACTGCAAAATAATTATGCGGGTTACAATATCAAAAAGTATGAACCACATCTGGGAAAGCCTCAAACATACATGAATGTATATTTAGCAGACCCAATTGTAAGAACATTAATTGACCTGCCCTGCCTTTATGCAGTCAAAGATAACTTCGACATCGTTACAGATGACGATGACCTTAGAGAAAGAGTAGAAAAAATGTTCAAAGAGATTAATATAGAAGAAACTCTATATGGATGGTTAAGAAATGCACGTATTTTCGGTACGTCCTATTTAGAATGGACTGGTGATAATCTAGTTCTTCGTTCTTCCCAAAACATGTATGTTAAAAGGAACGACCATGGACAAATAGAATACTACTACCAAGATATAGGAGATGATAATGAAAACATTAGATTTGAAGAAGATGAAATTATCGAACTTAAAAACAACTGTTTCGATGACTACGCTTATGGTCTTTCTGACATCCATCCCATTTTGTATTTGGTTGACCTCAAAGATTATGCAGAACGAGATATCGGGGCCGCACTCAACAAGTACGCTTCTTCTCGCTTTGATATATCTTGTGGACTTCCCGATATGCCTTATGGTCCTGACAAAATTAACGAAGTGGTTAACGCCTTTAATTCGTTAGAACCGGGCGAAGATATTATTCATGGTAACGATATACAAATTAAAGAATTACAAGGAACACAGAGAGCATTTGAATATGGAAAATATACAGATGATATATTAGATAAAATACATATGGCTCTTAAAGTTCCTAAGACTATGTGGACTGAGCCTGAAAGAGCTCGTCCTATTTTTGAACCATATGTTAGATATTTACAAACTATGGTTGAAGGTGCAATAAACGCACAATTGATGCCTCAATTAGAAAACGGCGAAGCTAAATTTAAATTCAGGCAAATTAATGTTGAAGACGCATTCACCAAAGCTAAGACAGATATGATTTATTTATCTGAAGGTGTATTATCACCCGGTGAAGTCAGAGAGGAAAGAGGTCTTGACCCTGAAGGAGTAACTGAACTAGACATGGAAACTTCTGAAGACATCAAGGCTTCACCTATCCGAAAGGAAAAATCTGACAAGAATGCAAATATATCTGGGGGAAAGAATCAGGATAAAAAAGAAGAATCCGCTAGAGCCCAGAACAGGGGGAATAAACCCTCCGCCAACGCAAAAGGAGATAGAAAATGACTTATGAAAAGTGCATATTATCCGTAGGTAAAAACCTAAAGAAACGTGGTTATGCAAACCACGATGAGATAGCAGCTAGCATGTGTAACATGTGGGCTGATGAAAATGGTGTTGAGCGGGAATTTGCAGTGGAGGGCACATCACAAGAACCAAGACAAAGGTCATTTGCTTTATCTTTTGGTTCAGAAAATGATTTAACATTTACCAGTGATGATGGAATAGACTCTGCTTCTTTTCCAGTCATCGCTATTACTTCAGGTCTTCACGAATACGAAGAAGACGAAAAACAGGAAAAGGTTTATATAGAGCCTAGTGTTTTAAAAGGTAATATGGAAGCTTTTAAGGAGCTTCCGATTTACATTAACCATCAAAGAACGCCTGAGGATTTAATCGGCATGGCTACTGAGCCTGAGGTGGTTGAGATGGAAAATGGAAAGACAGCAGTGAAAATGAAAGCGACCATTAATAATAAAACAGGACATGGTCAAGAAGTGATGGACAAGGTTAAACATGGGGACATGACTCACGTATCAATTGATTGGTTATCTAATGATGTTGACGTGATGGGTGACGCTTACGCCACCAAGATACGTCCTACGGAATTAAGTTTCATTGATAATGAAAAAATGGACCCGGTCTGCAAGGAATGTACTATAGAAACGGAGTGTGAAATACACAATGACACCAAAGAAGAGGATTGCGACTCTTGTTGCGATACTTGTAAAGATGGTGAAAGTTGTGATAATGAAGACATAAAAACAGAGGTCGAAACTATGACAGAAGAAACCAATGTAAAGTCTGATGCAGAGAATATTGTTGAACGCGAGTTCGCTTCTCTACGTACCCAGCTTGAAGAGATGTCAGCTTCAAAAACGGAAATCGAATCCCAGTACAATGATGCTTTAAAACAAATTGAAGCATTTAAAGTAGCTGAGGAAGAGAGAACCGCTAAAGAAGCAGAAGCTCGAAAAGTTGAGACCGTAGAAGCAATTATTTCCCGCGAAGTTCTTATGGGAACTGTCGAGGAAGATAAGAAAGATGCACGCGTCGAAGAACTTTCTGCATGGGATGAGATGAAGCTGACTGGTTTCAGCGAAGCTCTAGCTGCGATACCAGCTCCTGTAGATACCGAAAGACAATTCGGAAAGGGAATTTCACCAGACGGTGAAGCAAGCCCTGAACCATCTTCAGAGCGAGTATCTTCAGTAAAGATAGAGAACGGTCGATTTAAGATTGACCCAAGCAAGTTTAGAGGTAATTAAACATGGCAACAGAAATTTTAGTTAATGATGGTGGTGCACCAGCAAGGATTCTTCCTTTTACAGCTGGCGCAACATTATCCGGTGGAGAAGCTGTTATCATGAGTGCAGACGGAGAATTAGACCCAGCAGGAGCTGCGGCTACTAACGTCATTGGATTCATGTTCACAGACGCAACCAGCGGAAACAACTGTTCAGTTATCACAGGAAAGGGTGTAGTTATTAACGCACTAGTATCAGGTACTGCCGCAAGCGGTGCTCTACTTCAAGTCGAAGCAGGCGGAGACTTAAAAGCAGGGACCACAGCAGACGCTGGAGTCGCTATCATGATTGATAATGACACTGGTGGAGCAGCAGCACTCAGAAAAGTGGTTACACAATAAGGAGTTAAATTATGGTTAACTTTGATACAGCACCCGGTTTGTTGACAACACTCAATACCGGCGCCGCCGATGGTGGTGCAGGAGAGCGCGTCCTTGTAGATTATAAAGACGCAATCATGGATTACAAGGTCACTGACCTTCCAGCATTGAGTATGTTCGCAGAACCTATGAGCACTGACACAGGAGGTGACATTGATGTCACATTTGGCAGACCTTCAATGGGTATGCAAGAGATAGAAGAAGGCAACACGCCGCAATACCAACACACAAACTTACGCTCCGAGCGAGTTACAGTTCGTGAATGGGGTCTTGCACTAGGTGTTACCCGACGTATGATTGAAGACTCAAGATTCAACGAAGTTGAAATGGCTTTGAATGAGGCCCGAAGAGCAGTCGACAGACACGTAACCAAACACGTAGTATACGCTTTGTTAGGTATCGCAGATACAACTCTGCAAACCTCAGGCACTACATATAATACAGCAGAATCTGCAATTACAACCTTTGGAAGTAATATCTATTCAGGTTTCCTTGGAACCGGTGGTACAGTAGATGAAGGCCGTATTAATTCATATGGTAACGCATCTGCTTCTGAACTTCAACAAGGTCACTACATTCAAGCTGCATCCAGCACTGCTGGACACTTGGCCCTTAAGAACATAACAGCTGCAATCAAAAGAATAGCCGTTCACGGTTACTCTGCTGATACAATTGTTATCTCTCCCGGGCACTACAAGTCCTTATTGGACTTAGGTGACTTCGTAACCGCATTTAATGCAGGAGATGGTGAAGTAGGAGCTGATGGAAATAATCCAACAACTGCTGCTATGATGCCGGGCTCACCTGTCGCAAACACTGCAACCACTGGAAAGGTAGGAAACCTTTACGGATTAAGCGTTGTAATGAATGCATGGTGTCCACCTGACAGATGTTTGGTTTATGACTCGAAGAGCAAACCAATGGTTTACGTTGAAAGAAGACCATTGACTGTAGAAGAAGCAAATCCGGGATTCGGAATTGTTGGTTCTTACATGTCTATGAGATACGGACTAAAGGTCGTAAGACCAGAAGTCGGTTGTGTCATTATCAACGTTTAGATTCATTAAAGTTTAATTTAATTTATCTGAAGGTCCGAGGGGAACCTTAATCCCCTCAACATTTTTTATTAGTTCGGAGAAGGTCCATGGCAAAAATAAATAAAGTTCTATCAGACAGTAATACATACGGCGCAACGAAGCGTTGGGTATTAGCCAATGGAGCCTCACCTCTAACTACAAAAGGAGATGTCTATACATTTAGCACTACTAATGCTAGATTAGGTGTAGGAACAAATGGTTATGTTTTAACAGCAGATAGTTCCGAAGCCACAGGCTTAAAATGGGCAGCTTCAACAAGTGCTAATTATTTTTTAGATGGGCTTACATTTGGTACTGATAGTAAAATTACAGGTTCTATGGATGGAACCTCTAATGTAACTGGCAATGCAATGACTACTTTCACTCCAGCAACTACCTTTGTAGCTGAAGCTACATTTGATACAGGTATTGTTGTAGGAGGAACTGCAACAGCAGCAGGTTATATTAAAATCAATCCTGATACAGATGATACAGGAGACTTCCCTACTACTTTAAAGGTAGGAGTTAATACTGAAGCTCAGACATATACACTTCCTTTAGCATATCCAGCTTCAAGTGGTTATGCGTTAGTATCTACAGATGCTGGAGTTATGTCATGGGCAGTGAATCAAGATGGTAATTATTATGTAACAGGAGGAACTTATTCTGCTGGAGCTATAGCTTTTAGCGGTACAACAAGTTTCCCATCATTTAGTGTTACAGGAATACCCACTGGAACATTAACAGGAGGAGGCGCAAGTAATTATATTACTCATTGGACCTCAGCTACTAATGTCACAGGAACTTCTAATTTACAATGGGATGATAGTGTTCTAGCGGTTGTTAGTACTGGTACTGCAAAAGCTAATTTAGATATATTATCATTAACAAATACTGTAAATGCAGCTGATATGGATGGAACTGAAACATCTATTCTTTTCAATCAATGGTATTATGATGGAACTACACCTGCTGTTGCAGATGCAGCTAGAATAACAGTAGGTACACTAAATGACTGGACTAGTACAGCTGGTACTCAAGATGCTCAAATAACTTTTGATGTAGCAATAGATGGTGTAATTACAGAAATGGGTAGATTCAATCCAGACGGCCTTGTTATTGACGAATACACTCGCTTAGCACGCAATACCTCTACTAATGGTTTATATGTAACAGATAGTGGAGGAAATCCTGTAAAGGTTAGTACTGCTTCAGGAGCCAACGGAGGATTTAGTTTAGACAATAGTACTGCTAATACTATATACAGAGATTCTGGTGTATCCATGTGGGACAGTACAGAATCATATAGATTACAAGGTAACACCACGACTGGATATCTACAATTAGATTTAAATAAAATATCTTTAGTAAGAAATGCTTTGTCCTCTGCCAGTTCTATGTTTCAATTTGGTGATGGTGGAACATATGACCAATTTAGTATATTAGAAGACACAAGAGGTTCTACTGCTACAAATGGTCTCCTTTATTTAAGAGCTAAGAAAACAGGTGATTATGGTTACGCAACATTAGGCTTAAAAGCAATTAGCGGCAGTAATTATTCTGAGATGTTTATTAATGGTATTTCAGCAAATGAGGCATTACGATTCGATACTAATACTAAGTCACACGCTTTTGATATAGCTAAGGCAGGTTATGTATCTGTCGGAGGAGCAGTAGACTCTACTAACCAATTAAAAGTAATAGGAGCTACTAATATTTCTGGTGGAGCTACTACTTTAGATAATGCTGGAGGATATGCTTTATACTTTAAAAACGCTGGTACTCAATATGGAGCTGTTGATACTTTTGGAGGCTCTTTATCTATCGAAGCTGCTTCAGAAGCTATACTTAGTGGTGCTTCTGGTGTAGTTCTAAAAGGACCCGGTGTATATTTAATGCCTACAGGGACAAGTGCTGGTAATACACAAGCACTTATGTTTAGAGAGTTAGCAGCTGGCGGTTCAGCTTCTATATCATTAAAAGCTCCAGATGCTATCACCAATGAAAATAAATGGGTACTTCCAGCAGACATAGGAACAGCAGGTCAGATTCTATCTGTAGCTTCTGTAGCTTCAACTAGTATGACATTAGATTGGGCAGACCCAGCGTATACAGGAACTATTGCTGGTTCTTTATCTGACAACTATATCCCTATAGGTAGCGCTTCTAATACGATAGGGAACTTTACATTAGGACTTGCAGAGAATAACTCAATTTATATTGGGAGTAACCCTGAAGCAAACACTCCTTTCACAGACGCAA
>VTLG01016230.1_pt1 | contig 48852 bp, 73 predicted proteins | sample 4694571 | NCBI WGS metagenome assembly VTLG01 (sample SAMN12604809, study PRJNA352737) | marine metagenome | biome: ENVO:00000447; feature: ENVO:00000209|ENVO:00000569|ENVO:01000036; material: ENVO:00002151; isolation source: viral sequences binned using virsorter ... | reverse complement strand
TTTCCTCAATCAGATGAGGGCGAAACAGGAGCTAGAAGAAACGCCGAAGGGAGTAGTTTCAATACTCAATGGTGGTGTCCTAGCCGACATCAGGCCGGAAGTGCTGGCTGAGTACTTCACGATCCAAGACGGCAAGCCACCCTACATTATGGATAAGCCCCGTCGTGAGCTATTGGGACGAAGGCGCAAGGCCCCCATGACTGACGATGATGAGGCTGCCCTCAAGCTAATGAGAGAGGATGGGTCAAAGAGTGACCCTGAAGCGGAGTCCCCACGCCAAGCTCTTGAAGCGATATCCATCAATAAGGGCAAGGACGGCAAGATCCACGATGCCACACCGGAGGATATAAAACGAACATGGGAGTACAATGCTCAGATGAGGTTTAGGAAGGCGTTCTTGGACAAGCGCCTGCCTCAAGCACTCACAAGCCAGATGGCGGAAGCTCGTAAGGCAGCACTGAACATTCAATCATCAATTGATTCGATCACTGCGTGGAGATACGCAGACAATGCTCAAAGCTTTTTGCCTGCATTGTGGGAGCATGGTCCGCTAGAAGTGGTGGGGAACGGATTCAAGGTCGTTGAAGACAGGTTTGTCGATCTCAAGGATGAAGTAGTTGTAATCCAGACAGAAGATGGCCCAGTCGAATTGTTATTGAGTGAGGGTGGCAAAGTAGAAACGATGGGTTTGGGACCGATGTTTGAGGACATCATAGATAGTCCTGATGACTTGGAGATGGCTAGAAAATACGGTGAGAGTGCTAGAGTCCTGGGTAACCGTGGCAGGCTGGATCAAGTGCGAGCAGAGTTTGTGGAGCACATGGTAGAAGCAGGTTTTGATAGGGCGGCACTAGTGGCTCTTCTGAATACCCCAGAGGGCAAGCGCCTGGGCGGCTTGAAGCTGGATAAACAAGGAAAGCCTGTCATAACCAAGCGGAAAAAGGTGAAAGGAAAACCCACGCCCCCCCCCATGGCCAAGCAGATGGAAATCGCACGACCCGACAAGCTGACTTCCGAACAAGCGGCAGTGTGGGATAGATACCTTGGATACGACAATGGTCTGATCGGCGTCTGGCAACGCAAATATGATATTGTGTTACCGCCAGGAAATGCTCCTCTCGACCCTGCAGTGTCCAATATAAAGGTGAGCCAAGAAGTGCGTTACAATAAACATGTGGAGCGGGTCAGGGTCGTACAGCATGCGGCTAAAAACAGTCAAAGCAGCGGTGCGAAGGTAGTAAGATTCTGGAGAAACTTCCGGGCGTTCAACCATGTGATGATCGAACTATCTCACAAAGCCGAAATCATAGACGACGCTCGCAGGGATCTATACCAGAGTATCAGTTGGATGCCCTTCTATCGTGACGAGACTGGGTGGGGTGATGCTTCGGTGTTTGAAAACGACCACAGTCCTGAGGCCACAGAAAGACAGGCCAGGGAAAAGGAAGCCAGGACACAGGGTGTTTCCTCAGATTCGGCGGGCAAACAAGGCACCCCGTTGTTCGACCGCAACATTGAAGGGTCTCACCTTCCCATCTCCGATGATCTCGTCGGCAGCTTGATGAAAAACATTCAGGCAAATGTCAGGGATTCGATGTGGAATATCGCGGCAAATGGTACCGTGGATGACGGCACACTAAACTTCTTACACGGCCTCGCAGACAAGGATAAACATGTCCCGCTTATCAGGGAACAGAAATTCCTGACGTGGAATGACATAACGGAAGGAGATCGGATCGCGTTCACGGAAGCTGGCGACCCTTGGGTGGCAGGCCAACAGGGTGACCCAAGCGACGTGCGTGGTAGTCGATTGACGGCGAAACAAAAAGAAATCATGTACGAGCGCCGTGACTTGTGGACGCCTGAGCAACTGGATCAAGCAAACTTCAGTTCTGTAACAATACGAGTTAAAAAGAAAGGTGAGCCCAAGTATTATCGCACACTAGATCCACATCTAGCAGAAGCTGTTATGAATGTGGGGGTAAGCCCAAGCCAGATACTTCAAGAGTGGTTTGTAGAAAACACACCGATGAACGAGCAGTGGGCTAGGGGTGCAACAAAAATAATGATGGGTGCATCAAGTGTACTCAGAGATGCAGTCACACTGTCACCGATATTCTGGGGGAAAAACGTACTCAGAGATTCCTGGCAGGCTGGAGTGACGTTCGGCCATGGCCCTCAATTGGTTTGGGGGGCTATCAAGAATTTCACAGAGCATTTTCTGCCAGGCCAACTGGGGCAGAAGAAGATGGTGTGGGACCCCGACCTGGAGGGGGGCAACGGCGCATACCGTACCGCCGACCGTAGTCGTGGAGAGGTAGGTGAGGGTGCTTACGAGCGGGCAACACGATTAGGGCTGGCAGTGGGCATCGACTTTGTTAGAGATCCCAAGCAAGCTCACAAGCAGGCTCAACGACTAGTTCAGGAAAGGGAACTCAAGTGGGATACACCCACGGAATTTGCGAAGAATGCGTTGTGGGTGGGTCCAATGAAAATGCTCAGAAGAGCAGCGGGTCAATCGGAGATTGCTACACGCTTGGCGATTTACGACACCGTGATGGAAAAAACAGGCGGCAATCACGCGCAGGCTTTCAAGCAAGCACTGGAGATTATCAACTACGGACGGCGAGGCTCTAACGAACTCTTTAGTGTACTCACCGCCCTGTCGCCATTTATGAATGGCCGCATACAGGGCCTGGACGTTACATGGCGGACTCATTGGGGGTCATCGGATCAGCCAGGTATCTACCCAGGACTAGAAGGATGGCTGGAGCGTGGGCTAGGAACAGGCCCTCCTTCCGCAGGTGATATAAACGACATGCTGGGCACCGATATTGCCATAGATGAGGATGGCAAGCTCGTGGTGCAAACACGTGCCGACTACGACAAGCTCATGTATGGTGGCGACAGAGGTCTTCGTGTGGCAATCACGGCATCCAGGGGGATGTTTATGATGGCCATGACTTCCTTGTACTACCTAATGATGCATGACGAGGAAGAGTACAAAAATGCCAGAGAAGATGAGAAAAATGATTACTGGCTTATGCCGTGGGGAACGAAGGTGCCCATACCATTTGAGGTGGGTACGATCTACAAGGTCATTCCAGAACAATTGCTGCGGCTAATTACTGAGGCAGAGCACGATGCGGCTGATGTGACAGAAGAAGCGAAACGCCAGATCACGGCGTCGTTAGGCTTGTCTCCTGTGCCACAGTTATTCAGGCCCGCGTGGGATGCGCTGCGTAACAGAGACCGATTCCAGAAGGATGATATTGTGCCGCAGTGGATGGAAGACGATCTACTAGCACCTCATCAAGTAAGGTCGAGCACGAGTTTGGTGGCCAGGGGGCTAAGTACAGCGTTTGGTGGAATCCCGTTAGTAAATACTATGGACTTCCTCACATCTCCGATGAAGATGGAGTATATGTTGAGGCAGTACACGGGAACGATGGGTGCTTATGCCATAACAATGACCGATGCCCTGCTCGCTCACACGATGGGCATCAACCGTGTTGGCACCGCATTCAACTTCGGAACCTCGTCACTCTTTGCTCCATTCACGGACGATACTGCGGAGAATATGGCAGAGCGTCTCGCTCATTGGAACAGAGTGCCCATCCTTGGTGACCTCATTCGTGATCCACGGGAAGGGGGTGGCTACCAAGAAGACTTCTACGAGTGGGTCGAAGTATTGGACGAAGTTGTAACCACGCTAGGTCAGATAGAAGGACGGGGAGATTGGGAGAAGGCAGAGGCATTTGAGGATAGGCATGAAGCTGTATTGAAGCACAGAAATCAATTACGACACTTTGAGTCTCAGATGGAACACTGGAGATCGGACAGAGACTTCCTTCTAGAACGAAAAGATCTCACAAGGGAAGAGAAGCAAGCCAGGCTTCTGTGGGCCTACGAGGCACGAGATAGGATGCTTGATGAAATGATAGACATCATGGCTGATATCAAGAGTGGGCGCACGGCAGGCGAAACACTTAGATCTATGGGCATAAGTGCACTTGAAACGCCGGACTTCCTGCCATAGGAGTAGTCGTGGACACATTGAAGAAAATAATTAAAGAGATCACGGTTCGTCTGAGTGAGATTGTCAAAGACGAAAGGGGCAGCCTAAGTGCTGCCAGGTTCTTGCTGACTGGAACGATGTTGTTTACGGGTACCTTGATCGTCTTGGATTCAATCATATGGGATGTCCCTGAGTCTGCTTACGCTCTACTGGGAAGCTGGGCCGTGGCCTTAATCGCTTGGGCTGGCGGAGCCAGGGTGGCTCAGTACCTGGGTCCTCAGATAGGGGCAGTAGCTTCAGGGGTAGCGCAAGCTGCCAAGCGGCTGAGGCGTCCTGAGTTGTTAGACAATGATGCGGCATTCAAGGAACATGACGAAGAGTGAGTGGGTTGATGCTTGTGACACTCAACTCAAGGATCACGGTGTAAAGAACTTCAGTGCGCTGGAGATCTGTGACGTAGGGCGACAGTGTAAGGGCGTCACCTTGACCGCCCCTCCCCTAGAGTTACTCGACAACGCATTGAAGGTGATCATGCTCCTTGAGTGGATACGTCGAGCAGACGGTGTAGCACCTGTCCTCATCAATAGCTGGTACAGAAGTACGGAGTACAATGGAGTGGTAGGTGGGGCTCCATCTTCGATGCATCTGACACTTGGTGCGGCAGATGTAGTCAAGGTAGGCTGGTCCCCTGCCGATGTAGCTGACCTGTTGGAGCATGCTCCACATAAAGATCAGCTAGGCATAGGTAGATACAATTCATTTACCCACCTGGATGTGAGGGGTATGATTGGAAGGCCATCGCCAGCGCGATGGGGGAGCAATGACTAAGCAGTCTTGGGGACTACGGCTCAGATGGACTCCCGATTGCCCACGGTGTTCCTCCACTGTTAATAAGGGGGAACCATTCTGTTGGTTCTGTGGCTGGGACATGAGAAAACAGGCAGAGGTGTGTGACAGGTGTGGCGCAGTCGTTGTGGAAGGTGAGGATTGTGACTCGTGTGGGGATGCCTAATGAAGGACATAGTTGTCTGTGCGGGAGACTTACATTGCGGCTCAACGGTAGGGCTATGCCCTCCCGAAGGGCTGGAGTTGGATGATGGGGGTTTATATGAACCCAACAAATCCCAACACTGGCTGTGGAATAACTGGGAGGAAGCTTGGGGTGTAATCAAATCGCTCAAGCGCAAGAACAAGAAGGCCAAGCTACACCTTATTTTGAATGGTGATCTCATTGATGGGGACCATCATCGCACGACACAGATTGCTAGTGGCCTGACCGGCGTACACATGCAGTGCGCCATAGAGTCACTCAGAGTGCCGCTCGCGCTCAAGCCTACTTCGATTCATATACTGAGGGGCACACCCAGCCACGTAGGTCGAGCGGGTGGGGTGGAAGAGGGTATTGCACGGGCACTCAAAGGTCAGGGCTGGAAAGTCATAGAGGACCCTGACACCGGCAACAGTTCCTCCTATGCACGGACGATCCAGATTGGTGGGGTGCGGTTCGATGTAAAGCACCACGGTCGCATGGGTAGACGAGCACATACCAAGGGGCCGTACATGCGATGGTATGCCCAGGACATTTTCTTTAACCACCTAATGGATGGGGACACGCCACCCGATGTAGCCATACGGAGTCATTACCATCAGTTCGCTGATAGCGGCCACATCCACAAGGTGACAACTAGAGCCGTGGCACTTCCTGCATGGCAGCTTGCCACAGAGTATGTACATAGGGTAGCTGAGTCCTTAGCTGATATAGGGCTGGTATGGTTTGAGGTCGAAGATGGCGACTACGACATGAAGACCGTGCTTTACAAACCGGAAAGACCAACCACGGTGGATTTGTAGGGAGGCGGGGGTATGAAAGAATCAGAACTACTTCAACAAGTACAAGACGCTCTAACCGTTACGGACACAGAGGACGGAGCGATGACTGTGATACAACTGGCTGAAGCCTTGAATATAAGTGCGGAGAAAGTTCGTATCCGTTTACGCAAGTTGATAGCAGAAGGTACTATTGAACTAGTGAGGGTCCGGCGTAGAAAGATGAATGGAATCATAGCGCCTGTTGTGGCTTATGCATCAGTGAACAAACGGGAGGGTGATTGATGTGGAATCTTTCGACAGCTATCCTGCTTTTTATTCTTATGCTTCTATGCCTCTGTTGCTTTGTGAACAATGACAAGTAGACAAATTGTAATAGGAGTCGGTGCCCTACTCCTTCTGGTGTTCAGCTTCAACTACTTCGACTCAGCGAGAGCCGATGCTCTCGTGGCAGAGGAAAGAGTGAGGCTGTTGGAAGCAGAAAGAGTAGAGCTTGAGGTAGAAGTCGAGGAGGCGACGGAGGCTTACGACTCTTTAGTCGTAGATTTAGACCTGGCCCACGACTCTTTGGCAAAAATTAGAGAAGACGCAGAAAACAGGGCCACAGAATCCTCCCTAACATTCGAGGAGAACATCCTCCTACTCAGGGATAGCCTAGAAAACCGTGATGGCTTAGGGGAGATTCTCGACACGCTCAGGGCATCGCACCTCAGAGAGGTAGCTGCATACCAGGATCAGGTGGCTACCTTGGAGGCAGACAAGGCTTTGCTCTGGCAAAGGGTGGAAGCACTCGACTCAATGTGGGTTAGGGAGCAGGCTGTGAACCAAGCCCTTAGAGTTGAGATTACTGCACTGCACCAAGAGTCCGACGCTTGGCAACGTGCGGCCACTCCTTCCGTGTTCAAACAAATACGGGGGGCCGTGCCCTATCTGATTGTTGGGGCGGGAGCCACCCTTCTCCTTACCGGAGGTTAGCCATGGCTTCGACGCGCCTCAATGAATCCTCAGAGATCACGATCCCTGTCAGGAACCTCCTTGCGCTCATCGTGGCAACGGGAGTTGCGGTCACTGGTTACTTCAGGGTGACGGAGCGGCTCAGTTTCATGGAGCGCAGCGTGGAGTTGATGAACGTTCAGGTAGAATCGAACAGTGAGTTTCGGATACTCTGGCCACGGGGTGAGCTTGGGTCATTACCCGACGATGCCGAACAGAACATCCGTCTGACATACCTAGAAAATTTAGTGGATGAGATTAAGCGGGAACTTGACGATCTCAACCGCTAGTACTGGGGGCACCCTCCGAAGTCAGTCTCCGTCTAAAGAAACACTTCGGAGTTAACTCATGGTCGTTTAAGTAAGGCTACGCAACTAGGATAACGCAGCCTTACCCCCCAGTACTGCTAGTGACTACTTGCCAGTTGGCAACTTCTTCTTGAATGACCGCAGGCTTTCCCCGATGCGGCAGCATTCCTCATGGAATCTGTGCGTCAGGTGGTCCTTAGCCACGAAGTGTGCACACTCGTGGATGAGTAAGCGGTCAACGCTCCCTTGGTTGGTTATCCGTAGCTTGGCTACGTTGAACCCCAAGATATTGCCACCACACATCCCCGCAAAGGGAAGGCCAGGATTGTTCCACATCTTGATGACAGGTGTCCTTCCCGACACATGCATCGCAAAGTCCTGAGCATACTTAGCCAAGTTTTTCATGGCTGGTGTATACTGGTGATGCGGGATAGGTGATTCGCCATCTGGGTCCGACTCCACCTGACCACTATCGAACAGTTTGGAAGACCGCTTGATAGCACCTGCCGATCTCATGTTACGTCTGGCGGTAGTCGATAGTTGCCTATCCCTGATGACAGCATACCCTGCATCTATCGCCAGCTTATTCGATTCAGGCGCTGCTGGGTCATGCAACACCGCCTTCCCAAACCGCTTCAGGGTAGCGGCCTTTATTGCTGCCTCGTCCTCCATGGACTCGAAAGCAATGTCGAGCCACCCGCCCTGTGCTTGATCACCTGTCATCATGGTGGCCATCATCTCAGCCACATGACGCTCAAGGTCAAGCTTGAATGCCTGTCGCACCGCAGTGCGATCAAGGCTCAGTGGCACCTTCTGTCCGACATCGACATGCCAGGGACAGCCCAACGTATCGACGGGGATACCCATCTCATAGAGGGTGGGCTGCTCACCATCCACTGTGTCATAGATAGTGATCGTGGTCTTACGCCTTGTTGGGCGAAAGCCGCCATCCTCTCCCCTGATCTCCGTCTGGAGAGTACGGACCTCTTCCGTAACCTCCGTGCGATCAGACAGAACAACGCCATTGATGGTAGTCTCAATTCCCTTCGGGGGAATCAAGGTCATCGCTAACCGCACGGCCTCGTCCAGGTCTGCTCTAGTAATCTTGATAGTAGCTTCAAGAATACTTCCCGCTTCGGTCTTCTTCCGGCCAGCCTTCCGGCCAGTAGGCTCAAAGATAATTGAGCCGGTCGTGCTAGTGATCCGTGCTTCGGTGGCTATAGCCAAAAGCAACTTCTCACCGATGTTGAAACGCCCACGCTTCTCAGGGTCAGCGAGCTTGTAGCTCTGCCTGAACATCGTGTAGGCATCTGCCAGATCCCTGAATCCATCAGGGCTATCGTCCCTGACCACGAGCCTCGCCAACGCCTTCCCTGCGATGGGCTCAATGTCCAGGGATACAACACTACTGTCCTCGTCCCACGAATTTTGAATCGGCTCTAAGATCAGCGGAGGTACTCCTCCCCTGGTGGCCAACTCAGCAAGACCGGCACGATCTACATCGAACCAATCTGCTCCTCGCCTTTCGGCGGTCCTGCCTCCAGCAGTAAGCATCGTTTGCTCCTGTTAGGGTGGCTTACTGATGTATCAAGTATAGTTAAATGCATAAAAACATCAAATCTCAGTCGAAATCCAACCAGTCATGCGACTCCGGCTCTTTCGTATAATCAGACCAACGTCCGGTAGCCTTATCAAAGTTGAGTTGGCAGGAGCCATGCTTGCCAATCCATCCCCACCTTACTTTCCAGATGTGAGCTTCGGGTGGCTGCATGTCGGTGGGGTGCCTCCAGGCTGTGAGCCCTATATCTGCCTTGGCAAACCAGGCCGCTGACCCTGCGATGTCATGGCCCGTGACCACCAACTTCTTCTGACTGCGCCTGTCCGGAGATAGCTTTGTCGGATGTGCTATGAAGAAGACATGTGCATCATGTGACTTGGCCCACTTCGTCACCTTGGTCAGCATCCTGCTGATAGCATCGGTCTCCCTGTCTGCTGATGGTAGCTCTATGAAATTGTAAGGGTCAATGACTAGGCATCTGGACCCTATCTGCATCACCGATGCTGACGCTACATCAAGAATACCATCAATTGTAGTAGGCCCATCCATGGTATGATCCATGAACATGAAGTGATCATTCACCCACTCAAATGCGTAGTCCTTCTTTGCCTCCTCCATCCTGGTAGAAACACCCTCAAAGAAGGGCATGTCCACTAACTTCTGTGCAAGCTGTGCCATGTGTAGGGCAGGGGGTTTTTCAAAAGAACAGTATACTGTCTTCCATCCGACAGACTTACTGAGATTGAGAACTATTTGATCAACAAGATCACTCTTGCCCGAAGAAGGAAAGCCAGTAACTACGCTCAACATACCTGGGATTATTTGGATGTGGCGGTCTAACGATAGTATGCCAGTCGAAGCGCCCCGCACTTGGCCCTGCTCATAAAGCAGGTCGTATTCTTTGCGGAAATCCCTGGCACGGTACAGGCCTACGGTTGGCACACTCTCACGTGTTTCAAGTTGCCCCAGTAAGTAGCTCTCACCCTTATCGCTATAGGCTTCTGACGCATCCTTGTAGTTCTCAAGGTCTACCAGCTTCACCTTACTGCTTCCTATACGGCGAAGGATCTCATCCCTGAGAGCGATACCAGGATCATCGTTATCAAAGCACAAGATGATTTCTTTTGCCGACTCAAGTGCCTGCTTCGCTCGCCACACGTACTGGAATTTCGTGTCATCTCTGGGGTCCACCTTGCCGTCCTTCACCTTGGCTGGTGCCCCGTTGGGTATGGACAACACCGTCAGGTTGTCGGGCAGATCGCAGCCAAGCCAGGTCAGGGCATCCATCTCCCCTTCGACAAGGAGAACGTCATTGCCCTTGGTGTAGCTATTCAGGTTGAAAAAATCTTGGCAGACATTCTCCTGGCTATACATCTTGGTTGCATCTGCCGATCTCCACTTGATGGCCACGATGCTGGTGCCATCACGATCATGGTATGGGAAGCCCACGGCAGGCACGGACTTGCCATTGAATGTGTAGGTGCCCTGAATCGTGTATGTCTCAATGACGTCATCTGCGATGCCACGATTGCTCAGATACTTTCTCGCTGTTTCATTCCCAGCACCTGACTTGATTGTTATCGGCTTGGGAACGTAGTCATCTCGCTCGTACATCCATCCTCCCGAAAGCTCGCAGTGATGACAGTGATAGCGAGCGCCATCACTGCCCACGTTTATCGACAAGGGCTTGTCGTTTCTGTGCCTCTCTCTTGTGTGGTGGCAGCTAGGGCACTGCTGTTTGTGCTGCCCTGGTGACAGCCTTGCAACTAGTAGTTTTATATCACTAGGTACTAAGTCTAGACTCATTATCTTCCTCTCTTACTATCTCTCTAAGTGTATTAATTATCTTATCTTTTTTATCTAAAGGTCCTATTACTATATAAGTTCTAGGGTTCTTTCTATCTAAGCCCCACTCCGTGTACTTCAACTTCACTGATCGGTCGTTCTTGTAAGCTTTCCCTTGAAGCAGATCTAGGATGAGACTCTCGTCTAAATCTGGTCGCCGTGACTTGTAGTAAATCTTCATGGCAACAGCGACATCTTCTTCCAATAGATCCTCTGACACTGGGCACTGCAAATCAAAGTCTTTCGAGTAGGCAAGAGCCTTCTTCGATTTGATAAACGCTGCCCTTCCCTTGATCGTGACAAGCCGCCTTGCGTTGGCTTTCGATGCGGGTTCGCCCTTGATCGCCAAGGACACTAAATCATTGTCACGACACTTGTTTACCATATACTTATCAACTATCATTTCCCTGTCTGCAGACATATGCACTATAGCCGCAGCACTAGGGCGGTGCAAGACAATTCGCCTTGCTAAGGAGGAAGATTTTGGCTGAAGAAACGACAGAAAGGTATCGGGTCTACGAGAACGTAGGGCCGCCGCCTCCCAGTACCGGACCACGAAGCTCGTGGGCCGATTTACCACTAGACACAATAGATGTTGGTGACCTAGTGGCAGTGCCACTTGATGAAGGTGGTGTCAAATCGAACATCAATGCTATCAGGAGTTATGCTGGCAGGCTTGCCAGGAAAAGCAAGAAGAAGTTCAGCGTTCGTATTACGAACTACGGCATTGGTATTTGGAGGACAGTATGAGCCTCCCGATCTATGACAACGTGCCCGTGCCGCATCGTGCGGAGCGGAGGGCGTATCCATTTGAGGATCTGGATGTCGATCAGTGTTTCATGGTCGAGTGTTCAGATCTAAAGCAAGAGCGCAGTGTGCGTTCGTCAGCTACTCGTTGGAATCAAATGCACCCTAAGAGGCGGTACATCGTTCGACGCCTACCCAAGGCAGACCGTGATGGCGTAGGCGCGACTAGTGAATACACGGTCGGTGTGTGGAGGATATTGTGAAGCTCACCAATGAGTACGGGGCACCGGATGCAATCGTTAAGGCAATCACCAACGACCCTTACACGAAAGACGGCGCTGACTTCTCCATCACGGAGTTGATTAAGCCGCCACAGATCCGACGCCTATGGGCCAAGCACGAGCACGAGATCAGTGTCGATGTGCGTGAAGAAGTGTGGAAGCTTTTAGGTAAAGGCGTACATGCCGTGCTTGAGCAACAGGCCGGAGACGAGGGAATCAAGGAACAGAGATTCCACGCAGAACACGAAGGCGTCACGGTTAGTGGTGCCGTTGATCTTATCGGTGACGATGGTGCTGTTACTGATTACAAGGTGACTTCAGCTTACTCAGTACAACGTGGGTTGAAGGAAGACTGGGAGAGGCAGTTGAATCTCTATGCCTGGTTACTCAGGCAGAACGACATCACTGCTACGAAGCTGAACATCGTAGCTATCTGTCGTGACTGGATGAGGTCAAGGGTAGGCAACAAGAACTATCCTGACAGTCCAGTAGTTGTCCTGTCCGTGCCTATGTGGCGAGAGGGCAGGCAAGATGACTATGTGGCCCAGCGCATCAGGGTCCACACTCAGGATGCCACCCTGCCATGCACCACCGAAGAGCGGTGGGCCAGGGGTGCATACCAAGTCAACGGTAGAGGTAAGCCTCGCTCATTTGATACAAGAGCGGAGGCACAGGAGTACGTCGACAAGCAGAGCGGTCACTTCACAATTGTCGATGGCAACGCCACATACGTGAGGTGCGAGAGTTGGTGCGAGGTAGCACCATTTTGTTCACAGTGGAAAGGAGAGGAAGCAAATGCCCGCTAAGTCTTTAACAGCGCAAGCGATCTGGAACACCTTATCCAAGATTGATTGCAGTGGCAGAACGGAAGAGAAGGGAGGTCTTACGTACCTTCCTTGGAGCGAGGCCGTCACTCTGATGATGGAGAACTATCCAGAGTATACGGTTAAGTGGCATGGGACTGCCGACGAGAAGGGTGTGACCAGAGATGTCACCTATTATGAGGGTGGCACGGCTTCGGTTGCCTGTTCTGTCACGATAGGTGAGGTCAAGCGAGAATGCTGGCTGCCTGTGATGGACTACAAGAACAAGGCAATCGCCCACCCTGATAGCCGAAGCGTCTCAGACGCCAAGCAACGGTGTCTCGTCAAGTGTTTCGCTCTATTCGGATTAGGTATCTACATCTACAGGGGTGACTCACTGCCGGAAGAAGTAGTAGAAGAGGTGGCAGAGAAGGCAGCCCCGCCTAAGAAGGCCGCTAAGAAGAAGGCTGCCAAGAAGAAGAGTGCGCCGAAGGAGGAGGTCGCACCCAAGGAGGATGCAGGAGCGATCAAGGTTGCCCTAACAGCTAAGTGCCAGGAGCTATACGCTTCTGGTTGGGTGCCGGAACCGCCGCTTGCAAAGGACATCAAGGCAGCGTGTGCTGATCTTGATGGAGAGAAGATGAAGGACCTTCTCACAATGCTGGACACAACCGTGCCAGTACTACAGCAGTTCAATGATGACACCCTACAAGGAGAAGTGTTGTGAGTAACTTGGATTTTAGTGACAAGGATGAGGCGCGGCTGCCCTACTGGGAGCCCTCGACAGAGTCGCCTGACATTCAAGGCACCGTGATGGATGAGCGCAGCATTACTACAAAGTATGGAACACTAGATGGTGCGGTGCTTGCTATCACAAAGCCTGCTGAGTGCCGACAGGGGGGACAAGGTGAGGTCTACACGGCTGACCCTGGCGACCAAGTGATCGTGTGGCGCAAGAACGCCACATTGAAAACAGCGTGGTCAGAACCCGAAGATGGTGACGGGGAGTCGGCGTACTATGAGATAGTTCCTGGCGACATGGTTCGGGTGAGGTATGATGGGATGAAGGTGAGCCAGAAGTACAACAAGAGCTATCCCATTTTTAGGGTCAGGGTTGTGCCCCACGAATCTATTACGGAAGAGGTGGGAAGTGAGTGATTGGAATGATGCACCGAAGGTAGACTTTGCCGTCTTCCCCAACCGTTATGCTAAGACGGACAAGCATCCTAAGAAGACGGGGAAGATTGAAATCACCAGAGAGTTTCTCAAGGCTATGGTGGAACGGGCGAAGACAGGTGAGATGCCCGTGCTCAAGGTTGCCATGTGGGAGAATGTTTCCAAGGCAGGCAATCCATACGACAACTTCAGGCTAGAGTTGGCGCAGCCTGAGGGTCCGGTGACGGCAGACGAGGAAGATGATGGGCTCCCGTTCTAAACGGGTTCGTCATGGCAAACTGCAAGGCCCTTCAACGGATTTCCTTCTTCGTGTGGAGAAGGAAGTCCTTGAGGGCTGCCGTGGTATTGCCAAATCAAGACAGACTACCGTATCTCAAGTAATGAGAGACGCACTGAGAACTTATCTCAAGACAGATCACGACAAGCCCATTGTGGCGGAGAAACCAAAAGCATGGTGGAACTAAAAAACAACGGCGATGCGTTATCCTGCATTGTGTTAATGCTGGATTCCCTCGCCTATTCAAATGGCTCAACTGTAGAGATAGAAACCTTACATGATCAAGGGTGCAAAATCTTTGCACACATGGAAGACTCTCAGTTGTCTAATGAGGAGTTGGGCAGGCTCAAGCCTACGTCCAACGAGGCACTCAATCACCTATACTCATGCAACTGCAACACAGGGATAGAGGCCGTGTTCGCCGCTCAAAACGGCGAGACATTACTTGTGCCATTCAAGCTATCCGAAGTTGTCGAGTGTCATCCTTGGCTTGAGGATGGCGAGCGCACCAAAGAACTGCTTTCTACTGCTACTGAGCATGGGGCCAGCAGCCCCTTGATGGGCGAGGACTTCCATGCCCTGAAGCTGCAGTTCGGTGAACGGCGTGGCTTTGCCAACGCACCGTCGAGGGAAGAGAGGGAGGCGTTACTTCCTCCTGAATTAGTAGACCTAATGAGAGTTGATCCTAACGGAACCATTCACTGAGGAGTGAGACATGTCTGAAGTTGATTTGAAGCAGCACACGTGCAGCATTTGTGGAGATCCAATTGAGTTCAAGCGTCACCCAGTAAGCGGTGATGTGTATTGGACGAAGGGCAACAACGCAGGGCCGGTCAACGAAGGGCGTTGCTGCGATTCATGCAACGATACGGTCGTGCTACCGAAGCGTCTTGAAGCCCTAAGCAAGGGAGTGAAGACGGCTAGTGTTTAACAGCACTGATCCGCTGTTCATAGTCAGGGGGCAGTTCCAAAGGCTACTTACGGATGGGGTAGCCTGCCCCTGCTGTGATCGGTGGTCGAAGATCTACAAGCGCACCCTCAACAATACGATGATCCGCTCGTTGGAGTGGATGGCAGAGGTCACCCTCTTCCCTGGACAGGTGATCAATGTGCCGGAGGCAGCACGACGTGACCAATCAGGTTACGACTATGGGAAGCAGTACTCCACGTTACGGTGGTGGGGCCTCATAGAACCTACTGAGGGCAGCGGGAACTGGATCGTGACAGACGAGGGCTTCCGCTTTCTCAACGGCACTGGTGGCGCACCTGCGTGGGTGCACACCAACAACGGAGAAGTCGTGGCGTCTGGACCGGACATCTATATAGATGAAGTTGATAGCAATTACGATCACGAAGAAACTATGGCACCGATAGGAGAGCATGAACAAGAAGAAGGTGTTGGGGATAACGTGCCTACTGGGCGTTTCGTTCCTGTGCGGGATTAAGCTAGGCCAACGCAACAGTGGGGTATGGGATCGCGGAAAGTTTGAGCGATGCATGTATCGTTATTTCGATGAGCTTGAGGCGGCAGGTAAGGACAAATTCCTTATGGACAAACTGTTTCGACACATTCCAAGAGTTTAGGAGAACCAATTGAGTGAGTCTATTGCGGACAGGTTGTTGGACGTCGGTGCCGAAGATGCACTTGTGATGGATGGATATGATGATTGCATCACGGGAATTTTGGAGCGTTATGGAATGGAGCCTGTCGTTTTATATGACAAGGATAAGGTGATAGACAAGATTATGTCACTGAGTCCAGGCAGTTCTCGTGAGGAAGCCGTCGAGTATTATGAGTACAACCAACTAGGCGGTTGGCATGGAGATAGAACGCCAGGTTTTGTAGTCAAGTTAGCGTGAAAGCACTTGACCTGACGGGTGGCAGTGAAGTAATATCTCCTTGTTAGGGTGAGCTAAAAAAAAGCGCGTTCCCTTCCTCTCTCGCGCTTCCCCCAGGCTGTCTGTTTTTGCTCCTACAGGCACCCTGGGGGTTTTTTTATTTGTACCACTAGGCAAAAAAAAAGAGGAGGGGGTTTCCCCCCTCCTCTACTTACTTCGTCTCCTCGTAGAGACTGTTCGCTGTTCCAACGAAACTCCTTACTGATTGGATCAGCTTCCGTGCCTTCGGATGAGGAAGCATCTTGCCTTCTCTCATCTCCCACTCGACACGTTCGATCTCCGCTAAGAGATCCATCCTCGCCGCTACATAGAGGTTGGCCTTTAGGAACTTTGCCATATCGACCGCCCTCCCTACGGCTCGTGCTCTGCGTTCCATAGAACGCTCCCACGTTAAGGGTCAAACATCGACGCGCTCAACGAGGGGAAACTTGTTATCACTTGATTACCTCCTAAGGAATCGTCGGCCTGCTCTTCGGTATTTGAGATTGTCTAGGTCATCGTCTGCTCGCCTAGCAACCGTGACCATACCCATGATGGTGATGCCCGTGATGGTGCCTAGCACCAAGCCAGTGACAAACGCTACCCACATCACATGCCCTCCTAGCGAAAGAGATCAAACAAAAAGATTGCCAACCATGTCCACACCATTGGCACCAGAACATCATTGATGATGCCCTGGATGCTGAGGCCATTGAATACATAATGCACCCACACACCGACACCTGAGAGGATGGCCAACAGACAGCACTGAAACATCCAGTAGTAGTACTCGTCGCCCTTTCTTCCCACGACATGCGACGAGCAATGAGGGCAATCCTCCGTATCCTGCACGTATGCCTCTAATGCTGCCCGATCTTCGTCGGCCAGCGGAGCTTCCATAGCTTTCACCATTGCTTCTGCTTCAGCGATCTTATCCATTGATTTCGATCCCCCCTGCAACAGCCTCGACCGCATCCTTCACTTCTTTCAGGGTGGCTAGTTGGTCCACAACCTTGTTGAGAACTTCGACCACCTCATACAGGTCACCGATATTGCCACTTGCCTCTCTGATAGCAAGCGCAATGGTGAGTGCATGTGCCCTCGCAACTTCAACCTGAAAGGACCTATTCCTAGCTTCCTCTTGCGTTGTGCCACCCCAGTGAGATTCTTCGTGGATCTTTTCGTGTATGTCATCCCAGGGACTGGTCCGTAGAAACGGATAGTTGAGATCATGCTTCACGATACCTCTCCTTCCTCTGCGTATTGCCCGACTTCATCCCAGGCATATACCTGGGCGAAGGTCAGGTTAGGGTTGAACTCCAGATGCTCCTTAACTCCTGAGTCTTCCAACTCAAACTCATCTTCCCACGGATACATGATGTCTACTGAGTCGATCAAGTCCATTGCATCCTTGGGTGTGGACACGGTTTCAAGGCACTCAAGAATCAACTGGATGTAATCGCTTCTTGCTTCCTCAGCTTCCATGAAACTTTGTGCGTCTCCCTTGAACCAGGGATTCCGTGAACGCTGCAACAACATCCATGCCTCGTGGCTGGCAAGAAGCTTGGCTCGACGTCGGCCTTCGCCAAGTTCTCGCAAGCCTATCGTCAGCATTGCAATAACTAAAACCACCAACATGACTAATAAAACTGTGCCTAGCATAAGTCTTTCCTTGTTAGGTGTGTGCTATGACATGTAATGAAAGATAAATACAGCTATATAAAGATCAATTGGCTGGGATAACAGCCAATAAAAACTTGCGCCACCAAGACAACTTCACATGCTGGCATGGCTGATGCAGCATCGGCCCTGCTGCATGATCTGGGTTGTCCCACACCTCAAAGATCATTGGGCAGTTATGGCATGCGTAGATGGTGACCGCACCGCTAGTAGACACCAGGGCTGGGCGGTGGCCCCTCACCCTGCTTCGGATGAGGGACAGCCGCCCGATGCGCCGTGCCTTGCGTGTCCTCACTTAACCTCCCTAACCGTTTTCATACGACATTCTCCGTAATATGGGTGAGTAGATACAGGCTCAAGGAGCCTTCGATGTCTTTCTCTGCTGCAACAATAGCTTCACGTAACTCAGCATCTTCGATGCTTGCGTCATTCGTTTGCTTCCGAAGGGACATTGCTTGGAGTTCCTTCAGCCTACCGTAGACTCTCACCTTCCCCATGACAGCATGGAGGAAGGCTTCTGGAGGCATGTCCTGTAATGACCTTGCTGTCACACCTCCTCCTTGTCGTGGCCAGCAGCCAGGGAATCCCATATCTCTAAGCTTAGGTCATGCACTAGCTGCCGTGCCTCGACAATGCTTTTCACTAGCTCCACATCCTCTTGATTCTGCCCACCGATGTTCCATCGTGTGATTTCTTCGACGGGCAATCCTCTCTCACCAAGGTAGTTCTGACCGTTCTTCCAGTTGTAGATACTGATGGGATATCCCACGGCATTCTCTGCCACTCTCCACTCTGCATCAGACTTGTAGTTATCACAGTGATCGGGGTCAGGCTCACCAAAGCATTTGACCAACGTGTTGTAGTCGGTGTTGATCGTGCCCTGCAACCACGTGCTGTTGATCTGCGATAGCACCTCACTCATCTCTTCCTCCCTTGTCATAGGATAAATCTTCAAACTCACATTCAATCCAAACCTTAGCGCCACAACTAAGTGGCTTGTCGGCTGAGTAGACAAGCCTAGACGGGCCGTTGATCTCAACCGTGTCCGTGTAGTCATTAGACTTATATGTCTTGACGGTTAACACCGGACGCATCTCATCAGGGTGCTTCGCATTCCACCTGATGTTGTGTCGATTCACATGCACCTTTGCTTTCATGTTGCTCCTTCCTCCCCTGAGGTCCAATCGTGATTCAAGTATTCCTCCGGTGTCATGCCCATCTCGTCAGCAGCAGCTTGCAACAGTTGCTGAAGCACACCTTCACTCACCTCTAGTCGTGCGGTGAGTCGTTCAATGAGCATCAAACGTCTATCCGCTGTCTCCTGTAGTAGGAGGTTCTTCTCCGTTGCCTCATCCAACTTGTTCTGCAGAGTTTTGTATCTGGCGATGTCGTTCATGTCACTGCTCCCGCACCACTGGCAGCATCAACCAGCCTGTTTAATGCATGAGTGATTTCCGCATCGACATGTTTGCGCCGGTTACCATAGTCAGTGTTGTCATTCCAAAGCTGACGCACCAAGCGCTCAACCTCACGCCTGGTTTCAACCACTTGCAAAGCATTGAGTGTCTTCTGAAGTCTGCTCCTCAGCCTCCACACCTTTCTATCAAGTGGCTCCAAGATCTCATGGTCACGGTTGAGACTGAGTTCGTGTTCATATTCAGCACGAGCCTCAGCGATTTCCACCTTCAGTTGATCTCTCGACATCTCCAATACTTCTAGTGTAAAAGTAGTCATAGCCTTAGTTCTCCGTCTCAGTTAGGTGAGCGATATCTTTTGTGATTTCTTCTAGTAACTCTGCTGCTGCGGCACGAAGCCTCTCGTCTTCCTCTTTCTGGTTGCCCCACCGCATTGTTCGCCATGCAGGTGAGGTTTGCTGATACCTCAGTCCCGCATACGCGATGATCTTGTCGATCAAATCCTTTGCCTCGCCGTTCATGCTTCCTCTCCTTGGGCTGCCGCCCTCGCTATTTGTGCGTTCTCACGCAGCGTTTCCATTTCGTACTCGTCCAGTTTCTCTGGCGAGACATGGTTGTACCTCCACTGTGCCTCTTGCCACGCATCAGTGCGCTTATCGAATCGCCATATAGGCTGCTCCTCATCGCAGCACCTGCACGTGGCAACTCCCTCATCGTCGATGGCCTTTGTGTTAGGCTCGAAACTGAGCTTTGCTTTGCCATCAAAGCTCGTGAGCTTGACGGTATAGCCATCAACAAAAGCCTCAAGGTCAATCTCAAATCCATGAGAACCACAGCGTGGGCACTCCATGTGCCTCATGTAGAGAACTTCAGTTATCTCTGACATGCTTTCTCCCTCCCCGTTAGGGGTTAGTAGTGTTTGTCGTTGAGCCCAGCTTGATAGGCTCGCATCAGATCGTGCAGTTGTTTCTTCGGCACGTAGCCCACCTGGAATACATCGCGTATGCCGCCGCCCTTGTTCATCATCTGCTCAAGACGCCACCCACCATATGCACTACCGATGTGGTAGTTGCCGATGTTGGCACCGTCAGGTGACCAGGGCTCAACAGGCATGCCCTGTATGGTGTTGATCGCCGTTGCTCCATGCTCTAGGTGCGAGAGCTTGATTCTGTGTGTCATTTACTTATCCCCTCCCTTTTGATCTTGGTCATAACCAACTCTTCCTAGTTGACCGTTCGACCGCACATTATCCAACACAGAGCATGAGTATAGGTGATTGACTGCATCTCTCGTGTCTTGCAGCACTCCCATGAAGCGATGCGCGTACAGTGCTGGGGATAGCAGTTGATGTGAGATGCTTAGGGCTACGGTTGACAATCGATCAAGCAGTTCCCCATGAGTGGGGGTCCAGCCCCAGGGAAGTAACGCTTGCCTATCCCGTGCCTCACGCATTTTTGCGATGTTGTTTGCTGCTTGCTCCAGTTGTTTGATTGCTCGCATTTTGTAAATGTCTGCGTCACGCATGCTTCACCTCGTTGTGTTTGGGCTCCAGCCCGTTGATTAGAAATTGACTGCGCCGGAGTCGAACCGGCACAGCCTGTGCTCTTACTACTTGATGTGTCCAAGCCTTCGTGCTTTGCGAATCGCCTTGGTCAGCGTGTCGCGTAACTCAACCAACTCCTCTGGTGCGACGAAGAGCATCGCACCTATACCTACTGATCTGTATATACCTGCATCCATCTCTTCTTGAGATCCGTAAGCATTACGCGTCGCACCGATAACCGCATACACACCATCTCCATACGAATCGTGATCTCTTCGCGCTGTGTAAGCCCTTAGCCGCAGCTTCTCACGCTGGTCAATTTCTTCTTGGGTATGCCCTATCGTGTGGACATACACCTCAGCACTCACACGATGCGGATCAGCGACATCATCGTGCGTCACGTTTAGGGACGCGCCCTCAAACGAGGCTGTCTTCGAACGCCAGCACTTGCCTTCTTTTCTACCTTCAACAACGGTCGTTTTGGTGGCATCATAGTCTATCGTGTCACCGCTTTCCTCCCTCATTACAATGTCTGTCGAAGGATGTAGCATCCTGTCTCGTCGCGAGTCGTTCATGGTGTTGCTCCTTGTTAGAAAGGTAGGTCGTTAGGGTCATGCGTCTCGACTACTAATGCTGCTGGCGTACTCCACCCAGCCGGTGCCGCTTCGCCTGCCAAGCGAGCGACGTGCTCTGCTGCCACCACCAGGTGATACTCTGATGTGCCCTTCTCGTATGCTCTGCATTCCATCTCCGTCAAATCCCTTTGAACCCAAGCTGACGGCTCGTTGACACCTGAGCAGGTGTAGCTCATCCCCAACTCAGCGTAGGTTTCCGTCTGATGCTGCTCGTGGGCATCTGTCTCTTCCGCGATAGCGTCAGCAGCCCTCGCTAGGTCTAGCTGCTCGTCGGTCACGAACCACCCGCAGATGATTGCAAGCACTGAGCGTGGGTACTGCCACCAGTAATCAGCATCCTCTCCGTAGCCATTCTCACCGCCCTGGTTCGTGCTGGCTAGGAAGGCAGTCATCTCTGCAGTTGACAGGTCTTCGGCTACACGCAGTTGATCAATGTCGCATGTGTAGGTGCCGTGTCCTGGTACCCAGACTTCCAGGCAGGTCGTGTCGGTCTTGAATCCTCTGTCGTAGCATGACATCGCGTTGCTCCTAGTGTTTCGAGTTGTGGTCGATGCAATAAAGGTAGGAAATGACATAAAAACATCAAGTTATAGCAAGCATTGCTCTAAGAACCACCCAATATACATTGGGTTTTACTTCTTTCTGGAGGGACTATGACACAGGGCCGCACCCTGTCAGGCAAACAAGAAACCTTCTGTGCATTCTTGGCTAACGGTGATTCACAAACCGATTCCTATCTAAAGTCATATAACACCAAGAAGATGACACGTAAGATGGCTTCGACAGAGGCCTCCAAACTGATGTCAAACGATAAGATAAGAGAGAGGGTGGAGCAGCTACGGGCGGACGCTCACATCAAGAAAGACGTGGCCACACGGCAAGATAGAGAGTGGATAATTCGCGAAGCCACAGCGATTGTGAAAGATGACGATGCTCGTGATAGCGATAAGCTGAGAGCCCTGGAGATTCTGTCCAAGCTGAAGGGGCTCTATGAAGAGACCACTGAGGCAGCCATTGAGCACCGCTCCAGTGAGGAGCTAAAGGCAGAGCTAAAAGAGAAGCTGAGTAAGTTTCTTGGGGGCTAAGATCTAGGCAGAGGTATATAGCCTATAGAAGAGAGGCAGAAACTAGCGCGAGAGCCCTCTCTCTCCCGTTTCTAGCGGTTTTTTGCCCGCATGTGGACGTCCGTACCCATCTTCATTGCTTCTAAGTACCTCTGAACGCCAGTACCAGCACCTCATGGGCGTCCGTACCCGAACAGCGGCCAATATAGGGGTATCCTCCGACGTCAGTACCCATCTTAATGCTTGTATAATCTCCTATCTGTTGGTGTTGTGGTCGTTTGATGTTTTGATACGATTCTCTAGCTTTATGTATCGTCATTCATCTAGCCCATTAGGGGGATCATATGCAACTACCAACAGTAGGACAGGCTAGGGAGTATGTAGGGGGACTATCCAACCCTAGTAAGATGCCAGGCTGGGGATACAGCACCCCTGCAGAGGATTGTATCATGGGTTCACGCCTAAGAAAGGTGGCCGGTTCTGTGTGTTCTGGCTGTTATGCATGTAAAGGGCGCTACCTATTCCCTAACGTGCAGAAAGCACTGAAGCGTAGGCTAGCTTCACTAACTAAACCGCACTGGGTAGAGGCTATGGTGCAAGCCATTAACAAAAGTGAATGGTTTAGGTGGCATGATTCAGGAGATTTGCAGAGTGTGGAGCACCTAGAGCAGATAGTTAAGGTGGCCAAGCTTACTCCTACTACTAAACACTGGCTACCTACTAGGGAAAACCAAATGATCACCACATACCTACGTGATCATGGACCATTCCCAAGTAACCTATGTGTCAGGGTGTCTTCGGCTATGATAGACGGGCCACCCCTAACCAAGTTTCCGAATACCTCAACAGTGCATGCAACAGTGCATGCGTTCGGATATGAATGTCCGGCACATAAGCAAGAGAATAAATGCGGGGATTGTCGTGCATGTTGGGACAATAGTGTCCTTAACGTTTCCTATCTTGGCCATTAAGGAGATAAGACTGTGAAAAAATACAATATGTCAGAGTTTGCTTACATATTTTGGGTCAAGCTTGAGGATGATAGTGTTAAACGTTTTGGCTACCCTATCCCTACCAATACTTGGGTACTCGTCGGAGAAAAGCAGAGGCTAGCCAAGGAGTATGGGGTGCCCCTGGACAACGTCACTGTCTACGTGGTGGACCACGGCGCGATCCTCTAGGCTAGTGGGGTGTGGGGGCTTCGGCCCTCGCGCCCGTCCCCAACATCGACGTCCGTTCCTACCTTCACGTCAGTACCCATATCTACTACGTGTGTGTGCGCTTCCTTAGTCTTTTCACATGGGCGCAATGGGCCACGCTGATTTGATGTTTTCATACGATCAGCTAGCTTTTAGATAGTGAGGCGAACGATCTCACACCGACCACAGGGAGCAGACAGTGTTTACAAGAATCTCGCAGTACCTACCCATCTGTAACCCGTTCGCTAGACTCTTCTCGTATGGTGAAGACAGGCAGCTAACGGATGAAGCAACCGGCAACACCTACCGCTATCAGGATGTGAGCCTCGATGACGCGGTGGTATTGGTGGCGCTGGATGTAGAGCAGGTGAGCACGATCCTTAGCGGTGAGCGTCACGCTGGCTGGATCTGTGAACTACAGGAGACCATTCAAGGTATGGTCGATGCTGGGACCATCTCTGTAGCCAGGGAGTACGTGGTCACTGGTAGCGTCACGGTAACGCACGACTTCGCGGTCACGGTTGAAGTCGAAAGCGAGGATCAGGTTCCGGAAGCAGCAAGGGACCTGTTAGAGGAAGCTATGCTTGAGATAGACCACGAGTACGTTACAGGTCAGGTCGACTCTGACGTCGACATCAGTGATTGGGAAGCGGCTTAGCTCCTTGGTCGGAGCGCCCCCAGGTGCTAGCACAGGCCTGGGGGTCCGTTCCCCGCCGCCGCCGCCGCAACAGGCCTGGGCCATTCGGCCCAGGTCCGTTCCCAACTTTCACCACCAACAGTGCGAAGCTCCTTTTGCTTTTCACTAACATAAGTAGCTTTAGCTTCCTTACGTCCGTACCCATCTTCATATAGGTCACAAGAAACCACTATGATGTCAGTCGATTGCTCACTCAGGCAGGAGCCTAGCATGGACAGAAGTAAGAGAGGTACTCAGGACTATAGGCAGGGGGCACGGCGCAGTGCTACTGATGTAGCGTACCGTGCTGCAGTAGAAGCCAACCTAGCATCTCTGGCCTATGACCTTAAGGAGATAGACAAGCGCCTTGTGGCGCTGGAGACATGGAGCAAGCTACAGCATGACCTGATAGGCAAGCTGGTAGACATGTCGGAGATAGAGGTGACAGTGCACCTAGACCCTGAAGAGTAGGCACAAAAAAAGGGAGGGGGCTTTTGCCCCCTCCCAGTGTACTACAGTCTAGGACTCGTGTATCTCGACTATCGCAGCATCAAGTCTGGCCATGATGCCTAGAAGAATAGTGCGAATAAACGGAGTGCTGAGACTTACGTAGGAAGATGCTTGTGACTCGTCGATAAGACGGTCTAACACTTCCAGGCACCTACGTGTTTCGTAGACACCTTCCATAGGTACGTCACCTCTTGGTCGTGACATCTGACACCTCTCTTGCTAGGGTACTGCTTTGGCCACCAGGCCCCTTCGTGAAATGGGTGGCGGGGGAATCGAACCCCCGCGCACCGTCTTACTTCCTGCGAGTCCAGAGATCGTTTCTAAGCTTGTTCATTCTGGCCTCGTGCTCCGCCCTCTCTAACTCAGACCACAGGTAGAACCACCAGCACACGACTAGGATCACTAGCGCTACCCAGAAGGCAATCAACGTTGCCACCTGTCGCGCACGACGCTAATCCTGCTCGTTGGGCGGTCCATACCCAAGGTGATACGGGCGGCCCTACGTCCATCGTCAGGCGTCATGGCCATAGCTGCCAGCCAGTCAGCGGTGATGGGTCGGTAGTTGCCGTCCACATCTAGGTCGTGTACCACGTCAATCAAGGCCAGCATACCCACAAGGGTTAGCTGACCTGCGTCCTCTAGATCGCTGTCTGCGAGGACCTTGATGTCTTCCGACACCGTACTAATGGAGGTGAACATGCCATAATCACACATAAATTGGCATAAACATCAAGGTAGTGGGGTGGACCACCCCCTGCAGGGCAGGCCCTAGCGCGGACCCCTAATCAGTATTTTGCTCACTCAATCAGGAATTTTTCAAAATTTTTTCGGCCTGGGACTCCAACCAGGCCGATACTATCTAGAATATATTTACTAATACCTTCTCCATACTATCTATTTTTTTTTGTTTATTTACTTAGTAGCTATTACTTATCTATATATAGATTATCTATAGTTGTGGAAATTCAAAAAAAATTGTTTATTGAGACATGTCTCTTGAAGATCTTGATTCCGTACTCGACCAAGCTGTCCGCGCCTATATGGTGGCTAAGAAAAGAAGTCTTCTTCAGAGACCCAGGCACCCAAGTGAGGATTTCGACGCAAAAAAGGGAATGACTGTACAGGACCTGGCACCACAGCATCCTGATTACTATATACTGTGGGGCACCGAACCGAAGATTAAGTTTGTGGGTATCTCAGCAGCAGAAGTTTTAGAAAACTATCTCGCCAAACTTGGTTATCCACGGGGGAGTGACCTCTGGTTTAGTATGGCGCAAATTGTGATAGAGCGAGGCGAAATTGAAAGCGAAATGGGGTTTGGGTTTCACGAAGATTCATAATCGTGAGATGCGGATAATTATTGATGAAGGCATTGGAATCGTTCTTGAGCATCTAGGTGCGAACCCCATAGACTTTGAGGTGGAGCGCATTCTTCGTATGGGTGCATGTGGTACACGAGGTTATCCCACGAGCCCTGAAGATGTTTACAGAAGAATGGGTGCCACCAAACAAAAGCTTGATAGTGATCTGAAGCAGCATAAAATGCCTCCCATACGAAAACTGATTGCGTGGGGCAACCTCATACCGGCTATCGGAGAACTGGGATTCCGGTCGGGAGATTCTGCCACCTCCTCCATGGAAAAGCTGTCGATCCACTGGGGCTACGGATCAGGTGGTTCCATATCTGCCAAGTGCAATAATCATTGTGATCGCTATCCAACCGAACTCACCGATGGTTCACGGGAGTTTGCCGAACGGGCCGTGCTGCGCTGGAAGGATAAAACAACCCAGTGAAAACAGCCGACCTGCCAGGTGGGGTGGACATCAGCCTTCAAGAAGTCTTGAGGCTGCCAGCCGATCAACAGGACGATCTTCGACACCTTCTTAAAATCATAGAGGAAGCGGAACGGCGAGAAGCTTGTAGTGATGATTTTTTAGAATTCGTGAAGCATGTGTGGCCCGCGTTTATCGAAGGCAAACATCACCGTGTCATGGCGGACGCCTTCAATAGAATCGCAAATGGCGAATTGAAGAGACTCATCATCAATATGCCGCCCCGTCATACGAAATCTGAATTTGCATCTCATCTGTTTCCTGCTTGGTACCTGGGCAGATACCCGGATAAAAAAGTGATCCAGACCGCGCATACCGCCGAATTGGCAGTAGGATTTGGTCGTAAGGTGCGTAACCTGGTCGGCTCCAAGGACTATCGGGATATATTTGCCGATGTCGCCTTGAGCGTTGACTCGAAAGCTGCTGGTCGGTGGAACACGAATAAAAGTGGTGATTACTTCGCTATCGGAGTGGGTGGTGCCGTTACGGGTAAGGGCGCGGATATTCTGATCGTAGATGATCCGCATTCCGAACAGGAAGCGGCCATGAACGATCCAGCCGTCTACGGCAAGACCTACGAATGGTACACGTCGGGACCACGACAGAGATTGCAGCCTGGCGGTGCGATCTGTTTGGTGATGACGCGCTGGTCTAAAAGAGATTTAACGGGCAGGATTTTGCAATCATCCATAGAACGTGGTGGTTCGGATGAATGGGAAGTCATCGAACTGCCAGCTATCCTGCCTAGCGGTAAATCCTTGTGGCCTGGGTTCTGGCCGATTGACCAGCTTGAATCTCTCAAGGCCGAACTACCTATCGGCAAGTGGAGTGCCCAGTACCAGCAAGATCCGACGTCTGAAGAAGGCGCGATCATCAAACGGGAATGGTGGAAAGAGTGGGACAAGAAAAATCCGCCAGCCTGTGATTTCGTGATTCAATCGTGGGATACCGCGTTTCTGGCGAAAGAGACTGCCGACTACAGTGCTTGCACGACCTGGGGCGTTTTCTATGATGAAGACAAGAATGCGAACATCATCTTGTTGGATGCACTACAAGAACGCCTGGAGTTTCCTGCGCTGAAGACTCGTGCCTACGAGATGTACAAGGAATACGAGCCTGATGCGTTTATCGTGGAAGCGAAGGCTGCCGGAAGTCCGTTGATTTTCGAGTTACGGAGAATCGGTATCCCGGTCGCGGAATATACACCGGGCAGAGGGAAGGATAAGATAGCTAGGGTAAATGCAGTATCAGACCTGTTTCACAGTGGTCATGTGTGGGCACCGAAAAAAAGATGGGCGGACGAAGTGATTGAGCAGTTTGCAGCATTTCCCACAGGCGACCATGATGATTTAGTTGACTCTTCGACTCAAGCATTACTAAGATTCAGGCAGGGCGGTTTCATCAATTTAGAAAGTGATGACCCGTGGGATGATTTCTTGCCTAACCGTAAGGCGGATTACTATTAGCTATTTACAGCACGACACCACAGCGTTTGCGGGCGAGACTCCTGTCTGTAGTGTGTGTGGCGAGGAGACAGAAACCGGCGGCATGTGGGCGGGGCGGGAGACTATCGTTGTTTGCAGCCACGCTTGTGCGAAGAAAGTAATACTGCTGGCTCTCGACGCAATCGCTGGTGCCGATGGCCCTATATCATACGCAGAGTGGATGAAGCTGGCGGATAAATCCTATGATCGGTGGAAACGAAACAATGTGTTGCATCAGGAACATCATAGGAGGTTTGTGGATTTGCTATGCCGTAAGTGTCAAGTGAAACTAGACGAGAGACGTTTCAGTTTCAGGGATAGTGCCCGGTACGCGGGATATCCCCCGACCTGTCTAGGCTGCGAAAGCCATGCGGAACCGGATGTATGTCATGCCAATAGATAAACCCCTGGAGGGCCTGTTTGGGCAAGATGACTTCGACATGGGGCCGGAAGGTCTCATGGTCGTGGAAGAAGAAGGGGAGATTCCAGAGGACACGCTCGTCACCGAATTGGAAGACGGTGGCATTGAAATCGATTTTGATCCGCTTGCTGATATCGGTAGTATCGAAACCGAATTCGATAGCAATCTCGCAGAGGTAATCGACAACAATGAACTACGCACTATAGCGGTTGACCTCATTGCGAAATTCGATGCCGATAAAAGTAGCAGGTCGGACTGGGAACAGACCTATGATGAGGGGCTGGATCAATTAGGCCTTGAAATAGAAGACCGCACTACGCCGTGGGCCGGAGCCTGTGGCGTGTTCCATCCGATGCTATCCGAAGCAGTTGTGCGGTTCCAAAGCCAAACGATTCAGGAAATCATGCCAGCCAAGGGTCCGGTCAAGACCCAGATTTGGGGGCTGGCCACGGACGAACGCCATAAGCAGGCCAAGCGCGTTCAAGATTATATGAACTACCAGCTTATCGAAGTGATGACCGAATATCGGTCTGAGACTGAGAAGCTGTTGTTCAGCCTGCCGCTTGCCGGATCTGCATTCCGTAAAATCTATTTCGATCCGTCCTTGGGCAGACCGACGTCGATGTTCGTGCCTGCAGAGGATTTCGTCGTTTCGTATAACGAAGCAGACCTGGAACAAGCAGAGCGCTATACCCATGTGATGAACCGCAGCACGAACCAGATCAAAAAGCTGCAGGTCAGTGGGTTTTATAAGGACGTCGAGCTTACGAGTTCCTATATAGAAGACAATAAAGTTACCGACAAGTTTCAGGATATTGGTGGGGTCAAGCCGTCTTATGACAAGGAAGACCGCCATCAACTTCTGGAAATGCACGTAGACTTCGATTTACCTGGGTTTGAAGATGCCGATGGCGTGGCACTGCCCTACGTCATCACTATCGACAAGGGTAGCTCCACGATCCTGTCGATCTATCGGAATTGGGCAGACGGTGACGAGCACAAACAAAAGAAACAGCACTTTGTTCACTATGGATACGTGCCCGGCATAGGATTCTATAACCTGGGCTTGATCCACATGATCGGCGGGTTAGCTAAATCAGCTACCAGCCTACTCCGTCAACTCGTAGATGCGGGCACCTTATCCAACTTGCCCGGAGGGCTGAAGACTCGTGGACTCAGAATCAAAGGTGATGACACGCCTATCATGCCCGGAGAATTCAGGGACGTCGATGTCCCAGGTGGTGTTATTAGGGATAACATCACCTTCCTTCCTTATAAGGAACCTTCTTCGGTCCTTTACCAGCTATTGGGTAACATCGTGGAAGAAGGTAGACGCTTTGCTTCCATGGCGGACCTCAAGGTAGCAGACATGAACCAAGAGGCTCCCGTTGGGACTACTCTTGCGATCATGGAGCGGGCAATGAAAGTGCAGTCCGCTATTCAGGCGAGGATTCATGCCAGCCTGAAACAGGAATACAAGATCCTGGCACAGATCATTCACGACTTCACGGACCCTGATTACCCATACGAGACAGATGCAGGTGAAGGCATCAAGGCCGAAGATTTCGATGACAGAATCGACGTTGTTCCGGTGTCGGACCCGAATGCGTCTACGATGGCACAACGGATCATGCAGTATCAGGCAGCACTGCAGTTAGCTGCCCAGGCACCGAATCTGTACGACATGCCGTTGTTGCACAGGCAGATGATGGAGTTGATCGGTATTCCGAATGCGGAAGAAGTCGTGCCGATGCCGGATGATGTGAAGTCGAAAGATCCGGTTACCGAAAACCAGGCTATGCTTACGCAGGAGCCGGTCAAGGCGTTTGAATATCAAGACCACGAAGCACACATGCGTGTGCACATGGTCCTTAAACAAGATCCTCAAATGGCGCAGGAAGTGCAGAATAGTCCTGCCGGGCAAGCAGTCATGGGGGCGATGGACGCGCACATTCGTGAGCACCTGGCCTTCATAATGCGTAAGCAGATAGAAGATGAGCTTGGTACTCCATTACCGCCTCCAGATCAGCCGTTGCCGGAAGACATCGAAAAGAGACTGAGTACGTTGGTGGCGGATGCTGCAGATCAAATGATGGGCAAGAAACAGCAGCAGGCAGAGGCACAAAAACAAGCACAGCAACAGCAAGATCCAATTATACAAATGCGCCAGAAAGAACTCGCTATCCGCGAGTCCGAAGTGCAGAGAAAGCAGCAGGCAGACGCCGCCAAGCAGCAGCTTGAACAACAGAAGCTGGCAATGGGTGCCGAACAACAATCTCTGGAACAGCAGATGGACGCTGCGGAACTGCACCTTGAGGCACAGAAGCTTGCCAGTAAGGAACGTATGGATACGGAAGAACTGAAACTGCAAGAGCAAAAGCTTTTGCTGGATGCTCAAATAGCGGAAGCCAAGCTTGACGCCGAACAAGAATTGGAAGGCGTGAAGATTGGTAAGGACCTAATAGAAAAGAGAGAGAACAATAGTGAGTGAAGATGTTTTGTCGTTGCTCAAGAAAAAAATACGAGAACAGATGAATGAGGTGGCGGATCACTTGGCTGTCGGGTCCGCGAAGGATTTCGAGGAGTACCGCAAGATGTGCGGCATCATAGAAGGTTTGGCGTGGGCCGAACGTGAGATCATAGATATAGAAGATAGATTGCGGGACCTGTAATTCGCTTTTTAGCGCACAATGCAACGAGAGGTCAGATTGACTACACTCGCATCAGTTAAAGAAGAGGTAACGGCTCCCGAAGAGGAGTCTGCCAACTATGCATCGCAGTTACCACAGCCGTCTGGCTATAAACTGCTGATTGCACTGCCGGAAGTTGAAGAGGAAACGGAAGGCGGCATCATCAAGTCGGCACAATTCCAACATGAAGAGTCTATCGCCACGATAGTGGGGTGGGTGATGGCGATGGGGCCGGACGCTTACGTGAATTTCGCACGATTTCCCAATGGACCGTACTGCCAAGTAGGTGATTGGGTGATTTTTCGGGCATTTAGTGGCACGAGAATCAAAATTCACGGAAAAGAATTTCGTTTGATCAATGACGATACCGTAGAAGCAGTTGTAGAAGACCCCAGGGGCGTAGAGAGAGCTTAATATGAGCGATGAAACCGGAAGAATGAGCGAAGAAGACAAGTTTTTGGGTGTAAAAAACACAATTGAGCCACCTGAAGACACTCCAGCTTCCGCACAAGCAGGTGATATCGACGTAGAGATTGTCGATGATCGTCCGGCTGCCGACCGAAGGCCGACAGCAGGTGCCACAGGTGGTGAGGATGACGTGGCTACCGATGCGGAGATTGAAAGTTACGGAAAACGTGCCTACAAGCGTATGAAAAAGCTCAAGTGGCAGTATCACGAAGAGCGACGGGCGAAAGAACAGCAAGAAAGGCTCGCAAATGAAGCCGTTACCTACACGACTTCGCTGCAAACAGAAAACCAGAGATTGTTGAAGCTTGTTCAAGATTCGCAAAAGGCGCTGAATGAGCACAGCAAGTATGGGGCACAGATTGCCGTGCAGGCTGCACAAAAAAACCTGAAGGAAGCCTATGAAACGGGGGACGCGGAAGGTGTCGCAAAGGCACAGCAAGCGTTGACCGAAGCACAATTAACGCAAGCGTCGGCACCGAACGTGTCACAAAGAGTCATAGACAATTGGAAGCAAAATGTGATGGCGGAAGAGCGTCAGGTGCAGCAGCAGGGACCAGCGGCGCAGCCAAACGTTCCCGATCCCGATCCCGCAGCCAGAGAATGGCAGGAAAGTAACCCGTGGTTTGGCCAAGATACTGAGATGACGAGCTTCGCCTACGGAGTGCACGAACGATTAGTGCGTGATGAAGGTGTTGACCCGCAATCGCCTGAATACTATCAATTGATAGATAATCGTATGAAGGAAGTGTTTCCTTCATACTTCGGTACCAACAATCAGAGTTCTTCGGAGCCAGTTGTTGTTGAGGCCGCAACTCGTCGCAGGACGAGTCCCGTGGTAGCACCGGCTACACGAAACAACGGTGCCGCACCGCGCAAAGTCACATTGACTTCGACCCAGGTCGCACTCGCGGAACGCCTTGGGTTAACGCCACAGCAGTATGCGGCCCAGCTTATCAAGGAGATGGCCTAATGGCTGACGAACGCGCTCCAAGGGAGCCCCGGACATTAGAAACTCGTGAAAGCGAGATTCGTGAAGAGTCCTGGGAACCTGCATCCATACTTCCTGACCCAGAGCCGCAAGATGGGTGGGTATTTCGGTGGATAAGGACATCAATGGTTGGCACCCTGGATAACATGAATGTGTCAAAACGCTTTCGTGAAGGGTGGGAACCAGTTAAAGCCGAAGATCACCCCGAATTACAGATTATGAGCGATCATAAATCGGAGTGGGCACAGAAGGGTGGCATTGAAGTCGGTGGACTGTTGCTCTGTAAGGCACCGGAAGAATTGGTGGACAAGAGGCGGGAGTATTACAAGGCTCACGCTGAATCACAGATGCAGGCCGTCGATAACAACTATATGCGAGAGAACGATCCACGGATGCCGGTTCTTTCGCCTGACCGTAAAACTCGTGTGGCATTTGGGGGCGGAAGTCGCTAAATGCCTGACTTAGAAACCAGGAACTAATTATGGCTACTACAGAGGCACCGTATGGGGCCAGACCGATTGGTACGTTGAGCGCTTCCGGTTCGTTTACCGGAAAAGTGAGACACTTGCCGATAGGTGCTTCGTATGGCACCCAGATCTCTAATGGTGATTTCGTAAAGCTCGTCGCAGACGGCGAGATTGAGAAAGACACTGGTACCACTGCCTTGACGGCAGTCGGGATCTTTATGGGTTGCTCATACACGGACCCAACAACAAACCAGAAGACGTTTTCAACTTTTTGGCCTGCATCGAATGCGGCCACTGATGCGATGGCGTATGTGATTGACGATCCTTTCGTCGTGTTTCAAATGCAGGCTGACGAGGCAATGAATACTACTGATCGCGGCTTGAATGCGGCAGTAGTTGTTACAGCGGGTAGCTCTACTATCGGCAAGTCGAAGAATGCACTTGATGGTAGCACTCCAGCTACAACGAACACGTTGCCTCTTCGTATCATTGATTTCGTTGATGGGCCTAACAGCCTACCCCCGAAGGGGACAACGGCCAGTGACACGTATCCAGATGTAATCGTGAAGTTTAACGCTGCTTCTAGCGGGTCAGCTTCTAATCATTCCTATTTGAACGCTACTGGCGTCTAGGAGAACTGACCAATGGCTATTAGTCGCGCTCAACTTCTCAAGGAACTGCTTCCGGGGCTTAACGCGCTCTTCGGGATGGAGTATGCACGGTACGATGACGAGCATACAGAGATCTACGAGACGGAAAGCTCCAGCAGATCTTTTGAAGAAGAAGTGAAGCTTTCGGGCTTCGACGCTGCCCCCGTCAAAGACGAGGGATCAGCGATTTCGTATGATGCTGCACAGGAGAGCTTCACCGCTCGCTACAATCACGAGACAATCGCCATGGGCTTCGCCATTACGGAAGAAGCCATGGAGGACAATCTCTATGATTCCCTGTCGGCTCGTTACACAAAGGCCTTGGCTCGTGCCATGGCCCACACCAAGCAGGTTAAAGCTGTTGTTCCTCTGAACAACGGGTTTACCAACGCTTATCAGAGCGGCGACGGTGTAAACCTTTTCACGGCATCAAGCGATGGCGTAACTGGTGGTGACGGTCACCCACTTGTTTCGGGTGGCAAGAACTCCAACCGTCCGGCTACCGCCGTGGACCTCAACGAGACCTCTCTTGAGGCTGCTGTAATTCAGATTGGCAAATGGACAGATGAGCGTGGTCTGATGATCGCTGCTCGTCCCCAGACGCTTGTCATCCCGCCCGATCTACAGTTTGTGGCGACACGGGTGATGCAATCTGAGCTTCGTCCTGGAACTGCGGACAACGACATCAACGCTGTGCGTTCGATGGGTGTTGTGCCAGGTGGTACGGTGGTGAATCACTATCTGACTGATACGGATGCGTGGTTCCTGCTTACCGATGTTCCAAACGGTCTGAAGCACTTCAATCGTGTGGCACTTGAGACGAGCATGGACGGTGACTTTGATACCGGCAATGTTCGCTACAAGGCTCGCGAGCGGTACAGCTTTGGCGTCTCCGATCCACTAGGGATCTGGGGCTCGCCCGGAGCGTAGTAAAATGAAGGGGCGGGAGCGCTTATTATTAACTAGTCACCTACGACTGCTACTGATAGCGCTTCCGTCCTTTCTTTTTTTCCTGACTGTCGGGTAACCGGCAGACACTGGCCAAGACAGGGAGAAACCCATGGCTAACACAACGTTTTCAGGACCAGTCAGATCCGAAGATGGATTTGACGTAGTATCGAAAAACTCGACAACTGGTGCGATTACAACGGAGTTCAGTCTAGACGGATCGGGATTACAGGTTACGCCCGTTACGTTCAGCGATGCAGATACCACTCTGACCGCTACCGCTAATGCTGGTAGGGTTAATGTCGTTCCAGCGATTACCGGAAACCGGACACTTACTCTTCCGTCACCTACGGCGGGAGTGTGGTTCAAGTTCGTCTACGGTGGTGCAGCAGAAGAAGCGGAGAATCTGATTATTGATACGGGTGCCGATGCGAACTTCTTCATCGGTGGTATCGCTCATTTGGACTCCAATGCAGACAACGTGTCTGTCTACTCTAATGGCAGTTCAAATTCCGTATTAACCCTGACAGATTTTGGTATTTTTGAAATCAATGTTCTGGCAAAAGATTCAACGAATTGGATCATTTGGGGTTATCAGGAAGGTGCCGATGCGCCTGCCTTCACCGATCAGTCGTAAGAGATGGTTCGTTAAACTGAGATAGGCCACCCATCTTCGGGTGGGTGGCCATATCTCCTATTGTGAGCGGGGCTAAAGTCCTGTCCTCGCGGGGAGAATGAGATGGCTGATGCAGTAACGTCCCAAACGATTCAAGACGGCGACCGTGTTGCCGTTATGAAGTTCACGAACATCTCCGATGGCTCTGGCGAAACCGCCGTGACCAAGGTAGATGTTTCCGCCCTCCAAGCCGAATCTGGCACCGGAAAAGCCTGCGCTGGAGTTACGATCCAGCAGATATGGTATGACTGCTCCGGCATGACCGTAGACATCCTTTGGGATGCCAGTAGCGATGCTATCTGTTGGACGCTTAGTGGCTACGGTTTCTATGATTTCCGACAGGCTGGGCCGCTTACGAATAATGCATCTAGCCCAACCGGGGATGTAAACTTCACTACCACGGGCCACTCAAGTGGTGATCGTTATACCATTATGGTTGCCTTGAGGAAAAGCTACTAATGCCTGAAGAAAAGGCGGTGCCGTTCCGCAATGGTAGAGAGCAGGGCATCGTGCCCGAATACACAAATATCGCTAGGGCAAAAGCCGAAGAAGTTAATGATGATGGGTATTACAGCAAGCTTGTTGAAAATTACCCTGAGCATGCTGAAGAGATCGGCCACACCAGCCATATAGCGAAAGAGTATCCTAAGTGGAGGGCTATCTAACGATGCCGTTCAAAAGCGAAAAACAAAGAAGATTCCTTCATGCTAACGAGCCTGAAGTGGCTCGTAAGTGGGAAAAGGGATATGCGAGTGGTGGCATGCTAAAAAAGGCAGTTGCCAATAACATGAAGTTGCAGGATTACGCTCGCCTCAGAAGTGGTGGTGTAATTCGTAATGGCACCCTGACACCGGGCAGTGTTAAAACATCCGATGAATTGTGCAAGCAAAAATTCAGGGATAGCTAATGGCTACATCGGGAACCGCGACATTCAATCTTGAGATATCGGAAGTTATCGAAGAGGCGTTTGAAAGATGTGGACTTCAGTCCAAGACTGGATACGACATCGAAACGGCTCGTCGGTCGCTTAATCTGCTTAGTCTTGAATGGGCGAATCGTGGACTGAACTTCTGGTGCGTAGAACAAGGAACTGCAAGCACGACTGCAAGCACTTCCACGATCACGCTGCCAGCAGACACGGTAGATCTCATTGAATACTGGATTCGGGACGGAACGGGCACATCACAAAACGATCTGCCTCTGTCCCGATTCAGTGTGTCGCAGTATTCCACGATTCCCAACAAGCTTACGGAAGGGCGTCCGGTAAACCTGTTTATCGACAAGCAACGGGCTGCTCCGGTCGTATATCTGTGGCCGACACCGGATAAGGTTTACACGTTTGCCTATCAGAGGATTAGGCGTATAGAAGACACGGGGGCAATCGGCTCTACTAATCCTGATGTACCGGCCCGCTTTCTTCCGGCACTTGTATCGGGGCTGGCGTTCCGTATTTCCCAGAAGTACCCGGAAGCCTTCCCAAGGTCAGCAGAATTGAAGCAGGAATACGAATTCCAATGGCAATTGGCGGAACAAGAAGATCGCGATAGAGCTTCCGTGCACTTTGTGCCAGGGGGCTATAGCTGATGGCAAAGTTCGCTAAGGGTAAGTACGCCTTTGGGTTTTGTGATCGCACTGGGTTCAGGTACAAGAGCAAGGATCTCGTGCCACAGATCAAAGCCGGGCGAATGACGGGACTTATGGTGGGGAAAGACATGCTGGACGAAGACCAGCCACAGAATTTCCTGGGCCGGTTGGGATCGTATGCAGACCCACAAGCATTAAGAGATGCCAGGCCGGATATAGCTCAGGACACTAGCAGGCAGTTGTTTGCCTTTGATCCGGTAGGAAATGGGAATGGTGGTGGATCAGGTAACCTTGTTGCACACGGTAAGGTAGGAACCGTGAAGGTGACTACATGAATTATACCGAACTAACTGCCGCGATTAAGGATTACGCAAACAATACAGAAACAAATTTCGTCGCTGCAATACCCACGTTTGTAAAACAAACTGAACAGCGTATCTACCGTTCGGTCAATTTGCCGGTGAATCGAAAGAACGTGGCGGGCACGATGACGGATGGAAATCAATATCTAGCTATGCCTACGGATTTTTTGTTTCCGTTGTCTTTAGCAATCACAAGTTCTAGCAATCAGATATTTTTGCTGAACAAAGATGCAAACTTCATTAGATCGACATATCCGAATTCTTCTACGGAAGGAACACCTAAGTATTACGGAATATTTGCTAGTGATACTTTCATCGTTGGACCCACACCAGATGCCGACTATGTGACGGAACTTCATTACTACTATGAGCCAGAATCAATTGTTACTTCCAGTACGTCATGGCTAGGAACTAATGCAGACACCGCACTTCTTTATGGGGCATTGGTCGAGGCTTACACCTATATGAAGGGTGATGCCGATATGATGCAGTTGTACCAACAGAGATATCAGGAAGCCTTGGATTTGCTGAAGCTTCAGGCAGAAGGGCGACTGACCGGAGACGAATATCGTGATGGCACGATAGCCGTAGCAAAAGCCTGATGATTAATGGAAAAGTCGGTGATGTGATCGTGACAACTACGGATGGAGTAAATCTAGGTGCGGAGCATTGGGCAGATCGTGCTACCGAACAGGTCATTTCTGTCGGAGAAGATTCACATCCATTCATCGTAGAGCAGGCAAGGGCTTTCAAGGATCGTATTCGCCATGTAGTGCATTACTACATGATCGAAGCGATCAATGAGGATCGCTCTAGGGTGGTTTCGTTGCTGCGTTCAGCAGGTCACCATGATTTAGCCAATTCCGTGGAGAAATTATAATGGCATTTTCAGGAAATTTTATGTGCACCTCTTTCAAAAAAGAGTTAATGGAAGGTGTTCACAACTTCAAGAATTCAGGCGGAAATACATTCAATATTGCACTGTATACGGATAGTGCTTCATTCACTGCCGCTACTACAGCGTATACGAGTAGTAATGAGATTACTAATGATGCAGGATCTGCCTACTCTGCCAAGGGAAATTCGTTAACTCGCGTAGATCCTACGACAAGTGGTACGACCGCCTATACTGATTTTGCCGATACTTCGTGGTCTACTGCTACGTTTTCGGCTATGGGTGCAATGATTTTTAATGACAGTGCAAGCGGTGATCCGGCTGTTGTTATTTTAGATTTTGGTGCACTGAAAACAGCCACTGCTGGCACGTTCACGATTGCTTTCCCTGCGGCGGATGCGAGTAACGCGATCATTCGTATAGCGTAGTATGGCAAATGTAACCGGCTGGGGCCGCTCTACTTGGGGTTCTGGTACTTGGGGCGAGCCGGTTGCGGTTGATGTAACTGGAGTAGCAGGAACAGGTGCAGTAGGAAGTGTTACGGTAACGGGCGATGCGAATGTTACCGCAACGGGAATTGCTGGCACTGGGGCCGTAGGATCGGTCACGGTAACGGCAGATGCAAACGTAACTGCCACTGGATTGGCAGCTACGGGCGCAGTAGGAAGTGTCACTGTAACAGGTACGGCTAATGTTACACTGACGGGTATAGCCGGAACGGGTGCAGTTGGTTCGGTAACGGTTAGTGGTGATGCGAATCTCTCAGTCACTGGAGTGGCTGGGACAGGCGCAGTTGGATCGGTTACGGCGACGGGTGACGCAAATGTGTCCGTCACTGGAATCGCTGCAACAGGTGGACTGAGTTCGGTAACCGTGACGGGTGATGGAAGTGTTACGGTTACGGGATCTGCGGGAACAGGTGCTGTTGGGTCCGTCACGACATACGTCGATATGGATGTCGAGGTGACGGGAGTAGTAGGTACGACAGGAATAACTGGCGTTAACGTATGGAGTATTATAGATGATTCGCAGACACCAAATTGGTCGGAGGTCAGTGACTCTCAGACTCCAGGCTGGTCAGAAGTATCGGATTCTCAGACACCAAGCTGGTCGGCTGTGGATGATGCACAAACGCCTGGCTGGTCTGATGTTAGCGATGCCCAAACCCCCGATTGGAAATCAGTAATCTCGTAATACGATAGGAAAAAGACATGGGAACATACGTTAATAATTTAAGGTTACTGGAGATCACCACTGGTGATGAGTCAGGCACCTGGGGCACAAAAACCAATACCAACTTAGAGCTTATTGGTGAAGCTCTTGGTTATGGTACGGAATCTGTTAGCGGCAGCACTCATACAATCACCATGGCCGATGGTGCTTCCGATGGTGCGCGAGCGTTCTATCTCAAGATTACCGGAGCATTGGGCGCAAACTGCACCGTAACTCTTGCACCGAATACAGTTAGTAAGCTCTGGATTATTGAAAATGCTACAACGGATTCCGGTTCATCCGGGCCGTATAGCATCATTATTAGCCAGGGTTCTGGTGCCAACGTCACGATTGGCAATAGCAAGGTTTCGGTTCTCTATACCGATGGCGCGGGAGGCAGTGCTGCGGTTGTCGATGCGCTGACCGATCTGGTCGTAACCGATAGCCTCCAAGTTGCTGGTCCCACCCTGACCGTTGGTGATGCTGCGGCAGAAGATACGAAGCTGCTGTTTGATGGTAACGCGAAAGATTTCTATGTGGGCTTAGATGATAGTGCCGATAAGCTCGTTATTGGCGAAGGCTCGACTGTAGGCACTAACAACATTCTAACTATTACGGATGATACCGTAACTATTGGCGATGCAGCCGCTGTTGATACGTCGATTGTATATGATGGAAATGCCAAGGATTTCTATATCGGATTGGATGACAGTGCCGATAAGCTGGTTATTGGAGAGGGCTCGACTGTTGGTACGAACAGCATCCTTACGCTCACCGATGATAGTGTCACTATTGGTGATGGAGCGGCCATAGATACCAAGATCGTCTATGACGGCAACGCTCAAGATTTTTATATCGGGCTGGACGATTCTGCGGATGATCTGGTGATTGGTCTTGGATCTACTGTCGGAACGACTCCTGCCGTGACTATTGATGAGGATCAAAAGGTTGTATTTCCTGCGGCCCATGTAACGATAGGAGATGGCACCGCCGAAGATACTGCACTGATTTACGATGGTAATGCACAGGATTTCTATATCGGCTTGGATGACTCAGCAGATGATTTGGTAATCGGTCTGGGGTCTACCGTTGGTTCCACTGCGATCATTTCAATGAACGAAGATCAACACGTTAGTCTACAGGCGGCGAAGAGGCTGTATTTCGATGGCTTTGGAAATACATATTTGTCGGAGTCCTCTAGCGACGTTTTGATGGTCACGGTTGGCGGGACTGACCGCTGGAAATTCTCAGGTGGCAATCTCCTCACTGAAGCAGATGACAATTACGATATCGGTGCGGCAGGAGCGACTAGGCCACGCGATGTTTATGTCGGCACCAGCGTTCAAATAGGTGATAACCCCGCAGGTGCTGGGACTATAAGGCTAGAGAAGAACTTCGGGATCTTCACTCGCAATAACGCCAACGATGCGAATAAGCTCCTCATCGGAGAGAACGTCGTTACCGGAAACGACACGATGGACATAGGCGATAATACAAAGTGGTCAGCCATTCGTTTCCATGTTTCAACTGCTAATGTGATGGAGCTTACCTCTTCAGCTATTAACCTCAACAAAGCGGTCACCGCGAACAACGCGGCGATCAAGCTGACGGGACTCGCGACCAGTGATCCTGGTGTAGCTGGTCAGCTTTGGAATTCTTCCGGCGATGTGAGAATTAGTGCAGGATAATGGAGAACTAGATGATATATGATTGGGAGTTCGGTGAGTTGGATTGCTATAAAAGCTCTGAGGGCCAGACAGATGTTGTGTTTGATCTCGCTTGGCGCTTGACCGCTAGGGATGGCGATTCTTCTTGGAGTGATGGAGGACATCTGGAGGTGACCTATGCATCGGGTGATCCGTTCATACCATTTGATAGCCTGACTAAAGCCGATGTCCAAGGCTGGTGTGAGGCTGGTCTTGATGTGGATGCGATTAAGGCCGCGCTCGACGCCAAAGTTGCCGAACAAAAGAATCCTACAACTGAGGTGTTAGATCCTCCATGGCTTTCGGTCGATGGAGGGTGACATGGCAACTTTTCTGTCATTGCTTGCTATTCCCGCCGCCGCTGGTGCGGCCTATGGTGGTGTGAAAGCAGGCTTAAACGGAACTAGACAGTCCCTCGCTCAGATAGAGCGCATTATTAATCGTTTAGATGAGAAGGTAGACACTCATGGCGAACGCCTCGCGTCGGTCGAAGCAGAAACAGCAAACCTCAAAGAAAGAGTCACAAGTGCAAGCAGGTAGTCAGCCAAATGGGCAGACACAACCTGAAGATACCAAGGTGGCATTGTCACCTGCACAGGCGTCGTTGTTTAAGCAGCTACTTGTGGCCAGTAACGAGGCGCAGAGTCAGGTGCAGTTTGCAATGATGGCGGCTGGAATCAATGCACAATCTGTTATCGGCGGAGACCTGGATGCGGAACAGCCCTACTTTGTTGTTAGAAATGTTAACGGCGTTGCCGCTGTGGACTAGATAGCCTATGGCCTTTATGAAAATTTCGCCCCAGCCGGGGTTATTTACGGACGGGACCAGATATTCCGCAGAAGGTACGTGGTATGATGCGGACAAGGTTCGTTTTCGTAAGGGTTTTGCAGAGAAGATTGGTGGCTGGTCTAAATACATTGTGGCCACATTTCTTGGAACCGCCAGAAAGCTACATGAATGGTCTACTGATAGTGGTAATAACTATCTCGCTTTTGGAACCCACCTAAAGCTGTATGTGAACCTTGGTGGATTGTATTACGACATTACCCCGCTTCGTACTACGGCTACCCTGGGTACCGATCCCATAGCAACTGTTGATGGCACTGCTGTTATAACGGTGACGGCAACGGGACACGGTGCAGTGGTTGGTGATTACGTTACCCTGGCTGGATCAGATGCCCTCAATAACATCACTGCGGCTGAAGTAAATACAGAACATCGTATTGTTGCGCTTGGCGATCCAAATGGTGCTAGTCCCGACGATAAATTTAGAGTTGTTTGTGCAGATAAGGCGGGAGCTACCGATACTGCTGCTGGTGGCACTGGCATCACTGCAGCGTTTCAAATTAATACTGGTCTTGATGTTTACGTGGAAGGATCAGGCTGGGGTTCAGGCACTTGGGGGGCAGGCGGCTGGGGTTCCGTAGACGCTATAGGCCAAGCAACTCAGTTACGTTTGTGGTCTCTGGCTAATTTTGGTGATGATCTCGTGGCCTGTGCTCGACAGGGTGACATCTATTATTGGGACGAAAGCGCAGCCACATTGGATACGGATGCTTCTACTGCAACCCGTGCTGTCCCGTTAAGTGATCTGACCAGAAGAACTACTACGCTTAGTGGGTCTACTCCAATTGCGAGTTCTAGTGGCTCTACCATAATTACGGTTACCGACAAGTACGGTCACGGGGCGGGCGTAGGAGATACGGTGACGCTATCCGGTGCCACTGCGGTAGGGGGCCTTACTACAGGTCAGCTTAACCAGGCGCTGACGATAGCCACAACACCCACCAAGACCACGTTTACGGCTGATGTTGGTGGATCGAATGCTTCAAGCACTGCGTCTGGCGGAGGTGCGAGTGTTGGCGCGGTATACAACGCAGGCGTGTACTACGCGCCAGTGGCCGCTAAACAAGCGATGATGTCGGATGTAGCCAGACATCTTATTGCGTTTGGATGCAACCCCATCGGCTCAACAACAATCAATCCGTTGTTTGTAAGGTGGTCTACTTCAGAAAATGCGGCAGAGTGGCAGCCCCTTTCCGGTAATAGTGCTGGTGGCCAGGAGTTATCATCCGGATCAGAAATCATAGGTGCGCTAATGACGCGCCAGGAAATATTGATTTGGACTGATGCTGGTATTCAGAGCATGAGATATACCGGCAGCCCCTTCTACTTCTCGTTTACGGAAGCAGCCAAGGGTATGTCGATGGTGTCTCCGAATGCAGCAGTAAATGCAGGGGGTACCGTCTACTTCATGGATAGGGGGGCGTTTTATACCTATACCGGCACTGCTCAAAGAATGGTGTGTCCCGTACTGGGTACCGTATTCGATGACTTCGATGACACACAGTCCCACAAAGTATTTGCTGCTTCTAATTCAGACTTTTCCGAAGTGACTTGGTTTTATCCGTCTGAGTCTGGTACAGGAGAAGTCGATAAATACGTGACGTTTAATTATGCAGATAATGTGTGGTATACCGGAACGCTTGTGCGTGGAGCATGGAGCCAGGCGGCCACAAGAGCCTATCCAATTGCATCGTCGGTGCGGAAGAGGACGCTAGGCAGTGATCCTATAACTACTAGTAGTAGTTCTGGGGTTATAACGATCACCGATGCAGGCCACGGATTGCGAGCAGATGATAAAGTCATTTTTGATGGCATTCCCACCGTAGGTGGACTATCGACTGTAGTATTAAATAATCAGCACAGTGTTACATCTATCACGGACGCTGATACCTATACGATTACTGTGGCAGACTTGGCCACATCATCAGCTACTGGTGGGGGCCACTCAGTAATTGGCCATTATCCAAATGTGCTGTACAACCATGAAAATGGGCATGATGATGATGGAGCAGCCATGACGGCCTATATCGAAACGGGTGACATGGACATGGGTGAAGGCGATCAATTTTGGTATCTACACAGAATGATCCCCGACATTCAATTCAGAGATGCTGACGCAGAAGATGAAGTGACGATCAGCCTCAATGGCCACAATTATCCTGGTGAGACGCAGGCCGAAAAGGCAACGGCTGCGGTGACGCCCAGTACGGGCGAGGCGTTTATCCGTGCTAGAGCCAGGCAGATGTCTATGAAGGTGCAGAGTACTGGGCTTGGTTACGGGTGGCGTATCGGCCACGTGCGGTTAGACGGCAGAACGGACGGTAAACGATGACGTCGATTAAATCCTATCGTGCACTGAATCAAGCACCAGGGGAATATCAAGAAGTAGATGAAAGCATTTCTCGCAGAACCATTGAGCAAAACTTTCAGGATGTAGCTAGTGATATGCATGCCATGAAGGTGCAGACTGATAAGGATGCATCTTTGTCATTGCGTAAGTATCAATTTTTATTGCTTGGTGCTAGTAATGGCTGATACGTTAAAAGTACTGGGACAGGTGGCTCCGTCGAGTACGACTGAAACGACACTGTACACAGTGCCGGAAGACACTGTAACGACGGTTAGCTCTATTGTCGCATGCAACCGCTCCGGCGGGGCACTCACCTTTAGGGTGGCTGTCCGGCCAATGGGCGCAACCGTAGCGAACGAGCACTACATCTACTACGGCAAATCAGTTGCAGCCAATGATTCAACTTTCATCATTATTGGTATAACTCTTAGCGACAGTGACATCATATCCGTTTATGCGAGTTCAGGTGATATGTCCTTCAGTCTTTTTGGCGTAGAGACGAGTTAGATAAATGTCTATTGGAAATCCCGGATTTCGTGGGTTAGGTGGTTTGCGCCAGCGATTTCAGCAACAGCAAACACGTCCTATACAAAGACAACGCTTTATGGGACAGCAATTTCCTGCAACTGGGCTCATGGGCCTGCAGCGAGGATTCAACCCGCAGATACAGTCTTTGCCTAATTTGGGTAGAATTGGAACCACTAATGTGTCTCCAGGCCAGCCTACGTTGCCACAGCCACTGCAGCCGCAGCAGCAGCAGCAGGATTGGACGAACCCACCATTGCAGCCGCTGCCGGGAGCCTATGGACAGGGGTTGCAGGCTGCTTCGGCTATGGGAGTAGATCCAGCATCACTAAGACCTATGGTGAACGCAATACGGCCTGCTCCGCAGCAGCCGATACCGCAGCGTAGTGATCATTCAATACCCCAAAGCGTACTTGATGCAAGAAGAAGAGATCCAAGTGGGTTGATGGATAGACAGCTTCAAATGAAAAGGGCAATGCAGGCGCAGGACGGCTGGGTTCCCGGTGGTGGGCCTCAACGTATACAGCAGCCAACAGTCCAGGATCAGGTAGCAGCGTTGCCAGCAGGATTTGCTAGGCCATCATCGGCCACTCCAGTTGGTGGAGGCGGAGGCGGAGGTGGCGGTGGTGAAGATGGTGGCGGAGGAGTGCCGACAAGCTGGAAAATGGAGATCACGCCAGCAGCTACGGGTGGATTGATCGGCTATGAACATGGTGGCTTAGTCAGCCTACGGGGCGGTGGCGAGATCCCGATGATCTACGCTAACGGTGGTTATGTCCCTGCATATTTCCTTGGTGGTCTTTTCAAAAAGGACACATGGTCAAAGGTAGGCAAGGGACTCCTCAAGGCTGCTCCAGTAGCTGCCATGTTCATTCCAGGTATCGGTCCTATAACGGCAGGTGCCATCGGTGGTTTGAGTGGAGCACTCTCCAAGAAGGTAGAAGGCGGATCATGGAGTGATTCCCTACAAAAGGGCATCATGTCAGGACTTGTGTCTGCCGGAGGCAGAAAAGCTGTTCAAGGAGTACATGGAGGATTTACGAAAGGGTTGAGGAGATATGGGGAAGATGCCGATCCTGGGTCCTATGAGGACCTGTATGCCACAAAGGGAGAGCGGCTCAAGGGAGGGTTCAGGGGAGCACTTGAAGGGCTGTCGGAGGCGGGAAGATTAGCGTCGGCACTAGGGCCAGGAATACATGCAATGGAGTCGGGGCATGGCGGTGGTGACGTAACGGTGCAGTCGAGCATAGCGGGACCAGCACAAAGAAGGGCTGCTGCACCTGCAGGGGCACCGCCTAGTGGTAGTGGCTGGACATCGCAAGGCTTATTTAGTGATCTACAAAATGCGCCCACCCGCACTGCTGCTACGGGCGGCCTCTACGCGAGACGTCATTTCAGGGGCGGCCCAGTGCGTGGCTATGAGGAAGGCGGGGAAGTGTGGACAGACGAGTCAATGGGTGAGCCAGTAGAAGAGGTGACGGCGGGGGGTTTCTATCCGGGGGGAATTCGCTACGACGAAGCCAGACCTTTCAATATATTTCGTCCTATTCCTTATCAATTTGACGATAGGCAGAAAAAGAGGGCGGGGAAAGATATATGGACGGACTGGAGAAGGCGTCCCGATGTAGAAGAAAAAGCCAAGAAGAGGGCTGAAGAAATTTATTCAGATGATGATGATAAGAAGGATGAAGAGGAAAGTTTCGACGTAGGAGCTATTGAGCAGGTTGTTCCTAATGCTGCACGGGATGCGGCCCTGGCCGCTGCTGCGGCACGGCATGGAACGACTATACCAACTGACATGATGGGCGTTACTGATGTTACTGCCACGCAGATGGGCTTCGATGATGAAGGACCTATTGATGAAACGGAACAGCAGGCTACACAGCAGCATTTTGGTACGAGAACTGTAGATGTAGAAACGCCTTCAGTGGAACCGCCGTCAGGGCCTATTGATTGGGGGCAAACGGCTACCACGTTCGACTTAGAGCCGGGCGATGAAGGCATGCCTCCTGTAGGTGAGGACATCTATGGTCATGGCAGAGAAGGCCAGGAAGATGCCGAAGGCAGTGCGGAATTGCCTCCAGATGTAAGTAGGACTGATGTGATTCGGGATAGTGCCAGAGATAAGGGGCTGGACACCTTGGCAGAGATTGAAGCGGCAGAGCCGGGTGTAGCCGACATCATAACGAAGCCGGAAGAAGATGCTGCGGAACTCAATCTGGAACAAAGTCTCGTAACGAAGCCACAGGGAATCGAACAGGGCGATCTAGCATCGGTTTATGCACAAAACCAAAGGGACTTGGCACAAGCACAACAACAGCAGCAACAGCAACAGCAGACTACACCACGTTCTACGGACCCCGAACAGGTGGCACAGCAGCAGGCCCAACAGAAAGGGCCAAGTTTATTTTCACAAATGACTTCGGGGGCACACCAGCAAGCGATAGGTTCGCCATTTGCTGGCGGCACTGACCCCAATCAAATGCCAACAACGGCTGCCCAGTTTGAACAGGCTGGTAACCCTGCCGCAGCAGGACTATTGAATCGTATTAATCAAGCACCGACAGTTCAAAATTACATACCGACACCACCACCAGTTGCCGCGCAGGAAGGTGGCCTAATCAGGGAAAGTGCTGGTGATGATGCGGTACCAAATCAAGTTTTGGAAGCAGTGGCCAACGCTGTCAGAACTGGTGACCAAGAAACGGTAATGGCATTCAAGGAAGCGGTTGTGCCTGACGTGTTCAGTCAGGAACAGTTTGAGCAGCTTATTCAGCAGATTGAATCAGAAGCGATGGACGAGATGCTTATGGCTGGGCCGCCTGAGGCAATGCCCATGGCTCCGCCAGTAGCTCCTATGCAGACTGGAGGCCTTGTTCCCGGCAACGGTGATGGCATGGCTGACGATATTCTCGTGACTGCTGATGCTGGTACACCACAAGCCCAGGATGTAGCAATTGGGTCTGGGGAGTTTGTTGTAGCAGCCGATGTAGTTAGTGGCTTAGGTAGTGGTAATACTGACCGTGGAGCCGAAGTATTAGAGCAATTGCAAGATGACGTGAGGGTGCAAAGGACGGGAACGCCTCAGCAGCCTCCGCCCATTGATTTATCAGACGTTTTACCAGGGACTTATGGTGAGCAATATGCGTAAAAGACGCCGTTATCGTGGTGGTGGTATAGCAGCATTGCCCCCCAGAAACCCGACACGCCTACAACGTGGTGGGTCTACCAAGCCGCATTGGTCTCAAGCGCGTGGTGGACGAGGGCGGTCTGAAGAGTTGTCTTCGTACCATGAATCCAACCCATTTGCATTGGAGGGAGGGCGGCTGGCCTCACGAAGACACGCGCAACAGGCAACTCGACCCGACAGGCGTGAAAGAGAACTAGCTAAACAGGCACTACGACAGCTTATAGAACGCGCCTCTGGTGGTATCATTGGGCTGCAAGAAGGGGGAGGATGGAACACGCAGGGTGTCGCATCAGGTGGCATGTCACCGATTGAGGGCTACGGTACTCCTGGCCAGATGCAAGTACGCCAGGAAACGTTGAACCCCAACGTGGCCCAAGAGTATGGTCAGGTCAAAGACGCCATCATGGAGGCGGGAGCACAGCCGCTGCAACAATTTGGGCCAGGCGTAGCGGGCATGACCGATATGGAAACAGCCGCGCAAGCAGCCATAGGGGCGTATGGTATGGGTCCAGGTCCCCAGGGCACTCTACAAGCTCAATCCACTTACGACCAAGCGGCGGGCGGGATCGGTGGCATGATTCCTCAGCAGCAAGCTTTGGCAGAACGATATCAGACCATGGCTCCGCAAGCGTTGACTGCGGCACAGCTTGCTGGAACAGGTATGGGAAATTTAGCCGCTCGTGCTGAACTACAGGGACGATTAGCTGGTGCCGGAATGCGGCAAACAGGTTTAGGAGCCCAAGCAGCTTTGTCCGGTACGCAAGATCCTGTCACGGGAGCGTGGACGCCTGGTGGCATAGGCCTGGCCCAACAGACGAAGGGACAGGCGGGACAGGAGCAGATGACTGGCTTTGGGACACAGATGGGAGGGGCGGGCACGGCAGCACAAACTGCACAGACGGGATTCGGCACTGGCATGGTGGGTATGGGCACGGCTGCACAAACGCTAGGTACTGGTGCTAAAACCGACATGGCTACGACGGGCACAACAGCCCAGGAGCAAGCAGCTACGGCAGCAGAACGGATGCGTGAGTTAGGTGGACAAGACACGCAATTAGGCAAAAGTGCCGATATGTCTGACTACATGTCTCAATATACTCAAAATGTAACTGATCCTCAGTTG